>Ga0182007_10000330_pt1 | contig 29991 bp, 26 predicted proteins | sample Sormic07211113_1_FD_123023 | JGI IMG/M metagenome (GOLD analysis project Ga0182007, IMG submission 123023) | Rhizosphere microbial communities from Sorghum bicolor, Mead, Nebraska, USA - 072115-113_1 MetaG | ecosystem: Host-associated > Plants > Roots > Rhizosphere | place: USA: Nebraska...
TCTTCGGCGATGAGGTAGCGGGCCTGGTGCTCGCCCGCCTCGGGCGGCGGGAAGTCGGCGGCGCCCCAGTATTCGGTGTGCGCGGCCAGGCCTTGAAGCGAATCGAGCACCACGTCGAGCTTTTCCCGGGTGGCTTCAGCGCCGCCTATGGCCTTCTTCATGTCGGCGATGGACGCCTCGACGGCCCGGCTGCGTTGCTCGGATGGGGTGCTCATGCGGTTTTCTCCAGTGGGGTTGCCTGTTCGGTGTGCATCCACTGTAGTGACGGGGGCGTGACGCAACAATCCAGCTGGCGCAGGAAACACTTCAATAAAATTAATACATGCCCACGCTCGATCTCGAACTGCTGCGTTCCTTCGCGGCCGTCGTCAGCCACCAGAGCTTTGCCGCCGCCGCTGTGCACCTCGGGCGCACGCAGTCGGCCATCACGCAGCAGATGCAGCGGCTGGAGGAGCAGATCGGCCACCCGCTGTTCGCCAAGCAGGGCCGGCAGAAGCGGCTCACGCAGCACGGCGAGAGGCTGCTCACCTACGCGCACCACATGCTCGCGGTGAACGACGAAGCGCTGCGCAGCCTGCGGCAGGGGCAGCTCGAAGGCAACCTGCGCATCGGCGCGCCGCACGACGTGGCCGAGACCATGCTGCCGCTGCTGCTGACCGAGGTGGCGCGCACCTCGCCGCTGCTGCAGCTGGACATCCATATCGGCCGCAGTCCCTACCTGATGACCTCGCTCAAGAGCGGCGAGGTCGACATGATCATCTCCAACCGCGCCGACGCGCAGTTCGACGGCGTGGTGCTGCGCAACTCGCCCACCGTGTGGCTGTGCGCCGCGGGCTACGTGCACGACCCGGCCAAGCCGGTGCCGCTCATCATGGCGGACGGGCCCAGCATCTTCCGCCGCATCGGCCACGAGGCGCTCGACGCGGCGGGCGTGGCCTGGACGCCGCGCTACACCTCGTCGAGCCTGATCGGCATCAAGGCTGCGCTGCGTGCGGGGCTGGGCGTGACGGCCCGCGGCGTGGAACAGCTCGACGCGGGCCTGCGCGTGCTCGGCTCGGGCGACGGCATGCCGCGGCTGCCCGACCTGGCGTACTACCTCTACGTGCGCAGCCACGTGGTGAATCCGGTCACGCGGCAGGTGTTCGAGACGCTGAAGAAGCACCTGCGGCTGCCGCGGACCGACATGCCGGCGTAGGGGCCGCGGCAGCGGATGATGCCGCGCTCAGTGCGGCGTCGGCGTCACTGCATAGTTGCCGCGTCCGCTCCGCTTGGCCCGGTACATGGCCGCGTCGGCCGTGGCGAGCAGGTCTTGCGGCGTTTCGTTGCCGTTGCCCAGGGCGATGCCGATCGATACGCCGATGACCGTGTCGCAATGCCCCGTCTCCAGTTGCAGCGGCCGGGCGATCGCGTCGATGCAGCGCTGGGCCAGGGTCGTCGCGCCCTGTTCCGCGGAGCTTTCGAAGTCGGCGGCCAGCAGCACGAATTCGTCGCCCCCGATGCGCGCCACCGTGTCGGTCTGCCGCACCAGGCCCTGCAGCCGTTGCGCGATTTCCAGCAACGCCTTGTCGCCCGCCTCGTGGCCGAGCGTGTCGTTGAGTTTCTTGAATCCGTCGAGGTCGAGGTAGAGCACGGCCATCTGGCGCGCATGCCGCTTGGCCCGTAGCAGCGCCTGCTGGAGCCGTTCGTCGAGCAGCTTGCGGTTGGGCAGGCCGGTCAGGCTGTCGTGGTGGGCCAGGCGCGCCAAGGCCTCCTGGTTGTCCAGCAGCTTGGCCAGCAGCCGGTTGAAGGCCTGCGTCAGGTACCCGATCTCGTCGTCGCGCACCACCCGCAGCGGCGTCAGCGCGAGTTCGCCGCGGGTCATCCGGTCGGCCTGGTCGGCGGCGCGCAGCAGCGGCCGCAGCAGCCACGCCATGATCAGCCCGATCACGATGAGTACCGCTGCCACGGCGGGTGCGCGTTGCTGCAGGATGAAGGTCTGCATGCGCCCCACCGGGGCCAGCGCTTCCGAAACGGGCAGCCGGGCCACCACGAACCAGCCGCTGTTCGGCACCGAGGCGATGGCGGAGATTTCGTCGATGCCCTTGGCATTGCGCGTCGTCCCGCTGCCGCGATAGCCCGCCATGGCGCGGTCGTGCAGCGGGTTCACGCCATCGGGCGGGGTGGGTGTGAGGGACATCGAGACGTCCGTCGAGGCCACGAAGATGCGGTCGCGCGGCGACACCACCAGGATGCCGCCTGCTTCGCCCACGCGCCCCTGTTGCAAATGGTCGAGCAGGCCGTCGGCCGAGAGGTCCGCCGTGCCGAGCAACACGGCGGCCACCTGCCCGGCGGCGTCGCGCACGGGCACGGCCATGGGCAAGACCGAGTGCCGGGAGGCTGTGGCCCGCGGACGGCCCGGCGCGGACTGCCCTGCGCGCGCGGACGCGAATTCCGAACCGTCCGTTGCGAGCTGCCCCGTACCGTCGAGCCGCTTGCCGGTGGCGTCCGCGACCATCAGGCCGAGCGGGAAGACCGGGCTCAGCGTGCTGCGCTCCGCCAGCCACCCCCGCAGCCGGTCGGGCTGCGTCAGGAGTTCCGGCGGCAGGGTGGCCGCCAGGCGTTCGAGGAACGACAACCGCTCGCCCAGGTAGTTGTCGACGTTGCGCGCCACGTAGGCGGCCAGCGCCGTTTGCTGCACCGCCACCGATCGGGTCAGCTCCTCCCGCAGGAAGCGGCTGAGCTGGATGTAGCTGCCGGCGGTTCCCACCACCGCCATCAAAAGGCCCATCATGAGCAGGCGAACAACAAGGCTGTTGGCGGATTTTCTGAAGTTCACTCTGGCGGTGGGGCGTGAGGGCGTGAGGTGCGGGACTGTATCCCAAGCGCCCGGGCGCGCCGTGATCGCGCCCGAAACGTCACGCGGCGACGCCGAAGAAATGCTGGCGGTAGCGCGGCGACACGTCGTCCACGCGCAGCATCATCGGCAGGTCGGCGGTGTTGAACGCGACATCGAGCGCGGGCGGGCCGAGCAGGCGCGCGCCGCAGCGCAGGTAACCCTTGATGAGCGGCGGCGCGGCGGGAGGCGCGGTGTCGCTGTCCGCATCGGCTTCTGCATCGGTGTCCAGCGGCAATGCGATGCGTGGCTCCACGCGCCAGCGCTGCTCGACCAGGTGCGTGCGGCACAGCTGGTGCCACAGCCGCGCGGCAGTCAGGCCCTGGTCGTCGAGCCCGATGCTGGCGCAGCCGATCATGGTGTCGAGTGCGTGGTCGACCATGTACTGCCCCAGCGCGGCCCACAGCGCCATGATCACGCTGCCCGAGCGCCAATCCGCATCCACGCACGAGCGGCCCAGCTCCAGCGCCCGCGCACGCAGCGGCGCGAGCGGCGCCAGGTCGAACTCGGTGTCGGTGTAGAAGCCGCCCGCGCGGCGCGCTGCTTCCGGAGTCAACACGCGGTAGGTGCCGATGAGCGGGCCGCGGCCGTGCACGGGGTCCACCGCATGCACCAGCAGGTGGTCGCAGAAGGGGTCGAAGCGGTCGGCATCGAGTCCGGGCGGTGTGCCTTCGGGTGGCGCGAGACGGGCGCCCATTTCCTGCGCGAACACGCGAAAGCGCAGGCGCTGGGCGTCGCGCACGTCTTCCTCGCAATCGGCCCAGCGGGTTTCCAGCATGGGCGCCGCGGCAGCGAGCGGCGCGAGCGAACGGCGGGGCAGGGCGTGCGAAGCGGTGATGTCCATGTGCATGCGGCAATTCAGTTGGATGGCGGATAGCGGTCGACCAGGCGGTTCTGCCGCCGGTTGAGCCGTGCGAGGGCGAGCAGGCCGATGGGCCGTACGCCGGCCTTGCGCTGCGCTGCCCCGATGGCGAACAGCAGCCGCTGCTTGGCGAAGACCATGCGAAAGCCCTGCAGCACGCCGATGTCGGGGTCCCAGGCCTCGATGGCTTCGGATCCCGCGCCGTTGATCTCCATGATGGTGAAGCCGCGCCCGGCGCCGAGTTCGCGCAGGTTCTCGCAGCGCACGTCGAAGCGCCCGAAATGGAAGTCGGGCATGTCGCGCGCGATGGCGTCGATGGCACGCACCAGCTCGGGCGTGATGAGCGCCGCGCCGTCGCGGTACAGCCCGCCGACGCGGGTCGAGCCGATGGTGGCCAGCCGAACCTGCTGGCCGGCGGCCGGCACGCTCTCGGATGGCACGTTGCATTCGTGGCGCGGCGAGCGCGCGATGCGGCGCGCGCGCACGTCGGCCGCCACGAGCTGCGCCACGGTGCTGCGGCCGTCGCCCGTCACGCGCGGGAAGTAGCGCAGCGCGAGGCCGATGATGCGGCCCTCGCCGGTGACGGGATCGCGTGCGTAGAAGATGCCTGCCTCGCCTTCCTGTGGCAGGTAGCGTTGCAGCACGACCGTTTCGCCGGAAGGAAAGGCGGCCAGGTACGCCCGCAGCGCAGCCATGTCGGGCAGCAGGCGGACGCCGTAGCCGCACAGGCCCAGGTCGGGCTTGGCGACGACGGGGAATGCGAGGCCGTTCTCAGCCATGATTCGCCGCAACGAGTCTTCGTTCGCCGTGCCATCGTTGAACACTGCGCAGTAGTCGGCCGTGAGCGAGCGCGCCAGCGGCCCCATGCCGCGGAAGTATTCGAGCTTGCCTTCGCCCACCAGTCCGCCCGAGGTGAGATGCGGGTTGGCCGCCGACGGCAAGGTGGCACCGCCGTAGCGCAGCGACAGCCACAGCCACTGCACCACCAGCGGCACGCAGATGAGCCACTTGGGCATGCGCTCCAGCACGCTGCATTCGCGCACCACGGCGAGCCGCGCGGTGTCGGCGCCGAGGTCGAGTCCGGCGGCCATCACGCGGCCTCCGCTGTGCGCGTGGCAACGAGCCCGACGGCGGCGATGCGGTCGATGTGCGCATACACCGGGCGTTCCAGTTCCTCGCCGAACACGTCGGGATCGATCTCGGCATACGACCACTCGAAACCCGGCGCGGTGAGCAGCGGCCGTATCTCGGCAAGGAACGGGTCTTCGCCATCGACCATCGCCACGCCGGTGTAGAGCAGCAGCTGCCCGCCCGGCGCCAGCCGCTTCAGCGACTCGGCCGCGATGCGCACGCCGAGCGCCCGCCCGAGCCGCGCGCCGCCGTGGCGGTAGGCGCGCTGCGCGGCATCGTCGAGGTAGGGCGGATTCGACACGATGAGGTCGAAGTCGCCTTCGACCGCCGACAGCGCATCGCCCTGCGCGAGCGTCACAGGGATGCCGGCGGCCTCCGCATTGACGGCCGTGTACTCCAGCGCCAGCGGATTGATGTCGTTCATCACGATCGTGCAGGGCGTGTCCATCGCCGCCAGCGCACGCGCCATCGCAATGCCGCCCGCGCCGCTGCCGCAGCCCACGTCGAGCACGCGCAGCGGCTGCTTTGTCTTGCGCGGGTTCAGCGCATAGCGGATGAAACGCCCGAAGCGATGCGTGTCGGGCCCGAAGAACACGGCGTTCTCCTCGACCGTCGGGTAGGCCGAGTGAAAGAACAGGTCGTCGCCGAGGCTGGCTATGCGCACCGTGCTGCGCAGCAGCGACCCTGTGCGGCGCACGATGCCGGCCTGCTCCATGCCGGCCAGCAGTTCCGGCGGCACGGTGCCCGCTTCGAACGGCAGGTTCCAGCCGAAGATATCGCGCAGCGTCGCTCCCGGCTCGCGCCCGCGCCGCGCGAGCACGCGCTGGTGGGTCAAGGGCGTGACGGTCGTGAAGCGATAGCCCGTGGCCGCCACCTGGCGCAGCACGCCGGCTGCGTTCATCATGCGGCGACCTCCTCGGTTTGTTGCAGTTCGGCGGTGTAGCGCGCGAAGCAGCGCTCTCCGCAAACGAGCCGCATCAGCGCGCCCTCGGCGATGAACTGCCCGCAGGACGGATCGGCCTCGACCAGCGGCCGGATCACCTCGCGTATCCACGCGCGCGAGTGCGACACGTCGAGCGCCGCATGCAGGTCGAAGTAGGCGCGCGCACGGCCGCTCAGGCCCAGGCGGCGCATGCCGGCCGCCACCTGCTTCACCCGCCCGGGGGCCGTGAGCTCGATGACGCCGAGCGCGCCGATGGCGTGGTACGCGTAGCGCCGCGTGGTCGCCAGCCCGACCATGGTGTTGGCCAGCGCGAGCGACTCCCATACGGTGGTGTCGATGGCCGGATGCAGGTCGAGTTCGCGCACCATGTGCTCCAGCATCTGGCCGTGCATGGCGCTGCGCTTGCCATGGCCCATCTCGTCCCAGAAGTTGCGCGCGCATTCGAGCTTGGGCTGCGGCGGCAGCTTGACCTGGGTGCAGGCCAGCAGGTCTTCGAAGCCCGCTTCGCCTGCGGCCTCCTGCGTGAGGAACCAGCGCATCTGCGGCAGGGTGGCTTCTTGAGCCAGCCGGTCGAACAGCGGGTGATGCTGGCCGGGGCCCGTGCGCGCGAGCGACGCGAACCAGTTGGCGAAATGGTCCGCATTGCCGGCCGAGGCCGATGCCGCCACCTGCACCGTGGTGCGCAGGGCTTCGAGGTACCTGCCTTCGATCAGGCGGCATTCATGCTCTCGGGCGAGCTCTTCCTGCCAGTGGGGCGACGGGCTGCCGAACTTCAGCCGTGCGGCGTTGAAGTGCGCCAGATGCCGATGAAGCTGCGTTTCCGCGTGGGTGTGGGCGTTCGGGGCGTTGTCTGGAGACATGGCCGATCCTCGTCATCCGCTGGGCAAAAGAGGCAGCGTGCGCCTTTGCAAAGCGGCTGTCCGTCAGACGGCGCCTACAGATTGGCCCCAGGGGCGAAGATCGGGCTCAGGTCGCCCAGATGCGCGGCGTGGCCGCAGGCAGCTGCCACAGCTCGCCGCGCCATGCCTGCCAGACTTGCCGCAGCAACTGCATCGCGGGCTCGACCACGGGCGCGAGCACGCGCAGCACGACCACTTCGGCATGCGGGCTGGTAGCACCTGCGCTGCCGAACAGCGGGCTCGCTTCGAGCAGTGAGCGTGCGTGCGCCAGCAGGGCCTCGCGCCGGGCGCGCGCCACCGGCGAGCCCGCCACGAAGAACAGCGAGGCCAGGCAGCGGTGGCCGTTGAGGCCAATGGGGCTTTGCAGCAGCCGGTGGTCGGCCGCGTCGATGCGTCCGCGCTCCAGCCACACGCCGGGCACCTCGATGTGCTGCAGGTAGCTGCCGCGCTCGAAGGGCTGGTTGGCATTCGGCAGGCCGAGCGCAGTGATGTCCCAGCCGATCAGCTCGGCGCCGGGCTCGATCTCGATGGAAAGCCGGTTCTCTGCCTGGCAGCCGCTGTAGCAGATGGCTTCGAGCGGCAGCCATTCGAGCCGCGCGCCGGCTGCGAGGCGGATGCGCGTGCGCTGCAGCGCCAGCTCGCCTTCGGAGCGGTAGAAGCGCGAGGCGCCGGGCGTGGTGATCAGGCCATGGCTGCCGTCGGCGGCCTCGATGCCGAGGTCGAGCGTGTCTCCACCCACCAGACCGCCCGGCGGATGCACGAGCACGTTGTGGCAGACGGCGTCGCCCTCGGGGTACAGGCTCTGCAGGATGCGCAGCGGGCCGTCATGGCGGAAGCGGGCGACGGTGCGGGCGGATTCCCGCTGGTAGGAGAGATGGAGACGGGCGTGCCAGGGCATTCGCGGAGTCTAGTCGGGGTGTTTTCGTGGAACACCGCGGAACCGGCTTCGCCGGGCCGCCGGTGTTGCCCCCGGTAGGGGGTTGGCGAAGCGACACGAAGTGCGCGAAGCCTGGGGGCGAGCCCTACTTCCAGGCGCCGTCGTGCGCGGCACTCGCTTCGTCGATGAGTGCCGGCCCGATGCATTCGATCGGGTGTGGCGAGGCGCGGAACACATCGCGGCACGACAGCTCGGCATCGCGCTGGTCCTGCCGCTCGCCGCGGAACACGCGCAGGCGCTCGGCATCGATGCCGAACACCACGCGGCCGATGTTCGACCAGAAGATCGCGCCGGCGCACATCACACAGGGTTCGCCCGAGGCATAGAGCGTGGCGCCCGCGAGTTCCTCGCGCGGGAGCTTGCGCTCGGCCAGCGCGCGCAGCGCATTGATTTCTGCATGCGCCGTGCAGTCGCCGGTCTCGGTATTGCTGTTGCCGGCTTCGGCCAGCACTTCGCCGGCGGCCGAGACGATGACACAGCCGAAGGGGCGGTTGCCCCGGCGGCGCGCCGCGTGCGACCAGACGATGGCCTTGCGCAGATAGCGGCCGTCGCGTTCATCGAGTGCTGTTTCGGCGGGATAGTTGACGGTGTGGGTGTCGCTGTGGAAATTCATGCTTTGGGAAGGGAGCGTTCGATGCGCAATGGAAGCATCGAAGTATTGAAGATGGCGTCGGACGCGGGCTTGATCTTGAGGCCGAAGACATCGGCCACTTCGTCGACCTGCTGTTCGAGCAAGAGCTTCCGGATGTCGCCGAGGCCATGATCGCGCGTGTCGGCCGCGCCCACGTACTGCGCGGTGATGCCCCAGCGCTCGAGTTCGATTTTCTCATCGAGGATGGGCTCGCGCTGGCGCATGGCCGCGATGCTCGGCGCCGGATTGGAAAAAGTCTCGACGATGGCGCGGTTGCTCGCGCGCAGGAAGGCCGCGACCACCTTCGGGTTCTGCGCGATGAGATTGCTGCCCGCAAGGATCGCGTTGCCGTACAGATTGACGCCCGCGTCGGCGTACTTGAGCACCGACAGTTCCTCGGACTTCATGCGCGCGAACAGCGACACGGCCGAGTCGTGGAAGTAGGTGGCGGCATCGACGTCGCCGCGCACCATCACGTTGTCGCGCGCGCTGAAGTCGGTGGTCTGCCACTGGAAGGCGTCGGCGCGCATGCCCTGCTTGCGCGCGACCAGGGGCCATGCACGGCGGGTCGATTCGACGGCGGCGGCCGCCACCTTCTTGCCCGCGAGGCTCTTGAAATCGCCGGTCACGCCGCGGTCCTTGCGGCCGATGATCGCGAACGGTGCGCGGTTGTAGTACTGGTACACGGCCTGCACCATCGGCGTGCCGGGGTTCTGCGCATTGAACTCGACCAGCGAACTGATGTCGCCCAGGCCGAGCTGGTAGACGCCGCTGGCAATGCGGGTGATGGAGGCCACCGAGCCGGCGCCGGTGTCGATGCTCACGTCGAGCCCCTCGTCCCTGTAGTAGCCCTTGGTCTGCGCGAGGAAGAAGGGCGCGGTCTGGCCGTTGATGCGGAAGTCGAGCGTGAACTTGAGCGGGGTGAGCCTGGCGCCGCCCTGCGCGAAGACGGCGGGAGCGGCAAGGGTGGCGGCGCTGGCCGCGAGGAAGGATCGACGTTGCATGTGGGGCCTCGGAAGCTTCGGTTCTTGAATCCCTCCGCAAAAATGCGGCGGGCGTTTCAAGAGCAATTTCCGGGCGGGCGCACGTTCGTGGTGCGTGCGCTGCTGAACGCTTCTACTCTTGCGGTGGGTCATGCACGACGCATGCCAAGGGATTTTGCTCGGGCATTGCAAGGGAAAACGTGCGCCGACCAGGAAGCCGCGCCACAATCCGGGCGCGCAATTTGCAAAGCAGGTTGCGCAGAGTAGAAGCGTTCAGCCACGCGACGGTTCCCGTCGATGGCAGGAAATTGCTCTTTCAGTTCGTCCCCCACACGACCACCGAAGGAGTCCGCGCATGCTCGTCACCCAACAACCCGTCTTCCGCAAGTTCTGGCATGCCGTCATGCCGCTCGCCGAACTGGCCGGCGGCCCGAAGCCTTTCAGGCTGCTGGGCGAAGACATCGTTCTCTTCATCGACGCCGACGGCCAGCCAGCCGCGCTGCGGGACCGCTGCTGCCACCGCACCGCGAAGCTCTCGAAGGGCTGGTGCGTGGACGGAGAAGGCCGGACCTGCGGCACCGGCGCTATCCAGTGCGGCTACCACGGCTGGACCTACGACCGCAGCGGCCAGGTCATCCGCATTCCGCAGTACGAGCCCGACCGCAAGATCTCGCCCGAGTACCGCACCACGGCCTACCGCTGCACGGCGCGCTATGGCTATGCGTGGGTGGCGCTCGAGGAGCCCATTGCCGACATCCCGGCCATTGCGGAGTTCGACGACCCGGGCTACCGCACGATCTTCCAGTTCTACGAAGAGTGGCAGACCAGCCCGATGCGCGCGCTGGAGAATTCCTTCGACAACTCGCACTTCAGCTTCGTGCACCGTGCCACCTTCGGCGTGGCCGCGAGCCCGAAGCCGAGCAAGTACGAACTGGTGGAGAACGAGTCGGGCTTCTACGCGGAGACGGTCATCGATGCGGCCAACCCGGTGAAGTTCCATGCGATCAGCGGCGTGACCGATCCGATCACCACGCGCCACATGCGCAACGCGTATTACCTGCCGTTCTCGCGCCGGCTCGACATCGAGTACCCGAGCGGCGTGCGCCACATCATCATCAACTGCTTCACGCCCATTGACGACGGCCGCATGCAGCTGTGCCAATGGCTGTTCCGCAACGACACAGAGGCTGACTGCACGGCGCAGATGCTGATCGACTTCGACGACGCGGTGACGCGCGAGGACAAGGACATCCTCGAATCGACCGACCCCGATGCGCTGGTCGATACGCGGCGGCGCGGCGTGGAGTATTCGATGGAATCGGATCGGCCCGGCATGCTGATTCGCAAGCACCTGATGCAGCTGCTGGCGAAGCATGGCGAGGCGGAGGTTTATCGCGGCATGAGCAGTGCCGTGATCCCGATTGCAAAGGCCGCCTGAGCGGCCTCGGCATCAAGCCGGGGCAGTCGCCGGGTTCGGGCGCGTTGCGTGCGACGAGCCCTGTTCGTAGCGGTCCATCGCAAGGCCATCGGTGCGGATCTCCGGGCGCTGGCCCATCACCATGTCGGAGATGAGCTTGCCCGAGCCGCAGGCCATGGTCCAGCCCAGCGTGCCGTGGCCGGTGTTGAGGAACAGGTTGGCATAGCGCGTGCCGCCGACGATGGGCGTGCTGTCGGGCGTCATCGGGCGCAGGCCGGTCCAGAAGCTGGCGCGGGGCACGTCGCCGCCGGGGAACAGGTCGGTCACCACCTTCTCGAGCGTGGCGCGGCGTGCGGGGTTCAGGCGCAGGTCGAAGCCGCCGAGCTCGGCCATGCCGCCCACGCGGATGCGGTTGTCAAAACGCGTGACGGCCACCTTGTAGGTCTCGTCGAGCACCGTCGATTGCGGCGCGAGCGATTCGTCGAGCAGCGGCACGGTCAGCGAATAGCCCTTGACCGGGTACACCGGGATGTCGAGGCCCAGCGAGGCGATGGCGGCGCGCGAGTAGCTGCCGAAGGCCATCACGTAGCGGTCGGCCGTGAGGATCTTGCCGGCGGTGGTGCGCACGCCGGTGATGCGGCCGCCGTCGGTTTCCAGCGCGTCGATGGTCTGGCCGAAGCGGAAGTCGACGCCCAGGCTGCGGGCGATCTCGGCGAGGCCGCGCGTGAACAGGTGGCAGTCGCCGGTTTCGTCGTTGGGCAGGCGCAGGCCACCCGTGAGGCGGTCGCGCGCGCCGGCCAATGCGGGCTCGACGCGGGCGAGGGCGTCGCGGTCGAGCAGTTCGTAGGGCACGCCGCATTCCTCGAGCACCGCGATGTCGCGCTGCACCGCGTCGAGCTGGGCCTGCGTACGGAACAGCTGCAGCGTGCCACCGGTGCGCTGCTCGTACTGCAGGCCGGTGTCGGCGCGCAATTGCTGCAGGCAGCCGCGGCTGTATTCGGCCACGCGCATCATGCGTTCCTTGTTCACGGCATAGGCCTCGGGCGAGCAGTTGCGCAGCATCGCGGCCATCCAGCGCAGCTGGAACAGCGTGCCGTCGGGGCGGATCGACAGCGGCGCGTGCTTCTTGAACATCCACTTGATCGCCTTCAGCGGAATGCCCGGCGCGGCCCACGGCGTGGAGTAGCCCGGCGACACCTGGCCGGCGTTGCCGAAGCTGGTTTCCTCGGCGGGGCCGGCCTGCCGGTCGAGCAGGGTGACCTCGGCGCCCGAGCGCGCGAGGTAGTAGGCCGTGGTGGTGCCGATCACGCCGCCGCCGAGAACGATGACTTTCATGGTGTATTCGCCGATTCAGATGGAATGAGTGGAATCTAAAGTGCACAATGCAGTGGATTCCATCGTTTTCAGTGAATTGGCAGTGAAATTCACTGAGACTCATCGTCCAACGCCGCGCCAGAAGTGAAATGCCCGAACTCGACCGAATCGACCGCCGCATCCTCGACCTTTTGCAGCGCCAGGGCCGCGTTTCCATGACCGAGTTGGCCGAGCACATCGGCCTGTCGGCCTCGCCCTGCGCCGAGCGCGTGAAGCGCATGGAGCGCGACGGCGTCATCACCGGCTACCACGCGCACGTGTCGCCCGAGGCACTGGGCAAGACGCTGCTGGTGTTCGTCGAGATCAAGCTCTCCGCCAAGTCGGGCGACGTGTTCGACAAGGTGCGCAAGGAGCTGCTGCACATGCCCGAGGTGCTCGAATGCCATCTGGTGTCGGGCAGCTTCGACTACCTCGTGAAGGCGCGCCTGAGCGGCATGAGCGAGTACCGGCATCTGCTGGGCGACATCCTGAAGAAGCTGCCGCTGGCGGCCGAGTCGCACAGCTACGTGGTGATGGAAGAGATCAAGGAAACGCTGATGCTGGCGGTCGACCGCTGAGCACACACCTCATTCAAGGACAGGCATGACCATTTCGATTCGCCGCGACGGCACCACCGGCACGCGCCACATCCTCAAGATCCGCAACCACGAGATTCCGGTCGACGCCTCGCCCGCGGGCGGCGGCAGCGACGCGGGCCCCGAGCCGCACGACCTGTACGACGCTTCGCTCGCCGCATGCAAGGCGCTCACGGTGCTGATCTACGCGCGCCGCAAGGGCATCCCGGTGGAAGACATCGAGGTCGTGGTCGACCGCGACGCCAGCGAGGAGCGCAAGGGCGTCTACCGCCTCAAGTCGGGCCTGCGCCTGAGCGGCGAGCTGAGCGAAGCGCAGCGCGACGAACTGCTGCGCGTGGCGGGCAAGTGCCCGGTGCACAAGCTCATGACCGAGGTGAAGACCGAGATCGAGACCGGCTGGGCGGACTGAGCGCCAGGTGCCGCACGGCCAAAAGGCGTGGTCAGGTCCGTTTTGGGGCAAGGATTTACACTAGCCGGTGCCGTTTACAGGACACTTTCAACAATGAAGTGGGTCATTCTCGCCATCTTCGCGCTCAGTGCGCTCTACGTTCATTTCCGCGGCCAGGTGCGGCATCGCTTCTTCAGGCAGCTCTCCGACCACTCGACCTTCCTCGCTCCGCTGAACGTCTTCATGTACCTTTTCTCGAAGGTGCCGGGTACACCGTACCTGTCGCCCGCGCAGTTCCCCGAGATGCGCGTGCTCGAAGAGAACTGGGAGGTCATCCGCGAGGAAGCGCTGGCCATGCGCAATGGCGGCAGCATCAAGGCATCGAGCCAGTTCAACGACGTGGGCTTCAACTCCTTCTTCAAGAGCGGCTGGAAGCGCTTCTACCTGAAGTGGTACGACGAGGCGCATCCCTCGGCCGCCGTGCTGTGCCCGCGCACCACCGAACTGCTGAAGGGCATCGGCACCATCAAGGCCGCCATGTTCGCCGAACTGCCCCCGGGCAGCCGCCTGGTGCGCCACCGCGATCCCTTCGCCGGTTCGCTGCGCTACCACCTGGGCCTGTGGACGCCGGGCGTCGAAGGCTGCTACATCGACGTGGACGGCCAGCGCTACCATTGGCGCGACGGCGAGGCCGTGGTGTTCGACGAGACCTTCATTCACTACGCCGAGAACACCACCGACCACGACCGCGTGATCCTGTTCTGCGACATCGAGCGCCCGCTGAAGTACCGCTGGGCCAGCGCCGTGAACCGCTGGTTCGCAAAGAACCTGCTGGCCGCCGCGAGTTCGCCCAACGACGTGGGCGATAAGACCGGCGGCATCAACCGCGCGTTCAAATACATCTACCAGATCCGCGTGATCGGCAAGCGCCTGAAGGCGTGGGACAAGCGGGCGTACTACCTCGTGAAGTGGGCCATCTTCGGCGGCCTGGCGCTCTGGATCTTCTGGTAGGGCCACCAGGGCCGGCCTCTCGCGGCCTTTGCTGAACGCCAAAGGCGGTGAAGGATTGGCCTTCCCCTCGGCTCGAATCGAACCCCGACGCATGAAGATCTGCCGCCCGTGAACGCCATCGACCGGCTGCCCGAACCCACGAACCTCGCAGGCGCGCAAGCGCTCATCGCGCGCGTGCAGGCATTGCTCGATGCTGCGGGGCTTGCGATGCGTGCGCCGCCGTCCGAGCCCACCACCTGCTGCGGTCGCGGCTGCAACGGCTGTGTATGGGAGGGCTGGCTTGCCGCCGTGGCCTACTGGCGCGACGAGGCCTCGCTGATGCTCGGTTGAAGGCTCGGACGTGGCGCCCCTGGCCGCGGCAAGGGGCGCTCGCGATCGCATCCCCGTTCGATCATCCCCAAAATTTCTGCCCCTGAGGCCTCCCGCCCTGGGTCAGCTCTTGGGCTTTGCGTATTCCTCTGCGCTCATCACCTCGAGGCCGACGAACGAGTCGTTGCCTTCGACCCACGCGTCGTGACCCGGCGGGATGGTGTACGACATGCCTTCCTTGATGACAGCCTGCGAGCCGTCATTCATTTGCACGGTGATTCGACCGGAAACCGCATACCCGACGTGAGCCACCTGGCAACTGTCCGTGCCCACGACCGGCTTGATGCACTTCGACCAGCGCCACCCGGGCTCGAACTTGAAGCGTCCGAGCGTGTACCCCTCGAGACGGACCACTTCGACCCGGGTCTTTTCAGGCTCCCGAACCTCGTCCGGTTCGTCATGGGATTTCGTCTGAAGCTTGTTGACATTCATTGGACTTGCCATCGCTACTCTCCTTGCACGAAGTGAGCAACTGGTTCGCGGCAGCCTCGTGCCAAGCCGCACGTGAACGATTGAATAGTAGTCCTGGGCCACGCGTGCGGTGACCTGGAAGCAGTGTTTTCTTTACCGATCATTCTTCCTTCATGGAGGCTGCGATGCGCTTGGTGAGCGGATGCAGGAGGTAGACGAGCAGTGAGCGTTCCCCCGTCTTGAAGACCACCTCGACCGGCATGCCCGGCTGCAGCGAGCGTTTGCCCAGCTTCCTCAGGCCCTCCTGCGTCACTGCCACCCGCGCGAGGAAATAGCTCGTGTTGGTCTGGGCGTCCGTCAAGAGATCGGCGGATACCGAAACCAGCTTGCCCTGCACCACGAGCTGCGGAGAATGGGCAAACGTCGAGAAACGCACGTCCACCGGTATGCCGGCGTGGACGCGGTCGATCAGATGGGGTGGCACTCTCGTTTCAAGCAGCAAGGGCTCGTTGGCAGGCACCACATCCATCAGCTTTTGCCCCGGCGCGATCACGCCACCCACGGTCTGCGCCACCAGCGCCACCACCTGGCCCGAAGCGGGCGAACGGATCTCGGTGCGGCCCAGTTCGTCCCGCAAGGCAAGAAACTTCTCGAAGTCTCCAAGCACCTCGCGGCTGACTTCCGCCTGCTGCGTCTCCACTTCCTTGTGATATTCCTGCTGCCTGGCAATGGCGCGCTGGCGAAGCTCCGCGACCGACCGCCGGGCCCGGCCCATGTTGCCGATGAGTTCGGCAATGAAGGTGCTCGATTCCGCTGCCTGGCGTTCCATCTCCAGCTGGCGAGTGCGCGGGACATAGCCTTCGGCAACCATCTTGCGTGTCTGGGTCAGTTCCTCGTCGAGAAGCGAAAGCTGGGTTCGGCGGCTGCTCAACATGCTTGCGTAGGCTTGGGACAAAGCTTGCTGGCCCTGGATGTTCTCTTCGATCGATTGCAGGTCGGCGCGCAAGGCGGCGCGGCGCGACCTGAGCAGTTGCTCCTGGTTGAACATCTGTTGCCGGATCAGCGGGTCCGCCGCAGCCGCCTGCAAGTCCGGATGGAATTCGATGGCGTCCTGTCCCCCCTGCTCGGCCAGCAGGCGGCCTTGTATGGCGCGAAACCCCAGGTAGCGCTGCCGCACCGTTTCGAAGCTCGCCTTGGCCGCGGCGTCATCGAGCTTGAACAGCAACTGGCCTTCCTGGACTTGATCGCCTTCGCCGACCCGCACCTCCTTGAGGATGCCTCCGACCTGGTGCTGGACCGCCTTGCGCTTCGTGTCGATGGCGACCTGCCCCTGGCTCGGCACGCCCTCGTCCAGCGGAGCAAATGCGGCCCACAGCAGAAACCCGCCGAATCCTGCGACCAAGGCCCATGCGCCGATTCGCCCTGCGCGTCCCAACTCGTTTCCGAGTCCATTGGCATCCTGCGATCGATCGTCCTCGATCGGCGAGGGGATGGAACTCACGTCTCTGAGAAGGTTCGGTTTGGCCATTTGGGACTCCCTGCGAGATGAATCGAGGACAGGACGGCGCCGGATCAGGCCGACTGCACCAAGGCCGCCGGGCGCACGTCGGTCCGAGGGCGACGAAAAGACGCGAGCACGGCATCGCGCGGTCCGTCTGCCGTCAGTTCGCCATCGCCCAGAACCAGGAGACGGTCGGCCACGGCCACCGCGCCCTGGCGGTGGGTCACCAGGAACACCGTTGTCCCCTTGGCCTTCAGCTCGCGTATGGCTCGCAGCAGCGCTGCTTCCCCAGCATCGTCCAGGTTGGCATTCGGCTCGTCCAGAACGATGAGCGATGGGTCGCCATAGAGCGCCCGGGCCAGCCCGATGCGCTGCCTCTGTCCCCCGGAAAGTAGGCGCCCTGCGTCCCCGATGGGGGTGTCGTAGCCCTTGGGAAAGCGCAGGATCGTCTCGTGCAGGCCGGCGCTGGATGCCGCCTCGATGACCTTGCGCGAGTCGACCTCGCCGAGCCGCGCAATGTTCTCGGCAATGGAGCCCCCGAACAATTCGACGTCCTGCGGCAAATAGCCAAGATGCGGGCCCAGTTCGAGACGATTCCAGCCCCGGATCGGCACGCCGTCGAGCAACACCGCGCCACGGGATGCCGTCCAGATTCCGACCATCACCTTCACCAGCGTGGACTTGCCCGAGCCGGAAGGTCCCAGCACCGCGACCACGGTTCCCGCGGGGACCGCAAACGAAATGTTCTTCAGGATGGGGGTCGTGCGCCCTGCGGCCTCCGCAAAGACGCCTTGCAGGCTGATCTCGCCGGTGGGCGCGGCTCGGGAAGGGACAGGCGCCTGCTCGGGGAAGTCGGCCAGCAGTTTCTCAAGACGTTCGAGTGCGGCACGGCAGGAGACAAACCCACGCCACGCGCCGAGCAGCTGGTCGATGGGCGCGAGGGCGCGGCCCATCAGCACGTTCGCCGCAATCATCGCGCCTGCCGACAACTGTCCATCGATCACCAGCAGCGCCCCCGCCCCCAGCGCGAGCGACTGTTGGCTGTAGCGTATGAATTTGCTCCAGCCGGTGACGCGATTGACAAAGCCGTGCGCGGAAGCGCTCTTGTCCATGCAGGCCGCGTGCTGGCGATTCCAACGCTCTTGCAGGTTGGCGACCATGCCCATCGATTCGAGCACCTCGATGTTTCGAAGCTTGCTCTGCAGGTCGCTCATCGTCTCGCTCGCGGCTTTCAGGGCCGCTTCCGATGGCGCGACGGTCTTCCTCTGGCCGAACCAGGCCAGTGCGGCCTGGACCAGGGCGAAACAAAGCGCCAGGACACCGAGCCAGGGATGAAGAAAGAAGATCACCGCGATGTAGATCGGCGTCCAAGGTGCATCGAAGAGCGCAAAGATGCCCAGGCCGGTCAGGAACTGGCGGATCTGGTTCAGGTCTGCGAACGGTCTGGACGCGGTGGATGTCGACTGGCCGAGATAGGCCTGGAAGCTCCCGTTGAACACCCGGGTGCTCAGTTGCCGGTCGAAGCGCAGGCTGGCCCGCACCAGCAGGCGCGAGCGCAGCCATTCCGACAAGGCCAGCGCACAGAAAAGGAACATGGTGATCAAGGAAACCGCGAGCAGGGTGAGTTCGCTTTGACTGGCCAGCACGCGGTCGAACAGCTGCAGCATGTAGATGGTCGGCGCGAGCATGAGCAGATTGGTCAGGAAGCTCAGCATTCCGACCAGCAGGAACTCCCTGCGGAAACCCCAGAGGGCGCGCCCCAGTTCGCTGCGGTTGAAGAGCGGAGGTTTCTTCATGGCAGTGGATTCGTCTGAAGCGCGGCGCTCGCAGCGGTTGCGGCATCGCGCGGCTTCGGTACGGGACTGTTGGCCGCCTTGCGCATCCGGTCCACCGCCTGCTCACCGGCTTGCCGCAGCGCAGCCAGGACCTCGTCGCGTGCGCCGAATGCCTGCATCGCGCCGTCGCACAGCACCAGCATCTTGTCCGCCACGGCCAGCACGCTGGAGCGGTGCGTCATGACGACGAATGTCGTGCCGCGCGCCTTGAGCTTCGAAATGACAGCCGCCAATGCGGCGTCGCCAGCGTCGTCGAGGCTCGAATTCGGTTCATCGAGCACCACCAGCGCGGGCTCGCCGTAGATCGCGCGCGCCAATGCGACCCGCTGCCGCTGCCCGCCCGACAGCATGGTCCCTTCGGGGCCGATCGGGCTGTCGTAGCCCAGCGGAAGGCCCGCGATGCAGGCGTGCAGATCGACGGCCAAAGCTGCCGCCTCGACCTTCGCAGGCCGCACCTCCCCGAAGCGCGCGATGTTCTCGGCCACCGTGCCCTCGAGCAATTCCACGTCCTGGGGCAGATAGCCGATGTGCGGGCCGAGTTCGCTCTTGTCCCACGCGAAAACGTCCGCGCCGTCCAGCCGCACCTTGCCGCTCGTCGCGGGCCAGAGGCCGACGATCAGGCGTGCCAGGGTCGTCTTCCCCGCGGCAGAAGGCCCCACGACGGCGAGCACCTCGCCGGGCACCAGGCCGAAGGCCACGTTCTTCAGAATGGCCGGACCGTTGCCCGGAGCGCCGGCAACGAGGCTTTCGACTTGAAGCGCGCCTTTGGGCGGCGGCAAGGACATCGTGTCCGGTCTTTGGGCAATGACGCCCAACAGGCTGTCCAGACGCTGCCATGCATCGCAGGCATTCACCACCGCGCGCCATTGCGTCACGAGCTGCACCAGCGGCGCCAGGGCCCGGCCGCCCAGGATCGAGCCGACGACCATCATTCCGGCGCCGCCGTTGAGCTGGTTCTTCAGCAGCAGCCAGGCACCCAGGCCGAGCAACAGGGAACCCATGGCGACCTGCAGGAACTTGCTCACGGCCTGATAGGCCCCGGCACGGTCCGAAGCGATGGCCTCGCGCTGCAGGAAGTCGCGTCGCTTGTCCATCCAGCGGCGATGGACGTCCGGCAGCATGCCCATCGACTCGATGACCTGCGAGTTTCTCAACGCGGCGTCCGCATACTGCTGCGCTTCGATCGCACTGCGATTGGCCGACACCAGCGGCGGCCGCGTGCTCCGGTCGTTGATCCACCCGACGAACACCTGCAGCAGCGAGCCCACGACGGCCGACAGGCCCAGCACCGGGCTGATGGTGAACATCAGCCCCACGAAGACCAGCGAGACCGGCGCTTCCATGAACGCCAGCAACGGCGGTGAATACAGGAACTCCCGCAAGGTCCGAAGGTCGTTGAGAGGCTGCACGGTCCCGCCCGGCAGCCGCTTGAGACCCGCTTCGAAGATGGCGCAGAACACGCGGTCCCGCATCTTCCGATCCAGTTTCTGTCCGGCCCGATACATCACCTCCGCGCGTGCCCAGTCGAGTATTTCCATCAGGCAGTAAGCGGCCAGGACCAGCAATGTCAGCATGGCCAGCGTGAGCGGGCTGCGGCTGTTCACCACTCGCCCATACACCTCCAGCATGTACCCGCTCGGCGCCAGCAGCAAAAGGCCGGAGCAAACACTGAACCAGGCCGCCCGCACGAAGTAGGCGCGGAGCGTTGTCACCGCCTGCCGCAACTCGCCAGACTTTTCCTGAGGCTTCATACCACCTCGCAGGTTCGACATCAGTACGCCCGAGCACAGGCGGGGTGAGAAGGGGGCCGCGTTTCTGCTGCCCCCTTGCGCCAGGATTCGTTATGCGATCGCTTCCGTTTGCTGGGTCGTGCCTATCAGGTTGGCCACGCCGTCGATCTCCAGGTGGACGTCGAAGTTGAAGCCCGCGAAGTCGGCATCGCCGTCGATCACCTGACCCACAAAGTTCAGGTCCACGTCCGAATTGATCGTCGTCGATGTGATCACATCGATCTTGATGATCTTGAACACGTCGTTGTCCGCCGTATCGGCATAGTTCGAGCCGGTCGCTGTCAGATTCACCGTGTTGTGGCTGCTCAGGCTGATGCCCGTGCCGGTGATGTCTTCGGTGCTGCTCAGGACCTGCACGCCCGTGATCTGGTAGTTGGCGCTGTCGTAGTCGTCCTCGCCGATGCTGACGACCTTCAAACCTCCTCCGGCCGATTGATAGTCCGCCGCAGAGTTGGCGATCAGGAGCCTGGTCGTGGAAGTGTTTGTCGACGCGTTGAACAACTTCAGCAGAACAGCCACATCCTCGCCGTCCGTGATCTGGTCGATCGTGATGTTGATCGCGTCGGCGTAGGCCGTGTCCGTACCGACGATGGCCGCTCCTGGGCGCTGCGGTGGACTCGTCAGATTGGGGTTGCTCACCGGATTCGACCTGTAGAAGTCGAAGTTCAGCAGCTCGCCCGATTGGACGGTATCGGAGTTCACGCCGAGGGTGTTGGTTGCGACGTTGACGAAACCGGCACTCTCGCTGGTGAAGGTTTCGCCCGCCAGAAAGGCGTGGTTGTTGCCTGCCAGCAGGTCGCCGGAGTCGCTCGGAGGCGTGGACGCCCTGGCCGAAAGCACGCCGAAGAAGTCGTTGCTGTATTGCTGGACCACGATCTCCGGCGAGTTGTTGCCTTCCGTGTCGTAATTGAAGGATGCCAGCGGCGCACTCGTGGAGAACGTCGTTTGTCCTCCGAAGACCTGGTCCAGGTCGAAGGAGAAGGTGCCGTCCGTCTTGTTGAAGACGACCGTGCCCGTTGCCGCCTGCGTCGTCGTCGACGTCGGCCCGGGGTAGTAGTTGAAGCCGAAGTTGTAGGTGACCGTCGTGGCGTCTTCGGCGAAGTGCGAGACGGTTGCATCGGTGATGGGCCGCCCGCCGCCGGTCGTTCCGGTCAGGCTGTTCAGCACGATGCCGTCGGTCGACGCGTTGTCCACGTCGTCGGCGCCAACGGAGATGTTGTAGGTCCCCGTAATGGGCTGGGCGTCGTTCGTTCCGTTGAGGTCGGAGATGGAGGTCACCGTCGGGCCGTCGTCGTCGAACTTGATGTTGGCGCCGATATTGAGCACCTTGGAATCGGTCGCGGTATCGCCATCCCCGTCGGTGAGCGTCACGGCATTGGTCAGGGTGATCAACGTGTCGACCAGCGTGGCCTGCTGGGCCGCGTAGTTCGACGAGGCACCCGGCAGCGCGTGGTCGATTTCGGCGAACTGCTGCAGTGTCACCGAACCGGTCCCGCTCACCGTGAGGTCGAAGATGGTGTTGGCCGCCGTGATGCCGGCCGCGGTGGCGGAGGTCGATCCGACGACCGTCGTGCCAACCAGGTACAGCTTGATGCTTGCGCCGTCGCTCGTGAGTCCTGAAGCTCCCCCTTGCGTTGCCACGCCGAGCGCATAGGTCGATGTGGTGCTGCCCGCCCCATCGGCGCCATAGCTGCTCGACGTCACGCCGAAGGCACTCGCGAAGTCCTGGGTGGCGGAGTCGGTGGCCGCTGCGATGGTCTGGGCGTCCTGGGTATTGAGCAGCGCCGTGTCGGTTGGCGTTGCCAGCACGATCGTCGGGCCGTCATCGTCGAACTTGATGTTCGCGCCGATGTTGAGCACCTTGGAATCGGTAGCGGTGTCGCCATCGCGATCGGTGAGCGTCACGGAATCGGTCAGTGTGACCAGATCGTCGGCCAGCGTGGCCTGCTGGGCCGCGTAGTTCGACGAAGCACCCGGCAGCGCGTGATCGATTTCGGTGAACTGCTGCAGCGTGACCGAACCGGTTGCGCTCACGGCCAGGTCGAAGACGGTATTGGCCGCTGCGACGCCGGCCTCGGTGGCGGAAGTCGAACCGACGACCTTGCCGCCCAGCAGGTACAGGTAGATGGTCGCGCCATCGCTCTTGAGTCCTGAGTCGCCGCCTTGCGTTTTCACGCCGAGCGCGAAGACCGAGTTGGTGGAGCCCGCCCCATCGGTGCCATAGCTGCTCGAAGTCGTTCCGAATGCAGTCGCGAAGTTCGTGGTGGCGGAGTCGGTGGCGGCGCCGATGGTGTCGGCGTCCTGCGTGTTGAGCAGCGCGGTGTCGGTGGGCGTCGCCAGCACGATGGACGGGCCGTCGTCCTCGAAGTTCATCATGGAGCCGACCTCTGCCGTTGCGCTGGAAACCTGCAGCAGCCGGAAACCCCCGATGTCGAAGTCGGCGTGGGTGTTGCCCGAGGCATTGAGGGCGGCCCCGTTTTCGATGAGTACGCGGTTGTGGTCCGCCGAGGTCGTGTATTCGATCGAGTAGCCGGCCTTGACGCCGGTGATCGTCGCAACGCCGTTGGTGATGCTGATGACGATGGCCGAACTCAGTGCGCCCTCGGCGCCGTTCGAGAAGGTTTCCAGAGGCGCCCCGGTGACGGAATCGAGCACGCGCACGCTCGTGATCGAAACCACCTGGTCGCCCGCATAGCCGTCGATGAAGCTGTTGCCGGACTCGACCGCCGTGCTGTATGCGGTGACCTTGACCTGGGCACTCTTTCCGCTTTGCAACTGCACCACGTCGAAATCGGCGGTCCTGGCTCCGAACATGCCGGTGAAGTCGATGTTCGACTCCAGATCGGCCTCGTTCTGGTCCAGGTTCGGAATGGTGACGTCCGCCCTGGCGCCGGTCACGAACGTGAAGCGGATGCCTTCCTGCTCGGTGATCATCTGGCTGTTGGTGCCGAACGTGGTCGGCCCGCCGGCCTGGCTGGTGTTGATCGTGTCGCCGGTCGTGATGTTGATGTCGTCGGCGGTGCTGTTGGGGTTTGCGCCGGATTGATTTGCCGGGTCCTTTCCCGTCGCGATGATCGACACGTCGGAAATCCGGCCGTTGACGATCGTCGGGTTGTCCTTCGTGAACATCAGGAACAGGTTCTGGCCGGATGGCGCGCCTGCGAGGTTGAAGTCCGCATCCTGGCTGACGCTGACGAAGACCTTGTTCAGCAGGTTGACCGCATCGTCTGGATTGGTCGCATCGGGGTTCGCTATTGCTTCATACTGGACCATCCACATCTTGGCGCCGGTCACCGGGGTTCCCGTCTCCTCCAGGTAGGCCGCGAACACGACGACATTGAGGGCCGTCTTCCCGTAGACGACGTTGTTGTTGGTCGGATCGGTGTACAGGAAGATGTCTTCGCCATCGGCGGTGTTGAGACCGCTGTCGAAGCCATTGAGCGGAGCGCCGTTCGCGTCCGTGAAGGAGATATCGGTGACCGCGCCGGTTACGCTGAACGTGAATGCGTTGGTGCCGGCATTGGTCCCGTCATAGCCGCTCAAAGCGGCGTTGATGGCGGTGCCGACACTCTGGGCCGCCAAGCGGCTGCTGAAGGCCGTCGGCAGCGAGCTTGCGGAGATGTCATTGTCGTTACTGTCGCCGGCAATGGCGGGAGTAGCGGCAAGGTTCTGCAAATTGGCGGATTCGTCCAGAGTGACGGTCGAGCCGGCCGTCAGATTTAACGCAGGCATAAACACTCCTCGGTTTGGAAAAAAATGCCGACAGCATTGATGCCCCGATTTACGCGCGTTCGCTGGCAATCAGTCAGGTCCATGTATCAGCAGGGAGGAATGCTGAACCGCCAGGCGGCGCGCTGTCCATAGGATAAAAGTTGTCACCCAAGGGATGACGCGCTGTGCCGGGCGTGTGCCCCTCATGCCCATAACCTTTTGATACCTTGCGAGGGCCGCGGACCTATCTGCACGATGACGTGGTCTTTATCATTACCTTCCGGATACCTCCAAAACAAGCGCCTCGGAGGAAGCCATGGAAGAAGTCCCAATGTCGCCTGCTGGGCGGGAGCCTGCGTGGAACGCAGATCCGCGGCCGTTCACGCAAGACTTCCGTCCGCTGTCGCCGTTTGCGCTACCCGCGCTGTGGACATCGAGCTGCTTTCAGCCAGCTTGCCTGGAGATTCCATCTCCATCTCCAGCCCCTTGCCCTGCGGTCGAAGTCCGTGTGCCGGTTCTCGTCGCAACCTGCCCGGGCCGCGCGTCGACGTTGTCCGGGCTGGGCCTGTTGGCCTCGAGGCACTCGGCCGAGCGGATGTACCGGATCGAGCACGCGGAAATGAACGGCATCTCCGAGCTGGAAGCGCGCTGCCTGCTGCAGGCACCCCGTCTGCTGCTGGTGGACATCGCGCTGATTGCGCCGGAAAGAGTCAACAAATTGGACGACCTGCGCCGCCGCTTTCCAGCCACCGACTGGCTCCTCGGCTGGGAGGCGCCCTCAATGCCCGGGCTGGATGCAGCGATCCGAAGTCAGGCGCGCGGCTGCGTCGAGTGGGCCGCGAGCGCAGAGCAGTTCGCGCAATCGCTGGATGCCGTGCTGGCAGGCACCTTGGGCTTCCCGGGTCCGGTGTTGCAGGCGCTTTATCTGTCTGTGCTGCGATTGAAGGCAGCCGGCGGGCGGCCGGCGTCCTGTGCGATATCGCCTGCAATGAGACTGACCGCGCGAGAGAACGAGGTGCTGTCGCTGATGTACCGTGACATGACCAACAAGCAGATCGCTGAGCGGCTCGGCATCAGCGTCAACACAGTCAAGAAGCACCTTGCCCATGTGTTCGCGAAGCAGGGGCAGCACAGCCGGCGCTGGCATCTCGCCTGATCAGGCGCGGCCTACTGGTTCTGCGATCCGCGATGCGCCCAGCCTGTCGTGTGCTTCTCGATCACGCTGAACAGTTCGTACATCAGCATCGCCATCGCCCCAACCACCATCAGCCCCGCGAAGGCCAGGCCCATCTGCATGGCCGAGCCGGCGGAGATCAGCAGGTAGCCGATGCCTTCGTTGGCGGCCGTCATCTCGCTGACGGTGGTGCCGACGAAGGCCAGCGTGATGGCGACCTTCAGAGAGCCGAAGAAGTACGGCATGGAACGCGGCAGGCCGATCTTCATGAGCACGTCCCAGCGTCTGGCGCCCAGCACGCGCAGCACGTCTTCCAGCTCGGGCTCGAGCGTGGCGAGGCCGGTCGCGATGTTCACCATGATCGGGAAGAAGCTGATCAAAAAGGCCGTGAGGATCGCCGGCCCCGCGCCGATGCCGAACCACACCACGAGGATGGGCACGAAGGCTGCCTTGGGCAGCGCATTGAACGCCGTCATCAGCGGGTAGATGGCCGCGTACGCAATGCGCGAGCTGCCGATCACGAAGCCCAGCAGCACGCCCACCACGATCGCCAGGCCGAAGCCCGCCATCGTGACCCAGAAGGTGCGCCAGGCGTGGCCTGCGATGATTTCCTTGAATTCCCAGAACTGGTTCCAGATGCGCAGCGGGCTCGGAAAGATGAAGTCCGAAACCTCGAAGCCCGCGCAGATCACCTGCCACAGCAGGATCACCGCCACGAGCAGCAGCCATGGCGACCAGCGTTCGATTTGCTTGGTGTTCTTCATGGCGCGTTCCTCAGTGCGCCGCCGCCGTGGCGCCGGCGGCATTGCCGCGGATCGCGCCGATGTGCCCGCGCAGCTCCAACACGATGTCGGTGAACTCCTTGGTGTAGGTGAGTTCGAGTTCGCGCGGACGCGGCAGCTCGATGTCGCGCTTCACCACGAAGCGCCCCGGGCTCTTGCTCATCACGTACACCGTGTCGGCCAGGAACACCGATTCGCGCAGGTCGTGCGTCACCAGGATCACGTTGAACTGCTGCTCGGTCCACAGGTCGCGCAGGATGCACCACAGCTCTTCGCGCGTGAAGGCGTCGAGCGCGCCGAAGGGCTCGTCGAGCAGCAGCATCTTGGGCTCGTGGATGAGCGCACGGCAAATGCTCGCGCGCTGCTGCATGCCGCCCGAGAGCTGCCATGGGAACTTGTCCTCATAGCCCGCGAGGCCCACCTTCTGCAGCAGCTTGCGTGCGCGCTCGACGTACTCCTTGCGCTTGGCCTTGAAGTTCGAGCGGTAGGGCTCGACGATCTCCAGCGGCAGCAGCACGTTGTCGACCGTGGTGCGCCACGGCAGCAGCGAAGGCGCCTGGAAGGCCATGCCCGAGATCTTCAGCGGCCCGGTCACGTTCTGCCCGTCGATGCGGATCTTGCCCATCGACGGCATCTTCAGCCCGGTGGTGAGCTTCATGAAGGTCGACTTGCCGCAACCCGAGGGGCCGACGATGGCGATGAATTCGCCGCGCCTGACCTTCAGGTCGATGGCCTCGACCGCGAAGTGGTTGGCGCGAAGAAGCTCCTCGTTGTAGGCGAGCCAGACGTCCTGGAAGTCGACGAAGGGGGCGGCCGCTTGCGATGCGTCCACCATCACTTCTTCGACAGGATGTTCAGTTCGGCCGACGGCGGCAGCAGCGAGGCGGTCCACACCGCGTCGGGGCTCACGCGCGTCTTGGTGCCGAACGCGTCCGACACCTGCGAGGCCATCAGCGACATGCGGCCTGCGTTGACCGTGCCGAAGCCTTCGGCGCGCGCGTCGGCGCTGTTGATGACGGTATCGATGGCCAGCTGCAGGCGGCGCGTTTCGAGCTTGCTGTCGATGATGCCGTCGCGCGCCTTCACCGATTCGATGGCCACTGCCGGGTTGGCGATGACTTCCTTCGCCCCCTTGGCAAAGGCCGAGAGGAATTTCTTCACCGCCGCCGGGTTCTCCTTGATGAGCTTGGGCGAGGCGATGATCACGTTGCCGTAGAGCTTCACGCCGTAGTCGGGGTAGGGCAGCACGACGATGTCGGCCGCCTTGGCGCCGCGCGCCTCGAGGTTGAGCAGCGAGGTGAAGGTGAAGCCGGTGATGGCGTCGATGTCGCCGCGCATCAGCATGGTCTCGCGCAGCGTCGGGTCCATGGCGGTCCAATTGACGGCACCGATGTTGTTGGCCTTCGCGAAGATCGGGAAGGCGCGCCGGCCGGCATCGAACACCGGCGCGCCGAGCTTCTTGCCGGCGAGGTCGGTGGGCTTGGTGATGCCGCTCTTCTTGAGCGCCATGACCGAGGCCGGCGTGTTGTTGTAGACCATCATCACCGCGACCGGCTTGTTCGGGCTGTCGGGGTTGTTGGCGTGGAACTCCATCAGCGCCGCGAGGTCGGCAAAGCCCATGTCGTAGGCGCCCGAGGCCACGCGCGTGACGGTGCCGCCCGAGCCGTTGCCCGCGTCGATGCTCACGTCGAGCCCGGCCGCCTTGAAGTAGCCCTTGGCGGCGGGATGCAGGAACAGCGCGGCCGGTCCCTCGAAGCGCCAGTCGAGCTGGAACTTGATCGGCGTCGGGCTCTGGGCAAGGGCCGGTGAGAGGCCGAAGCAGAGGGCCGAGGCGGCGAGGAAGGACTGGAGCAGTTGGCGCTTGTTCATGCGTTATCCGTGATGTGAATGCTTCGGCATTCAAGCAAAAACGGTGCCCGCACGCGATTGGTGCGAACCCTCCCGGTGGGTCGATACGGTGCGCCATCTGCACCCCCCAAATGCAAAAACGCGGCATTGCCGCGTTTTTGGCACCGAAGGCGGGCAGTTCGCCCGCCGGATGGCCCGGTGATTACTTGTCGACGGTCACTTTCGCCACCGCCAGCGCTGTCATGTTGATGATGCGGCGCACCGTCGACGACGGCGTGAGCACGTGCGCCGAGCTCGCGGCGCCCAGCAGCACCGGGCCGACCGTGATGCCGTTGGCACCGGTCATCTTCAGCACGTTGTAGAGGATGTGCGCCGAATCGAGGTTCGGGCACACCAGCAGGTTGGCTTCGCCGCTCAGCGTGGTCTCGGGCAGGGCGGTGCGGCGGACATCTTCCGACAGCGCCGCGTCGCCGTGCATCTCGCCGTCGCATTCGATGTCGGGTGCCATCTGCGCGAACAGGTCGCGCGCCAGCCGCATCTTGCGGGCCGAGGCGCGGCTCGAGGTGCCGTAGTTCGAGTGCGACAGGAAGGCGACCTTCGGCGGCAGGCCGAAGCGGCGCACTTCCTCGGCGGCCATCACCGCGATGCTCGCCAGCATCTCGGCGCTCGGGTCTTCGTTCACGTTGGTGTCGGTGATGAAGATCGTGCCCTTGTCGAGCGTCAGCGCGTTCAGCGTGGCGAAGCCGGGCGCGTCGCGCTTCAGGCCGATCAGGTTGCGGATGTGCTCCAGGTGCACGTCGAAGCGGCCGACCAGGCCGCAGATCATCGCGTCGGCGTCGCCCAGGTGCAGCATCAGCGCGGCGATGGTGGTGTTCGAGCGGCGCACCATGGTCTTGGCGGCCTCCGGCGTCACGCCGCGGCGGCCCATGATCTTGTGGAAGCTCTCCCAGTAGGTGCGAAAGCGCGGATCGTCCTCGGGGTTGACGATCTCGAAGTCGGTGCCCGCGCGGATGTGCAGGCCGGCCTTCTTGATGCGCGCCTCGATCACGGCGGGGCGGCCCACCAGGATCGGCTTGGCCACGCCTTCGTCCACCGCCCACTGCGCGGCGCGCAGCACGCGCTCGTCTTCGCCTTCCGCGTAGGCCACGCGCTTGGCGGTGGCAATCTTGGCGGCGCTGAACACCGGGCGCATGAACATGCCGGTCTGGTAGACGAAGCGCGTCAGGTGCTGGCGGTAGGCGTCCATGTCCTCGATCGGACGCGTCGCGACACCCGAGGCGGCAGCGGCCTTGGCCACGGCCGGCGCGATGCGCAGGATCAGGCGCGAGTCGAAGGGCTTCGGAATGATGTAGTCGGGGCCGAAGGCCAGTTCCTGGCCGGCGTAGGCGGTGGCCACCTCTTCGCTGATGTCGGCCTTGGTCAGCTCGGCGATCTCGCGCACGCAGGCCAGCTTCATCTCTTCCGTGATCTTGCTGGCGCCGCAGTCGAGCGCGCCGCGGAAGATATACGGGAAGCACAGCACGTTGTTGACCTGGTTCGGGTAGTCCGAACGGCCCGTGGCGATGATGCAGTCCGGCCGCACGGCCTTGGCCAGCTCGGGGCGGATCTCGGGCTCGGGGTTGGCCAGCGCCAGGATGATGGGCTGCGTGCCCATGGTCTTGACCATCTCGGCGCTCATGACGCCCGGGGCCGAGCAGCCCAGGAACACATCGGCGTCCCTGACCACGTCGGCCAGGGTGCGGGCGCCGGTGTCTTTCTGGGCGTAGCGTGCCTTGGATTCGTCGAAACCGCCCGCGCGGCCCATGTAGATCAGGCCCTTGGAGTCGCAGGCATGGATGTTGGCCGGCTTGGCGCCCAGGCCGACCATCACGTCGAGGCAGGCGATGGCTGCGGCGCCCGCGCCCGAGACGGCGATCTTCACGTTCTCGATCTTCTTGCCGACCAGCTCCAGGCCGTTGAGGAGGGCTGCGGCCGAGATGATGGCCGTGCCGTGCTGGTCGTCGTGGAACACCGGGATGTTCATGCGCTCGCGCAGCTTCCTCTCGATGTAGAAGCACTCGGGCGCCTTGATGTCCTCGAGGTTGATGCCGCCCAGCGTGGGCTCCAGCGCCGCGATGATCTCGACCAGCTTGTCGGGATCGCGCTCGGCCAGCTCGATGTCGAACACGTCGATGCCGGCGAATTTCTTGAACAGGCAGCCCTTGCCTTCCATCACCGGCTTGGCGGCCAGCGGGCCGATGTTGCCCAGGCCCAGCACCGCGGTGCCGTTGGTGACCACGCCCACCAGGTTGCCGCGCGCGGTGAACTCGGCCGCCATCTACGGATCGGCCGCGATGTCGAGGCAGGGGTAGGCCACGCCGGGCGAATAGGCCAGCGACAGGTCGCGCTGGTTCAGGAGCGGCTTGGTCGGGCTGATGGAAATCTTGCCCTTGACGGGCGAGCGGTGGTATTCGCGCGCTGCTTCGCGAAGTGCTTCTTCGGCGGGTGACAGAGGGGCAGCCATGAAAAGTCTCCTTGTTTCTGACGGGCAATGAGGCTACCGCAAAA
>Ga0182007_10000331_pt1 | contig 29987 bp, 27 predicted proteins | sample Sormic07211113_1_FD_123023 | JGI IMG/M metagenome (GOLD analysis project Ga0182007, IMG submission 123023) | Rhizosphere microbial communities from Sorghum bicolor, Mead, Nebraska, USA - 072115-113_1 MetaG | ecosystem: Host-associated > Plants > Roots > Rhizosphere | place: USA: Nebraska...
CTAGCGGATAGAACTTTTGGGGGCTCGTTGTCACGGCGACGCGCTACGCGATGACGCGCGGCGCACGCCGTGCTTTGTCTCGAGGTTCACCACGCTCATGCCGCGCACGCCGGCTGACTCCTAGTGGAGGGTTTTCCATGTCGCATTCCCATGCTCACACGCCGGCGCCGGTCCACGGCCGCCCTGCCTTTCCGGCTCGCAATCGCGGCGACAGCGGCAACACGCCTGGCGTGGTCTATACCTGTCCGATGCATCCGCAGATACGCGCGTCGGCCCCCGGCAATTGCCCTATCTGCGGGATGACGCTCGAACCCGTCACGCCGCTCGCGGTCGAGGAACGCAACGTCGAGCTCGAATCGATGACGCGCCGGTTCTGGGTCGCGCTCGCGCTGTCGATACCGCTGCTCGTGATGACCATGGGGCCGATGTTGACGTCCTACGATGTGAGCGCGGTTATCGACCGGACCGGCAACTGGCTGGCCCTGCCCCACTGGATGCCGGCGACCTGGTCGCAATGCGTGCAGGCCGTACTCGCCACACCGGTCGTGCTGTGGGCGGGCTGGCCCTTTCTGGAGCGTGGCGCGAAATCGTTCCGCACGCGCCAACTGAACATGTTCAGTCTCATCGCGCTGGGCGTCTCGGCTGCGTACTTCTTCAGTGTGTTCGCGCTGTTTTTCCCCGATGCCTTGCCTCACGCGTTCCGGCGCGGGCATGAATTGCCGCTGTACTTCGAGGCCGCCTCGGTCATCGTGACGCTGATACTGCTCGGGCAGGTGCTGGAGTTGCGCGCCCGCTCGCGCACGTCGAGCGCGATCCAGGACCTGTTGAACCTCGCGCCGCACACGGCGATTCGCGTCGGCGCGAATGGCGCGGAAGAAAGCGTGCCGCTGGAAGCCGTCGCGATCGGCGACACGTTGCGGGTGAAGCCCGGCTCGAAGGTTCCGGTCGATGGCGTCGTCATCGAAGGCCGTTCGAGCGTCGACGAATCGATGATTACCGGCGAATCCATCCCCTCGGAAAAAATGGCCGGCAGCAAGGTGACCGGCGCGACGGTCAACCAGACCGGTACGTTTCTGATGCGCGCCGAAAAGGTCGGCGCGGACACGTTGCTTGCAAGAATCGTCCAGATGGTCGCCGAGGCCGGCCGCTCGCGCGCGCCGATTCAGAAACTGGCTGACCAGGTGTCGGGCTGGTTCGTGCTGGCCGTCATCGGCATCGCCGCGGTGTCGTTCGTCGTCTGGGCGGTTATCGGTCCAGCGCCCGCGCTCGCGAACGCGCTCGTCGTCGCGATCAGCGTGCTCATCATCGCGTGCCCCTGCGCCCTCGGTTTGGCGACGCCCGTCTCCATCATCGTGGGAGTCGGGCGCGGCGCGAAGGAAGGCGTGCTCATCAAGGACGCGGAAGCACTCGAACTGATGGAGAAAGTCGACACGCTGGTGGTCGACAAGACCGGCACGCTCACCGAGGGCAAACCTCGTGTTCAGACGGTCGTCGCATTGGCGGACCACACCGAGGCATCGGTGCTCGGCTACGCGGCCAGTCTCGAAGGACCGAGCGAACATCCGCTGGCGCAGGCCATCGTCTCGCGGGCGCAGGAGAACAACGCGGCGACGAAGCCGGTCGACGGGTTCGACGCGATCGTCGGCAAAGGCGTGAGCGGCAGGATCGACGGTCACGCCGCCCTGCTGGGAAACACGGGGCTCATGGACGATGCGAAGATCGACTGCGTGGCCGTCAACGCGGACGTGGACCGGCTGCGCGAAGCGGGCCAAACCATCATGTATCTGGCCGTGGACGGCAGACTCGCCGGTTATATCGGCGTGGCCGACCCGGTCAAGGGCACGACAGCCGAGGCCGTGCAACTGCTGAAGGCCTCGGGCATCAGGATCATCATGCTGACCGGCGACAATCCGGTAACGGCCAACGCGGTGGCGAAAACGCTGTCGCTCGACGGGGTCAAAGCGGGCGTTCTGCCGCAGGACAAGTACAAGCACGTACAGGAATTGCAGCAGCAAGGGCACGTGGTCGCGATGGCGGGCGACGGCGTCAACGACGCGCCCGCACTCGCTCAGGCCAATGTCGGGATCGCGATGGGCACCGGCACGGACGTCGCGATGAACAGCGCCCGCGTCGTGCTGGTCAAAGGCGACCTGCGCGGTATCGCGCGAGCCCGCACCCTGAGCGTCGCAACGATGAAGAACATCCGGCAGAACCTGTTCTTCGCGTTCGCCTACAACGTCATTGGCATTCCTGTCGCGGCAGGCGTGCTGTATCCCTGGCTCGGCATCCTGCTCAGCCCCATCATCGCGAGCGCGGCAATGGCGCTGAGCTCGGTATCGGTCATAGGCAACGCGCTTCGCTTGCGGGCGGCGCGCACGTAGCCGCGCCTCCTGCCGGCGAAGGCGGCGCGGCGATGCGCCGCATCCACCGCCGTCTGGTTCACGGAGCCGCCTCGGACGCGGTACTCACGCGTAGAAAGCGCTCCACCGGGAGGACCGCGACGATTCCGTCTTCGCCCGCAGTGCCGTATGCAATGTTCAGGATTTCCCGAACCAGCGCATCGACAGCTTCGCCCTGCGCGAAGACCTCGATCTTGATATGCCCGGTTGTCCAGTCGTTAGAGAACGGGTTCGGGTGCGCGCCGAATCCTTTTACCTGGGTGATGGTCAGTCCATGAACATGTACTGCGCCCAACCGGCGCTCCAGCACCTCGAGGACTTCAGGCCGAACAATTGCAACAACGCATTTCAGTTCCATGTTGCCCTCAATGACCGAGGAAAACAGCGAGAAACGGTGCGACGACCGCCCATGTCGCACCCGCCGTGTGATGCCGTCAGAAAAGATGAATGCCGAAGCGCTTATTTCGACGGGGTCGCTCCGGCCTGATCGGCATACTTGAGCATGATGTCGCTCATCGCGCGCATCATGTCGGCGTGCATGCGCATCGCGGTCTTGGGGTCCATGCCCATATTGCCGCCCATCATTGGACAGCTACCCATCATGCCGCCGCCCATTCCTCCCATTCCTCCCATTCCCATCATGGAATCGCCGCGTTCTCGTGTTTGCGCTGGCGAGCTTCCGTCGTTGCGCGCGCCACCAGCCGGCACGGCGACAGTGGCTGTCATTGACAGCAGCGCCGACAGCGCCGCTGCTCGGATAAATTTCGTGATCATGTCAGTCTCCGGATTCGGTTCGATCGTATCGCCGAGAAAGCAGTCTCCAACGTGCGGCGCGACGCTAGTTTCGTGCGTGGCGGACGTGCGCGAGCCACGGTGCGGAACCATTCGTCCCTGCCGACGAGGGAGTTACAGCAAGCGCGGTGGAGGTGCCGGCAGTTCGGGGATGAACTGTTCCGTGAAGGTACGGGCGACAGCCCGGTAGACAGGCGCGGAAGGTACGACGATAACGGCGTACCTCGCCGGTATGGCGGGCACGCCGCAGGCGAGGCCGCCCATGCCGCCGTGGCACGCAGCTTGGGCATTCATGGTGTGATGCCTTGCAGGTTGCTCGCACGCAGTCATGTCGGATGCGTGCGAAGCTTGCCTCTGTTGATGCGCGGCCACCGACGCCGCCATCGGACACAATGCCACCTGCGCCGGGTAGCCGAGCAGCGGCAACCACGCAATCAGAAAGCACGCGACGAATTTGGCCCACACTTTCATGAATCCCAGTATAGGCGCTGCCGCGGCGCATCGCTACGGTCCGCGGCCGGACCTGTTGCGTGCTGGCTCGACGAGTGCCGTATCAGTACCTCGTCAATGCTTTTCCAGTTTCACGATGGTCAGCGTACCGTCAACGTTTTCGACGCGGACCTTGACCTTGTCGCCCTCGTGAACCTGCTTGACCATTGCAGCATCTTTCGCCTTGAAGGCCATGGTCATCGGCGGCATGCCGACGTTTTCCAGCGCTCCGTGCTTTAGCGTGACCATGCCGGTGGCCGGATCGACCTTCATCACTTCGGCATTGGTGAGCGCAGTGTTGGATGACGTTTTCGAAGTCGACGGCTTGGACATGTCCATACCTTCTTCAGCAAACGCGGGCGCCGCAACGATGGCTCCGAAAGCAACGGATGCAATAATCAATGTCTTCATTGAGTCTCTCCAGTTTGGGTAGATGGCACGTTCATGCCGGAAGTTGCATGGTGTGACCGCGCATCACATTCCTGTCTCGCGCGACGGCGCTGGAGCAGAAACCAGGCGGCGGGAATCACGAACATCGACAGCAGCGGCGCGGTGACCATGCCGCCGACCATCGGCGCGGCGATGCGCTGCATCACTTCCGAGCCGGCACCGTGTCCGATCATGATGGGTATGAGACCCGCGAGCACGACCGCGACCGTCATGGCTTTCGGCCTCACGCGCAACACGGCGCCTTCCCGGATCGCGTCGAACAGCAGCGCCTCGCTCAGCGGCTCGCCTGCTTCGAGCCTGCGGTTCAGCGCGCCCTTCAGATACAGCAGCATGACCACGCCGAATTCCGCCGCCACGCCCGCGAGCGCGATGAAGCCGACGGCGGTCGCGACGGATACCGCATGCCCGAGAATCCAGATGAGCCAGAAACCGCCGACCAGCGCGAACGGCACCGTCGACATCAGCAGCAGCGCATCGGCCACCGAATCGAACGTGAGAAACAGCAGCACGAAGATGACGGCGAGCGTCACCGGAATGACGGTGCGCAGCTTCGCCGCCGCGCGCTCCAGATACTCGAACTGCCCGGACCACGCAATCGAGTAGCCAGGCGGCAGCACGACTTTTTCCGCCACGGCGCGCTGCATCGCCTTCACGGCGGATTGCAGGTCCGTGTTGCGAATATCGACGTAGACGTAACCGGAGAGCCTGGCGTTCTCGCTGCGGATCATCGGCGGGCCATCGGCAATCGTGATGCGCGCGACATCGCCGAGCCGGATCTGCGCACCGCGCTCCGTGACGACCGGTAGCTCACGCAGCTTCTCCAGCGAATCGCGGATTTCACGCGGATAGCGGATGTTGATGGGAAAGCGCTCCCGCCCCGCAATGACTTCGCCGACCTTGTCACCGCCTACCGCCGACGAAACCACCGACTGGATATCCGCCACGGCAAGCCCGTAGCGGGCCGCCGCCAGCCGGTCGATATCGACGTCGATGTAGCGGCCGCCATTCAGGCGTTCGGCCAACGCGGATGTCACGCCCGGAACGTCCTTCACCGCCGCCTCGACCTGCGCCGCGATGCCGTCGATTTGCGACAACTCGCTGCCTGAAATCTTCACGCCCACCGGCGTCTTGATGCCGGTCGACAGCATGTCCAGGCGATTGCGGATCGGCGGCACCCACACGTTCGACAGCCCCGGCACCTTGACGGTCCGGTCCAGTTCATCGACGAGCTTCTCCGGCGTCATGCCGGGTCGCCACTGGTCGCGCGGCTTGAACTGGATCGTGGTCTCGAACATCTCCAGCGGCGCGGGGTCGGTGGCCGTGTCGGCGCGTCCCGATTTGCCGAACACCGTGGCGACCTCGGGCACCGTCTTGATGAGCCGGTCGGTCTGCTGCAAGAGTTCGCCCGCCTTCGCTGCTGAAATGCCGGGAAGCGCGGTCGGCATGTAGAGCAGGTCGCCTTCGTCGAGCGGCGGCATGAACTCGCCGCCGAGCCGCGATACAGGAACAAGCGTGATGACCAGCGCGAGAACGGCGATGCCAATCGCGATCCACGGCCGGCGCAGCGTCGCTTCCAGCCACGGACGGTACAGCCGGATCAGCACGCGGTTGATGGGATTGGCGTTCTCGTGCGGAATGCGGCCGCGGATCAGGTAGCCCATGAGGACCGGCATCAGCGTCACCGACAAACCGGCCGCAGCCGCAATCGTGTAGGTCTTGGTGAACGCCAGAGGCGAAAACAGCTTGCCCTCCTGCCCTTCCAGCGAGAACACCGGGATGAACGACAGCGTGATGATGAGCAGCGAGAAGAACAATGCCGGCCCGACCTCCGTTGCGGAAATGGCGATGAGTTCCCAGCGCCGTGCCGTCGTGATCGGCTTGTCAGGGTGGTCGTGGTCGTACGCTTCGAGATGCTTGTGGGCGTTCTCGATCATCACGATGGCCGCGTCGATCATCGCGCCGATGGCGATCGCAATGCCGCCCAGCGACATGAGGTTCGCGTTGACCCCTTGATAGCGCATCACGATGAACGCGGTCAGCACGCCGAGCGGCAGCGACAGAATGGCGACGAAGGCGCTGCGCAGATGAAACAGGAACACCGCGCAGACGAGCCCGACGATGATGAATTCCTCGATGAGCTTGTCCTTCAGGTTAGCCACCGCGCGTTCGATCAGTTGGGAGCGGTCGTAGGTCGTCACGACTTCGACGCCCGCCGGCAGTGAGCGCTTCAGTGCGGCCAGTTTCGCCTTCACCGCGTCGATCGTTTTCAGCGCATTCTTGCCGGAGCGCATCACGACCACCCCGCCCGCTACTTCGCCCTGACCGTTCAGTTCCGCGATGCCGCGCCGCATCTCCGGTCCGATCTGGATGCGCGCCACGTCGCCAAGCAGCACCGGCGTGCCGGCATCGTTCGCGCGCAGCACGACGTTGCGGAAATCGTCGAGCGTATGCAGGTAGCCGGACGAGCGGACCATGTATTCGGACTCGGCCATTTCCACCACCGAGCCGCCCGATTCCTGATTCGCCTTGCCGAGCGCGTCGGCCACCATCGTCTGGGTGATGCCGTACGCCCGCAGCCTGTCGGGGTCGAGCACGACCTGGTACTGGCGCACCATGCCGCCGATGCTGGCCACCTCCGAAACATCCGGCACCGACTTCAGTTCGAACTTCAGGAACCAGTCGTTCAGCGCGCGCAGTTGTCCGAGGTCGTGCTGCCCCGTCCTGTCGACCAGCGCATATTCGTACACCCAGCCGACGCCGGTCGCATCCGGTCCAAGCGAGACGGTCGCTCCTTGGGGCACACGGCTCTGCACCTGGTTCAGGTACTCGAGCACGCGCGAGCGCGCCCAGTACTGGTCGGTCTTGTCGTCGAACAGCACATACACGAAGGCATCGCCGAACGACGAATACGCGCGGATGGTTTTTGCCCCAGGCACGCCGAGCAGCGTGGTGGTGAGCGGATACGTGACCTGGTCCTCGATCACCTGCGGCGCCTTGCCCGGATACGACGCCTTGATGATGACCTGGGTGTCGGAGAGGTCCGGCAGCGCATCGAGCGGCGTTTGCGTGACCGAGTAGACGCCCCACGCCGTGACAAGCACCGTCGCCAGCAGCACCAGGAAGCGGTTATGGATCGACCATCTTATGAGGCGTGCAATCATTTGGCGCCTCCAAGCGGTTCGACCTTGGTCAACTGGTAGCCGTCATCCGACTGCCTGAACGCGAAATGCACCATGTCGCCCGCCTTCACGTTCGCAAACGCATTGGGCGAGGGCTTGTTGAACGCCATCGTCATCGCGCCCCAGCCCAGGCCCGGAACGGGTTGATGCGAGAACGTGATGTCCTCGGCGGTCACTTTCTCGACCTTGCCGGTGGTCTCGTACGTTTGGGCCGCTGCCGCTCCCGCTGCTGACGCAGGCGCAGGCGCGGGAGCGCCGGGAGCCGTGCCCGCGCCGCCCCCCAGCCGTGGCAAAAGCGACTTCAGGCTGGCTTCGGAATCGATCAGGAACTGACCGGACGCGACGACCTGCTCGCCGTCGCTAAGGCCGCTCAATACTTCGGTTTCATTGCCGATGTCGTTGCCGACCGTGACCGCAACGGGCTGCAAGCGGCCATCGCCGTTCCTCGCGATGACGACCGAGCGCTTGCCCGTGGTGATGACCGCCTCGGCCGGAACGAGCAGACGCGAGACCGCCTTCTGTGCGCCCACACGCACGCGCATCAGCATGCCGGGCGTCAGTTCGAGCGCGGCGTTGTCGATTTCGAGGCGCGCTTGCAGCGTGCGGCTGGTGGTGCTGATGCCGGGCAGGATCTCGCGAATCTGCCCGTTGAAGTGCCGGGCCGGGTCTCCGGCAAACGTCGCATCGACGGTCATGCCTGGCCGCACGCCCAGCGCAAGCGCTTCGGGAATTTCGACGATGAGCCAGAGCTTCGACAGACCGGCGACCTTGGCGAGCGTTTGCCCTGGCGTCACCATCGCGCCGTCCCTGACGTTCAGTTCGCTCAGCACGCCGGTTTCCGGCGACGACAGCACGACATGTGTCTGCGCCTTGCCCGTCCGGTCGAGAGCCGCGATGACGCCATCGGGAATCGACAGCGCACGCATGCGCGCGCGCGACGCTTCGAGCATGCCGCTGTCGATGCCGCCGCGCTTGAGCGCGAGATATTCTTCCTGCGGCGCGAGCCAGTCGGGCACGAACAGCGACGCAATCGGTGCGCCCTTCGCGATCGGCTGCATCGGTGCGCTGGCATGCAAACGATCGATGTAACCCGTCACGCGCGACTGCACCACCTCCGAGCGCGATTCGTCGAACTGCGTTGTGCCGACGGCATCGAATCCTTCCATCGTTTCGTGCCGGCGCACGGTGGCGTAGCGGATGCCGAGGTTTTGCTGAAGGCCTGGGTCGATCCTGATGCCGCCCGCGCCACCTTCGTCGGCGTAGACCGGCTGGAGTTGCATGTCCATGAATGGCGACTTGCCCGGCTTGTCGAAGTGCTGGTTCGGCACCATCGGGTCGTGCCAGTACAGAACCTTGCGGCCCGTCTTCGGGTCGATCGTGTTTGCGGAGGCAGAGGCAGAGGCAGAGGCGGATGCCGCCGAGACGCCGGAGCCCGTCGCCGGCGCGCGCCGCGTGCCGGCGAGATAGCCCGCGCCTAACAGCGCCGCGGCGATGGACGTCATCAGAACCGCGCGCGCCAGTGGTTTCGTTTGCATGGTGCTCTCCTTCACTGACTGACGGACATCGAGGCAGGCACGACCTGGTATTCCAGTTGCGCCCAGGTCTGCGAGACGTCTCGCTGCAAGTCGAGCACCTGAAGCTCGGCGTCGAGTTGCGCACGTCTCGCGGCAAACGTGTCCGCGAGCGAACCGGTACCCGCCTTGTACGCCGCCACCGCCAGGCGCACGCGCTGCTCCGCGAGCGGCAACAGCGCGTGCGTGAGACTGGCGATGCGCTCGCGGCCGCTGGCAAGCGTCGCGGACTGAGTCTGGATGTCCGCTGTGACTTGCCGTTGCGCGTCCTCGTACAGCAGGCGTGCCCTGGTGCCGAGCTCGGCTTTCTCGGCCGCGTCACGGTCCTGATAGTTCTTGCGATGGATCGGCAGCGGAATGCTCACCCCGACCGACACCATGTTGGAGAATCCGCCGCCGCGCTGCTGGTAGGCGACTTCCCACGTCCAGTTGGGGCTGCGGTTGCTGTTCGCGACGGCCGTATCGGCGTCGGCCACGGCGATGTCGCGCGACGCGGCGACCAGCACCGGCTGCACCTCGCTCAGTTCCTGCGGCGGCAGCGCTGGCACATACGACTGCGGCGCCGGCGGCTCGCCGCTCACATCCGCAACGGCGCTCGCCGTCCAGCGGGACAGCGCGATGAGCGCGGTCTGCAAGGTCTGCCGGGCCTTGAGCATCTGGTCCTGGGCCTGAGCGAGCAGCGCCTCCGCCTGGGTCACGTCGGCCGCGGTCGACTTCGCGCCACGATAGGACGCCCTCGTCGCATCCAGCTCATGGCTCATGTGCTCAACGAGTTCCTGCTGCAGCGAAACCGCCTTCTTTGCATAGACCGCGTTCAGCCACGCCGCGGCCGTCTGTTGACGGGTGTTCGCGAGCTGCGCGAGATAGCCGGCCCGCTCGCGGTCCACCACGCCGTTCGCGAGCGCGGAGCGCAGCCGGCGTTTGTCGCCGGATACCCATTCCTGTTCGATGCCGACGCGGCGCATGGTCATGAAGTCCTGACCGATGGTGAATCGTTGCGGCCCGTTCACCGGCAGGTTATCGACGCCGGCCTTGAGCATCGGATCGGGCAACTGGCCGGCCCGCACGGCCGCTTCCGAACCGGCGCGCACCGATGCCTGCGCCGCCGCCATGACGGCGGAGCGGTCGGTGGCGGCCTGAAGTGCCGCATCGAGCGTGACGGGTGCTTGCTGAGCGCGCGCAGCGGCGCTCGCGAGAATCAGCGCGGCGCACAGCCAATGCGCGCGCAAGGGTGCGCGCCGGCATGACGGCGCGCCAATGGTTAAAGGCATGTTCGAACCCCAACGGCGGACTCCCATAGGGAATCCACGTCCTGAACGCAGGACGACCCTCACCGCGAACGCGGTGAACCTGTCAGAAAGGGATTAGATGACGCGAGGAGGTCGCCAGGGGCCGGCCGGTTCACGGACGGGCAGCGAGTCGGCGTAGTGGAAAGCAACCGGGATCGAGAGGCCGGCGGGACGGGTGACTTCAGTACGGGAGACCGGGTGATACAGGCTGCCGAGCTGGCATTGCGCCGTTGCCTTGCAGAAGCCCTTGGCTTTCTCGGGTTGCGACGATTTCATGGTCTCGCACCCAGGCATTTCCGCGGACGTCGCACTGCCCTCGTCGGCGCCCATGCTCATCGGCATTGGACATTCTCCCGTCAACCCGCTCGCCGCCAGCCCACTGATGGGCAGCACGGCGCAAAGCAGCAGGAGGAGCAATGTCCGGAGCAATTTCATGGCCGGAATTATACGGGAGCAGTCTTATCCATGTTCGGGGAATGTCTCGTCGGCGTGACTTCTCGCAAGCAGCCGGCTGCGGGCTTGGGCGATGCAATTCGCGCGCCAGGCCCATGTCATCTCGGCGGACAACCCGGCATTTTCACGTGCAGGTTCTGGCAGGGATAGGACTTCGGCAATTGCGGCGAGTCGCCCGAGCGTGGGCTCACGGCCGGGCCGCTCACGACGGCTGAGCGGCTCGACGTGGCCGCGCTCTGGCAGCCGGCGAGCGCGACGACAGCCGTCGCTATTGCAATGACGAAGCGAACACGGGCTATGGATGGTGTCTTCATCTCTGGATGATGGAGCGCGGCGCCTGAACGAGCCGTGACGCCGAAATGACTTTCTGGTCATCGCAGCGACATGCTCGACCCATTGCTATCGTGGCGGCGGGCCGGGCGTATGCCACGTCATGTGCGTGATGCGCAGCGGATGCCAAGGCGTCTGAATAACCATTGATCCAATGACCACTTGCCGGCGCCCCGGCACAGCAGGACCAACAGCATCGCGGCCCATTGAATGTGCGTGGGCCATGCCTGCGGATACACGAACACCTCGATGACCGTTGTCATGCCGAGCAGGACGAATGCCACGGGTCGCGTCGCGAGGCCGAGCACAAGCAGCACAGGCGCGGTCAGTTCGATCGACACAGCCATGTAGGCGGCAAGCTCGGGCGGCAGCAACGGTAGTCGATAGTCTTCCCTGAACAACTGGAGCGCGGCATTCCAGTCGGCCAGTTTGGTCATCGCCGAGTTCCAGAAGACCGTGGCGACAGCAAGCCTCAGTGGAAGCGCGAGAACCGTATACGGCACGCGCTCCAGCCATCCCACGGTGCGCAGGATGCGCTCAGTCAGTATCGAACTGCGATGAGCGGATCGAGATTCGGGCATCATGGGGGCTACCTCTCGGCTGTTCGGCTGGATGCCTCGTTCGACAGACGGATATCGACAAGGCATCCAGATACAAGAAGGTGTGCGAGCCAGATGGAAGTTTCAGCATCCGGCGCATCGGCCAGGGCGTCATGCAAAGGGCGTCCCGCAAGCAATGCAGTCGCGAACCGGTATTGCTCTTTCGTCATCCGGTTCACGTCGACGCCGGAAGGTCCCCGGTGGATAGACAAACAGACCGGGTCAGCCGCCAGATCGATGTCCGCCAACGCGCTATCGTCCCTCGACAATACCGCGTGCCAGATGGCGTCGATGGGAAACGCCGACTCCATCATTCGTATTGCGGGACTCGGCAAAAACCGTACGGCTTGCATGGCGGCTTCATCCAGTTGTTCGAGGCGGCGTAGATCGAGCGACGTTGCGTCGGCTGCGTGCAGCGCCTCATTCACGGCCCATTCGAGTCGTGCGGTATCCGGCAGATAGACGAGCGACGCCGCTTCCGGCATCCGCGCCAGAAAATCCGCGAACCTGTCGCCGTAACTATCCAGGTGCGCGCTCGACGGTGGGCATTGCTCGATAAAAAGTCGAGCCGCGCCTTCGAAGAATTCGTCTCCAACCAAAGCCCGCACGGCCGGATAAGTGAGCCGCAATGCCGTAAGCAGCGTGCTATTCGCCGTGTTCCGATAAATCGCGAGCCGCGCCTGCGGAGCGAGGCCATCGGCGATCACATACGCGGCTGCATCGCCATCGGCAAGCCCAAGCAAGTCCCGGCGCACCGCGCATTGCAAGTCATGCAGCGTTGGCGCACAAGTCGTCATTTCCCTGCCTCCCGATAGCGGCATCCGCAAGCGCGGCTTCTTCCATCAGAACCTCGAGCGGCGGCACATCGGTGTCCCATTCGATCAGCGTGGGAACCGGTCCGAAACGCCTGAGCGCGATCTCGAACAGATCCCATACGGCGGGCGCGACGCGTGAGCCGTGGTCGTCGATGCGGATTATTCGGCCCTCGTCGAGCTGACGCACGCTGTGTCCGGCCAGGTGAATCTCGGTCACCGATTCGGGCGGCAAGGCATCGAGATAAACCTGTGCGTTCCAGCCGTGATTGCCGGCACTGACATAGATGTTGTTGACGTCGCAGAGAATGCCGCATCCCGTGCGCCGCGCGACCTCGGCGAGAAACGCCCACTCAGGAATAGTCGAGTGGCGAAAACGCAGATACGTGGACGGGTTTTCCAATGAAATGCGCCGCCGCAAACAGGTCTGCACCTGGTCGACGTGACTGCATACGAGGGTCAGCGCTTCTTCCGTCATCGGCAGCGGCAACAGGTCGGCGAGATAGACGCCGGCGCTTACGCTCCATGACAGGTGTTCAGAAACGAGGCCGGGCTCGACCCGCTCGATGACGGCGCGCACACGCTCGAGATGCCGTGCATCCAGGCCGTCGACGCTGCCGGGAGAAAGGCCCACCCCGTGAAGCGAGATCGGGTAATCCCGGCGAATCGCATCCAGGTATCCTGGCGCGAGGCCGCCGCCCATGTAGTTCTCGGGATGCACCTCGAACCAGGCGGCGGGCGGATGCCGTTCGACAACTTCGTGATGGTGCCGAAAGCGCAGCCCGACGCCGGCGCACGCCGGAATCAGGCCGTGGGCATAGTGCGAGGCGCCGGAAGCGGCATCCATGACCCTTCCCTCCTCACGCCGGCTTCAGCTTGCCGCCCTGGATCTTGCTGCAATCGCCGGCGGGCAGCAAAACGAATGACTTGGGGTCGCGCGCCTGGGTGGATTGTCCGGCGCAGGAATGGGCGCCTTCAGCGCAGTCGTTTTTCGACACGGCGTTGATGCCGTAGCACTTTTGCAGTTTGTTCGCTTCCATCCGGGCCATGTTGTCTTTCACGACTTGCGGCATCGCGCTCATGTCCTTCATGGCCTGGGCCTGAACAGGCGCGATCTGCATGGCGAGCGCCAGGCCGATTGCCGAAGACAAGGTCGAGGCCGTCATCCTGTGTTTGTTCATCACGCATCCTCCCGAGGGTTGCGGCCGGACATTGTGGGCCGTGCAGGAAGGTTCGGCCGAGCGCCGCAAAAGGTTACGGTCCGCTCAAACTTTTTCCGCGTGACAATCCGGGCTCCCCGCCACAAAATTTCAGCATGCAACGGCATCCCCCCCCGCCGAGTCCCGTCCCTGGTTCCGAAAGAGAGAGCCTGGCGTCGATCGCGCCGGCCGCTCGGCAAGCGCCGGCGACCCGTCGCGCCGACGGCAAACTCGACTGGTCCGCCATGATGGCCAGCGCGCAAATGGGCGACGCCCAGACCTATCGCCGGTTGCTCCAGGACATCACGCCCTACCTTCGTGCGCTCGCGGCACGACACATCCGCAACGCCGACGACATCGAGGACACGGTTCAGGATGTGCTGCTGACCGTGCACGCCGTGCGCAACACGTATGATCCTTCGCGTCCGTTCGGGCCGTGGCTGGTCGCCATTGCAAACCGGCGCATCGTCGACGGTCTGCGCCGGCGCGGCCGTGTTGGCTCGCATGAATCGTCAATGGAAAATCAGTTGGAAACCTTTGCCGCCGATGAAGCGAACTTAGAGGAAGAGACGGTGAATGCCCGCCTGGTCAGGGAAGCAATCGAGCAATTGCCTGTCGGACAACGCGACGCGATGCGCATGCTCAAATTGCAGGAGATGTCGCTGCAAGAAGCCGCGGCTGCAAGCGGAACGTCGGTTGCCGCGTTGAAAGTCGCCACGCATCGGGCCATGAAACGATTACGGGAGAGGTTCCCGCAGCGAGGTAGCAAATCATGACCCGCACCTCCGACCTGATCGACGTGCTCGCCGCGGATGCCACGCCGGTGCGGCGTCTGCGCTCGCCAGCGGCGAGAGCCGCGTGCTGGTTGCTGTTTGCCGCGGTTGTGATGCTCTTCGTCGGTGTCGCGCATGGAGTGCGCGCCGACCTGGCGGTCAAGCTGCATCAGCCGCTATTCGTCATCGGCATGGCCGCGGCCACGGCCACCGGCATTCTGGCCGCCGTCGCGGCATTGATTGCCAGCGTGCCGGGCCGGTCACGCCATTGGCTTCTGTTGCCGGCACCGGCTGCGCTCACGTGGGTCGCCACGATTGGCTACGGTTGCCTGACCAATTGGATCGCGATCGGACCGGAAGGCATGTCTGTCGGCGAAACGGCAAGATGCTTCGCGACCCTGGTACTGGTCGGCATGCCGCTATCGCTCGTGATGCTGATCATGCTGCGCCACGCCGCCCGGCTGGCGCCGGGACCGGTCGTGATGGCGGGTAGTCTCGCGGTCGCTGCAATGACCGCGGTGGCCTTGTCGATTTTCCATCCTCTCGACGCGACCGCGATGATCCTGCTGTGGAACCTCGGCGTCGCCGCGCTTTATCTGGCCTTGAGCGGCCGCTACGGTCAGCGGCTGCTGGATTGGATCGCGCTGCGCTGACGAGCCGACCAGCCACGCCGGCTAGCGGCGCGGCCAGCGCCGCCATGTCAACGCGGCCAGGCTCAGCGCGGCGACAAGCGCAAGCGGACGATGCGTATCGAGCCATAGCGCGCTGCTGTAACGCTTCGCCTCGCCGTCGAATGGACCATGAACGCGATGCGCGCCGGCAACCGGTTGCCACAGATTCGAGGGCGCGGCATCGCTTGCCGGCGCGGCTCTTTGCTGCGCCTGATAGCCGGTGCGGCCGAGATATCGGTCCAGCCAGCCGGGCACGACCTGGTTGGCGACAATCGCCTTCACCGTCGATATCCCGACATACACCTCACGCCGACGATGCGTTGCCGCCCAGACGATCGCGCGCGCGGCGACTTCCGGCTGAAAAACGGGCGCCACCGGCTGCGGAGCGTGGGGCATGCGGTTCTCGGCCCAGTCGAATTGCGGCGTATTCAATGCGGGCATTTGCACCATCGTCAGATGGACGCGGCTGTGATCGTGAAGCAGTTCGCAGCGCAATGCGTCGGTAAAGCCGCGGATCGCATGCTTCGCGCCGCAATAGGCCGATTGCAGCGGAATCGCGCGATAGGCGAGCGCCGAGCCGACCTGAACGATGCAACCGCGATTGCGCGCGCTCATGCGCTTTAACGCGGCCATCGTGCCCCAGACGTAACCGAGGTAGGTCACGTCCGTCACCCGCGCGAACTCCTTCGGCGTCAGGCTTGCCATCGGTCCGAACACGGTGAGCATGGCGTTGTTGACCCATACGTCGATCGGACCCAGCTCCGCTTCCACGCGCGCGGCGGCGGCTTCGACGGCGTCGGCGTCGCTGACGTCGAGTGCGATCGGCAACGCGCGCACGCCGCATGCGCGCACTTGCGCTGCCGTGTCGTCGAGCGCCGCGGGGTCGCGCGCCAGCAGCGCGACATGCGCGCCGCGACACGCGAACGCGAGGGCGGTAGCGCGGCCCACGCCCGCGCTGGCGCCGGTGACCACCACGATTCGCGGTCGAGCAAGCTTGCACCACATGGTTCCTCCGGTCGACGGTGAATGCGGGCGGGTTCGCGTGGGTTTTGAGTTGGCAGGTTCGTGCTGCATGCGTTGCATGCGGCGTGCCATGCGTTCAGGCGTGACGATTTTGTCGTCTGGATGCGATTGGGCATTCGGGCAGTTCGCGTGGCGAGTGGCGAGTGGCGTGAGGTTTTCTGATGGCCGTGCCAGCGCCCTCTCCCTGAAAATTTCCCGAAAAAAGTGCCTGTTCGTGGCTACGAAAATCCGTGTAGGATACTGTACATGCATACAGTGATTTTTCCGCAACTCCAATGACCACCGCGCTGCCCGTCCCCGAAGCCATCCACCCGTCGCTATGGCGGGCGTCGCAGCTTGCGCGCAGCCGGGGGCATATCGTGGATACCGGCTATCCCGCGCTATCGGCGGAATTGCCCGGCGGCGGATGGCCGGTCGGCGCGCTGGTGGACCTGCTGGTGCAGCAGGCCGGCGTGGGCGAAATGCGGCTATTGCGCCCCGCGCTCAGCGAAATGGAAAAGCGGCCGATTGCAATGGTGCAGCCGCCGCACGTACCGAACGGCCTGGGCCTCGAATACATCGGGTTGTCGTCCGAACAATTGATGGTTGTCCAGGCTCCGAAGACAGCCGACGCGCTCTGGGCCGCGGAGCAGATTCTGCGCGCCGGCAGTTGCGGCGCACTGCTGTTCTGGGCGCAACACGTTCAGACCTCGTCGCTGCGGCGGCTGCATCTGGCCGCCCAGTCTTCGGAAACGCTGTTCTTCATGATCCGCCCGCTGGCGTCGGCACAGGATGCCTCTCCCGCGGTTTTACGGCTGGCGCTGCGGCCCGAACGCGACGGCCTGACCGTCGACATCACGAAGCGACGAGGTCCGGCACGCGCAGAGCCTCTGTCCATTCCCCTGCAACCCACACCTGTTCTGTTTTCGCACCATGCGCGTATTTCTCGCCGTTCACCTGCCCCGGTTGCAGCTCGAGATCTTCCGGCCGAAGTGGCTGCCTGAGCCCGCGCACGGCTGCGTGGTTCTCGAACGGGACAAGGTGCTCATCGCGGATGGCGTCGCCAGGTCCGCGGGGGTGCGGGTCGGCATGAAACGCGGCGGCGTGCTGACGCTCGCGCCGGAGATCGGGATTTACGCACGCGACGCCGGCCGCGAGCATGCCGCGCAACGCGAGGTCGCCGTGGCGCTCATGCGGTTCTCACCCGATGTCGCGGTTCTCGACGAAGCGGTTGTCGTGGTGGACATCGGCGCGAGCCTGCGTCTCTTTGGCGGACTGCTCGCCGTATGCCGGCAGGCGAAAGCGATCCTCGAAGCCATCGGGCTGACCGCGCGGATAAGCGCTGCGCCGACCGGGCAAGGCGCCTGGCTGCTCGCGAGGAACCGGAACCGGCGCGTGCTCAAGGTCGATTCGCTGGAACGGCAACTGTCGGTGCTGCCGTTGCAGTCAGTGCCGGAAATCAGGCCGTTTGCCGACTGGTTCACCGGCCTTGGCTGCGAAACGATTGCCGACGTGAGACGGCTGCCGCGCGCGGGTCTGCAACGACGTTGCGGCGAACATCTGCTCGACTCGCTCGACCGCGCTTTCGGCACGGCGCCGGAACTGTTCGAGTGGCTGGCGCTCCCTCCCACGTTTTCCGCCCGCATTGAAATGCCCGACCGTATCGAGCATGCGGAAGCGGCGCTTTTCGGTGCGCATCGTCTCATCGTGCAACTGTGCGGCTGGCTGTGCGCGAAGCAACTGGCGCTGACGGGCGCGACGCTTCTGCTCGAGCACGAGCGCGGCAGGCAGGCCATCGAGCCGACGCCCATCGAGATTGCCCTGGGCGAGCCGACATGGCGGGAAGATCATCTGGTCCGACTCGTCAGGGAGCGTCTTGGCCGCATTGAACTGACCGCCCCCGTTATCGCGCTGCGGCTCGATGCATCGAACGTGCAGCCCGCCGCACCAGCATCCGATACGCTGTTTCCCGAGCCCGGCGGCTCCGCTGCGGACCACGCCCGTCTCGTCGAGCTGTTGGTCGCGCGGCTCGGCGAGGACAACGTGCTCAAGCCCGCGCCAACGGCGGACTACCGGCCCGAAATCGCCAACCGATGGGTGCCGCTCGGCAGCACGTCGGAAAGCACACGGTTGCCGAAAGCGCTTCCGCGGCCCACCTGGCTGCTGGAGAAACCCGTGCGCCTGCTAATGCGAAAACACCGCCCGTTTTACGGTTCGCCGCTGCGCCTCGTGTCGCCTGGCGAACGCATCGAGAGCGGGTGGTTCGATGGCGAACTCGTCACGCGCGATTATTTCGTCGCTCAGGGTGAAGACCAAAGCTGTTTCTGGATATACCGCGAGCGCATGAGCAGTCGCGATGCGGAAGAAGAGCAGCGATGGTTCCTTCATGGCCTGTTCGGATGAAGCGCCACGAATACGGCCTTCGACGGCGCCTCGCCTGCGCGAGGAACGCCGTCAACCCGATCTTCACCACAGGCTAGCGAGAGCGGAAGCTCAACGCCGGGCGCTGCCCAGGCCGTACGCGTCGCGATGGTAAACCAGCCGTCCAAGCAGTTTTCGGCGCATCTGCTCCCGGCGATAGTGAGCGACGACGAACGCTGCTGCCGTCACCAGCACGAATGAACCTACGACGATTGCCACTGCTTCACTCATCGGAACCTCCATTGCTGATCTCCCGGGTTCACTGCAGGTGCTGCCCTCCGTTGATCGCGATGTTGGCGCCGGTCACGAAGCCCGCTTCGCGCGAGCACAGATAGAGCACGAGCGCGGCAACTTCGTCCGGCTGCCCGAGCCGGCCAACCGGAATCTGCGGAACGATCTTCGTCTCGCGGATTTCCTCGGGCACGGCCATGACCATTTTCGTGGCGATATAGCCGGGCGAGATCGTGTTGACCGTGACGCCTTTTTTCGCCACTTCGAGCGCCAGCGATTTCGTGAAACCATGCATGCCGGCCTTGGCCGCCGCATAGTTGGTCTGGCCGAACCCGCCCTTGGAGCCGATGATCGACGACACGTTGATGATGCGGCCCCAGCCGCGCTCGACCATGCTGTCGCACACGGGCTTCGTCATGTTGAACACCGAATCGAGGTTGGTGCGGATGACCGCGTCCCAATTGACCTTGTCCAGTTTCTTGAAGCTGGCGTCGCGCGTGATGCCGGCGTTGTTGATCAGGATGTCGACCGGTCCGACTTCGGCCTTGATCCGCGCCGCGCATTTTTCGCAGGAGTCGTAGTCGGCGACGTCGACGCCATATGCGCGGAACTGTCGCCCCTCGGCTTCCATGCGTGCGAGCCACTCGTTCGCACCGGTGTTGCCGGGCGAATAGGTGACGGCGACCGCGTAACCGGCGTCATGCAACTTGATGCTGATCGCCTCGCCCAGTCCACCCATGCCACCCGTTACCAACGCGATCTGCTTTGCCATTGAATCGTCCTCGCAATTACCGGCGGCGTGCCCGTCGGGAGCAACACCGCCTTCAGTCAAATGGGATGTATGGGAATGCCCGGATTCCTCGCCAGAGTGGCTAAAAGGAATGCTGTCAATAAAGTTGGAACCGATAACGCGGGCATTGCTGCCCGCGTGGGTCTTAATGCTTCGCGCTCGCGGCCACGATAGCCGACTCGGCACTACGTTTGGCGGACTTGGACGCCGAGGCCGTGACGGCTTCGAGATTGGTCCCGGCCATTTCCACGGCCTGCTGCCCCGTCTTCTGCAGCGATTCGTACAGCGTGGCGGTGGCGCTGATCGCGGACTTCCATGCGGCGATCGCCGCTTCGGAACCGGCGGGAGCGCTCTTCGCCGCTTCCTCGATGAGTGCCTGCAGGTTTGCGTTGTACCGTTCGCAGTGCGTCTGCGCGAGTTGCGCGACCTCCGCCTGCGTGGTCGACGCGATGTCGAACAGTTGACGCGTGTATGCCAGTGATTTCTCCGCGAGCGGCGCGGTGAAACCGGCTTGCAGCGTGAACCACTGCTGCGGCTCCGCTGTGCCGGGCGCCTTCGTCAGGCTCTCCCGCGATTCCGCCAGCGTGGACTTGACGACCTGCAGGTTCAACGCAACCAGTTTTTCGACGCCTTCAAAGACCTTCCCGGTCAATCCGAAGAATGCGTCGAGGCCAGCTTTCTGCGATGCGGCGATTTGCTCGGGACTCGATAGAGCCATTATTGAAATTCCTCAGGATTCAATTCGCCGCACAAAGCCCGATCGATCGGATGTGACCGGATGCCGCACGACGAATGGCGATGATGGATGAACCGAAGCGCAAGGACGCCTGCCAGGCAGCATGCGTCGCGAATACTTCGGAGGGTCGTTAAAACCAGGGACACTTACACATTAAAGTCCAACTAAAGCCACTTCGCTTACTTTCTTGGGCGCGCTCGCCGCGTGGCGCGGCGGCACACGCCGCAATTCAATAACGCCTACGCGCGACCGCCTTGAGAATGGACGCGCCTTCGCTCGTGACGTGAGCACGGGGATGGCCCGACGCGAGACGCTCGAGCGATATGAGTTGACGTTCCAGCAGCGTGTCGAGTTCGACGCGCTCGAGGTCGATCTGATCGGGCGCGTCCTTGAGGAGCATCAGGGTGGCGAATTCATGGGGACTTAGCATTGTGTCTCCTCGATTTAATCTGTCGGTCCGGAAGCATTAATTACCGTTCCGGCGGCAAATGACGGGAAATATTTCCCCTCTCATTTGCGAAGCAAACGTTCGGGAAATCCTTACGGAGACGTCATCATAACCGCTCAATTTTCAATTGCAATATGGTCCGTACTTTTTTAATTCGTCTGGTTATTTATTCTGCATATGAATGGCGGTGCGGGGGCGTCTTCCCTGTTGAATGCAGCGACCTTGTGCGCCTTGATGGGCGGGCGTTTTGGCGGCATCGTGGCATGCCGGCGTGTGACGTTGGCAGGTCCAACAATGGGCCTTCGAGCCGCCATGATTCATATCTGAATATGGCGTTTATAGGCTAGCATTGTCTTTATCGGACATGGCCGCCTTATAGGGCCAGCCCATATACCGTAATTAAGAAATAATTATTACGCTGATATGCGAGTCGCCTGTTTTCATCATTTTTACTCGTAAAAGGCATAAGCGTCGACTTCCTCGCTGTCGCGAAGGGCCACGGTTACTACCGGCAAAGCGCAGGCGAAGGGTCGTTTATCGACACCCTTCCGCCGTGACTTTGATTCACAGAGGCCCTGTGTCCATGTTCAGCGACATGAACACAGGGCCGCCTGTTAGTCGAACGAACACAAGCACGACAGCCACTGCAAAACGACAAACACCTCAAAGAAACAGCAGCGCCCCATTCAACTCCGATTCGCGGCGCGGCGCCTCGCGCCACCCCATCCGCACGGGAACCGAATAAAGACGCCGCGCGCCAAAGCGCGGCCAGAAATGGCAAAGACCCGGCACGATGACTTGCACCACAGGCAAGCCGATATCGGGCCGCGTCTTATCGACAACCAGCACGTCCATTCCAGCCGAAGCGATTCGCGCGACGCAATGTTCGACCGCCGCCTTCAACGTACCCGCATCGACTGGCGGCCATGTCGAACTCGTCGTGCGGAGCATGTCATTTGCCGGATACAGAAACTCGGTGCGCGATAGCTTCGCGTGATCCCAGGGCGGCGGGCCGTCGGCTGCGAGATCGAGCAACTGGTTGACTTCGGTCAGCGCTCGCTGCGTGGCGATACGCGCGTCCAGATGGCAACCGAAGCCGATCGAGAACCGTCCGTTGGACGTATTTTCCGCGAGCGCGACGACCGTCGGCACGGCCAGGTCATGGCTGATGTCGAGCGCCCAGAGACGCCAGCCGAGCGCTTCGTATTCACGCACGAGCGCATCGAAATACGGGTCCGCGAAACTCGCCAGATCGATTCCGGGACGGGGTACCTGGTTGTACCACCAGATCGCGACGGCATCGCGTTCGATCAACTCGAGCAAGCCTTGCAAGATCGCCTCTTCGAGGCACGATCCGGCTGCGCAGCCATTCGGGTTATGCACGCACGGCACGTTGGGCTGCGCGCTCTCGGGCGTTTCCGCATAGCAGTAGCTCAACGGCACGAGCCGGCGCCCGCCCGTGACGAGCGACCACGCGAGAGTCCAATCGATGACGTCACGTGGCGAGAAAGGCCGCGGCACCTGTTTTCGAACATCGTCGGTCAACGCATTGATGGCATCGCGCTCGTCGAACTGGCGTGCGCTGAATTGCTGAAGATCATTGACATGGATAGGCGGATCGTCGGGAAGGTCTTCCATGCATGCGGTCACCCTCATCTCGTCACCCTGATAGACGCTGCTGAAACGCTCGAGCGCCTCGCACAATGCGCTCACGCGCGCTTGCGTGTCGGTGGCGCCCTTGCCGGAGCAGACCCTGTCGAAGCGATTGTCGCGCGGCACGCCCGCGGGACACACGAGAAAACCGGCCGCATAGACCTTGCGCAGACCAGCGTGTCGTTTCGGCATGGGATGGAGATAGGCGATCGGGCCGCTGACCGGCGACACCAGGTGCGCGTAACGCTCGAACACATCTTGCGCATCGGCATTGCGGTAGCCGCCGCCGTCGCGCTTGAGCGCCGTGTCATCCGCAAGCTGCGGCGCGCGCGCCGCCTGCTCGCGCATCCATGCGGGATTGCCGCAGCGCGGGCATTGAGGCCGCCTGCTCACGCGATGCCGCGCGGTGGCCAACGTGTCGAGGCGCAACGAGACGATGTGCGTTCGCGCGCGCTCCGATGCGGCGGGGTCGACCGCGATCTGCTCGATCGTTGCCGCGACCAGCGCCGCCGTAGCCGCCGCGCCCGCGCGCGAGACGGCCGCCGGAAGGCGCGCCGCGGCGCGGCCGTGATGGCGCGCGAGCAGCGCCTCGACGGGCCGGTTAAGACGGGTCCAATAGCGGACGCATTCGACGCAAGGCGCGCCGCCAAGCACGGTATCGGCAACCAGCAGCGGGCCGATTAGCGGCTGCACACCATGGGCGACCACGATGAGCAGCGCGCCGCCGCGCAGCGAGACGCGTGCGGCCAATTCGGCGAGATCGTCGCGGTCATGGGAATCGGCCAGGGCGACTGTCAACGCGGCATCCGGTTCGATGTCGATGCCTGCTGTCGCCAGTGCGTGTCTCAGCGGCGCGTCGTCGACACCGAACGTTTCGACAGTCACGCGCTTGCTGGCAAGGCGCTCGCAAGCGGCGTCGCCATCCAGTCCGATGCGCTCGAAAAAGCCGCGCGCCGCATCGTGTTCGCCAGGCGAGTCGGCGCGCACGTAGGCTCGACGTATCAAATGATCGAGTGCCGCGAGCACCTGCCACTCTCCAAACGTCACGGCGAGCGCTGCGATGATCTCGCCGATCGTCATGCGCGCGCGCAAGCAGGCGGCGATTTGCACGAAGACGGCGCCGGACAGCATCGTGCGCTTGAATTCGTCGACGACGAACAGCCTCTCGGCGCCCGCGTCGAGCACGAGCAAATGCGGCTTGAAGCGCAGCACGCGCGAAAAATCGTCGAGCATCGTGTGGGGTTCCGTGCAGGGAAAACGGCGGAAGAAAGCGTGCCCGCGCCGCCGATGCCGGCCCGCCCGCCAAGCGGGCGCGGACCGCATCGCCGTGCGGGCTCGGACCGGCTGCGTCAGCAGCAGGTGAAGACGTAGTTCGGCCCGGCGTCGCTATAGGCCGCGAGTGCGACGGCTTCCTCGCCCGGAAGCTCGGGCCGTGCCGGTATGCCGACGGTCATGGTATTGGGCGGCAGGTTCCAGCGTTGGTTGTGTTCATCCCATCCGTACTCGCCGCCCGGATCGACAACTTCCAGATCGATCAGCCACGGGCATCGGTAGTCCAGGTACCGGGCAAGCGCATCGGCGGGATTCTTCAGCAATTCGTTTCGGAAGCTCTTGTCTTCCCACGAAAGCGCGATTGCGCGCAGATAGACCTGCTGGAACTCCAGCATCGATTCGAGCGTTGGGGTCGCGTTGTCCATTGCCATCTCAAACTCCCGGTTGGATGTGGTGATCCATGATGTAGAGGTGTTTCGCGTTGTAAAAGGCGAGCGCGAGCGCGTGCTGCTCCTGGTTCGCCGGTGCCGGCGGCAGGACCAGCGTGAACCTGTTCGTCTGCTGGGTGGTCCAGCCGCCGTTGATGGCGGGCGTCCATGTCGCCGACTCCGGGTGCACCTTCAAGTCGATCTTGAACGGATACTCGTATCCGAAACGGTTCTTCAACGTCTCGACAGGATGCTTCGTCAATTCCTGGAAGAACGCCTGATCGTGCCATGCCGTGGCAATTGCCTTGATGATCACGGCTCGGTATTCGATAAACTGCTCGTAGGTCGGCGAGCGAAGATTCTGAGTCATCGGTTTTCTCTCCTGAAAGAAGGAATGGGACCACTTACGGCAATGAATTCAACGTCTCTTCAGCGCTCTTGACGATGCGGGACATGCCCGCCTTCGTTGCAATTTCGAATGCGCGCCGGCACGCATGCATGGCGGCGGCGCCATTGCCGCGCGGATCGATCCGGCGCAGGTACTCGCACTTTTTCAGCAGCAGTTGCGCTTCGTAATACCGCTCTCCGATCGAATCGCACAGCGCGAGACATCGTTCGACCTGCGCTAGCGCGGCCTCGTAGTCGCCGCGCTCCGCATCGATCTCGGCGATCAGCGACGCGTAGTAGGTCAGGCCGAGCATCCCGCCCGATTGGCGCAGCGCGCCGACATGCGCGACGGCGCCTGCGCGATCCCCTTCGGTCCATGCGTGAATGATCGCGGCGTAGTGCCTGACCGCATGCAGTTGATGAACCTGTGAGAGGCGCAACGTTGCCTCCGATGTGGCGCGCGCGGCGTCGCGATCGCCGGCCCACTGCTGGGTGCGCGCGAGGTACAGAAGCGTGACGCCGAGGGTCGGCAAATGGTCGAGGCAGGTCGCGCGGTACACGGCCTCGCGTCCCATCGCGAGCGCAGCCTGCGGCGCGTCGTCGATGCACCAGAGCACGCTCGCGAGCGACGCCATGGTCCAGGCGCGCGTATCGAGTCCCAGGATGCGCCGATGGTCCGCGTCGCGCCGCACGTCGTAGCCGGCGAGCGTCGCCTCGAACGCATCCCGCGCACGCGCATAGTTGCCGTCGATCCACAGGCTCATGCCACGCATCGCATCGGCGGCGACCCGCACGCCGGGATCGCCGCAATCGGCCGCCAGCTCGTCGAGCCGCATGCTGATGCGCTGCACGGTGCCGCGGTCGCCGGCGACGTGGTAATAGGTCGACAGCGTCCACAACGCGCCGATGGCGAGCTTCTGATCGCCGAGCGTCAGCACCAGCCGCAAGAGCCGCTCCGCGTGCTCGCGCACCCGCGGATCGGCCCAGCCGAAACGCGCCATCGTCGCGTGCGTCAACGTGGAGTGAATGTGAGCGCTGTCGTGTTCGCGCTCCGCATAGTCGGCCTTGTCCAGCCAGTCGCAGGCGGACTGCGCGTAGCGGATCGAGTCGTCGTAGAGGGAGCGGTCGAGCGCGCGCCGCGCGGCCTCGATGCCATGGCCGATGGCCTCGGCGAAGACGCCCGCATGCGCGAAGTGCTGCGCGACGCGGAAGGGTTGCGCCCCGGTACCACGATCGGTTTTCATGGCTAATGCGCGGGCTACCCGCGTGTGGTTGCTGCGTCGCAGGGTGGGCGGCATCGATTCATAGGCCGCGTCGCGAATCAATGCGTGCCGGAACGTGTAGAACACGCGGTCGAGCCGATGCCGCGCGTAGACAATCCGCGCTTCGATCAGAAGCCGTAGATGGGCGTCGAGTGTGCGGGGCTCGTGCGGCGACGCGTCGGCGAGCAGTTGCGCATCCACTTCGAGCCCGATGGTCGCGGCGAGCTGCGCGGTGTCGCGCGCTTCGTCGATCCGGTCGAACATGAGGCCGAGCAGACTGCCGAGACTGACCGGAAGCGGATGCGGGTCCGTTGCCCGCAGTCCGGACAGCAAGCCGTCCGGCTCGGTTGTCGCGCCGCTCGTCATGAGCTCGCGGACGATTTCCTCGATGAAGAGCGGGATGCCCGCCGTGCGCTCGGCGAGCAGGCCGAGCGAAGCCGCATCCAGCGACTTCTGGTCGAACAGTGCCGAGACCAGGCGCTGCGCGTCGTTGCGCGACAGGCGGCGCAACACCAGGTGTTCCGTGCTGGCGCGCCAGCGCTCGAGGTTGCCGGGCCGCGACGTCAGCACGATGCAAACGGTCCGGGCTCGCGGCGAACGGCGCAGCGACTCCAGAAAATCCTGGGTCGAACGGTCGATCCACTGAACGTCCTCGACGACGAGCAGGATCTCAGCGCCGTCGCCAAGCGAGACGATCAGTTGTTCCAGCACGTCGAACAACGCCTGCTGTTCGCGCACGCTCGACCATAGAAAACCGCGGGCATCGCACGGCAGCCCTAGCCATGCGGCAAGCGCCGCGCGTGCCGCCACGTGGTCGCACGCGAGCGGTGCGATCATTGTGTCGATCGCCGCGAGGGCGAGATCGACGGGACCGTCCGCCTCGATGCGCCAATGGGCGCTGATAAAGCGCAGTATGGGGAACAGCGCATGATTTGCCCGTTCCGGCAAGCAGGCGCAATACGCGAACGCGTGACCTTGCGTTTGCACCGTCTCGCACAGCTCATGGACCAGCCGCGACTTGCCGATTCCCGCCTCGCCGACCACCAGCGTCGAGGGGCCGTGCGAAGCGCCCTCGTCCGCCCTTTCCCGAAGATTCCGTGCGCGCGTCGCCTGCCAGGCGCGCAGCAATACATCGAGTTCGCGGTCGCGACCGAGCATCGGCGCGGTCGCGCCGTCGTCCAGCCAGTCGAATGGGATGGTGCTGCGGCGCTCGCCGAGCAGTTCATGAACGCGCTGCGGCATCATGCCCGCCCGAGGCAGTTGCAGCGGGGTCGGCCGATAATCGACGTGACGCTCGAGCGCCAGGCGGGCATCGTCGCTCATCAGGATCTGGCCAGGCGTCGCGAGGCGCAGCAGTCTCGACGTCGCGGCGGGCGTCGAGACGCCCGACATCAGCGACGCGCGGGCATGAACCTGCCCGACGTGAATAGCCGCCGCGACCTCGACGCGCCAGCCTTCGCTCGCGGGCCGCGCACCCGCGGCCGGCGGCTCCGTCAGCCGGGCGTGCGCGGCTTCCCTCACCATCTCGAGCGCCGCTCGCGCCGCGCGGCGCGCGGGCCGGTCGATATCGCCCTGCAATCCGAAATAGAGCAGCAGTGTGTCGCCGAGCCGGCCGCCCACCTGGGCGCCGTAGCCCACGGCGATATCGGTGCACCTGGTCAACCAGCGCTCCTCGTAGCCGTCGAGCGTATCGCGGTAGTCGGCGTTCGCATGCCGCTGCGGGCCTTCTCCGGCGATCGTGACGCTGCAGCACAGCGTGGTGATCTGCCGGGATACGCCCATCGTGCCGGTGGTCCCGGCATGCGGCGCGAGCGCGCCCGTGCGAATCCGGCCGCTCGCCTCGCGGGAGTCGAATTCGCCGACGAGCGCCGCGAAGTTGAGCGTGCGGAATTGCGCCGCGAGTTCGTCCGCCGAAGCGGCACGCTGCTCCGGGTTCTTGTTCAGCGCCCGGCGCAGTACCGAGCCAAGCGGATGCAAGGCGATCGACGGGGGCAACGCGATGTCGACCGGGCTGAGCTGTTGATAAAGAATCTCGGCCACGCTTGCGCCTTGCATGACCGCGCGACCCGTCAGGCATTCGATCACCAGCAGTCCCCACGCATACAGATCGCTTTTGAGCGTCGGCGCCTCGTTGCGCAATTGCTCGGGCGAGCAATACTGCGGCGTGCCCAGCACTTCGGTCGCCTGCGTCGAGGCCTGGCCTTCGATGCGCTCCGCGCCAGGCAACGCGGCGCCAATGCCGAAATCGAGGATCTTCGCGTGTAGACCGTCATCCGCCGTCGTGATCAGGATGTTGCGCGGGTTCAGGTCCCGATGAACGACGCCGTGCCGATGCACGACCGCGAGCGCGTCGAGCACCTCGGTCATCAGCCGCCCCGTATCGACGGCCGACAGCGCGCCCTCGGAAGCCAGCCAGTCACCCAGGGTTCGGCCGGGCACGAACTCGAAGACGGCAAAGAGGCGCCCGTCAGGCGCCTCGCCCTTGTCGAGCAACGCCACCACGTGGGGGTGATGCAGCCCTTCGCAGAGATGCGTCTCGCGTCGAAAGCGCGCACGCTGGCGCGCGCGCTCGGCCGAGGTCTTCGTGACGTCTTCCCGAATGAGCTTGATGGCGACGTCCTGGCCGGTATCGCTACGGGTGGCACGGTAGACCACGCCGTTTCCGCCTTCGCCCAGCATCGGGCCGACGTGGTAACGCCACGTGCCGGCAAGCTCGGTGAACGGCGCGGCGTGGCTGGCCGGCGAACCGGCGTGTTGCGGCTCCAGCGTCTGCGGCATGCTGTACGGTGGCGACACTGGCGCTTCCCTGGCGTTCATGCGGGTTGTAAGACCGGGTTTGCCGTTAGGCCGTGGAGGTTGATGCGCTGCCGCGCGCTCGACACCGATTCGCATTCGAGCTGCTCGCCGCGAAAGACGCGAAACGGGAAGTCGCCCATGCGAACGCTGCCGCGCCGACGTTCGACGAGCTGGCTCGCATCGAGTCCGGGGACGGCGGCGAATTGCGTCCGCGCGCGGTGAATCTGCACGTTGACATGGGATGGATCGAGGCCGAGCATGCGCGCCAGTTCGTCGAGTTCGATCCAGCCTTGCGAGGCGGCTTCATGGCCCGCATGCATGTCGGCCGAGCGGGCTCGCGCAAGCATGACGAGGCTGTAGTGATGGACGCGCTCCCCGAGATCGACTGTGCCACCGCGAATATGCAGCAGCGCGCGCACGTGCTCTTCGTTCTGGCTAACCAGGAACTCGAGCCGTTGCGTCGCGCCCCCAAAAACGCCGGGCAACGTCAGCACCGACGTCGAGCCGCTACGCGCCAGCGCGAGGCGCCAGGCGGCGTCTCCCACGGACACTTCGTCGCCGTGACGCAAGAGACGCGGCGGCGACGTGTCGTCGCAGAACCATTCGCCTTCGGGTGATTTGAAAATCGCAATCGACGGGGTGACGTTCGCGAGCAGCACATGGCTCGCTTCGAGCACGATCGGCTGCACCGCGCCGCCTATGGGCCAGAGGGTATCGGCGGGGTCGTCGAGCGAGTCGATACGCCAGGGGGCGACGCCCAGCTTTCCGAATCGAATCACGTCGCCTTGTTTCAGGACCGCGTGTTCGCCATTGCGCAGCAATGCGCCCGATATCGACGTGCCGTTACTGCTGTGATCGTAGAGTTCCCATTGCCCACCGTTCCAACAGATATGGGCGTGGACGCGGGAGACCGACGGATCGCGAACGACCGTGTCGCAGCGTGCGGCGTCGCGACCGAACACGTGGTACGCGTGCAGCAGGCACGCTTCTCCGGAAGCCTGGTTCTTGAGTGTTGCCATGCGCCGCCCCGCGATAGGTTCGCCCGGTGTTCGACTGGCAAATCGAAGCGGCCGGGCCGGCGCACTTCATGCCGAAATGCCGCTGACGCCAGTACTGAACATAGTGGCTTAAATCGGTTTTGAACAACGTTCCTAACGATTTCCGCAAGTTGCTTTGTAAATCACCGTTTAGTCGCCATGCATTTTTCTAAATAACCTTTAGCACTGAGTTTTCATGTTAGCAAATTGCCAGGAGGAGAATTGTCAAACTTTACTAAGCGAAAATCTTAAATAAATCTATTCCGCATAAACGATTCGCGGCATTGAATGAATCGTTAAAAACCGGGTTGAAAAAACGCTGCTCGGCTCGGCTGAAGATGTTTTGGACCGCGCCCCGCGCGTCCGCTACTACCTGCCCGCGCGCAGAGGCGGAATCCGCGCTCAGGACAAATTGCCTGAAGACGCTTCTTCGCGTAGCCGATAGTCGGTGGGGGTCGTGTCCAGATACTTTCTGAACAGCTTGGCCAACTGACCGCCGCTGCCGATCCCGCAACGCC
>Ga0182007_10000333_pt1 | contig 29971 bp, 44 predicted proteins | sample Sormic07211113_1_FD_123023 | JGI IMG/M metagenome (GOLD analysis project Ga0182007, IMG submission 123023) | Rhizosphere microbial communities from Sorghum bicolor, Mead, Nebraska, USA - 072115-113_1 MetaG | ecosystem: Host-associated > Plants > Roots > Rhizosphere | place: USA: Nebraska...
CAAAACTGGCGCAAAACTACCCGGTGATTTCGCTGATATTCAGGTCCGGAATTGCCTCGGACCAGATGACTTCCTCGTGGTCGCGCTGGTAGTTTTTGGTCATGCCCTCGCTCGCGTGCCCTGCGATCTTCTGACCATTCTTTCCGGCTTTCTTGTACAAGTGCAGCGACAGCGCTCGCACTTCGTGGAAGCCGGGCATCTCTTCTTCCTTCCATCCCGTGTAGCAGTTCGCCGCCTCCCTGGCCTCCTTGGATGCTCGCGTCAAATACCGCTCTTCAACCTGCGTCCAGTGATCTTTGGTCTGCGCCTGTTTCTGTTTCCGGCGATCGGGCTTCCGGTGCACCAGGTAGGGCGATACGACATCGTCCCGGCACCGGCTGATCACGGCCTGCAGTTCTTCGGTCACTTTGAACCGGATCCACGCCGCGTCACTGGCCTTGGCCGTCTTCTGCTGCACTACATACAAAAAACCTTCCCGAACACCATCGAATCGCATGTTCAAGATGTCGGTGCGCCGTTGCGCGGTGATCAGCGCGAGGTCAATCGCGTTCTGTAACCAGTGCGGCGACTTCTCCCGAATGGCTTTCAGACCTTCGACTGTGTGCCGCTTGCGCTGCTTCTTCTCGATTCGGTTGATGGTGCTGGCCGCCGGGTTGTCCGGACACAGGCCTTTGGCCGCTGCATGGTTGAAAATGTCGATCAGCAGGGAGCGGCACTGGTTGGCAGTGCGCGGCGTGAGGACGTCCAGCATCTCCGCGATCATGCGGATCGTGATCTGGTCGACCGCCTTGCCTTCGAACTGCTTCCGGAAGCGGCGGAAGTGCACGGCATAGAGACCCAAGGTCCCTTTTGCCAACTCCCGCGGTGGCAACACGTCGCGCTCGTACGTGTCCAGGAAGCCGGCGAACGATTCGGATGTGCTGCCCATTACGGCGCCGATCAGGTCAGCGCCGCGCATGAACTCCAGGTTCAACTGCTTCGCGGCATCGATCGCTTTGATTCGGTCGGAGCCGAACTGGAACCACTTACCGTCGGTAGGCCGCCGATAGCGATATGTCGAACGCCGCGGATCGAAGTACAGGTTCTGCGGCAGATTCTTGTTCGCCTTGTTGCGCGGCCGTGGGACCATCATGCAGCTCCTTTCAATACCATCGCGACCAGGTCGTTTCCGTCCGATCGGCTGAACGCTGTCCAATCAACGTACCAGAGTTTTCCGATCTGCTCGCCGGGCACCTGGCCGTTTCGGATGTAGTTGCGGATTGCTTGGGGGCACGGAGGCGTGCCGTTTTCGCCCCAGCGCCGGCGCTGGAACTCACTGATCTTGATCAGCTCTTTTTTCATTGGGGATGCTCCGTGCCGCGCGTGGCGGCAGAAGGTGGTGAGGATTTGCTGGCGACCCACTTGATGAGCTCGGCTTCGTCGTCCGGCCGAACCTTGAGTTCGCCCCAGCTGAGCCCGCGCACGACTCCAAGAATTTCGCATGCAGCCATGCCGCCACGCTCAGCGAGGGGCTGCAGAGACTGGCTGTGATTGCGCAGGGACTGCTTTTCGTATGGCGCGAGCAAGTGCGCGGGGATTGATTTGATGTTGGGGCACTTCATGACGGGCATATTTTCGAGAGGCATGAGAATACCTTCCCACCGTGTACCGGCAGGTCATGTATAAATTTTTGAAAAGTAATTAAGTTGCTGTATCGTTTCAGCAGTTCACCCTGCCGCATAACTCTTTACCAGTCCATGGATGGCGAGGCCATACGTGCAGGGCGAACCCTCATTCGCTAAACGCCGTACACCGGCAGGCTGTTCAGTTGTGAATTGTTCAGAATTGCGTAGGGACGTGGCGTTGCGGAGCGCGTAAGGTTTCCCAGCTCGTCCTGCCAGGTGCTATATGTGCTGGCGCCGTCCAGCACCTGGTTAGGGCGAGCTCTTTTCGATTATCACCGCGGCCCCTTGTAGCAGTACACGCAGGCGAACCAGTCGAGGGCGATCATGGTGTCACCTGCTTGATGTTCGACTCGACCCATTTGCGCATGCGTATCCATCGCTGCTTCGGCGTTTCTGCCTGCCAGCTACCTTCGTCGTTCATGAAAACGATTTCTGAAGCCATGGCGGGGCTGATGCCAAACGCCTCACCTACGGCCTCTCGGTCATCCGGATCAAGCGCCGCCATATCCACGCCGCGTTTTGCCCCAACCACGCCGATGGTGCAGAACTCGCCTTCAGCAACAAGGGAGTCGGTGATCAGGCGCTTGCCTGGCATGGCGTCCATTGCATCGCGCAGCTCAATCAAGAACGCCTGACCGCGCTTGCCCTTGATGGCCGAATTGACCGCGCCCCGCCAGCAGATCAGGCTCCAGTTTTCGCAGTCATCGCTGTATCCGCTTCGGCTCATGATCTTCTCCCTATTTCCGCAGCAGCCTCGACGATTGCCCGGCGCGTCGCTGCGAACGGATCGGCGTGGTGGTACATGGTGTGTTCGCCGAACTTTTCGGCGTCCACGTAGGTGTATGGTCCGGTGTCGCCGTCGAACGGCTCCACAATGTGGATAGCCACGCCCAACCGCTCCATACGACCCATGACGACTGCCAGCCTAAGCGCGTCGCCGTCGTTGATCAGAGGGTTCCAGTGTGCGCGTACGCCAGTCTTGCCCACCAGGCGGAAAGGCCACTTCGGATCGCTACAGGTACACGGCTCGATATCGATCCTGGCAGAGTGAGCCGCGAGGACGAGTAGCGCGCGGTCAGCTGCCGCCACGTCCTTTTTGATTTCTTCGGGCATGACTTTTCCTTTGCCGCTATAGCGACTGAAAGTTGTACAAAAATTTTGATCTCGTACAGTTATTACGACCAGTTGTCAGATGCTGCTTCAGTGCGGTTGAACTTCATTCTCATGGATCTATTTTTGGATTCTGTTGACCCTGACAAGAAGCAGGCAGGAGGCTCTATGAGAGTTCGAGGCGATGTCTTCTGGGTCTGGGCAGACCCCACGCTCTATCACCGAATACACGACGAAATCCTTAGCGACGGGACTCTCATCGACGTGCAGGTCAGGCTATCGCGAGGTGGGAACGCCGAGATGTTCATCGGGATTTATGCTCCTGATGGTACGGCGCTGCATGAGGAGGCTGTCGACGCTCGCCCGGGCGAATCGATGACCAGAATGTTGGCTTGGGGTGTTGGTCGGGCTCGCCGGTTTGCCGCTTCCTCGAGATAGCGGCTGACTTTGAAGGGGGAGAGATATTTCCTGTGCCTATAAGGCCGGGGGAAAAGGTTATTAGACGTGCAGAAGCTGCTTTGTTAAAAAATCAGTGCATGGTTGCTGTCTCGTACCAATGCATCTCCATTTGATTAAATGGAAATCGTCCAGCATCGAGCTGGGCAGTGATCAATGAGTCTGATTGCCGATACAGGGATATAGCTGCGACTTTGGCCAACTGCTCGCGCACCAACGCGTCGGGCTCATTGATCCCCTTCCTCCTCCTAACCCTTACCGATTGGCGCTCAAGTGGTTGTGAGTCAATACTTCTCACCTGTCTCGGGAGACCCCCATGAATCGGCGAGAAGAGTTTTTGGCGAAAGTATTAAAGACTCATCATGAATATGAGGAGGCTGCGGGCACCATTGAAAAAATGATGCGTGAGAACAGAGCTGTAGGCCCCGAGTGGGATTTTGCCGTAGCGCGTCAGATAGCAGCCCTTGATGCTTGGATGGAGCTGCCCGGAGAGTACAGAGACCTCAATGCAGATGACTGATTCTACCGCTGAGGTAGATGCGCTTCATGCGGCCAACTTCTGCGTGTAGGTCAGCGCGCCGTCGAGGATCGCTTCCTTGATGGCTTCGAACTCCCAGGCGTAATGCTGGGATTCTACATAGACGCGCATCTCGCCGTAGTCGTGTTTCTTGCGCCGAATGAAAGCCTCGGCGGCGTCCTTGGTGAAGTGGCTGTTCACGATCTCCCAGCGCTCGTTCCAGCCTGTAACCGTGTGGCTATCGCATTCGGAGAGATATTCCCACTGATCGTCCTCGTCCATACCCATGAATCCGCACTCTCGGTCGGCCTGCAATGCCTCATCAAGCTCGGCGCGTTCTTCTTCGTCTAGGTCGTCCCAGTATTCTTTCGGGCTAAACCATGACCGATCCTCAAGGCAGACAACCCGACCTTCCGCGTACTCCGGATCAAAGCCGTAGTCGATTCGCTTGGTCTGTACAGTGAATAGCGCTGCCGATGTGCCGTGAGCGTGCACCCCTGCGCCGACGCAGTCGTAATGCAGACGCTGCACGAAGTCGGCCCAGGTTGCAGCGCTGAGCGGGTGACCTGTGGCCAGGCTCGGAAGCGGCTTGGCCGGTTTGTTTTCTGCGGGCATGGGGATTTCTCACTGATGATGTAGCGTGATGGTTGGAAGTGGGTTATTAATTGATGATCTGCGCTAGACCGGAGACCAACATGGATTTAGTCACCGAAATGCCACATCCCGTCGATTACGTTCATCCGAATGGAAGGAAAGCAACGATCGACTTCATTTGGGGTGAGCGGGGTAGTTCGACGCAGCGAGTCATTATCGTCTGGCTCAATGAATGTGGACGCTACACGAGGATTGGCGAAGAGTTTGGCGTCTGGATTACATTTGACGACGCACGAAAGTGCGGTATTGATCTTGCTGCCAAGTTGCTTGGAGCTAAAACAACTTGCCGCTGAGGTAAATCCGCTTCATGCGGCCACCTGCTGTCGTTCCTGGAGCAAGGAAGTGGAAAAATTCCACTCATAGGGTCAAATCTTGCTGCCTCACTTGTCAGAACTTAAGCCGCCTCAGTGCGCAGTTCAGCCAAGCGCCATGGCGTTTCTTCTGTTGTGCGGACATAAGGGGTCCTTACCGGCTGGCATGAAGTGTGTTTGTGGGCTATTGGTTGATGGCCCGGCATGGAGCCGGATCAAGGAGAAAGCTTGTGAACTATGATGCGATCTATGCGGGCATCAACAAGGTGGCGCAGGTTTACAGCGGCACCGGGGAGTCATGCTCCGAATGCCGGGCCAAGCTCGACGCCACAATTGATTTCGGCGGCGCCGTAAACCACTACCTCGACCATGGCTATGTGCTCCTGCATGTTGGCCAGCAAACTTCTCGGGCCGATGAAGGCTTATGGCAGGAATCGGTTGCGATACTCGGTCGGCTATAAGTATTCAGCGAAATAGATGAAGTTGGCTCAGGCAACTACACCTTTGAGCTGATCCGTGAGCTGGGTTGGCAGTCCTCGCAGCGTCAGCGTGCCGCCGGCTTCATCGAACTCGACCTTGGAACCCAGCAAGTGCTGTTCGAAGCTGATCGACAAGCCATCGGCGCGGCCGGTGAAGCGTCGGAATTTATTCAGGGTCTTCTTGTCCGGCGGGAGCGAAGCAGAAAGGCCGTAATCCTTGCCCTGGATGAAGTCGGTAAAAGCCTTTGGCTGATCGTCATCGAGCACTTCGGACAATTCGTCGAGCGTGATCGGCTCGCCCAACTTGGCCTGAGCCATCGCATAGCCGACCAGCGTCTCGGTTTTCTCGCGGGTGGCATCCTCGCTGAGGTCTTCACTTTCAACGAAGTCGCTGAAGGCCTTCAGCAGGGTTCGGGTCTCGCCCGGCCCGTCGATCCCTTCCTGGCAACCGATGAAGTCGCGGAAGTACTCGCTGACCTTACGGCCCTGCTTGCCCTTGAGATACGAGATGTACTGGCGCGACTGTGGGTTGTAATTCCACTCACTGAGGTTGATGCGCGCGGCCAGGCGGATATGGTCCAAGTCCAGACGCTTGACCGTCATCAGGTGCAGCTCCTCGGTCATGGTCACCGCTTCGGTTTCCTGCACCAGGGCAACGATCAGGTATTCGGTCAGGCCTTGCTGGTAGTGGCAGAAGAGGGTGTGCCCGCCGGTGGTCAGGTTCGATTCTTCCATCAGCTTGGTCAGGTGCTCGACGGCTATGGTGCTGAACTCGAGGAAATCAGAGCCGCCTGCGAGGTACTTGGCGAGCCATCCACTGAATGGGTGAGCGCCCGACTCATGATGAAAGAAGCCCCAGGCCTTACCGGTGGCGGCGTTGTAGCTCTCGTTGAACTGTTGGACAAGATCGTCGCGGGCCTGACTCTCGACCTGCTCGGAGCCGCCGATGAACAGAACAGCCGGACTGCCATCGGGCTTTTTGTCTATTTTGTGGATCACGCTGTGGAGAACAGGCATTGCGATTACCTCGGGTAGGCGCCGCCCTCCGTGACCGGTGGTGGCAATTTGGTTTGGGTTGGGTTATTACGGGTGACCGGCATGGGGCTGGGTCAAGGAGCGAAAATGTCAGCTACTGCGGAAATGCTTTTCAATCTTCAGAAATTTCAACTTCTCGCGCTCTTCACGAGCGATCGGACTGGCAGAAACATCACCCCGGCTTACGCATACGCTTGGGACAACGGTGTTTACCCGATCGGCAATGACGGTGCGCAGTGGCATAAACCCTACAAAGAGCAGTTTGCGGTTAGCGAAGAGCAGGTTTCTGAGTTGGCAGGCCTTCTGGACAAAAAGTGGCTGAAGAAGGAGAAGATCTCCTTTTATGAGCTGGAAGACCATTGCGACATACAAGGACTCTCAAGCTCTGGCTCCGAGTGGGATCGAGGAACGTTGATCATCTCCTGCCACTATTTTTATCTGCTGGGCTGGTTTGATGATGACTTTTGGAAGGGACTGGTCGGTCATTCCGACTGCCCATCCGAGTCGCATTCAATACGGCGCGAATTCACACCGGAGGATGTGTATTTCCTTTAAGCGCTCGGCGTGACTATTTCATCGCCGGGTTCGGCGGAAATCTCAGCCATGCTCCTTTCGTAAAATGCTCGCGACACCTTTTCGCTAGGTTCGTAAGGTGTCGTGACACGACGGAGCATCAAAGTCTGTGTTTCGAAGTCCGCGCCGATCAGGTTCATCAGCAGCCGCTGGTGAATGTCCTGCTGGTTGTTGATGCCGTGAGCTGCCATGACCCGCTTGAGATCAGGCTTGAACACACCGGCGACTTCAACCGTAAACTTCTCGATGCCCAATGCAGCGTCCTTCGCTGTTGCCTTCTCGCGCTTCCTGCGCTGCTTGATGGCTTCCGCTGTCGGCTGGGGTTCTTCCACCGTCAGTTCCTGTTCTTCGGCCATGGCCTACCTCTTCAATTCCGCTGGCCGGCAAGTCCAGCCAGGTCTGTCGGCGGCGCTGGTGCGTCCGGTTGATCGATCGCTTCACTGAGGCCCCGGGAAGTTGATGCTGTTCTCGCGGGCGATGAGGCGGGCGCGCTTCGTTTCCATGCCCATCTCTTTCGCCGCCTCGATGACGGTGAGGCCTTTGTCGGCCAGTTCCTTCAGGCGCGGTGCCAGCTTGTCGCGCTCGAGGCGCAATTTGTTGCTGTGCGAGGTGCCAAACATTGCCTCGCGCTCGCCGCTGACTCCCGGCGCGACCTGCTCGATCTTCTTGCCTGAGCCGAAGAACGCGTCCATCTGCTGGTTCAAGTTGTCGATTAACTGGTCCCGTGGGTTTGGAAGTGGAACGCCGATCACTGCTCACCTCCTGCTGGCCGGTTGGCCTTTTCTTCGAACTGAATCGCCATGTCGAGCGCCGCTTTGTAGGTCCAGCGAAACGCCTTGGTCTTGCCCGTGGACAGGTCCACGACGTGAAAGGCCTTGCCGACCGTCTTCACCTGGAAGCGCACCTTCTTCTCCGGCATCACCAGGCCGGCGAGGCGGGCGAACGTCTCGCGCGCCGCCTGGGTGCGAATCATCAGTACGCGCAGAACATCGACGCGCTGTTGCATCAGTGGGTGCATTTGCATGGCTGATCCCTCGGTGGTGGGGTTGCGTGTATTCGTCAGCACTCGGCGCCGCCTGCTGATTGCCGTTGGGCGCAGGGGAGAGTGCTGACGGATAAACTCGAGGCGAAGAAAAGGCCCAACTGGACGGGAGGGCCTTTTGTGTTTCTCAGATGCAGTGATTCCGGATGGCGAAGTTTTTGGCGGGATCGTTCAGCGCCAGAACGCGGCGACCCCGGCGGTACATCGGCAGTGCCTGCGGTGACAGCGCAACGGATCGGCTGGCAGCGATATAGAGCAAGGCGGTTCTGGCCGCACATGACCCAGCGTTGCGCCGATCAGGATGATCAGGAGCATGTGATTCTCCGGTTGAGTGCAGGTGGCCAGCGTCTGCTGGGTTGGCGTCCGCATCCCGATGCACCCTGTCGCCAAGGTGCAGCAGTGATGCTGTATGTCCTATTGCCGCCGGAGGGGCGGGGCGCATTGCATGCCGGGTCATTCACACGGTTAAGGCGTTTCACCATCGAGCAGCCGTCCAGGTTGTTCCTGTCGTTGGCAGGCTTTCGGGCCTGTCTGGTCGCCGGTCGCCGGTAGAGGCAATGCGGTCTGTTGTTTGTTGCGCGGACTGTTAAAGAGCGGCGGGACTGTTGAGACCCTAGCGCCTTCTTGCTTCGTGGCGTTGAGGCAAATATGTACCAAAGGTTCATATTGGTCAAGTACCAGTAGTACATATTTTAAGAGAAGATGAACCAGCCTTGGTGTTTACCTTCTCGGAATACTCAGGATATGATTCCTTTAGCTGGATATGCATACAGTATTTAAGAGAGTGACATGGCGAAGGCACAAAAGCAGAAGAAACCGGTTGAACGGCGGGAAATGACTGGAATAGAGCGGCTTGGGCTGCGCGTCTCGTCGATGATCAATCACCCGGTCGCGCAGGCTCAGCGCTGGGTGACGATCCATCGTTTAGATACGGACGGTGATCGGGAATGGGAGGAGGTGATGGGCTTGCTGTCCGAGACTGATGGCATAGACATGACGTTCAACGACGATGAGTCGGTGACGCTGAAGTGGGAGGCAAGTACTGAGGAGGATCGCTTGATCGAGGTAGACAGCATGGAAGCAGTGGAGGAGGTCGCACCTTTCTAGCGGGTAACAAAAAGCCCGCTCGAGGGCGGGCTTTGACGACCGGTATTGACCAGGAAGGGGTTACCGCTGCCTGAATAGCCACTTTCCTTCAGGCTGTCTCATGGGATTGTGCGAGCTGTAGTCCACGAGTGCTATGTGGGAGTTGGAGAGCTTTTGGAAATGAACCACAAAATCGGAGGTTAGGTAGCTGGCGAGCGGATTCCGACATGGGTTCCATCCAGGGTGTCCGATATGAACATGCCAAAGCTTGTTAATTTGAGCGAATCGAATTTTCCGGACTCGATCTGGGTCGTTTTGAGGAACGGCATCGGTCGGACCTATTTTGCCTTTGAACTTCAATAACCCATGGATCTTAAAATGGTCAATGAAGTCGGCAATAAGATCTTGTTCGTCTTCTGGAAGGGCTGTGTAAAGCTGGATGAAGTGTTCGCTGAAGTCTACTTGGCCCGGCATTTTTCAGCGTTCTCGCGCATCCATACACGGAAATCCTCGCGTGACAAATTCTCGGGCATAGTGAAGCGCTCACCCCCGATAGCTTTTTGCATCCGAGCCAAGTCGAAGTTGACCTCTTCTGCAGAATGGTCGTGGCGCGGTGGCTGATAGTCTCGCTTCATGGTCTTTGGCCTGGTCATTTCATGCGTTGGAAAGCGTAACTTACGGTTTTCCTAAAATCACTGTATAGCCTCTGATCGTCCGCGCCACGAAATGGTGAAGTTATTTTCGTGGCGCGATGTAAATTTCGGATAAGTGGTGGCAGCCTCAAAAATCGAGCCAACTTTTGTAAGAGAATTCTTACATTGCCAGGCATGCCAAGTCACTCGTGATCTACACCAGATGCGCGTTCCAAACCAACAACACGCGAGCCTGGATGAACGTCATATCTCGACGAATCATGCGGTCCTTGTGCTTGGTGTTATCGGAAATCATTTCGAAGTGATCCTCATCAGCCACCTGCAGGCGCTTGATGTAGATGTGGTCGTCCCAAGAGAACAGGTAGATTCCATCACCAGCGAACTCGCGAATACTCACGTCAACGATCAGCGGATCGCGGTGTTTGATAGTCGGCTCCATCGACTGACCCCAGCCGGTGACCATCTTCAAGTGATAGTGCTGATCGAACTCGACGCCAAGTTCGCGTAGGTGTCGCGGGCTGACCCTGACGTCCTTAAACATCTCTGGGTAGTCGGGTGGTATTTGACCGCCTCCCATAGCACCCCGAATGTCGTAGTGCGCGATCCACACCTCATCGCCAACGAGCCCTGGGCGAGAGAAGTCAACGGTAATGACATTCGCAGCACCCAGTTCAGATGCAGTCTCCTGCACCGCCTCAGCAATTTTTTGTCGGGCCTCTTCGGAAAGATTTTTGCCATGCTTCGCAAGCATGTTGCGCACGAAATCTGCGGATGATGTCGAGGCTATCTCAGCCGACGTTTCTTCCTGCACATCGTCAGCAGGAAAGGGGGCATCTCCAGCTCCGTGTTGAAGCCACTCGATTTTCACACCAAGCGCATCCGCTATAGCGCTCATCTTGGCTGGCCCAGGCATGGACTCACCATTTAGCCACTTGCTGGAGGCCTTCGGCGTGACCTTGGCTATTTCGGCCAGTCGAGCGCCTGCGCCCCACTGATCAATGCCATGAGTGGACAAGGCTTTTTTAAGCCGAACAACGAATGCTGCGCGAATATCTTCGATCTGAACCATAGGTTCAGCATCGCACGGCCTTGCATGTACTTTCAGTTCCGACATAATATGTACCGTAAGTTCATATTTGACTCGGAGGCCTCATGCGGCCGCTCAAGAAATCGATTGATGATGCTGGCGGCGTCCCTGCCGTGGCCTTGGCCTGCGGGAAAACTCCGAGAGCTATTTATAAGTGGCTCGTCGCGGACGCTTTGCCGCGCACTGAGTACACGGGCGAAACCCAATACGCCAAGAATATCGCCAAGCTGGCTGCCGCGAACGGAAAGCCTTTCGAAGCCGAATGGCTCCTCGCTGAAGCTCATCCCAAAAATCAGTCGCGTAAGCCGCTGAACAAATGATCGCCCAGTCATCGCCGGGCATCCACGGAAACAAATTTGAGGTTTTACGAATGGAAGATTTCTTGAGGGCTTGCCACACCACCGTCAAGGAAAGTGGGGCAGAGGAGCTGGCCGGGAAAATGTGCATGGCGCATGTGAGCCTGCTCCAGCGCTCGAACCCGGACAACGCGGCGCATCACCTGACCATCGAGCATCTTTTCGGGATCTTGCTGCACACCGGCGACATGCGCCCGCTGACCGCTCTCGCTGATCAGTTTGGTTTCGATCTTGTCGCTAGGGAGAAGCCGGCGGTTAAGCCATTGATGGTTGCTCTTGGGCAGCTATCGGCTGAATGCGGAGATGTTGGCCGGTTGATTTTCGATGCCGCCGAAGACAACTACATCAGTCAACATGAAAAAGCCCAGGGCGAGAAAGCAATCCTTGAAGCAATCGATGCGCTGCAGGTTCTACGCGAGTCATTGAAGGTCGCCTGAATCGCAAACACAAAAAAGCCGACGGTCGAGGTCGGCTTTTTCAACAGCGGTAAAACGTACTGGAGTTGATTATGCACAACCACATCACCCCCGGCAATACCCACCATGTCGCGACACTTTTGAGCAGTTCGCAAAACGTGTCGCGTCACACCATGTCGTCACGCGAGATTGCCGAACTCACCGGCAGCACGCATGACAATGTTCTGAAAACAGTCCGGACGCTGGTTGCCAAGGGTGTCGTTTCTGCAAACGACACCCCCTATATCCATCCACAAAACGGCCAGGTCTATCGCGAGTTCCTGCTGTCCCAACGCGACACTCTGGTGGTGGTTTCGGGCTACAGCGTCGAGTTGCGTGCGCGAATCATTGATCGCTGGCAGGAGCTGGAGGAGCAGGTAGGACAGTTCCAGATTCCAGCGACGTACGCCGAAGCATTACAGGCAGCCGCCGACCAGGCCAAGGACAACCAGTCGCTGCGTCTGGTCATCCTCGATCAGGCGCCAAAAGTTGCGGCCATCAAGCGCTTGGCTGCGGCCTGCGGCGCGATATGCATCACCGACGCGGCTAAGCATCTCCAAGTCCTGCCGTCGAAGCTATTCATCTGGATGGAAAAGAACCGTTGGATTTTTAGGCGTCAAGGTTCGGGGCGCTGGACCGCCTACCAGCCCCGCATCACGTCCGGATACATGATCCACAAAGTCACCTCCTTGAAGGCAAACCCTGAAACTGGCGCCGAGTGCGCTGCCTTCGATCCATTGGTCACCCCGAAGGGGCTTGCCCGTTTGGCTGAATTCAATATCGGAGCCTCCCTGTGAGTGTTCAAGCAATGTCCTGGGCGCTCTCTTTGCCCACCGAATCCCTGAAAGACTCAAGCGCTCGTCATGTGCTGCTGTGCCTCGCCAACTATGCCGGCTCCAACGGCGCTGGTGCCTTCCCGTCCGCTTCGACCTTGGCTCAAGACACTGGGCTGTCCGAGCGCACCGTGCGTTACAAGCTGGACGACTTGGAAAAGTCCGGGCTGATCCAGAAGGGCAACCAAGCGATCGCCGCTGTGCATATCGATCGTCACGACCGCCGTCCAGTCGTTTACGACCTTCAACTATCGCGGGGTGCAATTCCTGCACCCCGTACAAACCGGGGGGCAAATGACGCAACGGGGTGCAACTCACAACAGAACGGGGTGCAGCCTGGAACAGAACGGGGTGCAGCGGCTGCACCCAATACGTCAATTAACCATCAAGGAACCGAACAGCAGCCGCAGCGCGAGATTTCCGATGTGATCGCCGAGCAGGACCAAGCCGCCATCGATGCGCTGAATGAACGCCAACGCTTCGCCATGTTCGCCGCCTGGGTACCGAGCGAGAAGGGACTGGCTGATCAACTCGCAATCGCCGGGTTGCCTGCTGAGTCGGTGACTGATGAGTTGTTCGTTGATTTCAAGGGCTTCTTCGTTGCCAAGCCTGCGACCGTCGACAGCCTGTCTGGTTGGTGCTTTCGATTGGTCAAGTGGATCAAACGTGAGCAGGTGAAGCGTGCCGGAGGCCAATCTGCGCAGCCTGACTTCGATGACTCCAGCTGGGCTGATGATCTGGGGGATTTGTGATGGAGATGAAAGCTCCGCGTAGTGCTACTCAACTGCTCAGCAAGATGGGAAATCTGCCACCCGTTGCGCTGGTTCAACCGAGGCAACTGCCGCCCGGCACCACCGACGTGGTGAATGCGCTGTTCAAGGAACTTCAGGCGATTTTTCCCGCATGGAAGCAGGCCTGGCCTGACGATGATGCCTTGCGCGCCGCTAAGCGCAGCTGGATCAAGGCGTTCATCGTCGCCGGAATCAATACGCTTGAGCAGATCCGGTACGGGCTGCAGAACTGCCGTCAGTACGGCGGCGATTTCGCGCCGAGCGTTGGCAAGTTCGTGAAGTGGTGCCAGCCAACGCCTGAGATGTTGGGCGTCCCTTCGCACGATAAAGCTTTCCGTGAAGCGCTGGTCAATTTGGACCCGAGCCGCGCCTCTTCCCGTGTGTGGTCGCATCCCGCGGTGCGTCATGCGGCGCTTCAGTGCGAGATGTACAACCTGAACAGCCTGGTGTCGGAGAAGGCCAGCAAGGTCTTCGATCGGGCGTACGACATCACCATCCGGATGCTGGTCCAAGGCAAGCCGCTTGAGGATATCGCCGTCGGCATCGGGCACGACTCGCAGAAGCCCGAAGTGCAGCTGGCCCAGGAATACGGTGATGCGCGGCTACTGGCAACCATGGCTCGCCAATCCATTCCAGTCGACGGCCAGACCGCCCGCGCTCAGTTGCTGTCTCGGTTCGGTATTCGAGAAAAAACAAACATCGAGGGCCACCCCAATGCCTGATCGCCTGCTGGCTGTTCCTGACCCGGAGAACTACCGCTTCGCCGTGTTTTGCTGCTCTTACAAGTGGGATCTGGGGAGTACTCCCGATCACGCACTCGCGCTGTTTGTTGATCAGGCGATGGCCGAGCGTTATGGCGCATCGATGTGGCCGAACACCTTTCAAGTCGTCGATCTTCTGGCGTCCGCAGGTAATCCGCAATGACCGCCCAAGTGAAAACCCTGACCGTGAAACTTTCGGATGCCGAAATTGAGCGCAGTGCCAAGAAGCTGCACATCCGCGATCTGCGAGATGCGAGTCACCCGGCGTTGCACTTTCGTTTCGCGAAGAATCGAGCGCGCGGTTCCTGGTACTTGCTCAGCAAGCGCACCTGGCACCGGATTGGCGGGTTTCCAGACCTGAGTACCAAGCAGGTCGTGGCCGCGTTGCCGACGGTACGCCTTCGGGTTGCTGCCGACGAGAGCTCAACGCTTTCAACCTGGCTCACTACCGGTGAGTTGTTGGCTTGGTATGCCGATCGAATGGCCCGCGACCGCAATCTGTCCGAGAAACGAAAAAAAACCGGTGCCTCGGCCATCAAGTGCCATCTGATGCCGCGCTTGGGCGACCTGCCGCTGACCGGCATCGACAAGGCCACCCTCGACAGCCAACTGATGTGGCCATTGCAGGAAAGCATCTCCATCGACTATGTGCGGCTGGTGTTCCAGCTGCTGGCCCTGGCTTTCCGCCAGGCGTTCAAGCTTGGCCTGATTTCGTCCAACCCCATGACGGGCATTAAGTTCAGCGACTTCTCCAAGGCCAAGGTCGGGGTCAAGCCGTCTCGACTGCGCGGTATTCAGTTGCAGGACCTGCTCAAGCAATTGCTCGGCGTTGTCATGTTCAACCCACCGGAAGGGATGCTGGCTCTGATGATGCTTTGCCATGGCACGCGCATCGGCGAAACCCGGCAGGCGCGCTGGTCGCATATCAGCCTGGCGGAGCGTGAGTGGTTCATCCCGGCCGAGCACACCAAGACCGGTGTCGAGCATCATCTGCCGCTGACTGACCAGGTGCGCAAGCTGCTGATCCGCTATCGCGAGGTTCAGCAGACCAGGGGGTATGACGGCCAGTACCTGTTCCCTGCGCGCAACGGGAAGGCCTTGAGTGAAGGGCAGGCCAGTGCCGTGTTCACCCGGATGGGGCGGGGCGAGTGGACCAGTCATGACCTGCGCAAGGTGGCCCGCACCGGCTGGGCAGACCTCGGCATTGACCACTTGATCGGTGAGCTGCTGATCAACCATGCCATGGGCCACAACGTGAAGGTGTACATCCAGTCGGACGTCATGAGCCGTAAGCGCGATGCGCTGGAGCAGTGGCACGCGCATCTAGATGCGAAGGGCTTTGACCAGATTCATATGTTGACCGGCGTTAGATTCGGAGATTCCGGTAATGCGCTGGAAGCCGCAGAACACAAGGCCTGCGAGGCCAATCAAGAATCAACCATAGGCGAGGTTTAAAAATGGACAAAAGGACTCACGGCCCCGCCTTCCGGGTGCAATCGATCCCGCTTAATCAGTGCCAGGTGTGCCTCGGCAAAACGTTCATTGAGGGCGTGTTTCATCAGATCGCCTGCAATCACTGTCACGCATCCGGCTGGGTGGAGGCCGCAACCGGTTGCCCGCTCCCACAGGGTGAAATGCTGATGCAGCTTGGCCTGCGGCTTCGTCAAGCGAGCGAAGAAGTGCGTTTTTTGCGTAGTTCGCTCCCACATGGTGGAGCACAGCAGCAATACGAGCAGAACAACCGCCGCGGTGCCGGCGCATCGAATTTCACGGGGGATTGATCATGGCAAGAATGAAGCATTTCACCGAGCGCACCGCCGAAGATCTGCTGGAGCATTGGGGCCGATGGGTCGTGCTGGGGTCTGGTGTGTCCTGTTGCGCATCCCGCGAGAATACTCTGCACACGCCGATGATCACGGATGACGACGCGCTGATAATTGATGGGTTGATGGGTCGTCTTCTCAAGCGCTACCCCGAATGTGGCAGCGTATTGATGAAGTACTACACCACTCGGGACATGGCACTGGTCGATGTCGGCAAGAAGCTGGGCTTCGGCGAAGAGAAGACACGGCAGCTCTGGAAAGCCGGGATTGCCTGGGTCGACGGTGCTTTGGATTTTCGTCGTGCCTAGGTTTAAGTCCGAAATGTTAATGAGGAAATTGTATCTGCGAGGTGGCTTTTTGATATCTTTGACGGAGTAAGAACACTCTGAGAAAGGATAATCATGGCCTCCATCTTCAAGTATCTTCCCCCTGATCGATCAAGTTTTTTGGTGGATGGGCTAATTAGATTTACTCCTCCGGGCGCTCTAAATGATCCATATGAATGCCTGCCTGCACTGCCTGATGATTTAGAGCAGCTCGCACTTATTAAACTAAGACAGAGCATTATTGATGATCTAAAGCCGTCATCTATAGATGATAGAAATACCCGTAGGGCTAAAGCGGCACAGCTTAAATCGGCCATGAAAAGATTGGATAGCAATCTAAAGAAAAATCCGGGATTTTTTAGGGATGAATTTTATCGACATACAAGCAGTCGCCTTGATAATAATCTCGGGATTTTGTCTCTTTCAAGACGTTGGAATAGTGCGCTAATGTGGTCGCACTATACTTCATCATACGCAGGATTTTGCGTTGGATTTAACAAGGATCATCTTTTTTTTGAGGGTGTGCCTGATACAAAGGGAGAACGCTTTCCACTCTCAGCCGTAAGATACTCGGAGCATAGAACATTAATTCGAGAGCAGCGACTAGGTCATGATGAGTCGATAAATGTGCTGCTTACTAAGTCGATAGATTGGTCTTATGAGGAGGAGGAAAGGCTTGTTAGTTTCTTGGATGTTGCGGACGTAACGAAAAAGTTTGCTCCGTTCAATGTTCATTTATTTAAGGTTCCATTCCAGGCTATTGATGAATTAATAGTCGGACATAGGGCTAGCGATGAAGTCAGAGAGCAAATCATTTCAGCATCGAAACGACTTGGTGTTCCGGCATATGAGACAAAAATTTCTAGTTCTTCTTTCGATGTTGAAAAAAAACTGCTGAGCCCTAGGTGATCTGGAGTTGCGTCTAGAGTTGGTTGTCACGCTCGCTCAGCGAATGTAATGGTGTTTGATCTATACGTTGCGCTTGACATGCCCGGTCCCAATAAGTAGATTTCATTTACTTTGCGGTTTTTCCGCGAGCAAAGCCCGAGCTTCGAGTCGGGCTTTTTGCTTTCTACCGTTATTAGAGCCTCGGCATACGCCGGGGCTTTTTCGTTTCTGGCCACATGCCTGGCTCTTTGCTCCAAGCGGATGACAGTGACATGGTGGCCGAACCTATTCGAGGACTACAGATGAACACAGAGCATCAGGCTCTCGCCGATGTGCCCCTTTGGCTATTGGTATTGTTGAGCATGGCTGGTTTATCTGGGGAGATGTTGAGGGCATCAGGCAGTGACCTTGGTCTTCGGCAGATCTTGCAGCGCGTGGCTCTGCGGTTTCTAGCTTCAGGCCTGTTGGGTATGGCCACGCTGTTGCTCGCGATGGCTCTGTGGAACAACCTGTATCTGGCTGCCGGGTTGGGCATCGTTATCGCGGTCATTGGCGCCGATGTTGCTGGTGGTCTGTATACACAGTTCCTGGCGAAGAGAGCAGGCGTCAGCGAATCATCGGCAGGACCCAACACGAACGGTCAGTAAATCCCGGACTCAGGCGGTGACAGCATGTTCAAGCTTGATCTGGCGTTAGATGCCGCACCGATCACGGCGGGCATGCGGGAGCTGGAACAGAGACACCTACCCTTCGTGCTGGTCCTGACGGCGACCCGGCTGGCCCAGCGGGTCAAGAAGGGCGAGATCAAGGTGATGAGGGATCGGCTCGATCGGCCGACCCCGACGACGCTCAATAGCCTGTTCGTGAAGGCTGCGACCAGGAGCAAGGCCGCAGAGGTCTATTTCAAGGATTCATGGGCGTCAGGCGTTCCGGCCGACACCTATCTCCAGCAAGCGGTAGGGGGCGGGCTTCGGCCTCACAAGCGTTTTGAGAAAGCGCTGATTGCCCGGGGCGTCATGCAGGCCAATGAGTACGCCGTGCCCACCGCGCCGTTCATGAACCAATACGGCAACGTGTCGCGCGGCACCATGACCAAGATCCTTTCGGGCTTGGGCGCTGCCGAGACAGGGCGCGGCTATCAAGCTAATGCCAGTGATAGCGTCCGAAGCAAGCGCAAAGGCAATGCTCATCGCTTCTTCTCGGGAGATGTAGACGGCGGTCGTGGTGTGTGGGAGCGCAAGGCGATGGGCATGGGTGATGCGATCCGGCCCGTCTTTGTCTTCAGCTCCTCGGCGCCTCGGTACCGCACGATCTTCCCGTTCTTCAAGATCGCCGAGAACATTGTGAAAGCCAACTATCCGGCTGAGTTCGCGGACGCCTTCGCCTACGCCACGGCCACCGCGAAGCCCTGACCGCGTGGAGGTCGAGGAAATGACGAAAAAGGACGAAAAAGGTTGGTTTTCGTGCGGTTTTCGCTTGACAGGTAGGGGGGAGGGCAAAACCAAAAGGTACTCCCGGACCCCACCCCCATAGGGGGTAATTCGGGCCCCGCTTCATCGCTATGTATGACCCATTTTCAGAGGTTGGTTGTTGTGTAGTTATGGCTAATCCATCGATCACCCGTAAGCCTGAATGGCTAAACAAATCCCGCATGGCTGAAAGCCTGGGTATCACCACGCAGGCCTTCGATAAATGGGGGGTCGTGGCGATTGCCAAGATCGGTCGCGAGTCCTTTTATGACGTCCGGTCAGTGGTCGATAATCGCCTTCAACACCAAACCGGAAAGCAACAACCTGGCTCTGAAGAAGTCGATCCGCTCATTGGTTACAAGATCGATTGCGAGCGACTGCGATTGACCCGAGAGCAGGCCGACGCCCAGGCACGCAAAAACAAGGTCGGCGACAAGGAGCTTGTCCCGGTCGGATTCATGATCTTTGCATTGTCCAGCCTGTCGGCGCAGTTGGCCTCAACCCTGAACACCATCCCCAAGAGCGTAAAGCGTAAGCACCCCGATATCGCCGTGCGTCACCTTGATGCGGTCGAGAACGAGATTGCCGTTACGCGTAACGCTGCTGTCGGGTTGGCTGACCGCATACCGGAGCTTTTGGATGAGTACATCGCCTCCTTGGATGAGGCCACTGGTTGACGCTGTCCGGCGCGGGCTGAAAAGCCTTCACAAAGATGCCCCCATGACGGCGGTCGAGTGGGCAGACGAATATTTCTACATGTCGTCGGAGTCCTCCTACGGGGAGGGCAAGTGGACGACCGAGGCTTTTCAGGTGCCCTTGCTTAACGCCATGGGCAACGACCTGATCGAAGAGCTGAACCTGCTGAAGTCGGCGCGGGTTGGCTACACCAAGATGCTGGTAGCGAACATCGCCTACAAGATCGAGCACAAGAAACGCAGCGTCTGCATGTGGAGTCCGACCGACGACGACGCCAAAGACATCATGAAAAAGCACGTCGATCCGATGATTCGCGACGTGCCGGTGATCAAGGCTCTGGCGCCTTGGTGCGGAAAGAAACACGGCGACAACACCCAAGAATCCAAGGTATTCGAAAACCGCAAGGTGCTGTGGTGGCTGGGTGGTACAGCCGGCGGTAACTACCGGGAGAAAAGCCCGGATGAAGTCGGCTATGACGAGCTGTCGAACTTTGATGAGGATATCGACGGCGAGGGGTCGCCGACCTTCCTGGGTGATAAGCGCCTGGAAGGGGCGACCTACCCCAAGTCAATTCGCGGTTCCACGCCCAAGCTTGCTGGAACCTGCCAGATCACCCGGGCGGCCGAGGAATCGGCCTACCTGATGCGCTTTCACATCCGCTGCCCGCACTGCCGCACGGAACAGACGCTGAAGTGGGGCGGGCCGGATGAGCCGTATGGCATCAAGTGGCTGAAGGATGAGCGCGGCGAAGTCGTCAAGGCTTGGTATTTGTGCGAGTCCGGTCACGGCTGCACGTTCGAACATCACGAGATGATCGAGGCGTCACGTTCGGGCCGTTACATCTGCGAGAAAACCGGCATCTGGACGCGCGACAGCATGGAGTGGTTCGAGGCGGATAACGCGCCGATGCGCACGCCGCGCCGTCTCACGTTCCATATCTGGACGGTGTATTCGACCTTCACCACGTGGGTAAAGATCGCCGACGAGCGGGTCAAGGCCGGTAAGGATCGGGGCAAGATCAAGACGTTTACCAACACCACGTTGGGCGAGACATGGGAAGAAGACCAGACCGAGAAAGTCGACTGGGAGCTGCTGCACGCTCGGCGTGAGGTTTACGCCGCCCAGGTGCCGCCGCGCGTTGTCGCGCTGACTGGCTCGATCGACACCCAAGACGACCGATACGAGCTGCGTGTATGGGGTTGGGGGGCTGGCGAAGAGGCGTGGTTGATCGACCGCAAGATTCTGTACGGCGACCCTGACAGCGCGGTTCTCAAGCGCAAAGTCGGGCGCGAGCTGCACCGCATGTACACCCGTGCAGACGGCGCAAAAATGCGGGTAGAGCGTTGGTGCTGGGACTCCGGCGGCCACCACTCGGACGCTGTGCGGGCCGAAAGCCGCAAGCATGGCGTTCATTGGGTGATCCCGATTTTCGGGGCAAGCACCTACGGCAAGCCGATTGCGAGCTTCCCGCGTCGCAAGGAAAAGAAGTCCAAAACCTACCTGACGGAAATTGGTACCGACAACGCCAAAGAGGTGATCTACAACCGCCTCAAGCTACAGCCGGACGGCCATCGTCCGGTGCCGGGTCTGGTGCATTTCCCTGCCGACGACCAGATCTGCGACGGCGACGAGCTGAAGCAGCTCACCAGTGAAACCAAGAAATGGATCATGGCCCGAGGGCGCCGCGTGCTTCGCTGGGATGCCAGCAAGAAGCGCAACGAGGCGCTCGACTGCTTTGTGTACGCCTTGGCGGCGCTGCGCATCAGTCAGGAGAAATTCGGCCTCGATCTGGAGTATCTGGCTCGGCAGAACTCGGCAGCGAGTGATGAGGGCGAGCTGGACGAACCAGACGAGCAGGACGAGCCAGACGAATCGATCGACCTTGACGAGCCACAAGCACCGGCCCCCGCGCCGGAGCCTGAGCCAGCCCCGGCCCCGATCCAATCTCAACCAGACCACCAGCCTGCCGCCGGCGGCTGGATTGATACAGGAGCGAGCGCATGGCTGCGTTAACACCTCAGGAAATGCTTGATAAGTACCTGCAAGCCGAGGCGGACGTGCTGGCCGGCAAGGACGTGCAGTTCAACGGCCGGCGTGTCGTCATGGCGGATCTGCCGCAAATCAGACAGGGCAGGGTGGAATGGGAGCGCCGCGTGGCCCAGGCACAGCGCGGAGGCCGCCCGGCGTATTCCCTGGCGTCGTTTTAATGAACCTGCTGGATAAGGCCCTTGCGCCGCTGTTCCCGGGTTTTGTCGCTGAGCGGTTGCGTGCGCGTAACGTGATCATGGCGTTTGAAGCCGCCACGGTGACCCGCACGCACAGGGCCAAGAAGCAAACCAAAAGCGCTGATGCCTCACTGAACAAAACGCTGAAATCGTTGCGTGAGCAGTGCCGCAAGCTGGACGAAGACCACGACATTGTCACGGGGCTGTTTGATCGTCTGGAAGAACGGGTGGTGGGTGGTCCGGGTATTGCGGTGGAGCCGATTCCGCTGGGGTATGACGGCACGATCAACGTGGCGTTTGCCGCGCAGATCAAGGCGCTATGGGGGGAATGGTCGCTCAAGCCTGAAGCGTCCGGGGAGTTGAGCCGGCCGCAGATGGAGCGACTGGTGTGCCGCACCTGGCTGCGTGACGGCGAGGCGTTGGCGCAGATGCTGATGGGCAAGGTGCCCGGCTACGACCATCTGCACGGTGTGCCGTTTGCGCTGGAGCTGCTGGAGCCGGACTACCTGCCCATTGAATACACCGATCTGTCCAAGGGCATCGTCCAGGGCATCGAGCGCAATGCGTGGCGGCGCAAGCGCGCTTACCACCTGCTCAAGTCCCACCCGGGGGATCAGCGCGGGGTTCTCGCACAGAACACCAAGCGCGTGCCGGCCGAGCAGATGATTCACATCGCGCATCGTAAACGCATTGGTCAGAACCGTGGCCAGCCGTTGCTGCACGCGGTGTTGATCCGCTTGGCGGACATCAAGGATTACGAGGAAAGCGAGCGGGTCGCCGCGCGGATCAGTGCCGCGTTGGCCATGTACATCAAGAAGGGGCTTCCTGACGATTACATTCCGCCGGCAGAAGGTCAGGTGCGCGCAGAGCGAACCTTCCCCATCGCGCCGGGCATCGTGATCGACACGCTGCTGCCCGGCGAAGACGTCGGGATGATCGAAAGCAACCGCCCGAACCCGTTCCTTGAAGGGTTCCGCAATGGCCAGCTCAAGGCGGTCGCGGCGGGTACGCGCGGCACCTATTCCAGTGTCGCGCGCAGCTATGACGGCACCTACTCGGCGCAGCGTCAGGAGCTGGTCGAAGGCCAGTTGGGCTATGACCTGCTGCAACACGAATTCATCGACTACTGGTGTCGTCCGGTTTATCGCCAATGGCTGCAACTGGCGATTATGAGCGGCCAACTGGTCGTGCCGGTCGACGTCGATCCGCGAACGATCTACGGCGCGTTCTATCAAGGCCCGGTAATGCCCTGGATCAATCCGGTGCATGAGGCCACGGCGTGGAAACTTCTGGTTGAGGCCGGCTTTGCAGACGAGGCCGAGGTGGCCCGATCGCGGCAGCGCAACCCTTCAGAACTCAAGGCGTCGCGCAAGGCGGAAATCGCCGCGAACCGCGAGAGCGGGCTGGTGTTCAGCTCGGACTTTTACCACCAAATCTACGGGAAGAATCAGCCCAATGACGATGCAAAGCAAAGAGCCGCTGATGCGGCCACGGGGAGCGACCCCGTCGAAGGATGAGCCGGGCGCAGGGCAGAGCTGGTATCAGCTCCGCGCTGCTGCGCGTGGCGTGGTTGACCTGATGCTGTACGGCGATATCGGCGCCTGGGGTATCTCGGCCAACCAGTTTGCCCGCGATCTGAAAGCCCTCGGTGACGTGTCACAGATCAATCTGCACGTTCATTCCCCCGGCGGGGACGTGTTCGAAGGCATGGCCATGTACAACCTGCTCAAAAACCATCCGGCGTATGTGGAAGGGACGGTGGATGGTCTGGCCGCTTCCATGGGCAGTGTGGTGCTGATGGCGGCCGACAAGATCCGAATCCCGGCCAACGCCATGGTCATGGTGCATAAGCCGTGGGGGATTCAGGGCGGTGATGCCGACGAAATGCGCCGCTATGCCGACTTGCTCGACAAGGTCGAGGACTCACTGGTGGCGGCCTACACCAGCAAGACCGGCAAGTCTGCCGACGAGGTCAAGGCCTTGCTCGCTGCTGAAACCTGGATGACCGGCGCCGAGGCGGTCGAGCTGGGTTTCGCTGACGAGCTGGTCGAGTCGATGGACACCTTCGCCAAACTCAATTCACAACGCATGCAGGACTTCCAGAAAATGCCCGAATCTTTAAAAAACCTGTTCGATCCGCGCGGCTCGACGACTCCACCGGCTCCGATCGTACCGGCGCCAAACGCTCCGGCCCCGACTGCACTGACACCTGAGCAAATCATGGCGCAGGGCGTGGCGGCCGAGGCGTCTCGCCGTACCGCGATCAGCGCGGCTTTTGCCCCGTTTGCGGCGCATCAAGCGCTGCGTGACACCTGCCTGAATGACATTGCCTGCACCGTGGAGGGCGCTAACGCCAAGCTGCTGGCCGCGATCGGCGCAGCAACCACCCCGACCACCAGCGCGCGGCACCCGGGGCATGTCGGCAACGGCAATCTGGTGGGGGATTCGGTGCAGGCGTCGTTGTTGGGCCGCCTCGGCATCGAAGACAACCAAGCGGACAACGCTTACAACCACATGACCCTGCGCGAGCTGGCCCGTGCGTCCCTGGCCGATCGCGGCATTGGTGTGGCGACCCTGCGTCCAATGGACATGGTCGGTCTGGCGTTTACCCATGATGCCAGTGACTTCGGCAATATCCTGCTGGATGCTTCGCATCGCTCGCTGTTGGCGGGTTGGGAAGACGCCGAAGAAACCTACCACCTGTGGACGCGCCAAGGCCGTTTGAGCGACTTCAAGGTGGCCAACCGCGTCGGCTTGGGTTCGATGTCGACCCTGCGCGAAGTTCGCCCAGGTGCTGAATACAAGTACATCACCCTCGGCGATACCGGCGAGACGATCCGTCTGGCCACCTACGGCGAGATTTTCAGCATCAACCGTCAGGCCATCATCAATGACGACCTCGACGCCCTGAGCGCAATTCCGCGTCTGATGGGGGCCGCGGCTCGCGCAACGATCGGTGATCTGGTGTATGACACCCTGATCAACAACGGCAAGATGAAGGACGGCAAACCGCTGTTCGACGCCTCGCGCAAAAACCTGTTCACTGGTGCCGGGTCGGCGCTGTCGATCGCGGCCATGAGCGCGGCAAAAACCGCCATGGCGTTGCAGAAGGGCAAGCCGGCCAAGGAGGGCGAGAAAACCCGCACGTTGAATGTGCGCCCTGCATTCCTGTTGTGCCCGGTCGCGCTGGAAGATCAGGCCAATCAGTTGATCCGCTCGACGTCGGTGCCGACCGCGCAAGTCAACGCCGGCGTAGTGAACCCAATCCAGAACTTTGCCCAGGTGATCGGCGAGCCGCGTCTTGACGACAATTCGTCGTCGGCCTGGTATCTGGCCGCGAAGCAAGGTAGCGACACGATCGAGGTCGCCTATCTGGATGGCGTTGATACGCCGTACATCGACCAGATGGAAGGCTTCACCAGCGACGGTATCGCGACCAAGGTTCGTATCGACGCCGGAGTGTCCGCGCTCGATGCGCGCGGCTTGAACAAGTCCAACGGCGCTTAACGCGTCACCCACCCCCAAACCCCCGCCCAGTGCGGGGTTTGTTGTTTCTGGACAGGAGAAAACTGGCTATGACCACGAACTATGTAAGCACCGGCGAAACCGTCACGCTGCCGGCACCCACCGGCGGATCTGTCGCTGGCGTCCCGCAGGTGATCAACGATCTGGCGGTGATGCCGATGGGCACCGGCTCCAAGGGCACGATCATCGTTTACCGCACTGGTGGCGTCTGGAATGTCCCGGCAGATGCCGCGCTGAAAGCTGGCATGAACGCCAGCGTCAAGGCCGGCGCGCTGGTGCCGGCCGGAACCGCTGATTCGGTCCCCTACGGCAAGATGCAGTCTGATTCGGTCGGCGGTTTGGCCGACGTGTTGATTGTTCAGTAATGCCGTTCGATCGGTTTCGGGCCTTGGCTGATCGCACTGACGCGTTGCTGGTGGCGCGTCTGGGCGACAAGGCGACTCTTGACGATGGCCGCACGGTCTACGGCGACTTCACGTCGCCTTTTGTCGGCGCCGAGATTGGCGGCGGCAAGGCAGGATCTGCGCGCTTGGGGGCGGCCATCAACGCCGATGCGGTGCTTGAGCCGAATCTGAATGCGCGGACGGTCGACGTGCAGGGCGTCAAAAAGGGCGACTTTCTTACCATCGACTTGCCGGCCCATTTGGGCGGTGGCCGCTACAAGGTCAGCCGCTTGAAGCCTGACGGTACGGGCATGGTCGATCTGGTGTTGAGTGTGGGCAATGAGCGAACTGACGACATTACATGAGGCCATCACACGCACGATCAGCGCGGCCATGCCGAGGTTCCTGCACGTCGAGCAATTCCCCGAGCTGGGTTCTGAAGTGCAGACGCCGGCACTGCTGTACGGGCTGACGGACATGACCCTTGGCACCGATCGCGGTGAAGGGAAAACGGCCCTGATCGGCCGTTTTCAGTCGTGCATTCTGGTCGATGCGACGCGCAAAAAGGCGTCGCTACAGGCGGCCATTCTGGCGTCTCAGATGGTCGCGATTCTGAATTACCAGATGTGGGATCTGGATTTTGTCACCGGCCCGCCGGAGAACATCCACGCCCAGCCCGAGGCGCCGACGCAAGACCTTGAACAGTTCGTCATGTGGTTGGTGCAGTGGACGCAAAACTTCGAAGTCGGAGAGCTTGAGTGGCCGTGGCCGGACGAGCCGCCGGGATCGCTGATGTTTGGCCTCAGTGGCGATTCGGAAGGCGAGTTTTTCCCGCCGGAGACGCCGCCATGAGTTTCGCCCTGGGTGAGCATGACCGCATGATCGCGGCCATGCTGATGCCGTGCGAGGTAGTGGGGGTGGATCTGGCGGCGGGGGCTGTGCGGGTGTCGAATGGCGAGTGGACAAGTGCCTGGGTGCGCTGGCACAGCCTCGCGGCTGGTAAGGCGCGGCACTGGCGATCGCCGAGCCTGAGCGAGCAGGGGGTGCTGTTCAACCCCAGCGGTCAGGCTGGTATGGGCACCTTCATTCCGGGGCTGTACGGCAACGCCGGCGCCCAGCCGGACAATCGCGACCACGTCGAGGTCTGGCGTTTTGATGATGGTGGTTCGCTGGTCTACGACTGGCAGGCCAAGAGTTACACCATCACCCTGCCGACCGGCACGGTGACGATCAAGGTAGGTAGTACGGAGGTCGTCGTTACGGATAACGCGGTGACGGTGAAGTCTGGAACGATCGACCTTGAGGGGGCTGTGAACATCAAAGGCCCGTTACGCGTAACAGGCAACATCGACGGGGCTGCGAACATCATGGCCGCCGGCAAGAGCGACAACCACCACACGCATTAATCAATCATTCATCCGGCCCGCCAAAGTGCGGGCTTTTTTGTGCCCGGAGGAAACCCATGGCCAAGGCCGCTGCAACACCTGTCGACGATCAAGCGCCGGCGGCGGATCTGCTGCTGAAGTTCCGCGACACACTCTTTACCTCGCGCACCCTGTGCATCCCCGGAACGGAGCGCACGCTGGCGGTGGCCAAGGCCGTTGTCGAGGTCTCGGCGTCCGATGAGCAGGCTGTCAGCTACCTGAAAACTCATCCCGAACTTGAAGCCCTGGAGTGACGTAGATGATCGGAATGGATCGCCACACCGGCCAGCCCATTTCCGGCATCGCGCATGTGCTTCAGGCCATCCAGGACATTCTCGGCACGCCGCTGGGTAGTCGTCGGGAGCGCCCGGACTACGGTAGCAAGCTGCGCACCTACGTGGATTTGCCGGTAAACGCCGGCTGGAAAAGCTCGGTGCAGGCTGAGGCGGCGCGCGCGATCGGCATGTGGGAGCCGCGCGTGAGGCTGAAGAGTGTCCGCGTGGTGGCCGTGCTGGGCGGGAAAATTAATTTGGTTGTTGCCGGCGAGTACCTGGGCGACAGCTTTGTGGTCGAGGTGAGCGCATGAGTATCTTGGATCTGTCAGCGCTGCCGGCACCGGACGTGCTGGAACCGCTGGAGTATGAGCTGACCTATGACGACTGCCTGAGCATCTTTCGCGGGCACATGGGCGACAACTGGACGGCTAGCCTGGAGTCCGATCCGGTGGTCAAGCTGCTGGAGGTCGGGGCCTATATCAAGCTCGGCAACCGTGCCCGGGTCAACGACGCGGCCAAGGCGCAACTGTTGGCCTATGCGACCGGGAGTGACCTCGATCAGCTTGGGGCCAACGTCAATCTGCCGCGCCTGGTGATTCAGGCCGAGGATCTGACGGCTGTGCCGCCAGTGCCTGAGGTCATGGAAGAACACGACCCCTACCGCGAGCGCATTCAGTTGGCCTATGAGGGGCTGACCACGGCCGGGCCGCGTAACAGCTACATCCTGCACACCCGCAACGCCTCGGGGATGGTGGCCGACGCCACCGCCGAAAGTCCGGCGCCGTGCAACGTTACGGTAACGGTGCTGAGTACCGAGGGTAAGGGTGAGGCCAGCGCCGAGCTGCTGGCCATCGTCGCGGAGGCATTGGACGACGAAGACACCCGCCCGCTCGGTGATCGGGTCAAGGTACAAAGTGCGGAAATCCTCGACTACCGCATTGACGCGATTCTGCACATGAGCAGCGCCGGCCCGGAAGGGGATGCCAGTCTGGCGGAAGCCACCCGGCGCCTCGCAGCGTGGATCAATCCGCGCAAACGGCTGGGGGTCGAGGTGTCGCGGTCGGCCGTGGACGCCCAGTTGCACATTGCCGGCGTTTCGCGGGTCGAGCTGACCGGATGGGCTGATCTGGCACCGACCAAGTCGCAGGCGGCTTATTGCACGGGTTACAGCGTGGCGATGGCGGGGGCGACATGAGAAGCCTGCTGCCGAGCAATAGCACGCCACTGGAGCGGGCAATTGAGGCGGCTTTCTATGAACGCACCATTGTCCCGCTGCGCACGCTGTACAACCCCGACACCTGTCCGGTGCATCTGCTGCCGCATCTGGCGTGGGCATGGTCGGTTGACCGCTGGGATTACCGGTGGTCTGAGGCGACCAAGCGCGCCGCGATCAAGGCATCGTTCTACATCCACAAGCACAAGGGCACGATCGGCGCGCTGCGTCGGGTGGTCGAGCCGCTGGGTTATCTGATCGAGATTGTCGAGTGGTTCAAGACCGTGCCCGAAGGCGTGCCGGGCACCTTCGCGCTGAAGGTCGGCGTGCTCGACACCGGGATCACCGAAGAAATGTATCAGGAGCTGGAGCGCCTGATCGACGATGCCAAACCCGTCACCCGGCACCTGACCGGGTTGGCGATCAGCCTGGAAACCCAAGGCGCTTTGAACATTGCGGTGTCCCTCTCCGAAGGCGACGTAATCGACGTTTACCCGCCGGTGATGCGTGACATCGAGGTCACGGGCCGCTTCGGTGTGGTCGGCCGCGAACACTCCATAGACACCCTGGACGTTTATTATGATTGATGCGAATTCGCAGTTTTTAGCGATCCTCACAAACGTGGGGATGGCCAAACAGGCGAACGCCGACGCGCTCGGCATTCCCTGGAAGATCACCGAAATGGGCGTGGGGGATGCCAACGGCACCGACCCGATCCCCAGCGCAACGCAAACCCAACTGATCAGCGAGTGGCGCCGCCGGCCGTTGAATCAGCTCAAGACTGACCCGGCCGACCCCAGGGTGCTGATCGCCGAGCAGATTATCCCGGCCGATGAAGGCGGGAAGTGGATTCGCGAAATAGGTCTGTACGACATCGACGGCGATCTGGTGGCTGTGGCCAACTGCGCACCGAGTTTCAAGCCGATCCTGTCGCAAGGATCGGGGCGCACGCAGATTGTGCGGATGAACTTCATTGTCACCAGTACCGGCAACATCACGCTTAAGATCGATCCGAGCGTGGTGTTAGCGACGCGTGACTACGTCGATCAAAAGGTGTTGGAGGAGCTGGGCAAGCAGGACTTTAAGCACTCGGTGCGGGTGGCGACTACGGTCAACATCGCGTTGGCGGGGCTTCAGACTATTGACGGGGTCACCCTGGTTGCCGGTGATCGCGTGTTGGTGAAAAACCAGTCCACAGCCAAGGACAACGGCCTGTATAGCGTGTCTGCGGCGGGTGTGTGGACGCGTAGCGCGGATGCCGATAGCAGTCTGGAAGTCACGCCCGGGTTGTTTGTGCATGTCGAGCGCGGCACAACCAACGGCGACAGCATTTGGCAGTTGGTGACGGATGCGCCGATTGTCCTGGGCGTGACGGATCTGCTGTTTGAAATGGCGGCCGGGCGCACTGGTGTCAATGCCGGAACGTACCGCAGTGTGACCGTGGACAAATACGGTCGGGTGGTGGGCGGGACCAACCCGACCACGCTGGCCGGTTATGGGATCACGGACGCCTTCACCAAAACCGAAACAATCGAATTGATTAACGGCGCGGGCCAAATCCCTTTAGTGGAGGTCAACACCTCCAAGTCCTTGGTGGCGGCCGAGTTGGGGCTTGTCTTGATTGATGCCAGCGCAGGGGCGTTGACGGTTGAGCTGCCCGACGCCAACTCGGCGCTGGGTGTTCGTGGTGTGGTGGTGCGGCGCGTCGACAACACCAGCAACCGGTTGATGATCAAGGCCGCCGGTAGCAATAAAATTAAGTTCCACACGCACTTGCGGGCCGAGGGTTATCAGTTTTTTGTCCTGATGGGGGCCGGGGATTATTGGCATTTGCGCAGTGATGGCAAGGGCAACTGGATAC
>Ga0182007_10000334_pt1 | contig 29904 bp, 30 predicted proteins | sample Sormic07211113_1_FD_123023 | JGI IMG/M metagenome (GOLD analysis project Ga0182007, IMG submission 123023) | Rhizosphere microbial communities from Sorghum bicolor, Mead, Nebraska, USA - 072115-113_1 MetaG | ecosystem: Host-associated > Plants > Roots > Rhizosphere | place: USA: Nebraska...
CCCTCCGATCAGCGCGGGCCCCTCCGGCCCGGCCGGCCCGGGCGGAGGCCCCTTCGGCCCCGGCCCCGGCGCCGAGTCCTTCGCTCCCGGCCCCGGCACCGAGCCCTTCGCTCCCGGCGCCGACCCGTTCGGCCCCGGCGCGGGCGGCCCCCTCGGGCCTGGGCCCGGCCCCGGCCTCGGTTCCGGTATCAACGCGGGCCCCCAGGGCGCGGGCCTCGGACCCGGCGGCGGTCTCAGCGACGACACGGCGATCCTCACCCCGCAGAAGCCGGCCCCCGAGCCCGGCCCCGGTGGCTACCCGGTCCCGGAGAACATCTCCGGGCAGACCGTCACCAGCGGTATGCCGGTCGTCGTGCCGGGCTCCGACTCCCCGTTCGGGCCCGGTTCGTTCGGCCAGGACGAGCGTCCCGACGGCCCGGGTCCGCACACGGCCCCGAAGCTGCCCGAGCCGAACACACAGAAGGCTTCCGCCGCCCCCAAGAAAAAGAAGAAGGGGCGCAACAAGCTGGTCCTGCTCGGCGGACTCGTGGTCGTCGCGGGCGTCGGTGCCTACGGCGCCGGCCTGCTGATGAACCACTCCGACGTGCCCAAGGGCACCACCGTGCTCGGCGTCGACATCGGCGGCGGCACCCGCGACGACGCCGTCAAGAAGCTGGACGCGGCCTTCGGTGACCGGGTGGACAAGCCGCTGAAGCTGTCCGTCGGCGGCAAGACCGTCGACCTCAAGCCGGACCAGGCGGGCCTGCAGTTCGACGAGCAGTCCACGGTCTCCGCGGCCGCGCAGGCCGACTACAACCCGATCTCCGTCATCGGCTCCCTCTTCGGCAACCACCGGATCGTCGACCCCGTCATGCCGGTCGACGAGGAGAAGCTGACGGCGGCCCTGCAGACCGCCTCCGGCGGCTCCGGTTCGAGGACCGACGGCACGATCGAGTTCAAGTCGGGCAGGGCCGTCGCCGTCTACGGCAAGCCGGGCAAGGGCATCGACGCCGCCAAGTCGGTCCAGGCGGTCGAGGAGGCGTACCGCAACCAGGTGGAGACGAACTCCACCGACCCGGTCACGGTCGTCACCACGACCCAGCAGCCGACGGTCACCAACGCCGAGGTCGACCGTGAGATGAAGGCCTTCGCGGAGCCGGCGATGTCGGCCAACGTGACCGTGAAGACGGACACGGGCGGCACTCCGGTGGTCTTCAGCCCGCAGAACTCCCTGTGGAAGTTCCTGAGGGTCGAGGCCGTCGACGGCAAGCTCGTCGACAGCCCCGACCTCACCGCGCTCAAGAACCTCTACGGCGGAGCCTTCGACGGCGTCCTGATCACCCGCGGCACCGGCAAGAAGACCGCCGTCACGCCCCAGGACGTCTACGTCGCCCTGCGCCAGGCCCTGCTCAGCAAGACCGACCGGGTCGGGATCATCCAGACCAACCCCAGCTGACGTACCGCACCCGAAGAGGGCACCCGGCACCGCGCCGGGTGCCCTCTTCGCGTATGGCCCGTACATGGCCCGTACACGGCCCGCCCGTATGACATCTGTCATCCGCCACTCAGGACCGCCGACACTGCCCCGACCAGGGCGTTCGCCGTCACCATGGATGACATGACGACGACAGCTGCAACGGCCACCGCGACCCCGGTGGTCGGCTTCGACCAGGTGAGCAAGACCTACGGGACCGTGCGGGCCGTCGACGGGCTGAGCCTCACCCTGCACCCGGGGGAGACCGTGGCCCTGCTGGGGCCCAACGGGGCCGGCAAGTCCACCACCCTCGATCTGCTGCTCGGCCTCAAGCACGCCGACGGCGGCACCGTCCACGTCTTCGGCACCAGCCCGCGTGAGGCGATCGTCGCCGGACGGGTGGGCGCCATGCTGCAGAGCGGCGGACTGATGGACGAGGTCACGGTCGCCGAGCTGGTGAAGCTCGCCTGCGCCCTGCACCCGAAGCCGTACCAGGTGAACGACGTCCTCGCCCGGGCCGGTATCACCCAGATCGCCGACCGCAAGGTCAACAAGCTCTCCGGCGGCCAGGCCCAGCGGGTCCGCTTCGCCCTGGCCACGGCCGGTGACAGCGATCTGATCGTCCTGGACGAGCCGACCACCGGTATGGACGTCTCGGCCCGCCAGGCCTTCTGGGCCACCATGCGCGAGCAGGCCGACCAGGGGCGGACCGTGCTGTTCGCGACCCACTACCTGGAGGAGGCCGACGCGATCGCCGACCGCGTGCTGGTCCTACACCGGGGACGGCTGCTGGCCGACGGCACGGCCGCCGAGATCAAGGCGAAGGCGGGGGCCAGGCGGGTGGCCTTCGATCTGGAGGGCCCGATCGACGAGGCGCCCCTGCGCGGCCTCCCCTTCCTGACCTCGATCGACGTATCGGGCCAGACCGTCCGCATCCAGTCCACCGACGCCGACGCGACCGTCCACGCGCTCTACGGCCTCGGCGTCTACCCCCGCAACCTCGAAGTCGCCGGGCTCGGGCTCGAGCAGGCCTTCGTCGCCATCACCGCCGCCGAGGAGGCCAAGCAGTCATGAACAGCCTGATCAAGCTGGAGCTCACCCGGGCCCTGCGCAACCGGAAGTTCCTGTTCTTCTCGGTGGTCTACCCGTCGGTGATCTTCCTGCTCGTCTCCAACCAGACCGGTGACGTGGACGGCAGCGGCCTGAGCGTCGCCAAGTACGTCATGGTCTCCATGGCCTCCTTCGGCGCCCTGACCGCCGTCCTGATGGGCAACAGCGAGCGCATCGCGAAGGAACGGGAGGGCGGCTGGGTACGGCAGCTGCGGCTGACCCCGCTGCCCGGACGCGGGTACGTCCTCGCCAAGACGGCCAGTGCGGCAGTGGTGAGCCTGCCGTCCATCGTGGTGGTCTTCCTGGTCGCCGCGGCCGTGAAGGACGTACGGCTGGACACCTGGCAGTGGTTCGCGCTCACCGGCGCGATCTGGGCCGGCAGCTTCGTCTTCGCCGCGCTCGGCGTCGCCATCGGCTACCTCGCCTCCGGGGACGCGGTCCGTCCGATCACGATGATCGTCTACTTCGGTCTGTCGATCCTGGGCGGTCTGTGGATGCCCTCCTCCTCCTTCCCGACCTGGTTGCAGGACATCGCCAAGTGGCTGCCCACGCACGCGTACGCTGCCCTCGGACGGGCCATCGAGCAGAGCCAGGCCCCCAACCCCCAGGACATCGCCATCCTCGTCGCGTTCTTCCTGCTCTTCGCGGGCGGCGCGGCCTGGCTGTACCGGAAGGACACGCTGAAGGCGTGAACACGATGACGGACGACACGCTGCCGCCGGACGCCCGGCCGGAACAGCTGACGCGCATCGGTCAGCCGCCCCGCAGCACGAACGAGGCCCTGCGCAAGGCCCTGTGGATCGCTCCCTGGCTGGTCTTCCTCGGCGCGCCGGTGCAGGACCTGAGCGCCGGCCACCACACGCCGGCCGCGACCGTGGCCGGCTGGGCGGGCCTCGCGGCCTTCGTCCTGACCTATGTGACGCTGGTCTTCCGCAACATGGGCCGGCCGTTCCGCGGGCCCGCGGTCGGGTGGCTCGTCGGCGCGCTCGGCGTGCTCGCCGTCGTCCTGTGCCTCACCCTGGGCGGCGACTGGATCGGTCTGTTCGTGTACGTCTCCGTCACCTACGGCGCGGCACTGCCCATCCGGGTCGCGTACTGGGCGATCCCCGTCAACGCGACCGCGATGCTCCTCGTGGGCCTGCACAGCGGTGTCCACGACTGGAGCCTGCTCCTGGTGGTGGTGCTCCTGGGGTACGCGATGACGGGCGTGAAGCAACTGGTGCGCACGACGGTCGAGTTGCGCAAGGCCCGCGCGACCGTCGCCCAACTCGCCGCCAACGAGGAGCGGTTGCGCCTGGCCCGGGACCTGCACGACCTCCTCGGCCACTCCCTCTCCCTCATCACCCTGAAGAGCGAGCTGGCGGGCCGGATGCTGCCCGACCACCCAGAGAAGGCGGCCCAGCAGGTCGCCGACATCGAGCAGGTCAGCCGCCAGGCACTGGTCGACGTCCGCGCGGCCGTCTCCGGCTACCGCCGCACCCGACTGTCCGACGAACTGGCGGGCGCGCAGGTCGCGTTGACCGCGGCCTCGGTGGTCGCCGAGGTCCCCGCCGAACCCGACCTCACCGACATCCCGGAGGAGAGCGAGACGGCCCTCGCCTGGGCGCTGCGCGAGGCGGTCACCAACGTCGTACGGCACAGCGGTGCGACCCGCTGCACGGTGGAGGTCCTGCGCCGGCAGACCCTGGACGGCCAGGTCCTCGAACTCTCCGTCGAGGACAACGGCTCCGGTGGCTCCGGCAAGGGCCCCGGCAACGGTCTCAGCGGCCTCACCGAGCGCCTGGAGAAGGCGGGCGGCACCCTGGAGGCGGCCCGCACCAGACACGGCTTCCGTCTGGTCGCCCGCGTCCCGGCGGGCGCCCCGGCGCCCGTAGGATCCGGGGCATGAGCCCTACGATCAAGGTGCTGCTCGCCGAGGACCAGTCGATGGTCCGCGAGGCGCTGGCCGCGCTGCTCGGCCTTGAGCCCGACATCGAGGTCGTCGCCCAAGTGGCGCGTGGCGACGAGGTCCTGGCGGCGGTGCGGCAGCACGACGTGGACGTGGCCCTGCTCGACATCGAGATGCCGGGCTGCACGGGCATCGAGGCGGCGGCCCAGGTCCACAAGGCCCTCCCGGCGGTCAAACTGGTCGTCCTCACCACCTTCGGCCGCCCCGGCTATCTCCGAACCGCCATGGAGGCGGGCGCCGACGCGTTCCTCGTGAAGGACGCCCCGGCGGCCCAACTGGCGCAAGCGGTACGGAAGGTCCTGGCCGGCGAGCGTGTCATCGACCCCACCCTGGCGGCGGCGGCCCTCGCCGAGGGCGCCAACCCGCTGACGGAGCGCGAACGCGAGGTCCTGCGCGCGGCGGCCGACGGCTCCACCAACGCGGAACTGGCGACGGCGCTCCACCTGTCCCAGGGCACGGTACGCAACTACCTCTCGACGGCGATCCAGAAGCTGGCGGTACGCAACAGGGCCGAGGCGGTACGGATCGCACGAGAGAAGGGCTGGCTCTGAAAGCCCCCGTACCGGCGCCTAGTTGAGCATGGCCCGCGCCGACCGGGCCTGGCGCCGTACGCGTTGTGCCGCCGGTTCGTCCACGGCCGCCACCACCTCGGCATACGCGTCGAGTTCGGCCGCTCCCGCGAGGAACTCGCCTCGCTGGACCAGCAGTTGGGCCCGCTCGTAGCGCAACCGCGCCGGATGCGAGGGCAGCAGCAGCGACAGGTCCACCGCCCACAGCCCCACGTCCGACCGCTCGGGGCGAGCCGCGGCCCACGCCCGCACGTTGTTGAGGATCCGCTGCACCACGTCCAGGGGGTCCGCAGGCGTCAGCATCGACGGATGCAGCGGCGCCCCCGTGGCCCCCGCCACCAGCAGCTCCGCGTCGCTCCCGGTGAGCACCCGGCCCCCGTCGAAGGGATCGGCCAGCACCTGCTGCTCCTGCGGACCGAACCCGACCACGAAGTGCCCCGGCAGCGCGACCCCGTACACCGGCGCCCCCGCCCGGCGGGCGACCTCCATCCACACCACCGACAGCAGGATCGGCAGCCCGCGCCGCCGCCTCAGCACCTCGTGCAGCAGCGAGGACTCCAGCCGCTGGTAGTCACCGGGGGAGCCGCGGAACCCTTCCCTGGTGCCCAGCAGATGGTGCAGCGCGGTCGCCCAGGACATCGGCCCGCCCGGCCGGAACGGCAGCTGTCCGGCCAGCCGGTCCAGCTCCACCTGCGCCGTGTCCATGCCCGTCTCGTCCAGCGCCCCGTCCGCCTCGGCGCCCACCAGCAGACAGAGCGCGGACAGATCGGGCCGCTCGGAGCGGGCCTCTTCGGCGAACCGCTGCCGGAGCTCCGCGGACCGCTCGGGGGGCGGGGGATACGGGGGACGCATAGCTGGGTCGTGCCCTCTCACGGCGATCGGTTACCGGCCGTCGGCGCCGGAGGCCGGTTCCCGGTAGTGGTGGTACGCGTGGTGCGCGCCGAAGCCCATCCCGGCGTACAGCGCCCGCGCGCCCGTGTTCTCCTCCTCGACCTGCAGCCAGCCGGCCGAGGCGCCCTCGGCCAGCGCCCGCCGGGCCAGCGCCGCCATCACGGCCGTGGCAAGGCCCCGCCGCCGCATCGCCGGATCCACCTCGACCGCCGCGAACCCGGCCCACCGCCCGTCCACGACACACCGCCCGATCGCGGCGGGGGAGTCCGCCCCGTGCGGTCCGTCCCCGGGGACGGTCGCGAACCACACCGACGGCCCGCTCCCCAGCACCTTCAACGCCACCTCGCTCACCCCTTTGCGCTGGTACCGGGAGAGCCACGCCTCGTCGGCCTCCCGCGCCGGCACGACCCCGGCACCCTCGTCCCGGTCCGCGACCGGCGCCAGCGCCCCGATCCACAGTTCGGCCGTCACCTCACGGACCCAGCCGCGCCGCTCCAGCTCCGCGCAGAGCAGTTCCTGGGTGCCCGCGCCGCCGGTCGCGGTCTGGACGTACGCGGGCAGCCCGCGGTCGCCGTACCAGCGTCGTACGGCGGACAGCGCCGCGTCGAGCGGCAGGCCGGGGTCGCCGAGCGGCAGCACCGAGTTCGCCCGGCGGGTGAAGCCGGCGGAGGCCCGCAGCTCCCACTCGCCCAGCGGCTCGCTCTCCACCGGCCGCCACGCGCGCGAGGAGACGCGCGCGAGCTCCTCGTACGAGGCGGCGGGCCCCCGGCGCCGGGCCGGAGCGGCCGGCACCACCTTCCCCGCGACCAGCGAGGATTCCGCGATACGGACGCTCTCGCCGCCCTTGCGTGTGATCAGCAGCACACCGTTGTCCCATGATGTGAGAACACCCACCGTGTCGGTGAACTTCTCGCCCGGGACCCCACCTTCGGTAGATCGTCGTACGGAGACCCGTTTGCCCACGTCAGCAGCGGTGATGCGGACCTCGAGACGTCCACCGGCCGAGATTTCCACAGGTCAGTTCACCCCTCCTGTTCGGATCATGCCCCGGAACGGAGATACTAGGGGCGGGCATCGACGACGCCGCGCTCCCGCGCGCCAGGCGGCGGAGCCTGAGGAGGCCCGCCAGCGCCCTATCGAGGAGGAACGACAGCGTGACCTACGTCATTGCGCAGCCTTGTGTCGACGTCAAGGACAAGGCGTGCATCGAGGAGTGCCCGGTCGACTGCATCTACGAGGGCCAGCGGTCCTTGTACATCCACCCGGACGAATGCGTCGACTGCGGTGCCTGTGAGCCGGTCTGCCCGGTCGAGGCGATCTTCTACGAGGACGACACTCCGGAGGAGTGGAAGGACTACTACAAGGCGAACGTCGAGTTCTTCGACGAGCTCGGCTCCCCGGGCGGTGCGAGCAAGCTGGGTCTGATCGAGCGGGACCACCCCTTCATCGCAGCGCTGCCCCCGCAGGCCTGACGGCCCGGAGCCCGCAGCATCCGTGCCGCCTCGGTCCCGTACGGCCTGATCAGCCTCTGATCGCCGTACGGGACCGAGGCGTTGCCGTATGGCAGTACGACCCGAAAGTGAGCGAGAGTCCCGTGTCCGCAGTCTCCGACCGCCTGCCCACCTTCCCCTGGGACAAGCTGGAGCCGTACAAGAAGACGGCCGCCGCGCACCCGGACGGCATCGTCGACCTCTCCGTCGGCACCCCGGTCGACCCGGTCCCCGAGCTGATCCAGAAGGCCCTGATCGACGCGGCGGACTCCCCGGGCTACCCCACGGTCTGGGGCACCCCGGCCCTGCGCGACGCGATCACCGGCTGGCTGGAGCGCCGGCTCGGCGCCCGTGACGTGACCCACCGCCACGTCCTCCCGGTCGTCGGCTCCAAGGAACTCGTCGCCTGGCTCCCGACCCAGCTGGGCCTCGGCCCCGGCGACAGGGTCGCCTTCCCCCGCCTCGCGTACCCCACCTACGAGGTGGGCGCCCGCCTGGCCCGCGCCGCCCACGAGGTCTACGACGACCCCACGGAGCTGGACCCCGAGGGCCTGAGGCTCCTCTGGCTCAACTCCCCGTCCAACCCCACCGGCAAGGTCATCCCGAAGGCCGAGCTGACCCGCGTCGTCGCCTGGGCCCGCGAACACGGCGTCCTGCTCTTCTCCGACGAGTGCTACCTCGAACTGGGCTGGGAGGCCGACCCGGTCTCGGTCCTCCACCCGGACGTGAACGGCGGCTCCTACGACGGCATCGTGGCCGTCCACTCCCTCTCCAAGCGCTCCAACCTGGCCGGCTACCGCGCCGCGTTCCTGGCAGGCGACCCCGCCGTCCTGGCCCCCCTCCTGGAGATCCGCAAGCACGGCGGCATGATGACGTCCATGCCCACCCAGGCGGCGGTGGTGGCCGCCCTCGGCGACGACACCCACGTACGCGAGCAGCGCGAACGCTACGCGGCCCGCCGGGCCCTCCTCCGCGAGGCGCTGGTCAGCCACGGCTTCCGCATCGAACACAGCGAGGCGAGCCTGTACCTGTGGGCCACGCGGGACGAGTCCTGCTGGGACACGGTGGCCCACCTGGCCGACCGGGGCATCCTCGTCGCGCCGGGCGACTTCTACGGCGAGGCGGGCCGGAACTTCGTCCGAGTGGCACTGACGGCGACCGACGAGCGGGTACGGGCGGCGACCGAACGACTCGCGTGAGGGCGGGTGTCCCAGGCCCCGCAAACCCGCAGCCGCAAACCCGCAGCCGCAAACCCGCAGCCGCAAACCCGCACCCGCACCCGCAGCCGCACCCGACGCACAAGGCGAAGGGGCCCGGGAACAACCCCGAGCCCCTTCGACCGGTTCGAACCAGCGGCGACCTCAGCCGACCGGCAGACCCTTCACCGGCAGCGTCTGCGCGGACGGCAGCCCACCCTTGGTCAGCGAATCCGTCGGCAGCCCGCCCTTCGTCGCGGACTTCGCGGTGTCACCGAGCAGCCCGCCGGCGGACCCGGCGGCCTCGCCGGCGGTCTTCTGCGCGGCGGGCGTCGCCTTCTTCACGGCCTGTCCACCGGTCTGCCCCGCGGCCGGCACCGCCTTCTCGACCGTCTTGCCGCCGGTGGTCCCCGCCACCTTGGTGACGTTCTGCGTCGCACCGTCGACGGTGTTGCCGACGTTCGCCCCGTCCAGAGCGGTCAGCCCACCGAGACTGGGGGTGGCGGGCAGTGCGTTCGTGGCCGCGCTCGCGGAGCCGGCCGCACCTACCCCGGCAGCCGCTCCCGCAGCGACGAGCAGCGCGGCACGGGCGATCCGACGGGTCAGGGGGAGGGTCATGATGCTCCTGATTGATCGACTGGATGTTGATCGTCCGGGCTCGGACGCAGTGACTACCGCTCGAAGCCCGCGAAGGTTGCGGAGCCCAAAAGTAAAGAGTTGGCAATGCGTCGCATTATCGGCTGCGGATAAAACCGGGCAAAAATCCCCCGGTCCGAAAGTGTGCCGAATCCTTACAGCCCTTTGTTCGCAAGGGTTTCGGCGGATACGAAGGTGACAACACGAAAACCTGCGCACAGCACGCATTCCCCGGCTCGCCACTAACTCGTCCGGGTGAGGACCCGTACTACTGCCCGGTGACGATCCGGACGGCGGCGGCGCCCTGGGAACCGCCGGCCGGCCGCCACCGGCTGTCCGTGTTCCCGGCGACCCACTCCTGCCCGCCGAACGAGACCCGCTCGATGTGCAGGGCGGTGGCGTTGGCCACGGCCCAGTGCGCCAGCTGCCAGCCGCGCTCGCGCACGGTGCGCCCCTTGGCGGGGCGGTTGACGGCGGCGATCGGCACGGTGACGGTCCGCGACCCGGGCGACGCGCTCACGGAGGGGGAGGGCGAGGGCTTCCGCTTGTGCCCGCTCACCTCCGCCCCGGCCGGCTGCACCACATCGCGCCCGAAGTCGCGTACGAGCGCCGCCCGCACGGCGTCCGGCCCCGCCTGCTGGACCGTCGTGGCGTCCTCGCGGCCCTGGCAGGTCAGCGTGGCCGGTGAGGTGCCGGTTAGGGCGGCGGCGAGCAGGACGGCGTCCGGCTCGTGCTTGGCGTACGCCTCCGGGAAGCCGCTGCGCTGCACGCGCTGGGCGGCCACGGTCAGCGGGAGCCTGGTGTAGTCGGGGATCTTGGCGAGGTGCTTGTAGAAGACGCCCGCCGCGTACGTCGGGTCCAGGATCTGCTTCCTCGTGCCCCAGCCCTGGGAGGGGCGCTGCTGGAAGAGGCCGAGCGAATCGCGGTCGCCGTGCTGGATGTTGCGCAGCCCCGACTCCTGGAGCGAGGTCGCCAGCGCGATCGCCACGGCCCGCTCGGGCATACCGCGTCCGGTGCCGACGGCGGCGATGGTCGCCGCGTTCACCGCCTGCTCGGGCGTGAACTCGTACGCCTCCCCGTCCGGCTTGCCCGAGACCACCTTGCAGCCCGGTCCGTTGCCTCCGGTGATGTACTGCACCACGAGGTAGCCCGCCAGTGCGAGCAGGACCACGAAGGCCGCCGCGATGCGGAAGGGGCGGCCACGGCGCTTGAGGGTGGATGACGGCTCCGGCACGCCGTACAAGGTAGCCGAGGTCGCGCTGACCCCCCCGTGCGAATTGGGGAGTGCCAGGTGCGGACAGTGGGCCCGCGGCTCCGGCACTCCCCGGCGCGTTAGGGTCGACGGCATGGCCGACAGCGCACTTGACCTCTCCCTGAACGCCGCCGAGCTCACCGCGCGGCTCGTCGACTTCCCCTCCGAGAGCGGCACCGAGAAGCCGCTCGCCGACGCCGTCGAGGCCGCCCTGCGCGCGCTGCCGCACCTCACCGTCGACCGGTACGGCAACAACGTCGTCGCCCGTACGCACCTCGGGCGCGCGGAGCGGGTGATCCTCGCCGGCCACATCGACACGGTCCCGATCGCGCAGAACGTGCCGTCGCGGCTGGACGAGGACGGGGTGCTGTGGGGCTGCGGCACCTGCGACATGAAGTCCGGCGTGGCGGTCCAGCTCCGGATCGCCGCCACCGTCCCCGCCCCCAACCGCGACCTGACCTTCGTCTTCTACGACAACGAAGAGGTCCAGGCCGAGCTCAACGGCCTCAAGCATGTCGCCGAGGCGCACCCCGAGTGGCTCGAGGGCGACTTCGCGGTCCTGCTGGAGCCCTCGGACGGCCAGGTGGAGGGCGGCTGCCAGGGCACGCTGCGGGTGAAGCTGAGGACCACGGGCGAGCGGGCCCACTCGGCGCGGAGCTGGATGGGGTCGAACGCGATCCACGCCGCCGCGCCGATCCTGGCCCGCCTGGCCGCCTACGAGCCGCGCTACCCGGTGATCGACGGCCTGGAGTACCGGGAGGGCCTGAACGCGGTGGGGATCGAGGGCGGAGTCGCGGGCAACGTCATCCCCGACGCGTGCGTCGTGACCGTCAACTTCCGCTACGCGCCCGACCGTACGGAGGAGGAGGCGATCGCGCACGTCCGCGAGGTCTTCGCGGACTGCGGGGTGGAGGAGTTCGTGGTCGACGACCACAGCCCCGGCGCGCTGCCGGGGCTGTCCCACCCGGCGGCAGCGGCGTTCATCGAGGCGGTGGGCGGGGTCCCGATGCCGAAGTACGGCTGGACGGACGTCTCGCGCTTCTCGTCCCTGGGCGTCCCGGCCGTCAACTACGGCCCCGGCAACCCGCATTTGGCACACAAGCGGGACGAACGGGTGGAAACCGGGAAGATCCTCGCGGGTGAGGAGCGCCTGCGTAACTGGCTGACACGCTGAGGTCCCTCGTCCGTAACCCGCGTAGATCTACGCTGAGGTGGAAACACCTGCAAGCGGAGGGAGCGCACATGGCTACCGGGAACCCCGAGGGCAAGAAGCAGCCACCGGAGGAGCAGCGCCTGGGACCGGTCCTCCGGCGGCGGAACCAGGTGACGGCCAGCACGACGGACCAGCGGTTGCTGGACGCCGGGGGCCCTTCCGACTGGGTCCACACGGACCCCTGGCGCGTCCTGCGCATCCAGTCGGAGTTCATCGAGGGCTTCGGCACCCTCGCCGAACTCCCGCCCGCGATCAGCGTGTTCGGCTCGGCACGCACCAAGCCGGACTCGCCCGAGTACGAGGCGGGAGTGCGGCTCGGCCGCGGCCTGGTGGAGGCGGGCTGGGCGGTGATCACCGGCGGCGGGCCCGGCGCCATGGAAGCCGCCAACAAGGGCGCCGTGGAGGCCAAGGGCGTCTCGGTCGGCCTGGGCATCGAGCTGCCCTTCGAACAGGGCCTCAACCCCTACGTCGACATCGGCCTGAACTTCCGCTACTTCTTCGTCCGCAAGATGATGTTCGTCAAGTACGCGCAGGGCTTCGTGGTCCTGCCCGGCGGCCTCGGCACCCTCGACGAGCTCTTCGAGGCGCTGACCCTCGTCCAGACCCAGAAGGTCACCCGCTTCCCGATCGTCCTGTTCGGCAGCGAGTACTGGGGTGGACTGTTCGACTGGATCAAGAACACCGTGGTCGCCCAGGGCAAGGCGGCGGAGAAGGACCTCCTCCTCGTCCACGTCACGGACGACGTGGACGAGGCGGTCGCCCTGGTCTCCAAGGAGACCGCCCGCTAGCCCGCCGGGTCCGGGGCCTGCTGCGGCTAGGCCAGCCCTCGGCGGGCGACCGCCGGGGGCCGGTGGCCCGCGATCGACGCCACCATGTCAAGGACCTGCCGGGTCTCGGCGACCTCGTGCACCCGGTACACCTGCGCGCCCAGCCACGCGGACACCGCGGTCGTGGCGAGCGTCCCCACGACCCGCTCCTTCACCGGCTTGTCCAGGGTCTCCCCGACGAAGTCCTTGTTGGACAGCGACACCAGCACCGGCCACCCGGTCGCGACCATCTCCCCGAGCCGCCGGGTCGCCTCCAGACTGTGCCGCGTGTTCTTCCCGAAGTCGTGCCCGGGATCGATCATCACGGACTCCCGGGGCACCCCGAGGGCCACCGCCCGCTCGGCCAGCCCCACGGTCACCCGCAGAATGTCGTCCATGACGTCGTCGTACGTCACCCGATGAGGACGCGTCCGCGGCTGTGCACCCCCCGCGTGCGTGCACACCAGACCCGCCCCGTACCGGGCCGCGACCTCCGCCAGCCCCGGATCCACCCCGCCCCACGCGTCGTTCAGCAGATCCGCCCCGGCCTCGCAGACGGCCTCCCCGACCGACGCCCGCCAGGTGTCGACGCTGATGACGACCTCCGGGAACCGCCGCCGCACCTCCGCCACGAACCCCACGGTCCGCCGCGCCTCCTCCTCGGCGGTCACCTCCTCGCCCGGGCCGGCCTTGACCCCGCCGATGTCGATGATGGCGGCCCCCTCGGCCACCGCCTGCTCCACGCGCGCGAGAGCGGGCTCGTCGCGGAACGTCGCGCCCTGGTCGTAGAAGGAGTCCGGGGTCCGGTTCACGATCGCCATGATCACCGGCTCGTGCGCCTCGAATACGCGCCTGCCCAGCCTGAGCATCCCCTGTGACCTCCCGTGGTACGACCTGGGTGTCCGAGGCCTTTCGGCCGCCTGTGACCCTAACCGTCAGACTCGCATGGCACGATCGGACCTGACACATCCAGCATCAGCACCAGCTTCCCGATACCGAGCGTGGGGACCCCAGCGATGGTTATGTTCTTGTTCCTCGTCGTCGCTCTCGCCGTCGTGGTCGGCGCGGTCACCCTGGCCGTGGTGGGCGGCGGAGAGGGCGAGGGCCCGCTGCCCGAGGTGGCCCCCGAGCGCCTCCAGGACCCGCTGCCGCCGGACCGTCCGATCGGCAGGGCGGACGTGGACGCCCTCCGCTTCCCGCTCGCCGCGCGCGGCTACCGCATGGCCGACGTCGACGACGCCCTGAACCGCCTCGCGGCCGAACTCGCCGAGCGCGACGCCCGTATCGCCGACCTGGAGTCGGCCCTGGCCGGCGCCCGGTCGGCCGCCCCCCGGGCCTCCCACGCCCAGCACCCGCACCACGCCCCGCACATCTCCATGGACAAGCCCGGCCACGGACACGAGGACCAGCAGTGACCGACAAAGGCGCGATCCCGGGCCCCGACGGCGCCCTGCGCTGCCCCTGGGGCCTGTCCACCGAGGACTACGTGGCCTACCACGACGAGGAGTGGGGCCGCCCGGTCCACGGCGACGACGCCCTCTACGAGCGCCTCAGCCTCGAAGCCTTCCAGTCGGGCCTGTCCTGGATCACGATCCTGCGCCGCCGTCCCGGATTCCGGGCGGCCTTCGCCGACTTCAAGATCGAGAAGGTCGCCGAGTTCACCGAGCCCGACCGGGCCCGCCTCCTCACCGACCCCGGCATCATCCGCAACCGGTCCAAGATCGACGCGACACTGGCCAACGCGCGCGTGCTGGCGGAGTGGGCCCCGGGCGAACTGGACGCCTTCATCTGGTCGTACGCGCCACCACCGGGCCCGGCCCCGAAGACCCTCGGAGACGTCCCGGCGGTGACACCCGAGTCGACGGCCCTGTCGAAGGCCCTCAAGAAGAGGGGCCTGCGCTTCGTCGGCCCTACCACGGCATACGCCCTGATGCAGGCCTGCGGCCTGGTCGACGACCACTTGGAGGCATGCGTGAGCAGAGGTTCCGGGGCGACGACGGCGCCCTAGGCACATCGACCCCCTAGCGCCCCAGGTACTTCGGCTTCTCCTTGTCCACGAACGCCTGCACGGCGATCACATGGTCCTCCGAGGCCCCCGCCAGGGTCTGCAGCTCGTCCTCCTTGTCCAGGGTCTCGGACAAGGAGTGCGTGGACCCGTAGGCCACCGCCTCCTTGATCGCGGCATAGGCCACCGTCGGCCCCTCGGCCAGGCCCCGGGCCACCTTCAGTGCCTCCTCCCGCAGCGCGTCCGCCGGCACGAGCCGGTTCACGATGCCGATCTCCTGCGCCTCCTGGGCCGAGATGCTCCGGGGGAAGAGCAGCAGGTCGGTGGCGCGACCCGCCCCCACCACCCGCGGCAGCGTCCAGGAGATCCCGGAGTCCGCGGTCAGCGCGACCCCCGCGAACGAGGTGTTGAAGGCCGCGGTGTCCGCCACCACCCGGTAGTCCGCGGCGAGCGCCAGCCCGAAGCCGGCCCCCGCAGCGACCCCGTTCACCCCGGCCACCACCGGCTTCCGCATTCCGGCGATGGCCCGCACGATCGGGTTGTAGTGCTCCTTCACCGTGCTCATCGTGTGCGAGGTCCCGGCGTCCCGGTCGGACACCAGCAGTCCGATGTGCTCCTTCAGGTCCTGCCCCACACAGAAGGCCCGCTCCCCGGCGGCGGTCAGCAGTACGGCCCGTACGGCGTCGTCACCGGCCGCCGCCTCGACCGCCTCCCGCAGAGCGACCTTCGTCGCGATGTTCAGCGCGTTCATCGCCTCGGGGCGGTTCAGCGTGATCGTCGCGAGCCCGTCGCTCACCTCGTAGAGCACGGTGTCGGCCATGGTGTGTTCCCTCCGCAGTCGCGGTCCGGGCGTACTGGTGAGTACGCCCCTGTCCGTAGGACAGCATGGCGGAGACGGACCCCAGTGGACGTGTGACCTGCGTCAAAGAATTCCACGCGGATTTTGGACGGGGGAACTCAGCACGGCGGCGCAGTATCGCAGTCACATCGCCGAATTGAGTGGTTTTGCTCGCGCGCGTTGCCCAAGCGATGCCGACTGATGTTGGTCATCGGGTCCTGAGATGCGGGATAATGGCTTGGAAGCAATGTGTTCGATGCCGGTGTCGTGTGTCCAAGTCCCACGCCTGGACCGCGCGTGCCCTCCAGGGCCGTCGGCTTTGACGATGAGCTGGTTTCAGGAAGGGGAACGAGCATGGCGGCCATGAAGCCGCGAACGGGTGATGGCCCGCTCGAGGTGACCAAGGAGGGGCGGGGCATCGTCATGCGCGTTCCGCTCGAAGGCGGCGGTCGGCTCGTCGTCGAGCTGACCCCTGACGAGGCCGACGCGCTCGGCGACGCCCTCAAGAAGGTCGTCGGCTGACGCGGAACGCGACCATACCCTTTCAGCTCCCCGGCATCCACATGATGCCGGGGTTGCTGTTTTCCCGCCCTCTGCTCCGTCCCGCACCGCTTCTCATCACCTGCTGTCGCCTGTTATCGCTTGACCCCGCACAGCAGTCCGTCGCCCACCGGAAGCAGTGACGGCACCAGTTCCTGGCTCTCCCGCACCGTGCGCAGCAGCTCCCGCAGCCGGAGGACCTCCGTGGGCTGCGGGCCCGAGTCGACCGTGCGGCCGTTGGCGAAGACGCCCTCGAAGACGACCAGTCCACCCGGACGCAGCAGGCGCAACGATTCAGCGAGATAGTCCATGCCCTCCTGCCGATCGCCGTCGCAGAAGACGAGGTCGTAGCCGGCGTCCGCGAGCCGGGGCAGCACGTCCAGCGCGCGGCCCGGGATGAAGCGGGCGCGGTTGCTGGCGAAGCCGGAGGCGCGGAAGGCCTGGCGGGCGAACTGCTGGTGCTCGGGCTCGGGGTCGACGGTGGTGAGGACCCCGTCGGGGCGCATGCCGTGCAGGAGGTGGATGCCGGAGACACCGGTGCCGGTGCCGATCTCGGCCACCGCCTTGGCGCCCACCGAGGCCGCCAGCAACCGCAGCGCGTAGCCCGTGCCGGGCGACACCGAGCGCAGCCCCGCCTCACGGGCCCGGTCACGGGCCCAGCGCAGCGCTTCGTCCTCGGCGGCATAGGCGTCGGCGAACGCCCAGCTTGCCTGCCGGTTGCCGGTAATGACCCTCTCCTGTCCCCGTGGTTGCCTGGGCGTGACTGTATCCGTTGGGGCCGGGAACCCGCAGATGGGACCAGGCGTTTAGAGGGGTGGAGACGACAACGGGGGGACACAGTTGGATCACGACGGCGAGTGGGCGCCCGAGCAACTGCAGACGCAGTGGCACGACGGGTATGAGCCCAGATCAAATTCTCGTAAAACCGCTTATCCGGTCCTAACGGGCGAGGTGGCTATGGTAGGGGCTCCACTGGACACCACCAGAGCTGACAGGGGAGGTGCGGCCACGCCCAACGGGGATCGGGGAGGAGTGCTGCGGCGCTTCCTCGGATCGGCGGGCAGGCCGAAATCCGTGAACGACACCGCTGCTGACCACAGCCACGCCCACCAGGGCCAGACCGCGACCTTCTCCACCGACGCGGACGGGCAGGCGTGGACTCCGCCCACGTGGGAGGAGATCGTCAGCATGCACAGTGGTCGTGTCTACCGGCTGGCGTACCGCCTCACCGGCAACCAGCACGACGCCGAGGACCTCACCCAGGAGGTCTTCGTCCGCGTCTTCCGCTCGCTGTCGACGTACACACCGGGCACCTTCGAGGGCTGGCTGCACCGCATCACCACCAACCTCTTCCTGGACATGGTGCGCCGCAAGCAGCGCATCCGCTTCGACGCCCTCGGTGAGGACGCGGCCGAGCGCCTGCCCAGCCGCGAGCCGTCCCCGCAGCAGGTCTTCAACGACGCGCACTTCGACGCGGACGTCCAGCAGGCCCTCGACACCCTCGCCCCCGAGTTCCGCGCCGCGGTCGTCCTGTGCGACATCGAAGGACTGTCGTACGAGGAGATCGCCGCGACCCTGGGCGTCAAGCTCGGCACCGTCCGCTCCCGGATCCACCGCGGCCGCTCCCAGCTGCGCAAGGCCCTCGCGCACCGGGCCCCCCAGGCCCGTGAGCGCCGGTCCTTCGTGCCCAGCGTCCCCGCTCTGGGAGGAGGGGGCGCGACCGCGTGAGTGGATCACGACCCAACCCGCAGGAACGGCCCCTGGCCGAGCAGCACCTGGGAGACCGACTCTCCGCCCTCGTGGACGGAGAGCTCGGTCATGAGACGCGCGAGCGGGTCCTCGCCCACCTGGCGACCTGCGCCAAGTGCAAGGCGGAGGCGGACGCCCAGCGCCGACTGAAGAACGTCTTCGCGGAAGCGGCCCCGCCGCCGCCCTCCGAGAGCTTCCTGGCCCGGCTCCAGGGGCTCCCGGCGGGAGGTGACCCGGACGGCGATGGCTCGCCGTTCGGCGGGGGAGGATTCGGGGGCCTCTCCGGACGCCCCGGAGCCACCGGAGTCACCGGGGTCTTCGGCCTGAGGCGCGGCGAGCGCTTCGAGTTCGACTACGTCCCCGCGGGCCCGCACGCCGCCCCGGCTCTCTCCGGCCCGGGCGACCAGGGCTTCCGTATCCATGACGTCAGCCGTCACGACAGCGACCGCTCCGCCTCGCGCGGGATGCGGTTCGCGTTCGTCGCCGCGGGAGCGGTGTCGCTGGCCGCGATCGCCCTGGGCGGGGTCACCACCGGTACGCCCACGGACACCGCCGTTGACGCGCGCGGCACCGGCGCCGGCAGCAATGTGACGCCCGCGCGCGCCCCGGCTTCGGGGTCCACGACGGGGCCCGAGAACCAACGGCGCCGTGGGGTCGGACCGCTGCTGGCCCAGGGCCAGGGCCAGGGTTCCCTCGGCGACGCCCCGGTCGCCCCCACCGAGGTGTCCGCGCCGCTGCTGCCCGGCGTACCGCGACCGGCGACCGTCGAGCAGACCGTCCAGACCATGCACACGCTGACCGCCCCGGTGATGGCCGGCGCGGCCGTCATGTCCCCCCTGATACGTCCCCTCACCGCGACCACGCCGCTGACGCTGACCACCTGGTCCTCGGCGCCCGGGGTCACGGCTCCCGGCGTCCTCGCCGCACCCGTCCCCGACTCGATCTCCGCTCCCTCTTCCTCCTCGTCCTCCACACGCTGACCCCGCCCCGCGAACCTGGTTGAATCCAGGGTGAACCGTGCCCACGGCAGCCGGCCGAGCACGGAGGACACACCGCGGCCGGGGGGCCGCGCCGCGGGTCAGCTGTGGGGAGAGCATGAACGAGGGGAAGCCCACGAAGCCGAGATGGTGGGGCCGCGGCCGACAGGACCACGGCGACACCGGGGAGGCGGTGGCCGCGGCGGTGGCGGCGGTGTCGGCAGAGGGTCCGGACGAAGTGTCCGGCCCCCTGGACGCCGTGGAGGCGTTCCCGGCCCATGACGGTCGTGCCGACGGCGACTTCGAGTTGGCGCGACCGGTACCGGACGGCGGCACACCCGCTGCCGTTCCGGACGGCGACTTCGCGTTGCAACGCCCGCAGCCCACGCCCGCCCCCGAAGCCTCCCGGGCCCCTCACACCGGAGCCGACTTCGAGCTTGAGCCGCCTGCCGACACGCTGCTGCTGCGACCCGACGCCGCTTCGGCGTCCACGCCGGCGGCCGCGGCGCCCAAGCCCCTGCACGACCCCGACCCCTACAGCACCCCGCCGTACGGCGAGCCCGGCCCCTGGGCCCCCGCGCCACCCGTCCAGCACCCCGCGGCCACCCCGGCCCGAGGCACGACGGTCCCTACGCAGTCCCCGCAGCCGACCGGCCCCGTGCCGCACGCCGACGCGCCGATGCGGACCGACGTCGCATCCCAGGGCACCCCCGCCCCCGCCACTGCGCCGGTTCCCGGCATACCCGCCCCGGCCCCCGCCGGAGCGCCCGCTTCCTTCGCCGAGCCCCCACCCTCACCGCCTCCCACCCTCTCCACCCCTTGGCAGAACTACGACCCCTGGGCCTCGCCTTCGCCGGTTCCCGCCCACGCCCCCTTTCAGCAGACCGGCTCCGTCATCGCCGCCCCGGACCAGCCCCGGCGGCGCGTCCGCAGGGCCCTTCTCGTCGGGGCCGTGGCGCTCGCTCTGCTGTCCGGGAGCGTCGGCGGTGTCATCGGGGCGTATCTGGAGCGGGACGGCGGTGTGGGGGCCGTAGAGCTGCCACAGGCCGGGAAGGAGCCCCGTGGGCGGGCGCCGGACAGTGTGGCCGGGATCGCCGCTCGGGCGCTGCCCAGTGTGGTGACCCTCCATGTGAGCGGGGCCGACGAGTCCGGGACCGGCACCGGGTTCGTGCTGGACGACGCCGGGCACATCCTGACCAACAACCACGTCGTCGAGCCCGCCGGGAGCGGCGGGACGATATCCGTCACCTTCAACAGCGGGGAGACGGCCAAGGCCACCGTCGTCGGCAGGGACAGCGGATACGACCTCGCCGTCGTGAAGGTGAGCGGTGTACGGGGTCTCAGGCCCATGGCGCTCGGCAACTCCGACAACGTCCAGGTCGGCGACCCCGTCGTCGCCATCGGCGCCCCCTTCGACCTGGCGGGCACCGTCACCTCCGGCATCATCAGCGCCAAGGAACGGCCCATCACCGCCGGCGGCGACAGCCCGGACGGAAGCGACGTGTCGTACGTGGACGCCCTGCAGACCGACGCGCCCATCAACCCCGGCAACTCCGGCGGCCCGCTCCTCGACTCCCAGGCCCGTGTCATCGGCATCAACTCCGCCATCCGCTCCGCCGACAGCGGCTCGGACTCCGGCAGCGGACAGGCCGGTTCGATCGGGCTGGGCTTCGCCATCCCCGTCAACCAGGCCAGGCGGGTCGCCGAGGAGCTCATCAACAGCGGCAGGGCGACCCACCCCGTCATCGGCGTCACCCTCGACATGGACTACACCGGCGACGGCGCCCGCGTCGGCAAGCAGGCCTCCGACGGCGGTCCCGCCGTGATCGCTGGCGGCCCCGGTGCCAAGGCCGGCATCAAGGCGGGCGACATCATCACCGAGGTCGACGGCCAGCGCGTGCACTCCGGCGAGGAACTCATCGTCAAGACCCGCGCCCACCGCCCCGGCGACCGCCTGGAACTGACCGTGGAGCGCGCCGGCAAGGAGCGGAGGATCTCGTTGGTGCTGGGGTCGTCCGCCGGTGGCTGATACTCACACCAATCTCACAGAACGGGCCCCGTGCACCGCCTCACCTGCGGTCCCCCCAGGCAAAAAACCCACAAAACCGCTCATGTGGACGGACTCGGGGTCCCCGTGACGGTACCGGTCGTGCCGGATCGCCGGGTACCGTGGTTCCGGCCCGGACCACAAGGAGCTTCAGGTGTTCAATGACATAGGACCACTCGAGCTGGTGACGCTCGTTGTCCTTGCCGTGCTCGTCTTCGGTCCGGACAAGCTCCCGAAGGTCATCCAGGACGTCATGCGGACCATCCGCAAGATCCGGGAGTTCTCGGAGAGCGCCAAGGCGGACATCCGGTCGGAGCTCGGCCCGGAGTTCAAGGACTTCGAGTTCGAGGACCTCAACCCCAAGACGTTCATCCGCAAGCAGCTGGACAACGACGAACTGGGGCTCAAGGAGATCCGCAACGGCTTCGACCTGAAGAAGGAGATGGCCGAGGTCACCGACGCGGTCCACAGCACCGACACCTCGCCGTCCTCCTCGTCGTCCTCCTCGTCCTCGTCCACCGGCACGTCCGGCACCTCCGGCGGCCGTGTCGACATGACCAAGAAGCCCGAGGAAGACGACCGGCCGCCCTTCGACGCGGACGCCACCTGAGCCGTACGGCCACGGGCCCCGAGACCGGCGTACCGCAGTCGCGCAGCCGTCGCACGGCCACCGCACGGCCCCTCGTACGTGATGCGTTTCATACCTCGCTGCGCCCCCGCACGGCTTGAACCCGCCCCCCTGTGCGACCCACGCGCCGGGCGGCTTCCCTGCTGCTCGGAGCGGGGTGGTTATGCTGCCCTGTTGTTGCGCGGACCTGACGAGTACGCCCGAAGGGGGGCGGGCCCTCAGGTCCGACGAGAGCGAGGAGGCGTCCGGGCACATGGAGACGACGAGTCAGGTCGCGCAGGCGCCGGCCGCGGAGGGCGGACAACAGGTTCCCTCCGCCCGGCGCACGATCGACGGCTACCTGCAGGCGCCCTTCCCCTGGTACGGCCTCGACGAGGCCTTCACGGGGCCGCGCTGGCTGATGCAGGTCGGAACGGCGGCCGACGGTGCCGTCGAGCACGGGTCCATCGGGCACGGTGACGAGCCCTCCGTGAAGAACGAGTACGCGGTCGGCTCCACCGGTGAGCCGAGGGAGAAGTTCGCGGTCGTCGTGACCGTCGCCGAGAGCCCCTCGCGCAGGAGCGCCGACGGTACGGGGCTGCTGGAGGCCACCTCGGTCTCGTCGGCGGCGTGGCTCGCCGGGGTGGGGCTGCTGTCCTTCACCTGGCCCGGGCAGATGGACCACTCCCTGCGGGACGACTGGCTGGAGCAGCAGACGGAGACCGCGTGGGCGCTGGCCGACGACCTGGCCGGGCCCGAGTGGTCCACGCTCTCGCTGCCCGTGGACGGCGTGCCCACGCCCTTCCACTACCGGGAGTCCGAGTTCGGCTGGGTGCTCGCCGGATCCACGCCGGAAGGGGTGCACGTGGGGGCGTACGGAAGAGGGATGAGCGCGTACGGGCTCGGCTTCGCCATGATCAAGGACATCGGCGCGTACGCGTAGCCACGACCGCGCGCGTGGCCAGGACCGCCACGACCGCGCGTGTGGCCATGACGAAGGGGCGCCATCCCGGTGGATGGCGCCCCGCGGTCGTACGGCGGTCTGGCGGTCTAGAACTTGTTCTTCGGGGTGATTCCCAGGGACAGCCCCGAAAGGCCGCGCTGCCGGCCGCCCAGCTTGCCCGCGATGCCCCTCAGGGCCGCGCCCGCCGGGCTGTCCGGGTCGGAGAGGACCACCGGCTTGCCCTCGTCGCCGCCCTCGCGCAGACGGACGTCGATCGGGATCGAGCCGAGGACCGGGACGGTCGCGCCGGTCGTGCGGGTGAGGCCGTCGGCGACGGACTGGCCGCCGCCCGTGCCGAACACGTCGACCATCTCGCCGCAGTGCGGGCAGGGCAGGCCGGACATGTTCTCGACCACGCCGACGATCTTCTGGTGGGTCTGCACGGCGATCGAGCCGGCCCGCTCGGCGACCTCGGCCGCCGCCTGCTGCGGGGTCGTCACGACCAGGATCTCCGCGTTCGGGACGAGCTGCGCGACCGAGATCGCGATGTCGCCGGTGCCGGGCGGCAGGTCCAGGAGCAGGACGTCGAGGTCGCCCCAGTAGACGTCCGCGAGGAACTGCTGGAGCGCGCGGTGCAGCATCGGGCCGCGCCACACCACCGGCGCGTTGCCCGGGGTGAACATGCCGATGGAGATGACCTTCACGCCGTTCGCGGACGGCGGCATGATCATGTTCTCGACCTGGGTGGGACGGCCGTCGGCGCCGAGCATGCGGGGCACGCTGTGGCCGTAGATGTCGGCGTCGACGACACCCACCTTGAGGCCGTCGGCCGCCATCGCCGCCGCCAGGTTGACCGTGACCGAGGACTTGCCGACGCCGCCCTTGCCGGAGGCGACCGCGTACACGCGCGTGAGGGAGCCCGGTTTGGCGAAGGGGACCTCGCGCTCGGCCTGGCCGCCGCGCAGGGCGTTCGCCAGCTCCTTCCGCTGCTCGTCGCTCATCACGTCCAGCGAGACGTCGACTCGGGTGACGCCCTCGACCGCCGAGACCGCGTCCGTCACACGCTGCGTGATCGTCTCGCGCATCGGGCAGCCCGAGACCGTGAGGTACACGGTGACCGCGACCGTCCCGTCCGCGCCGATGTCGACCGACTTGACCATCCCGAGCTCGGTGATGGGTCGGTTGATCTCGGGGTCGTTCACCGTCGCCAGTGCCTCGCGCACCGCGTCTTCGCTAGCCATAAGGTCGATGGTACGGCTCGGTGGCCGGGGCCCGGTAAGGCCGTCACCGGTCGTCTACATCACGCCCCGACGGCCGTTCTGCCGGGAATACCACGTGTTTGTGGTGGCCGTTCTGCCGTTCCTCCAGCTCCTTCACCATGTCCTGCAGCTCGGAGCGGATCCAGTCACGGGTGGCCACCTCGCCCAGGCCGATGCGCAGGGCGGCGATCTCACGGGTCAGGTACTCGGTGTCGGCGATGGACCGCTCGTTCTGTTTGCGGTCCTGTTCGAGGTTGACGCGGTCGCGGTCGTCCTGCCGGTTCTGCGCGAGCAGGATCAGCGGGGCCGCGTAGGAGGCCTGGAGGGACAGCATCAGGGTCAGGAAGATGAACGGGTAGTTGTCGAAGCGCAGGTCCTTCGGCGCGAAGATGTTCCACACCACCCACAGCACGATGACGATGGTCATCCAGACGATGAAGCGTCCCGTGCCGAGGAAGCGCGCGATCCGTTCCGACAGGCGCCCGAAGGCCTCCGGGTCCCACTCGGGCACCAGCCTGCGGCGCGGCGGGCGGGGCTGGTCGAGACGGGCACGCGTGCGCGTGGTCGCCGTCGCCCCGGCCGGGGTCCGCTCACGTGTGCTCTCACGCTCAGGAGTCATGCGTGGTCACCCCCTCACCCTCGTCGAGATGGAACTCGGTCTCCCGCCAGTCCTCGGGCAGCATGTGGTCGAGTACGTCGTCCACGGTCACGGCGCCGAGCAGCGACCCCGCCTCGTCGACCACGGGCGCCGCCACCATGTCGTACGTCGCGAAGAACCCGGCGACGACGGGCAGTTGGGCGTCCGGGTCCAGCGGTTGCAGGCCGTCGTCGATGATCGAGCTGACCAGTGTGTACGGCGGGTCGCGCAGCAGCCGCTGGAAGTGGACCGTGCCGAGGTACTTGCCGGTCGGCGTCTCGTCGGGCGGGCGGCAGACGTAGACCTGCGCGGCGAGGGCCGGCGAGAGGTCGGCGTTGCGCACGCGCGCGAGGGCGTCGGCGACGGTCGCGTCCGGGCGCAGCACGATCGGCTCGGTCGTCATCAGACCGCCGGCCGTGTGCTCCTCGTACGACATCAGGCGCCGCATGTCGGCCGCGTCGGAGGGCTGCATCAGGCTCAGCAGCCGCTCCTGGTCGTCCTCGGGCAGCTCGGAGAGGAGGTCCGCCGCGTCGTCGGGGTCCATCGCCTCCAGGACGTCCGCCGCCCGCTCCTCCTTCAGCTTGCCGAGGATCTCGATCTGGTCGTCCTCCGGGAGCTCCTCGAGCACGTCGGCCAGCCGGTCGTCGTCGAGGGCGGCGGCCACCTCCGCGCGCCGCTTGGGGGAGAGGTGGTGCAGGACGTTCGCGAGGTCAGCGGCGCGCAGCTGCTCGAAGGTGGCCAGGAGGCTCTCGGCGCCCTGTCCGTGCTCCTCCAGGGAGAAGCCGGTGACGGCGGACCACTCGACGGTCAGTGTCTCGCCCTTGGCCCGCCGGAAGGCGCCGCTCTTGCCCTTGCGTACGAAGACCCGGCCGATCTCCCAGTCCCGGCGGGCCGGCAGCTGCTGCACCGACACGTCGAGGACGGTGACCTCCTCGCCCGTCTCCACGAGCGTGACGCGCCGGTCGAGGAGTTCGCCGAAGACGAGGCGTTCGGTGGGGCGTTGTTCGAAGCGGCGGACGTTGAGCACGCCGGTGGTGATGACCTGGCCGGATTCGATCCCCGTCACCCGGGTCATGGGCAGGAAGATACGGCGTCGGGTGGAGAGTTCGACGACGAGTCCGAGCACGCGCGGGGGCCGCCGCCCGACGCGCAGCACGACGACCAGGTCGCGCACGCGGCCCACCTGGTCTCCGTTGGGATCGAACACGGCGACACCGGCGAGGTGCGAGACGAAGATCCGAGGGGCACCCGCTGCCATGGCTTCACCTCCTTTTCTACTAAGTCTTCCGTACTGTCTTGCTTTTCCGGATTGCCCGCTCGAACGGGCTTCAGGCTAGCCCGTCCCGATCGGGTCCGCCCTGGTGAGAGGTCCGGACGGACCGGCTCCACCCACCCCGGTACGCTGCCCCACGCCGCTGAGGTCACTCGACAGAAAGGCAGCCCCACCTGTGACTGCGATTCCCCAGGGCCGTACCCGCCGAGCCGTGCTGTCGGGCGTGATGTGCGCGCTGGTGGTGACCGGGTGCGCCGGGGACCCGGACGCGGGGACGAACGGGGTCGGGAAGCTGCCGGCCGCGACCATCCAGTCGAAGACACGGGCGGCCGCCGCGGCGGCGGAGACCGTGCGGCTCGCCGGGACGGTGGTCACCAACGGGCGCACGTACACGCTCGACATGCGGCTGAGGTCGGACGGCGGCACCGGCACGGTCACCTCCAAGGAAGCCTCCTTCGGGCTGCTGCGGATCGGGGAGAAGCTGTATCTGAAGGCCGACTCCGGCTTCTGGAACCAGGCCGACGGCAAGACCGGCAGCGGGAGCGCGGACAAGCTCGACGGCAAGTACGTGAAGGTGCCGCAGGGCGACCCCTCGTACAAGAAGTTCAGCGGCTTCACCGACAAGGACGTCCTCCTCTCCGGTCTGTTGACCCTGCACGGCACCCTGGCGACCGACGGCCACCACGAGCAGTCGGGTACCCGAACCATCCGCATCACCGGCGACAAGGGTTCCGGCGGCAGCCTGGACGTGTCCCTGGAGGGCAGGCCGTATCCGCTGCGGCTGCGGCGGGCGGGCGGCGCGGGCACCCTGACCTTCTCCTCGTGGGGCAAGGACTTCGCCCTGAACGAGCCGAAGGCGGCCGAGACGGTGGACTACGGGAAGCAGCTGCCGAGTTCGTGAGCGCGTGCGGCGCGTGCGGCGGGAGCTAGGAAGCGCCCTGGCCGCGCTTGTGTTTCTTCTTGAGGAGCAGGCGCAGAAGCCCCGCGGGGATCGGTTCGCGGGTGGTGGCGGGGGAGGGCAGCGGGGCCTCGGCGAGCGAGCCGTCGGGCAGGGCGGCCGTCGCCCCCGTCGGCTCCAGCCGCAGCACCCGGCACTCCCGCGCCCAGCGCTGCGGCATCGCTTCCCCGTCGGGCGCGTTGAGCCGCTTGCCCTTCAGTTCGGCGACCGCCGCCTCCCAGGCCTCCGAGCCCGCCGCGAGCTCCACCACCCTCGCGGTCCAGGAGACCAGCCGGCCGCCCTTGTCCTTGCTGCGGACCGTGACCTCGGCCGAGCCCCCGTCGGTGAGCCCGGGCAGCGGCTGCTCGCCGGGCCCGTCGCCGACCACACACGCGGCACCCTCGTGCCACACGTGCCACAGCGCTCGGGCCGCGGCCCCGGAACCCCTGACCCAGATGAGGCCGGACTTCTTGGTGGCCTCCTCGACGAGGGCCTGGTCGAGCAGCTCGCTTGTCATGGGCCCAGCGTATCCAGGAGCCCTCACAGCCAGCCGTTCCGCTTCAGCGTGCGGTGGATGCCGATGCAGAGGGCGACCGTGGCCAGCAGCACCGTCGGATAGCCGTAGTGCGTGTGCAGCTCCGGCATGTAGTCGAAGTTCATGCCGTACACACCGGTCACCATCGTCGGTACGGCGATGATGGCCGCCCAGGCCGTGATCTTCCGCATGTCCTCGTTCTGGGCGACGGACGCCTGCGCGAGGTTGGCCTGGAGGATGGAGTTGAGCAGCTCGTCGAAGCTGACGACCTGCTCCTGGACCCGGGTGAGGTGGTCGGCGACGTCCCGGAAGTACTTCTGGATGTCCGGGTCGACCAGCCGCATCGGCCGCTCGCTCAGCAGCTGCATGGGGCGCAGCAGCGGCGACACCGCCCGCTTGAACTCCAGGACCTCGCGCTTGAGCTGGTAGATCCGCGCCGAGTCGACACCGCGGGAGACCCCGCGCCGGCCCGGCGAGAAGACCTCGGTCTCCACCTCGTCGATGTCGTCCTGCATGGCGTCGGCCACCGCGAGGTAGCCGTCGACGACGTGGTCGGCGATCGCGTGCAGCACGGCCGAGGGGCCCTTGGCGAGCAGTTCGGGGTCGTCCTGGAGGCGGTGGCGCAGGGCGCGCAGGGAGCCCTGGCCGCCGTGCCGGACGGTGATGAGGAAGTCCCGGCCGGTGAAGCACATGACCTCGCCGGTCTCGACGACCTCGCTGGTGGCGGTGAGCTCGTCGTGGTCGACGTAGTGGATGGTCTTGAAGACGGTGAACAGGGAGTCGTCGTAGCGCTCCAGCTTGGGCCGCTGGTGGGCCTGGACGGCGTCCTCCACGGCGAGCGGGTGGAGCCCGAACTCGCTTGCGATGCCGGAGAACTCGGACTCGGTCGGCTCGTGCAGACCGATCCATACGAAGCCCCCGTCGCGGCGCACCGAGCGCATCGCCTCGTGCGGGGTCAGCGGCTTCGGTGTCGGGACGCGGGCGCCGTCCCGGTAGACGCCACAGTCGACGACGGCCGAGGGAGTGCCGGGGTCACGCGTGGTGTCGTACGTGTCGTCGCCCAGGTGCAGGTCCTTGCGCAGGGAGGGGCGGGACGGTCGGACCGCGGCACGCAGGTCACGGATCATCGACATGGCTGGCTCCTTCGTGGCAGGCAACGAAAGGCGCCGACGACGGGTGGAACTGCCCGGAATGGGGACGTCCTCAACTGCGGGTGTTTGGCACGTCCGCAAAGCGGGGAGCACCGCACCGTCGCGGTGGCGAGCTTCGCTACTGAAGTCAGATCAGACAGATCAGGCAAAACGAGACGAAGTGCTCTTCCGTGAGACGACCTGAGCGTGAAAGGCGGCGGTCAGCCAGAGCCGGATCAGCTGATATCAGCGGCGGGAAGAGCGAGTGGTACTGCACGGGTGACTTCGATCCATGACAGCCCCACCTCCTCCGGCCGGTCCCTCGTAAGGGACGTTCCATTCCCGTAAGGGAGTCCAACTGGCGTCGGGACTCGATACGCGACGCTTCTGCGTGCTGCCCCGGCGACCGGGCCAGAGTACCAGTCGCCCAAATAGTCAAGCCGCCGCTTTGCCCGGTACTGACGAGTTCTATGCTCGCCGCATGGTTGATGTTCTTCCTCTGGTCGAGGCAAGGTTGCGCACCGCGCTGGGCGAACCGGACGCGCGCGCGGCGGTCACGTTTCTCGGCACGGACCGCATCGAGGTGCTCCGTTTCCATGAGGGCGACATCGTCCGCTACGCCACCCTCGGCATGTCCGCACAGCCGATGAGCGACCCCACCGCGGTGCTCGCGGACCCGGTCAAGGGCCCTCGCGCCGAGCTGGTCCTCTCGGTGCGCGGCGGCCGGGCCGACACCGACAAGGCGCTGCGCCCGCTCGCCGTACTCGCCGCGTCTCCGCAGGTCGAGGGGGTGATCGTGGCCCCGGGCGCCTCCCTCGACGTCGGCGAGCCGCTGTGGCCGGGCGCGCCGTTCAGCTCGGTCCTGGTCGCCGAACCGGGCGGCCTGGTCGAGGACCTCGACCTCGACGAGCCCCTCGACCCCGTGCGCTTCCTGCCGCTGCTCCCGATGACCCCCAACGAGGCCGCCTGGAAACGCGTCCACGGCGCCGCGGCCCTCCAGGAGCGCTGGCTGACCAACGGGACGGATCTCCGCGACCCGTCCCGTGGTTCCGTCCCGCTGGACTGAACAGCGAGTGAGCAAGCTCACCAACCGGCGTCCGAAAAGCGTCAGTTGGCAAAGACGGCGACACCGTCCTCGCTCGCGTGCCGCTTCTCCAGCCGCTCCGCGTCGTGTGTCAGCGCGTCCCGCCGTACGACGACCACGAGCGCCCCGATGACCGCCGTGACCGCCGCGACCACGAACGGGACATGGATGTCGGTCCACTCCTCGATCTTCGGCGCGAAGTAGGGAGCGGCGGCCGCGGCGAACCAGCGCACGAAGTTGTAGCCCGCGCTCGCCACCGGACGCGGCGCGTCGGACACCCCGAGGGCCAGCTCCGTGTAGACGGTGTTGTTCACGCCGATGAAGGCGCCGGACAGGATCGTGCAGACGACGGCGGTGGTGTGGTCGCCGTAGCCGAGGACCAGTACGTCCGCCGCCAGCAGCACCAGCGAGCCGCCGAGCACCTTCAGCGAACCGAACCGCTCCTGCAGGCGCGGCGCCACCACCACCGAGAAGACGGCGAGCAGCACGCCCCAGCCGAAGAAGACGGCACCCGACTTGTACGGCGTCATGTTCAGCACGAACGGCGTGAAGGCCAGCACGGTGAAGAACGTGTAGTTGTAGAAGAAGGCGGAGGCGGCGGCCGACGCCAGGCCGGAGTGGCCGAGCGCCTTGACCGGGTCGAGGAGCGAGGTCCTGCGGGCCGGCTTCGGCTGCTCCTTCAGGAACGCCGTGACGCACAGGAACCCGATCGCCATCAGCGTGGCCGTGCCGAAGAAGGGGTAGCGCCAGCTGACGTTGCCGAGCACCGCGCCCAGCAG
>Ga0182007_10000335_pt1 | contig 29829 bp, 28 predicted proteins | sample Sormic07211113_1_FD_123023 | JGI IMG/M metagenome (GOLD analysis project Ga0182007, IMG submission 123023) | Rhizosphere microbial communities from Sorghum bicolor, Mead, Nebraska, USA - 072115-113_1 MetaG | ecosystem: Host-associated > Plants > Roots > Rhizosphere | place: USA: Nebraska...
CCGCCAGCCTCGGCTGGCACGCGACCGTGCCGCTGGCAGAGGGGCTTCGCCGCACCTACGCCGACTACCAGAAGGCGCCCCGGCCGCTCGAGGAAAGCAACCCGGTCCAGGCGCACGTGCACGCCTGAACCGTTCCAACCCATCCATCGACCCACCCACGGCAGCCCGCCATGCGAACCCTCTCCTTCTGGTCCGGCATCGTCTGCGCCATGCTGTGCGGCCTGGTCGATCCGGTGTGGGGCTATGCGGCGGTGTTCGCGCTGTCGTTGATCCAGCTCTCGATGCTGGGTTCCTCCGGTGGCAGCGTGTTCCTGCTGATCCACTACGCGACGATCCTCACCTACTTCTCGATCGCGCCGGCGATGCAGATCTCGCAGGACGTCGAGTTCTGGGAGGCCGGCGTCATGCGCACGGACGCGTACACCCAGGCGCTGATGCTCCTGTTGCTGTACATGGCCGGCGTGGAGGCCGCGCGGCTGGGCGTGCCCGACGCGCCCGAGCACCTGCCGGGTGGTCACGACCGGCGGCTGGTCGGCGTGGCCCACCCCCTTCTTCTGTTGCTGAGCTGCTCGCTGGCCGCCTTCGCCTCGCTGTTCATCAGGCCCGAACTCAACTTCGTGGCGCGCGGCGTCGTGGGCGGTGCCAGCGGTGAAGACAACGTGCCGATCGACTACATCTTCTATTCCACGCTGCCCAAGCTGGTGGTTCTGCTGTGCTTCGTGGCGCTGGCCATCCACGCGGTGCGCCGCCGCACGCTGTGGTCGTGGTGCGCGGCGGGCCTGGCGTTCGGCCTGGCGCTGGCCGCGGCCAACCCGGTGAACACGGCGCGGCAGGTCCTGCTGATCGGGCTGCTGCCGCTGCTCATCCATGGGCTGGGGCGCGGCCGGCGCTGGCTGCTCGCAGGGGTGATCTTCGGTTCCATCGCCGGCCTGGGCCCGGTGCTGAACCTGATCTCGCGCGGCAGCATGTGGGGCGAGGAGCTCACGACCTTCCCGTTCAGCCAGGACTTCGACGCCATGTTCGTTGTCGCGGGCATTCTGGAGCGCGCGCCCATTCCGGACCTCGGCTGGGGCCGCTACCTGCTCTCGGCGTTCTCTTTCTTCCTGCCGCGCGACCTGAAGATGTTTCCCGACTTCGACCCGCTCGGCTGGTCGGCCATCCTCGGCAACTTCTCCCAGAGCAACCTGTCGCTGCCGCCCTTCACCACGGCGTACTTCGACTTCGGCCTGGCGGGGCCGGCGCTGTTCGGCTTTGCGATCTCGGCGGGCTTTCGCATGGTCGACCGCGCCATCGATCCGAACCGGCCGCTGTCGGGCGCCTACCTGTCGGCGCTGGTGCTGCTCGCGGCCTACGTGCCGTTCATGCGCGGCCCGATCCTGGGCTGGGGTCCGTTCGCGGCTTCGGGCCTGATCGCCGCTCTCATTGCCGGCGCCCTGAGTTCCCGCGCCCGCCGCCCGCTCCCGCGCGCCGTGCGGCATGGCCTTCCGAGTGCATGAAGAGGGGCATCGCCATGGCCACCTACCTCTACTACGACACCGTGCGGCTCAACAAGGCGGCCGGCGGCGTGCTCAATGTGTCCGAGGTGCTGCTTCGCCACATGCGGCTGTCGCAGGACGACCGGGTCGAACCGGTCAGCGAGCGGCATCCGCGCCTGTTCGCCCTGGCGCAGCGCCTGAAGATCAGCCGCTTCATCCTCGACACGCTGCTCTACAACTTCCACTGCCTGCGCACGCTGTTGACGGGGGAGCGGCTGTACTCACTCTTTCCCAACTACTTCCTGCCGGTCACGCTTTTCGGGCGGCACCGCAATTCGATCGTCATCGTCCACGACCTGCAGTACAAGGCCTACCCGCAGTACTTCAAGCGCAGCAAGCGCCTCTTCCTGGACTGGAGCCTGTGGCGCGCGGCACGCAGCGCGGCGGACGTGGTCTTCATCAGCCGCAGCAGCCAGCGCGACTTCGAGCGCCACTTCGGCCGCTGCGAGCATTCGACAGTCATCTTCAACCCGGTGGACGCGCCCCGGGTCGCCGCGACGCCCGCCGCGACGCCGAACGAGCGCTACCTCATCGCCGCCTACCACTACTACCCGCACAAGAACTTCGGCGGCATCCTCACGCTGTTCGAGCGCATGCGGCGCGCCGGCCTCGTCGACTACCTCGACATCACCGGCAACGGCGCGGCCGAGGTCGAGCGCATGGTGGCCGCGCTGGCGCCCGAGGTGCGCGGCTTCGTGCGGCACCGGGGGCTGGTGTCGCGCGACGAGCTGCTGCGGCTCTACCAGGGCGCCACCGCTTTCATCTCGCTGTCCACCTTCGAGGGCTTCAACCTCTCGGCGGCCGAAGCGGCGACGCTGGGCGTGCCGCTGCTGCTGTCGGACATTCCGGTGCACCGCGAGTTGTTCGAGGGCTACGGCTTCTTCGTGGGGAGCGCTTCCAGCGACCCCTTCCGGCTCGCCAAGCACCTTGCCCACCACGAACGCACGCATCCGGTATGGGCGCATGCCGCCGCCTGCGCGCCCGCCACCATCGCGGGCCGCTACCTGATGCTCAAGCGCGGCACGCTGTCGCTCGCCAGGGCCCTGCCATGACGAAGCGGCCGCTCCGCGCCATGCGATTTCTCGCGGCGCTGCTGTCGTTCCAGCTGGCGGCACTGCCGCTGGCCGGCCGTGCGCAGCCTGCGGGCGGCCCGGTGCCGGGCTTCGGCGTGATGGTGCATTACCTGCCCGACAAGCAGTCGATCAGCGAGATCGGGCGCTTCGACGTCGAAGCCTTCGCGTCGGCACTGGCGGACATGCGCGCCTCGCACCTGATCCTGACGCTCGGGCAGAACAACGGCCAGTACATCGCGCCCAATGCCGCGCTCGAAGCGCTCTGCCCGGCCAGCGCAGGCAACCGTTCGCCGCGCGACCTGCCGATGGAAATCGGCCAGGCGCTTCGCAGCCGCGGCATTGCGCTGATCCTCTACCTGCCGTTCCGCGCGCCGCAGGGCGACCGCGCGCTGATGGAATGCCTGGGCGACGTGTCCGAACAGGAGCCGCCGCCCGCGCGCTTCATCGCTGCCTGGTCGAGCGTGATCCGCGACTGGTCGGAACGCTACGGCTCGCTCGTGAGCGGCTGGTGGTTCGACGGCACCTACAACACGAAGGGCATCACGCCGGCCGGCTGGGAGCTGCTGTGCAGCGCAGCCCGCGCGGGCGGGGGCAACCGCTGGCTGGCCTTCAACGCGGGGGAAGGCGCGGAGCACTTCAGCGCGAAATCGGCGCCCTGCCAGAACCTGATGGCCGGCGAGTACATGCAGCCGCCCGCGCGTCTCTCGGCCCCGCCGTCGGAGCTGGCGCTCCACGTGCTCACGCCGCTGAGTGCCTCGTGGGGCCGCGAGGCGCTGGCGCGCTTCTCGGCCACGCAGCTGCGCAACTGGATCTCGGAAGCGGCCGCCGCGCGCGGCCTCTTCACGCTGGACATGCCCGTCGATGCCACCGGCCGTTTTCTTCCCGCGCATGTCGCGCTGATGAAGAGCGTCACGGCGCGCACCCCCTGAATTCAACGAGTGCTGTCACATCCCCTCACCCCTCAAACAAGAGCCATGAATCCATCCTTGCCCTTCATCGTCGTGGAAGACCGCCAGAACAAGACGCTCGCGCTGTGCCGCGAATCGGCCGCGCTGGCCGGCGAGCCGCTTCTCGTGCTCTCAAGCACCGACGCCGGCCCGGCCTACGAACGCTTCTGCCGGTCGTACGTGCATCTGTCGAGCAACTCGCCCGAGTTCGAGAAGATCTGCTTCCGGCGCTACTTTCTTCTAGCGCGGTTTCTGGAATCCAACCCGGAAGTGCGCGAGTTCACGCTGATCGACAGCGACGTGCTGCTCTTCCAGGGGGCCGGGCCGCATGTCGCCCGGCTCGCGGGCAAGGCCGATTTTTCGGGTTCCTGCATGCAGACCTCGGACGGCTGGAACCACTGCCAGATCTCGCCGCACGTGAGCTACTGGACCGCGAACGGCCTGCGCCAGTTCGTGGCCTACGTGCTCGACTGCTACGCCACCCCGTCGGGACGCAGGAAGCTGCGCGAGATTGCCGCGCGCTTTGCCGCGCGGGGCGTGCGCGGCGGCGTGTCGGACATGACACTGCTCTACCTCTGGGCCCACGCCACGGGCAACGACGCGCCCATCAACCGCGTGCTCGACGGCACCGTCATCGACCACAACATCAACGGCATGCACAACCAGCTGCAGCGGGAGTTCAAGGTCCTGGGCGGCGCCAAGCGCATCGCGTACCGCGAGGGCAAGGCCTGGCTGACGAGCACGACCGGCGACATGACGCGCGTGGTGGCGCTGCACTTCCAGGGCAGCGCCAAGATGGCCATGCCCTACGCACTGCGCGGCCACACGTACGCCGTGGCGGTCGTGACCTTCGTGCTGCAGATGGCGCGCCGCGCCAGGAACAATGCGTTCCGGGCCGCGGCGTTCGCGCGCCGGGTCTTCGACCCGCGCCGCGCGCCCCGCGCCTCGGCCAGCAAGCAACCGTGAACCGGCCTGCGCCATGAAGCACTTCAGCCCGCAACTCGCACTGCCCGGCGCCCGCATGGCCTGGCTTTCGGGCGTGGGCGCGCTGGCTTCGCGGCTGTATGTGTACCTGTCGGGTTTCCTGGCCATCTTCCTGATGGCGGCGAGCATTTCCCCGGCGCGCTTCGGCGAGTACTCCATCTACCAGTCGGTCATGGAAGTGGCGCTGGTCGTGGGCACGCTGGGCAGCTCGCTGCTGTTCTCGCGCAATGCGGCCACCGTACCGCCGGGCGTCACGCGCGGCGACGTGGTGCGCACGCTGGCCATCGGGCTGCCGCTGGCCGCGATGCTGGCGACCGTGATCCTCGCGGTGCAGCACATGCCGGTGGGCGACGCGCCCTTCCTGCTCGTGATTGCCACGCTGGCGGTCTTCGCATTCAACAGCCTGCGCCTCTCGTTCAGCCGCGGCCTCGGCCACGCAGGGCTGCTCAACCTGGAGACCGGCATCCGCTCGACCATCCTGGTCGCCGGCGTGGGCCTCTGCGTGGCGGTGCGCTTCGAGCTGGGCGTGGCGCACCTGCTGCTCATCAACCTGTTCGCCGTGGTGGTAGTTTGCCTGGCCATCGGCCTGCCGGGCAACGGAGCGGCGCCACCGGCCGGGCGGGCTGCGCTCGGGCTGGCGTCGCAGGCCGGCGCAACGATGTACTCGCTGCTCATGTTCCTGCTGCGCAAATCGGACCTGCTCATCGTGGCGTACTTCATGCCGCTCGGCTACGTGGGGGCCTTCAAGATCGCCTTCCTGCTGGCCGAGGCGCCGTCGCAGTTCGTGCAGGCTTTTCTCGTGACGAAGACACCCGCGATGCTGGAGACGGATGCGCACAACTTCTCCGCGGAAAAGCTGCGCCTCGCGAAGTATTCCTTCCTGCTGGGCTGCGGGCTCTTCGTCGGGCTGGCCGCCCTCATCTCGGTGGCTGCGCCGCTGCTCAAGCTGGGCAACGAGGCGCGCTCCATCTTCCTGTGCATTGCGCCGTACTTCCTGCTGCGCACCTACACGATCCATCACGAAATGGTGCTCTCGCTGAAGACCTCGATGGGGTCGCTCGGCCGGTGGGCGCTGCTGGAGGTTGCCCTGCGGCTGGCGTCCTACGTCGCGGTGGCGGCGATGTTTCCGGGCAAGCCGCACTACGTGTTCTTCATCGCCTGTGCGACCGACCTCGCGCTGTACGAAACACGCATGCGCCTGCATTTCGGCTTCTTCCCCCTGCTGCGCCTGCTGGCGCGGAGGCAGGCATCGTGAAGATCCTCCTCTACTCGATGAACTTCGCGCCCGAGCTGGCCGGCATCGGCAAGTACTCGGGCGGGATGGCCGAGTGGCTGCACGCCCGCTGGCACGAGGTGCGGGTGATTGCGTCGCCGCCCTTCTTTCCGCAATGGTCGGTGTTCGAGGGCTACTCGGCGTGGAGCTGGCGCAAGACTGGCTGGAACGGTGTCACGGTCTGGCGCGCGCCCACCTGGGTACCGTCGAAGCCCCGTGCGCTGGGGCGCATCGGGCACCTGCTGTCCTTCACGCTGTCGAGCATTCCGTCGCTTCTGGCGCAGCTGCGCTGGAAGCCCGACGTGGTGTTCGTCGTGGAGCCGCCCATTTCCTGCACGCCGGCCGCCCTGTGCTTTGCGAAGCTGCTCGGCATCCGGTCGTGGCTGCACATCCAGGACTACGAGGTGGACGCGGCATTTGACCTCGGCTGGGTGCGCGGCGAACGGGTGCGGCGCTTCGCGCTGGCGGCCGAGCGCTGGCTCATGCAGCGGTTCGACCGGGTCTCGAGCATCTCGTCCACGATGTGCGCCAAGGCCCTGGAAAAAGGCGTGGACGAGGCCCAACTGGTGCTGTTTCCAAACTGGGTCGACGTGGAGGCCATCCAGCCTGTCGCAAGGCCGGCGGTGGCCGAAGGTGTGCCGCCGCAGGGCTATCGGGCCGAGCTGAACATTCCGGCCGACGCAGTGGTGGTGCTCTATGCGGGCAGCCTCGGCAGCAAGCAGGGCATCGAGCTGCTGGCCGAGGCGGCGCGCCTGCTGATCTGCTCTCACGGCATCCACTTCGTGTTCTGCGGCAACGGACCGAGCCGCGCCTCGCTGATGGACGCCTGCGTCCGGCTGACCAACACGCATTTTCTCGACCTGCAGCCGGCCGAGCGATTCAACGAACTGCTGGGCATGGCCGACATCCACGTGCTGCCCCAGCGCGCCGATGCCGCGGACCTCGTCATGCCGTCGAAGCTCGGCGGCATGTTCGCGAGCGGCCGCGCCGTGATCGTCACCGCGCACGCCGGCACCGCGCTCAGCGAGGCCGTATGGGGCCGCGGCGTGGTGGTCGAGCCTGGCGACGCGGCAGCGCTGGCCGATGCCATCGAACAGCTCTCCATGTCGCCCGCGACGCGCGATCTGCTGGGCTCGGCCGGCCGCCGCTTCGCGGAGGAAGAGCTGGACCGCGACACCATCCTGCTGCGCCTCGAAGAGGAACTGCAGCGCTGCATCGCGCGCTGACGAAACGCGCCGCACACCAGGACCACGACCATGCGCGCACCCAGAATTCTCGTGACCGGCGGCGCCGGATTCATCGGCAGCCATACCTGCGTGGCGCTGATCGCGGCGGGCTACCTGCCGGTGGTGCTCGACACGCTCGTCAACAGCGACGCGCGTTCGCTGCAGCGGGTGGCGTGCATCACGGGCGTCGAGCCCGTCCTCGTGTGCGGCGACGTGCGCGACGCGGTGGCGCTCGACCGGGTGTTCGCGGCGTACGACGTCGCAGCGGTGGTGCATCTCGCCGGCCTGAAGGCGGTCGGCGAATCGATGGCCGACCCGGTGAGCTACTACGACGTCAACCTCGCCGGCACGCTGGCGCTGGTGCAGGCCATGGACCGGACCGGCGTGCGCACGCTGGTGTTTTCCTCGTCGGCCACGGTGTACGGCGACTCGCAGCCCTCGCCGATCGCGGAAAGCGCGCCGTACGCTGCGGTGAACCCCTACGGCCGCACCAAGGCAATGGTGGAAAGCATGCTGGCCGACCTGGCTCGGGCCGACGCGCGCTGGAGCATCGCCTGCCTGCGCTACTTCAACCCCATCGGCGCGCACGAAAGCGGGCTGCTCGGCGAGCGGCCGCACGGGCCGCCCAACAACCTGATGCCCTACATCGCGCAGGTCGCGGCCGGCCAGCGCGAATGCCTGGTGGTGCATGGCGCCGACTACGACACCGTCGACGGCACCGGCGTGCGCGACTACGTGCACGTGATGGACGTGGCCGAGGGCCACGTGGCGGCGCTGCGCCACGTGGCCCGCCGGCCCGGCATTCTCATGGCCAACCTCGGCACCGGCCGCGGCGCATCGGTGCTGGAGGTGGTGTCGGCCTTCGAGCGCGCGAGCGGCCGCCGCATCGCGCTGCGCATCGGGCCGCGCCGACCAGGAGACGCACCCGCCTACTGGGCCGATGCGCGCGGCGCCTGGCAGGCCTTCGGCTGGCGCGCGCGCCGCGACCTCGACCAGATGTGCGCGGACAGCTGGCGCTGGCAGGCCGCGAATCCGCATGGTTTCGACGACCCGGCACCGGCCCATGCCTCGGGCCTGCCGCGCTTCCAGGACAACACCAGCACGAGCATCAACTCCAAACCGGGACACAGCCATGCCTGAAAACGCATCCTCATCTCCTGGCGAGCAGGCCGCTGGCCGCTCGGGATATCCACCGGGTGTCTGCGCGCCCGCCGCGCCGCTATGGCCCGGTTTCCTGAGGGGGCAGGAAAACGCGCCGGTGCGCGTGCTGCTCGTCGACGACGACGAGTTCATGCGCCGGGTCATCGCGCAGGAACTGCTGTCGGACCTGCGCATCCAGCTCGAAGGCCAGGCCGGCAGCCTGCGCGACGGCCGCCGGCTGCTGGTCACGCACGAGTTCGACGTGTTGATGGTCGACCTGCGGCTGGGCGACGGCAGCGGCTTCGAGCTGATCCAGGAGGCCCGCGAACTCCACCGCGCGGGAGAGATCATCGTGATTTCCGCGATGGAGGACGAGGCGCACGTGCTGCATGCCTTCGAACTGGGCGCCACCGGCTACCTGCTGAAGGACGCCTGGCTGCAGAGCTTTTCCCAGGCCGTGCTGCAGGTGGTCAACGGTGGCGCGGCCATCACGCCGCGGCTGGCGCGGCGGCTGCTCTCGCGGCTGATCCATCGGCCCGGCAACATGCCGCCGTCGGTGGAGCCGCCCGCGCGCGAGGCGACACTGACGGCCCGCGAGTGCGAGATCCTGCGCTGCGTGGCGCGCGGCCACGTCACCGACGAGATCGGCACCAAGCTCGGCATCTCGGGCCAGACCGTCAACGCGCACATCAAGAACATCTACAAGAAACTGCACGTGCATTCGCGTGCGCAGGCCGTGAGCTACGCGGCGTACTCAGGGCTGATCTGAAGCCCTCTTCCCACTCCCTCAAAAAGAAACGCAGGCAGGCCATCATGACAACCCCTCTCATCCATCCCGTGGTTCTGTGCGGCGGCAGCGGCACGCGGCTGTGGCCGCTGTCGCGCAAGGCGCTGCCCAAGCAGTTCGCGCCGCTGGTCGGCGGCAAGAGCCTGCTGCACCTCACGCTCGAACGACTGTCGGTGCTGAACCGCGACATCACCTGCATCACGTCGGAAGACCATCGCTTCCTGGTGAAGGAAACGCTGGAGAACGCCAATGCCACGGGCCGGCAGATCCTGGAGCCGGTGGCGCGCAACACCGCCGCGGCCATGGCCTCGGCCGCGCTGCTGGCCGATCCCGGCGACCTGCTGCTGTTCGCGCCGGCCGACCACCACATTCCAGACACCGCGCTGTTCGCCCGCACCGTGCGCACCGGCGTCAAGGCAGCACTGGCCGGCAAGATCGTCACCTTCGGCGTGGTGCCGAGTTTTCCGAGCACCGCCTACGGCTACATCGAGGCCGGCGAGCCCTCGGCCGACGGGCGCAGCCAGGCCGTCGCGCGCTTTGTGGAAAAGCCGACGGCGGCGGTGGCCGAAACACTGATCCTGCACGGCGGCTACAGCTGGAACGCGGGCATCTTCCTCGTGCAGGCGCGCACGCTGGTCGCGGCGCTGCGCGAGCACGCGCCCGACATCCTCCTGGCCTGCGAACATGCCACCGCCGCGGTGGCTGCCGACGGCAGCTTTCTGCGGCTGGAGCCCGTTGCCTTCGAGGGCTGCCGCGCCGACAGCATCGACTACGCCGTGCTCGAAAAGCACAAGGACATCGCGGTCGTGAAATTCGAAGGCGCCTGGAGCGACGTCGGCAGCTGGAACGCGGTTGCCAGCCTGCATCCGGCGGACGATGCGGGCAACCGCCTGAGCGGCAAGGCCAGCGCGCTGAATTCGCGCAACACCTTCATCCACGCGCCGCACCGGCCGGTGGTGGCGCTGGGCACCGAAGACCTGATCATCGTGGACACGCCCGACGCCGTGCTGGTGGCCGGCGTGGGCTGCGCCGAGCAGGTGGCTGACGTCGTGCGCAAGCTCGTGCGGGAAGGCTGCGCCGAGGCCACCCAGCACCGCCGCGTGGTGCGGCCCTGGGGCGCGTACGACAGCATCGACCTGGGCGAGCGCTTCCAGGTCAAGCGCCTGACCGTCAAGCCCGGCGGCAAGCTGTCGCTGCAGATGCACCACCACCGCGCGGAGCACTGGATCGTCGTGCAGGGCACGGCGCGGGCCACCTGCAACGGCGAAGTCACGCTGGTGCGAGAGAACGAATCGATCTACCTGCCCTCGGGAGCGATCCACCGGCTGGAGAACCCGGGCAAGACCGTGCTCGAGGTGATCGAGGTGCAGACCGGCGGCTACCTGGGCGAGGACGACATCGTGCGCTTCGACGACACCTACGGCCGCTGCGGGCCGGCCAGGATACTGGCGGACGCGTCGGCCGGATCGGGCGCGACCGCGGTGCTGCAGGCGCCCGTGGACCACTGAATTTCCGCGTTCAGCCGAATCCGAATGTCATCGGGGCAGGTACGGCGTGATGTTCTTCAGCGCATTGGCAACGTAGGCTTCCTTCTCGCCCACGGGGGCGACGTAGTGAAGCGCCGCGGTGGCGGCTTCGAGCCCCTCGGTGCGGGCGATGATCCAGCCGGCCAGATAGGGAGAAGCAAGGCAGCCGCCCGCGGTGGCGACATTGCCGCGCGCATAAAAGGGCTGGTTCAGCACTTCCACCCCCGCCTCCTGCACCCACGGCTTGGTGGTCAGGTCGGTGCAGGCCGGCACGCTGCCCACGAGGCCCAGCTTCGCCAGGATCAACGTGCCCGAGCACTGGGCCGCGATCAGCTGGCGCGCCGGATCGAGCGCGAGGCGCCCCATCAGCTCGGGACTGGCGACGACATCGCGCGTCCGGATGCCGCTGCCGACGACGACCGCATCCGCATGGCGCGCGTCTTCGAGCAGGGACTGCGCACGAACAGTCACGCCGTTCATCGACGTGACTTCCGCCGTCGGGCAGCACAGGCTCACGCGCCAGTCCGGCTTCTTGATCCGGTTGAGGACGCCGAGCGCGATGAGCGAATCAAGTTCATTGAAGCCGTCGAAGGTAAGGATCGCGATGTGCATGGTGTCCGTGGAGTTCGTGCGTTGGAAGAAGGGGCGCGCCCATCGTAGGAGAGACGATCAATACAATCAAAAAATTGTCATGGATACATCCCGCGATGGCCGAAGCCCGCTACAAGCAACTGGTCGATCAACTCGCTGCCGAGATCCGCGCGGGGCGCCTGCAGCCCGGCACCCGCCTGCCCACGCACCGGCGGCTGGCCGAACGCCACGGGCTGGCGCTGGTCACTGCATCGCGCGTCTATGCGGAGCTCGAGGCCATGGGGCTGGTCAGCGGCGAGGTCGGCCGCGGCACCTTCGTGCGCGAGACCGTGCGGCCTCGCGGACTGGGTATCGACCAGCAGGCCGTGGCCGCGGGCCTGGTGGACCTGAACTTCAACTACCCCTCGCTGCCCGGACAGGCCGAGCTGCTGCGCGGCGCATTGCGCCAGCTTGCCGCCGGCGGCGAACTGGAAGCGATGCTGCGCTATGCGCCCCATGGCGGCCGGATGCACGAACGCGCCTGCGTTGCGCGGCACCTCGAGTCGCGCGGGCTGGCGGCCGAACCGTCGAGGGTGCTGATCGTCGACGGCGCGCAGCACGGGTTGGCAGTGACGGTCATGGCGCTGCTGCAGCCGGGCGACGTGATCGCGGTCGATGCCCTCACCTACCCGGGCTTCAAGGTGCTCGCCGAGGCGCAGCGGCTGGAGCTGGCACCCATTCCGGCATCCGGCCAGGGACCCGACCTTGACGCGCTGGAGCGCCTGTGCACGCAGCGCCGCGTGCGGGCCGTCTACACCATGCCGACCTTGCACAACCCGCTCGGCTGGGTGATGAGTGCGAGCCGGCGCCGCCGCCTGGCCGCCATCGCGCGGCGGCACGGCCTGCTCGTCATCGAAGACGCGGCCTACGCCTTTCTGGCCGACGACCCGCCTCCCCCGCTGGCAACGCTGGCACCGGAGACGACGGTGTACGTTTCGGGCTTGTCCAAGAGCGTGGCGACCGGGCTGCGCGTGGGCTTCGTCGTAGCCCCGGAAGCCTGGGTGCCGAAGATCGAACGGTCGATCCGGGCCACGACCTGGTGCAACCCCGGCGTGACCACGGCAATCGCCTGCGCGTGGCTGGAGGACGGCACCGTCGGCCGGCTCGAATCCGAGAAACGGCACGACGCCGCGACGCGGCAGGCCATTGCCGGCGACGCGCTCGCCGGGCTGCGCTGCGTGCGCCACCCGGCGTCGTACTTCGTCTGGCTGCCCTTGCCGGAAGAAACGCGCGCCGACCGCGTCGCGGCGGCGCTGATGCGCGATGGCGTGTCGGTGTCGACGGCCGAGCCTTTTTCCGCCTCGCAGCACGTGCCGCATGCGCTGCGGCTGGCGCTCGGCTCCGTCGGGTTGGACAGCCTGCGCAGTGCATTGCAGACGGTGCGCCGGGTAATTGCGGAACAGTCCTTCTGAGAGTGCCTGCAGAGGCGACACAGCCGTTTCATCGGGGGTGTCCATGCCGGCGAGTGGTGGCGAGGAGCCATCGCAAGCTATATTGCCTGCTCCCCAACCTGAGAGAAATCACCATGGCAAAAGCCTACTGGGTCAGTGCATACCGTGCCATCAAGGACGCCGACAAACTTGCGGCCTACGCAAAGCTGGCCGGCCCGGCAATCACCGCCGGTGGCGGACGCTTTCTGGCGCGAGGGCTGCCGGCCCAGGTCTACGAATTCGGACTGGCCCAGCGCACCGTGTTGGTCGAATTCGACAGCATCGATCATGCAAGATCCGTTCATGACAGCCCCGACTACCAAGCGGCGCTGGCTGCACTGGGCGACGGTGCCGAACGGGATCTGCGGATCATCGAAGGGGTGTGAGCAATCCCCGGCAAGGCGGGCGCGGAATGCGCGAATTTTCTTCTGGAGGACCGATGAACTACCAAGGCAGCTGTCACTGTGGCCGGATCGCTTTCGAAGTCGAGGGCGACATCCAGGGGGCAATGGCATGCAACTGCTCGATGTGCCAGCGCAAGGGGTCGTTGTTGTGGTTCGTGCCGCACGACCGGCTCAGGCTGAAGACGCCAGCCGAGGACATGAGCAACTACATGTTCAACAAGCACGTGATCTCGCATCGCTTCTGCCCGGTCTGCGGCATCCATCCCTTCGGCGAAGGCACCGATCCCAAGGGCAACAAGATGGCGGCCATCAACATCCGCTGCCTCGAGGGCATCGACCTTGAGGCGGTGCCGGTACAGCATTTCGACGGACGTTCGAAGTAAACCCGGCCCCTTGCTGCAACTCCGTCAAAGCCATTCGCACTCACAACAGGAGCGAGGGATGGAAAAGGGTGCAATCTCAGTGAGCAGAGCGGAACTGGGCGACGTTGCAGATCTTCTCGCCATCCTGAACGGCGCTACCCAATACAAAGTCGAGCGCGGCGATATGGCTTGGGGTAGCGAGGCAAGGTCTGAACAACGTGTGCGCGACGCGATGGCTGAGAGCCAGATGTACATCGTCCGGCAGGACGGCAGGTCCGTCGGTACGACTTGCCTTCAATGGGACGATGAGCACTACTGGGGCAAGCAGCAGCCGATCGCGGGCTACATCCACGGCCTCGCCGTCGAAAGTAGCGTTCACGGACAAGGCATAGGTGCGATGGTTATCGAGTGGGCGCGGCACCAAGCCTTCCTGCAAGGGCGGCAGTTCCTTCGGCTGGACTGCAGCGCCAGGAACGCCGGTCTCTGCAGGTACTACGAGCGGCAGGGGTTCATTCAAGTCGGTCAACGGGTTCTGCAAAGCGGCTACATAGCGGCGCTATACCAGTGCGAAGCGTCTCACTGCTGAGAAATGCCTGGTTCACCCGAGCGTTCTTTTGCTGGCGAGCGCAAGGGTCGCACGGATGCAGCTGCGGCGCGCAAAGAATGACGCGACTCATCGAGCTGCCGAAGGCAGTTGCTTTACTTCTTCGCCGACGCTAAAAGCCATCAGGTCCTGGCCGACGACGAGCGGCCCGTTGTACGTCTTGCGCGTCTGCTCGATCAGCGCGTCCACCGTCGGACGAGGGAATTTGGTGTCGGACAGGAACACCAGGTGGCTGTAGACCGCCAGCTTTGGCTTCGCTGCGGTGAAGACCGCACCCGCATCGGCTGGTGTGACGTGGTGGGCAACGATGGCCTGGAAGCCTTGGTTCGAAGCGAGGGCTTGCTCGTTGACCATGCACACTTCGTGAATCAGCAGATCCACGCCGGTGGCGAACTTCACGAGATTGTCGCTGCGCCGCGTGTCGCCTGAGATCAACACGGAGTGGCCGTTGTAGTCGATCCGGTAGCCATAGGCCGGCTTGATCTTGTCGCCATGGTCGACCTCGAACGCCGTGACCCTGACTCCGCCATGCTCGAACACCGCGACGCCGTTGCCGCTGAACTCGCGAGCATCGATCCGCGCAGCGTCGGCCGAGAGATGCTCGTCGGCGACCCGGGTTGTCACGTCGTCGGCGTAAGCGGCCTCCAAGCCCCGGGCCAGGGGTAGCACCCCGCTCGGGCCGATCAGCCTCAGAGGCTGTTTGCGTCGACCGTAGGGGGTGTCGATCCAACCGGTGAGCCAGATGTCGGGCAGGCCGACGGTATGGTCCGAGTGGTAGTGAGTAAGGAAGACCGCATCGAGCTTGCCAATTGGTACCCCGGCCTGCCACAGGCGGATCGATGAGCCGCGACCGGCGTCGAACAGGAGGTTCTGCCCGCCTGCGGTAACCAGAGTGCTCATGGAAAAGCGCTCAGGGCTGGGGTTGGGCGAGCCGGTGCCGAGCAAAGTAACCTTTATCTCGCCATCGTCGGCGTAAGTCCAACCGGTGAAAAGCAAGGCCAAGGCGACCAGAAGGGCGCGGAAGAGAGGGCTCATGGAGAACATCCTGATATGCGAATGGGGGAGTAGTCCGGCGCTGCGGTGCCGACGTCCGGGCCGCGACGGGCAGGACGTTCAGGTGCCGCGTTTCGTCCTAGATGCGAAATATATAGTTAGTTTATATAACTACTTTTGATGAGGTCATGAGCGTTTTCACCTATAACGCCAACTTGTCAGTGAGGTTTGTCGACAAGCTGCAGCACTCAACTTCAACCCCCGCCCAGCCGTCGCCTTCTTGCCTCGCGTTCGCATCGATGCATGCGCACCGATGACCCGCTGCGAGGCGCAGCGATCGTTCATCCATGCGGTGAGCGGAGGTGATGCCTTCCTTGCCCGCTCCGCAACGCGCGCGTCACCAACCGTGGAACCGTCCCCAGGTCTTCAGCGCGCCCTCTTCCGACAGCGCGTGATATTCGGGAAACTGCGCGCCCGTCGCGCAGGCGTGGTTCGGCAGAATGCGCAACCGCGTGCCGATGGGAAAGCGCGCCGCGATGTCCGCGTCCGGCGCGCCTTCGCGCGAAAGGATGCCGTGCTCCTGGTTGGCACCGCTGAGCACGTAGCCATCCAGCACCTTGCCGTCGATACCGCAGACCTGCCCGTAACCGAAGTCGCGCTTCTGCTTCTGCGTGCCGCGGTCGCGGCTCATGGCCATCCAGCCCACGTCGACGATGGCCCAGCCCTTTTCGGCCTGGTGGCCAATCACCGTGGTGAGCACGCTCAAGGCAATGTCGGCCTCGGTGCACACGCCGACGTTGCGCATCACGAGGTCGAAGAACACGTACACGCCGGCCCGCACCTCGGTCACGCCGTCGAGCGCCTGGGCCATCAGCGCCGTGGGCGTGGAGCCGACGCTGACCACGGGACATGGCAGGCCCGCGCCGCGCAGACGCTGTGCGGCGCGCACGCAGCCCGAGCGCTCCTGTTCGGCCATCGCCCTCAGGGCTTCTGGCGTGTCCAGCTCGTAGCTGGAGCCGGCATGGGTCATCACGCCGCCAAGGCGCATGCCGCCGTCGTGCAGCGCGTGTGCCACGTCGAGCAGCGCGTCTTCCTCGGGGCGGATGCCGCAGCGGTGGCCGTCGGTGTCGACCTCGATCAGCACGTCGAACACTTCGCCGTTCGCGCGGCCGAACGCGGCAATCGCCCGCGCCGATTCCACGCGGTCGGTGATGATGCCGAGCGCACAGCCTCGCCGGCGCAGGTCCAGCGCATGCGGCAGCCGGTGCGGCGCCATGCCGACGGCATAGAGGATGTCGGTGAAGCCCCCGGCGAGGAACTGCTCGGCCTCCTTCAGCGTGGAAACGGTGATGCCCTGCGCGCCCGCGCCGCGCTGCGCCTTGGCAACGTCGATGCATTTGCTGGTCTTCACGTGCGGGCGAAAGCGCACGCCGAGTTCGTTCATGCGCTGCTGCATGCGCGCGATGTTGTGCTGCATGCGCGCCTGTTCGATGAGGGCGGCAGGTGTGTCGATGGTGGAAAGGGTACTCATGGCCACCGACTGTACGTTTCAAGGCCGTGCCTGTGCTTCAATGCACGGTCATCAATCGTTAAGCAGAAGTTAATGATCCAGATCGAGGACATGCAGCTCGCCGCCGCCCTTTTGCGCGAACCCTCACTGAGCGCGGCGGCCCGCGCGCTCGACGTGACGCCGCCCGCGCTGTCGATGCGGCTGCGCAAGCTCGAAGCCGCGCTGGGCCTGTCGCTAGCCACCCGCACCGCACGGCGGCTGAGCCTCACGCCAGAAGGCGAACGCTTCGCGCGCGAGGCCGCCGCGCTGCTCGGGCAGATCGAGGGCCTGCGCGAATCGATGCAGCGTGACGACCGGCGGCTCACCGGCGCGCTGCGCATCGCCGCGCCCTTCGGCTACGGCCGGCAGTACATCGCGCCGATGCTGGCGCGCTTCGCCCGGCTGCATCCGGGGCTGCGCGTGCAGCTCGACCTGCGCGAAACCCCGTGGCCCGACCGGCACGACGTCGACGCGGTGATCCACATCGGCACGGTGCGCGATTCTTCATGGGTGGCGCGCACGCTGAGCCCCAACGAGCGCTGGCTGTGCGCGAGCCCGGACTACCTGCGCCTGCACGGCGTGCCGCGTGCACCGCGCGATGTGCTGGCGCACGGCTGCATCTGCATCCGGGAGAACGACGAAGACGTGACGCTGTGGCACGTGCGTCCGTCCAAAGGCGCAGCGGGGTCATCGGGCAAGCGGTCGGCCGAGCGGGAAACGCTGCGCATCTCGCCCGCCTACGTCACCAACGATGGCGGCGTGGCCCGGCAATGGGCCGAGCAAGGCATGGGCCTCGTGCTGCGTTCCGAATGGGACGCGGCCGACGCCGTCGCGCGCGGCACGCTGGTGCGCGTGCTGGCCGACTGGCAGTTCGACAGTGCACCGGTCACGCTGCTGGTACCGAGCCGCAAGGGCCGCACGGCGCGCGTGCAGGCCGTCGTCGGGTTCCTGGTCGAGAGCTTCGGGGATGCGGGAAAGCAGCTGGGCGCATAGCGATAGCCGGATTCGTCCACTGCCGCCCGCAACAGGACTACGATGTTTTGCGGCCGCCTTGCCGCCGCTGTCCAACCAACAACCTGAAGGAGACCGATCCCATGTCCAACCATGTCTACAAATCGCTCGAACTGACGGGCTCCTCGCCGACGGGCATCGAAGATGCCGTGCAGGTGGCCATCGCCAAGGCGCACGAGACGGTGCGCAATATCCAGTGGTTCACCGTGACCGAGACACGTGGGCATGTGGTCGACGGCAAGGTGGCGCACTGGCAAGTGACGTTGAAGATCGGCTTCACGCTGGAGTGAAGCGACGGACGCGGGGCGCCACGCTGCGCAGGCCCGCTAGCGCAAGTACCCCAGGTCCCGCAGGTCGGAGCGCACGGCCGAGCGATCCACCCCTTGTATCGGCAGGCTCACGAGCAGTTCCAGCCGGCGGCGCAGCGAGAACAGCATCTGGATCGCGTCGTGCGCGATCTTGTCGAGGTCGCTGCCATCGGCCACGTCCGGGTAGGCCCACAACGCCGCGTCGGGCTGGCCTGGCCATGGCGGCTGGCGGGATTCGGTGGTCGCATCCAGCGTGATGACGAAGTCTGCCGCCGCTGCATTCGCGCGCACCAGTTCGTCCCAGCTGCGCGGCGGCCGCAGCGGCACGGGGATGCTCGTGCTCTTCAATGCGGCGACGGCTGCGGGATGGAACTCGCGGGCGACCTGCCCAGGTTGACCGCAGGAAGATGCCGAGAACCGCTTCGGGTCCAGGTGCGCGAGGCACGCTTCGGCCAGGATGCTGCGTAATGAATTTCGTCGCGAGACGAAGATCACGCCGATACGTTTTTGCATGGAACCTTGACTATAGCCAAGCGTGCTGAATCCGTCCTGACCACCGCACTGCACAACGGCCTGCGAACGGTGCAGACTTGGGGGCATGGACAAGCATTTTCTGAACCCGCTTTTCGCGCCCGCCTCCATCGTGGCCTTCGTCGGCCACGCCGACGATCCGGGCGGCCAGACTCCGGCGGGCCACACGCTGCGCGAGGCCTTTCGCACCGACCGCTTCGACGGCACATTGCGCTTTCTGGACGTGCGCACCAAGGGCACGCTCGAAGAGTTGGCCCAGACCCACGCCGACCTCGCACTGATCGCGCTGGCGCCGCGCGACGTGGCGGCCGCGCTTGAAATCGCAGGGCGCATCGGCTGCACGGCGGCAGCGGTTCTTTCGAGCGGCATCGGCGCGGACCAGGCGGCTCAGTGGCGCAAGATCGCGCAGCGCGAAGGGGTGCATCTGCTGGGGCCGAACTCGCTGGGTTTCCAGCGGCCGCTGCTGCATCTGAATGCGAGTGCAGCCGGTCCGCTGGCCAGGCCGGGGCCGCTCGCACTGGTGTCGCAATCGGGTGCGCTCACGGCCTCGATGCTCGACTGGGCGCGGCAGAACGGCGTCGGTTTTTCCAGCGTGGTGTCGCTGGGCCCGCACACCTCGGTCGACATTCCGCAGGTGCTCGACTTCCTCGCCAACGACCAGGCCACGCACAGCATCATCGTGTACCTCGAAGGTATTGCCGACGCGCGCCGCTTCATGAGCGCGCTGCGCTCGGCCTCGCATGCCAAGCCGGTGGTGGTGCTCAAGGCCGGCCGCAAGCCCGCGGGCAACGAGGCCGCGCAGACACACAGCGCGGCCATCGTGGGCAGCGACGACGTGTTCGATTCCGCCTTGCGCCGCGCGGGCGCCGTGCGCGTGCGTTCCTTCGTCGAACTGTTCTCGGCCGCCAAGTGCCTGGCCTCGCGCTACCGCCCCGTGGGCAAGCGGCTTGCGGTGGTCACCAACGGCGGCGGCCCCGGTGTGCTGGCGGCCGACTGGATCAACGAGATCGGGCTCGACCTGGGCAAGCTCTCCGCGCCCGCGCAGAAAGTGCTGCAGCCCGCCCTGCCCCCGCTCGCCTCGCTGGCCGACCTGATCGACCTTTCTGAAGAGGCCCTGCCCGCGCACTACCGCGCCGCCATCGACGCAGCCTCGGCCGACAGCCAGGTCGACGGCGTGCTCGCCATCTTCTCGCCCAAGGCCGGCGCCGACGCGGCCGCCACCGCGAAAGCACTGGCGGACATTCCGCGGCCGATGAACAAGCCGCTGCTGGCCTGCTGGATGGGCGACTCTTCCGTCGGCAAGGCGCGCTCGGTGCTGGCCGAGGCAACCATCCCGAGCTTTCGCACGCCAGAGGCCGCGGTGGGCGCCTTCGGCAACATCGCGGCCTTCTACCAGAACCAGCAGTTGCTGCAGCAGACGCCGCCGCCGCTGTCGGCGCTGGCCAAGCCCGACATCGAGGGCGCGCGCCTGCTGATCGAAAGCGTGCTGGCCGAGCGGCGCCGTGTGTTGACGGAGATGGAATCGAAGTCGCTGCTGTCGTCCTTCCACATTCCGATCACGCGCACGATGCTCGCGCGCAGCGCCAGCGAGGCGATGATGATCGCGACGCAGCTTGGCTTTCCGGTGGCGCTGAAGATCGATTCGCCCGACATCCCGCACAAGTCGGACGTCGAGGGCGTCGCGCTCAACGTGATGAACGGCACCGGCGCGCGCGACACCTACATCGAGATGATGGAGCGCGTAGCCCGCCTCGCGCCCGAGGCGCGCATCAACGGCGTGACCGTGCAGAAGATGGTGCGGGCGCGGCGCGGCCGCGAGATTTACGTGGGCATGGTGACCGACGAACCCTTCGGCCCGGTCATCGTCTTCGGTGCGGGAGGCACCATGATCGAGCTGCTGAACGACCGCGCAATGGAGCTGCCGCCGCTCAACCAGTTTCTCGCGCACCGGCTCATCGAGCGCTCGCGCGTGGCGCAGACGCTGGGTGAATGGCGCGGCGCGAGTGCCGTGAACATGGAAGCGATCGAAGACGTGCTGCTGCGCGTGTCTGAAATGGTGTGCGAGCTGCCCGAGCTGCGCGAGATGGACATCAACCCGATCATCGTGGACGAGTCGGGCGCGGTGTCTGTCGATGCGCGCATCGTGATCGGCAGCAGCACGCAGGCGGCGGCGGGCCACCTGGGCAACGGCTACCAGCACCTGGCGATCATGCCGTACCCCGCGCGCTACCGGCGCGAGTGGCCCCTGCCGGGCACCGGCGGCGGCACCTACATCGTGCGGCCGGTACACCCCAACGACGCCCAGATGCTGCAGGCGCTGGTGCAGGGCCTGTCGCCCGAGAGCCGCTGGTTCCGCTTCGTCTCGCGCTTCCACGAACTGCCGCCGTCGATGCTGTCGCGCTTCACGCTGATCGACTACGACCGCGAGATGGCGCTGGTGGCGGTGATGCTGGAGCGCAGCGTGTCGCCCGAAGGCACCGTGCTCGAGAGCGAGCACATCGTGGGGGTGTCGCGCTACGTCACCAACCCCGACCAGACCAGCTGCGAGTTCTCGCTGGTGGTGGCCGACGAGTTCAGCGGCAAGGGCATCGGCTCGCGGCTGATGGAAAGCATCATCGACGTGGCGCGCGACAAGGGCCTCGCGGAAATCGACGGGCTGGTGCTGGCCAACAACCCCGACATGCTGAAGCTGGTGCGGCGGCTGGGCTTCACGGTGAAGCCCTTCCCCGAGGACCCGGACTTCAAGCTCGTGACTTACATGCTGTAGGGCTCGCCTTCTCTTGAAAAAAAACGGGCCGAAGGCCCGTTGAAAAGTCGCCCGTCGAATTGCAGAAAGCGCAACCCGACTCCGACTCACTTCGAACTCAATGCCTCAGGGTCTCCCCTCTCTCTCTCTCCATCCTCCAGTTCAAAGCGCCCGCCAACCGAGTTCCGGCGCGATGCGGCCAGACAAGTCGGTCAGGATCTGTTCGTATTCCGCACCGCTGAAGTTGTAGGGCAGCTCCACACGCAATTCGCTCACATGCGGCAGCACCGGGTCGTGCCGCAGGCGCTCCAGGATTTCGTCGGAGGTACCCACGAGGTCGCCCGCGAACAGCGTGCGCCGCTCGCCCTGCGGCGTCAGCGTGCGTTCGACGCGGCCGGCCGCAAACTCGCGGTAGCGCTTGCGCGTGGCGGCATCGGCGCCATCGAGCGGCACGATCACGCGGCCCAGCGCCACCCTGCCCCTGCGCCCATCCGCTTCGCTGGCGCGATAGCGCTCGACGAGGCCCAGCTGCGCCTGCAAAAAGTCGTCGGTGGTCTCGCCCGACAGCACATTGCCCAGCAGCAGGTTGAATGCATTGCGTCCCGCCCACTCGACCGAGCGCAGCGAACCGCCGCCGTACCAGAGCCGGTCGGTCAAGCCCTGTGGGTACGGTTGAATACGCGGCCGCACGCGACCGCCGGCCGACTCGACAAAGGTCTGCTCATCGCCAAGCAGCGTGTCCTCCAGGTTGGCCTTGAGCCGCCCGACGCGCTTGTGCGTGAAGTCGATGGTGTTCGGCGCCGCATCGTAGAAGCGGTTGCCCAACAGCGCGCCATGCTGCGGCGCGCCCGCGCTCAGGCCCACCTGCAGCCGGCCGCGCGACAGCACGTCGACCGTGGCGAGGTCTTCGGCAAGCCGGAACGGATTCTCGTAGCCCATCTGGATCACTGCCGCGCCCAGCTCGATGCGACGCGCACGCTGCGTTGCGGCGGCCAGGAAGGTCGCGGCCGACGACACGCCGCGCTCCAGGTGCCGCTGCCGCACCCATGCACCGTTGAAGCCGAGCTTCTCGCCGAATTCGAAGAGCTTCAGCGCGGCTTCGAGTCCGGTGTGCGGATCGCCCTCGGCGTAGTTGCCGGGCGTGAGGAATGCAAGATGGCGGATGCTCATGGCGCGAACTTCGGCAAACCGGGCGGGTTGGTCTCCGACTTCGGCAAGGCTTCTTCCACGAGGCTCCAGCGCGCCAGGGCCTTGGCGTAGGTGCCGTTGCGGATCAGGCCATTGGCCGCGGTGGTCAGCGCCACCGCGAGGCCGCTGCCCTTGCGCGTGGCAATGGCCACGTCCGACTTCAGCGGCCAGCCCGCGTTGACCGTTCCGACCAACCGGATCTGCCCGTTCCTCGCAGCCTCATAGGCCTGCGGCGCATTCGGATTGAAGTTGGCATCGACCCGCTTGGTGACCACCGCCAGCGTGCGCGTCACATCATCGTCGTAGTACTGGATCTCGACGGGCTTCAAACCCGCCGCAACGTTCTGCCGGTTCCACTCGAGCAGGATGCGCTCCTGGTTGGTGCCGGCGCCGGTCGTCAGCTTGAGGCCCGCCACGTCCTTCGGCTCCTTGATCGACTTGATCGCGCTGTCGGTGCGCACATAGAAGCCATGCAGGCCGAGGCGGTAGGTCGAGAAGTCGAACTTCTCCTTGCGCTGCTCGGTCACGCCCACGTTGGAGATCACCGCGTCGTACTTACCCGAGCTCAGGCCCAGCGGCCAGTCGGCCCAGGCGATGGGCTGCAGGTCGAGCTTCAGGCCCAGCGCATCGGCGATGAGCAGCGCGAAGTCGGCGTCGAAGCCGACGACCGTCTTCGCGTCGGTGGCGTAGGTCGAGATGGGTGGGGCGAACGGCGCAATGGCGACGGTCAGCACGCCTTCTTTCACGAATCTGAAGCTCGGTGGAATGGCATTGACGGCTTCCGCGTCCTTGCCGGCGCGCAGACGGCTGCGCTGTTCGGGGCTGAAGTCGAACTTGTCGGCAGCCTGCACCGCGCCGGCAACCAGCGCGAGTGCGACGAAGCTGCGGGCGATCCAGGCGCCCGGTGCGTACTTGAAAGTCATGCCCATCGCTCAGTTCTTCGGCAGGCCTGGCGGATTGGTGCGCGAGGCCTCGATGGCTTCGGAATTCAGGTTCCAGCGCGAAAGCGCCTTGGCGTAGTTGCCGTTCCTGATCTGCGCGTTCAGTGCGAGCGTGATGGCGTCCGCAATGCCCGAGCCCTTGCGTGAAGTGACTGCAATCTCGGCGTTCTGCGGCCAGCCGCCGGAGAACACACCCGCGAGCTTCGTCTTGCCGTCGCGCGCCTCATAGGCCGCGATGGCGTTCGGGCCCACGTACGCGTCGGCGCGGCCCGACTGGATCGCCAGCCGCTGCACCACATCGTCGTCGTAGTACTGGATCTCGACCGGCTTCAGCCCGGCCGCCACGTTCTGCTTGTTCCAGCGCAGCAGGATCTGCTCCTGGTTGGTGCTGGCCGACACGATCACCTTCAGACCCGCGATGTCCTTCGGCTCCTTGATGGCGCCAAGCTTGCTGTCGGACTTCACGTAGATGCCGATCTGGTCGTTGCGGTAAGTGGAGAAGTCGAACTTCTCCTTGCGCTCTTCGGTCACTGTCACGTTGGACACCACCACGTCGAACTTGCCCGACTGCAGGCCCAGCGGCCAATCGGCCCAGGCGGTGGACACCAGCTCCAGCTTGCGGCCGAGGCTGTCGGCCACCAGCTGGGCGATGTCGGGGGCGTTGCCCACGGGCGTCTTCGTGTCGGTCGCATAGGCCGCGAACGGCAGGCGGCCGGTGGTCGTGCCGACGACGAGCACGCCCTCCTTCTGGAACTTGAAGTCCTTCGCGAGCTTGACGGCCTCGTCGAGCTTCTGCGCGCGCGGCCGGCCGGCCTGCTCGGGGCTCAGGTCGGCGGCGGGTTGCGCCAGGGCAGCCAGGGGCAGCAACGTCGCCAGAAGAGCGGACAGGATGTTTCGTCGATGGGTCATGAAGAGCGATGCAGTAGAGAAAGAAAAGGATGAGGAATCAAAGAACCTTGGCCAGGAACTCGGCCGTGCGCGGATGCTCCGGCGCGTTGAACACCTTGTCGGGCGTGCCGGTTTCGAGAATGCGGCCGCGCTCCATGAAGACGATGGTGTCGGCCACCTCGCGCGCAAAACCGATCTCGTGCGTCACGATGACCAGCGTGGTGCCCGAGCGCGCCAGCTCCTTGATGACGGCCAGCACCTCGCCCACAAGCTCGGGGTCGAGCGCCGAGGTGGGCTCGTCGAACAGCAGCACCTTGGGCTTGAGCGCGAGCGCGCGCGCGATGGCCACGCGCTGCTGCTGGCCGCCGGAAAGCTGGCGCGGATAGGCATGCGTCTTGTCGCCCAGGCCCACGCGCCCCAGCAGCTCGGAGGCCAGTGCCTCGGCTTCGGCGCGCGGCAGGCCGCGCACCGACACCGGCGCCTCGACGATGTTCTCCAGCACCGTGAGGTGCGGGAACAGGTTGAAGTTCTGGAACACCATGCCCACGTCAACGCGGCGCTTGAGGATTTCCTTCTCGTGCAGCTCGTAGAGCGTGTCCGCGTCGCGGCGGTAGCCGATGAGTTCGCCGTCGATGGCAATGAAGCCGTCGTCCACGCGCTCCAGGTGATTGATGACCCGCAGCAGCGTCGACTTGCCCGAGCCCGACTGGCCGAGGATGACCGTCACGCTGCCCTGACCCACGGTGAGCGTCACGTCGTCGAGTACCTTGAGCATGCCGAAGCTCTTCGAAACGCCGTGGATCGTGACCTCGCCGCCCCGCGTGAGCGGATCGGTCCAGCGCGGCACCTGCGCGGGGGCGTCGGCGGCGACCGGCGCTCCGGTCACGGGTGCCACGGTCGGCGCCTTCGATCGCCACAGGCCGCGCACCACGCCACCGAGCCACGAACGCGGCGGATGGCGCAGCGCGCCGCGCGAAAAATACCGCTCGATGTAGTGCTGCGCCACCGACAGCACCGTGAGGATGATGAGGTACCACACCGTCGCCACCATCAGCAGCGGAATCACTTCGAGGTTGCGCCGGTAGATGATCTGGATCGTGTAGAACAGCTCGGGCAGCGCCAGGATGTAGAGGTTCGACGTGCCCTTGGCCAGCCCGATGATGTCGTTGAAGGCCGTCGGCAAGATCGTGCGCATCGCCTGCGGCAGCACGATACGCAGCGACTGCCTTCCGCGCGACAGCCCCAGTGCAGCCGCCGCTTCGAGCTGCCCCTGCTCCACCGAAAGGATGCCGCCGCGCACGATCTCCGAGGCAAAGGCCGCCTGGTTCAGCGTGAGGCCCACCAGTGCCGCCACGAACGGGCTGATCAGCTGCGTGGTCGGGTACGAGAAGAAGGTGACGTCGGTGCCCGGAATGCCCAGCGCTACGGTCTCGTAGAGGTAGCCGAGGTTGTTGATGATCAGCAGCAGCACGATCACCGGAATCGACCGGAAGATCCACGTGAACACCCATGACAGCCGCGCCAGCAGCGGCGAGCGGGAGACGCGTGCCAGCGCCAGCCCGGTGCCGAAAAAGAAGCCGAGCAACGCGCCCAGCGCCGTCAGCAGCAGCGTGCGGCCCAGCCCTTCGAGCACCGGCTGCGCAAAGAACCATTCGGCGAACACGCCCCAGCCCCAGCGCGGGTTGGTGAGCGTCGAATGCAGCACGATGCCGATGACCGCCACGGCAAAGATGGTGCCGGCCGTGCGGGCCGGGTACTTCGCCGGCACGACGCGGAAGTGCGAGTAGTCGCCCTTGGCGGGTGCTGGCGCTGCTGCCGCGCGCGGCGGTTGAGGCGCGCGAACGGGCGCAGGGCTGCGCGGCTCGCTGCCGGCGTCGAGGACGGTCGTGTTCATCGCTGTACCGCCTCGGCTCGTTGCGCGGCCGGACGGCCGTGATGGCGCCCCGTGTCCAGGTGCTTCTCGAAAGGCAGCTTGCGCGGCGTTTCGGGGTCGATGGGCGGATCGAACAGCGCCGTGTAGCCATGGCCGAGGTACAGGCCCACGGCCTCGGGCTGGCGAAAGCCCGTCGTCAGGTAGATGCGCTCGTAGCCCTGCCGCAGCACCTGCGCCTCCAGCTCGGCAAGCACCTTGCTGGCCAGACCCTGCCGCCGCAGTGGGCCGTGCGTCCACACGCGCTTGAGTTCCGCCGTGCGCTCGTCATGCCGCATGAAGGCGCCACCGCCGATGGCGATGCCGTCCCGCAGCAGCAGCACGAAGTTGCCGCCGTGCGACGGCGCAAACACCTCGGCCGGATAGCGGTCTATCTCGCGCGGCGCGCCGGGCTCGCGCAGCACGTCGCCATAGCGGCTGTCGTACTCGAACGAAAGGCCTTCGAGCAACGGCTTCGCGCGCGGGTCGAGCGGCGTGGTGTAGAGGAAGTGTTCGTTCATGCGGTTCGTCTCCGTCTCCTTGTGGTTCTTTCCCATCAGGCGACCTTCTTTTTCGCGGCGGGCGCGTCGTCTTGCGCGGCGTAGCGGCTCGCCTTGCGTGGCAGTCCCAGGTGGTCGCGCAGGGTGACGCCAGGCAGTTCTCGCTGGTAGCGCCCGCGCGCCTCCAGCACCGGAATCACGAACTCGATGAAGTCGTCCAGGCCCTGCCCCAGCACCGGGAAACCGAGGATGAAGCCATCGGCCGCGCCCTCGTCCACCCAGCGGATGATCTCGTCGGCGATGCGCTCGCCGGTGCCTACAAACTGCGTGCGCGGCGTGGCCACTTCGAGCGCCACTTCGCGCAAGGTCTGGCCATTGGCCTTCGCGTTGGCCTTGATGCGGTCGGTGGTCGAGCGAAAACTGTTGCGGCCGATTTCGCCCAGCTCGGGGAACGGCGCGTCCAGCGGGTACTGGCCGAAGTCGTGATGGTCGAAGAAGCGACCCAGGTAGGCCAGCGCCTCCTCCACCGTCAGCAGCTCGCGGATGGCGCGGTACTTGGCCTCGGCTTCTTCCTCGGTGGCCGCGACCACGGGACCGATGCCGGGGAATATCTTCACGTCGTCGGCCTGACGGCCCTGCGCGACCGCGCTGGCCTTCACCTGCCGCAGGAAGCTGCGCGTGTCTTCCAGCGACGGTGAATGCGTGAACACCGCATCCGCATACTTGCCCGCGAGACCGACACCCGCGTCCGACGATCCAGCCTGGAAAATCACCGGCTGGCCCTGCGGCGAGCGCTGGATGTTCAGCGGGCCCGATACCTGGAAGAAGCGCCCCTTGTGGTCCAGCGTGTGGAGCTTCTCGCGCTCGAAGAACTGCCCGGTCTCGCGGTTGCGCGCGAAGGCATCGTCGTCCCAGCTGTCCCACAGGCCCTGCGTGACGGCAAGGTACTCGTCGGCGATCTCGTAGCGCAGCGCGTGCTCGGGGTGGCTGCGGCTGTAGTTCTTCGCGCTGCCTTCGAGCGGGGTGGTCACCACGTTCCAGCCCGCGCGGCCGCCGCTGATCAGGTCGAGCGAGGCGAACTGGCGCGCCACCGTGAACGGGTCGCTGTACGAGCTGGAAACGGTACCCGCGAGGCCGATCTTCGAGGTCACGGTGGCGAGCGCCGAAAGAATCGAGATCGGCTCGAAGCGGTTGAGGAAATGCGGGATCGACTTCTCGTTGATGTAGAGCCCGTCTGCCACGAATGCGAAGGCGATGCCGGCCGCTTCGGCCTTCTGCGCGGTGCGCACGAAAAAGTCGAGGTTGACGCTGGCGTCGGCCGGCCCGCCCGGATGCTTCCATGAATTCATGTGGCTGCCGGCACCCTGCAGCATGACGCCGAACTTGATGTTGCTCATGACGATCGTTCTTGTGAGGTTGAAGGAAAGGCTCAGGCCAGCGCCGGTTCGCGCGCCTTGGCAAGCAGTTCGACGCAGGCGTGGCGCTCGGCGAAACCGGCCACGGGGATGTCTATGACGAACTCCTCGATGCCGTAGCGCTCGCTCAACGCGTCGAGCGCGTCGCGCACCTCTTCGCCGGAACCTGCGATCACATGCGGGCGGCGTTCTTCGGTGCGGTAGTCGCTCACGCCGGCCTGCCGCGCAAACTCGGCGGCCGCCTCGAGGCTCGGCAGGTTGACGCTCTGGCCCGTGGGCAGGTGCACGCGAAAGCTGCGCAGCGCACCGACAAGCTCCGCGGCCTTCTCGTGCGTCTCGGCCGCGAAGGCGAAGAGCGCGAGCAGCGGCGCGCGGCCCGTCTCGGCGCGGTAGGCCTCGATCGATTGCGCAAGATTCACCGGGTCGCCGTTGAAATGCCCCGCATAGACAAAGTCCCAGCCGAGGCGCGCCGCCAGCACCGCGCTTTCAGGACTGCCGCCGAGCAGCACGCGCTGCGGCAGCTGCGGGGGATTGGGCGTGGCCACCACGCCGGCCAGCGCATGGCCGGAGGCAATGCCATCGTGCAGGAAGGCATCGAGCTCGGCCAGGCGCAGCCCGAAGTCCTCGCCCTTCGCCTTCACCGGATCGTGCAGCCATTGCAGCGCCTTGCTCGTCAGCGGCAGGCCGCCGGGTGCCTTGCCGATGCCCAGGTCCACGCGCCCCGGTGCCAGCGAAGCCAACACGCGGAAGGTCTCGGCCACCTTGAACGGGCTGTAGTGCTGCAGCATGACGCCACCCGTGCCCACGCGGATTCGCGAGGTCTTCGCGAGCACGTGCGCTGCCAGCACCTCGGGGGCGGAGCCCGCGTAGTTCCTGTTGCCGTGATGCTCGGCGAGCCAGTAGCGGTGGTAGCCCAGCCGCTCCGCGCTTTGCGCGAGCGCAATGGTGTGCCGGAACGCTTGAGCGGCGTCGGCGCCTTCTGGGATCAGGCTCTTGTCGAGCAGGGACAGCGAGTAGGACACGGTGTGCGGCGAAAGACGCCTCGGAAAGAATTGACGCAAATTCTCCGAGGCATCGCGCGCACCGTTTGCGCTGAATTCCTATATCGATATTTGCTGAATGCTCAGTCGCGCACGTGGGACAGGATCGATTGCACGGCCTCATGCGCGCTGAGGGTTGCGGTGTCGATGACGAGGCGTTGGGTGGTCCAGGGCGAGTAGTCGTGGCGCTGCACGGACGCCCACGCCGGCGGCACGAGGCCCGGCACGTCGACGCTGCGCTGCTCGACGCGGCGCCGATGTTCGGCGATCTCGCGCGCGATGGTGGTCTTGCCCGTGCCCGGCAGACCGCCCAGGACGATCAGCATCTTCTCTTGTCTCCAGGTTCATGGCCCTGGCGCCAAGTTCACCACGAATGCGGCAGCAGGGCCAGCACCGCGGCCGCATGCAGCCGCCGCAGCGCCCGCACAGGTACATAGCCGTGTGGTGCCCGGCGCGCCACTTCGCGTGCCGAGCGCGGCGGAATGCGCCAGGCATTGGCTGTCAGGGCAAGAACTTTGCGGCCCTGGGCCGACGGAGAAAGATGAAAGGTACGCAGTGGCATGGCAATGGTCGAACGAACGCTTCGGCCGATTCTGCGCAGTGCCACCGCCTTTCCAAAGACGGATTCCAAGTTACCTGATGAGGTTCGCGATGGAGGGGCTCAGGCGAAGTCGGTCGATGGCGTCTCCCGGGGATTGCATATGCGTGCCCGGCTTTCTTCGTTGAGTGGCTTCGTCCGCCAATCCTGAGCGGGCTGTGGTTCGGGTTCGGACTTGGGGCGAGCCGGTAGAGTTGCGCCGTTCCATCGCACAGCTTTTCTCCCGAATGAAAAACCTCACCATTGCCCCCGCCACGCCTGAAGAAACCCGCTCTGGCGAGCTCGGCCTCA
>Ga0182007_10000336_pt1 | contig 29777 bp, 41 predicted proteins | sample Sormic07211113_1_FD_123023 | JGI IMG/M metagenome (GOLD analysis project Ga0182007, IMG submission 123023) | Rhizosphere microbial communities from Sorghum bicolor, Mead, Nebraska, USA - 072115-113_1 MetaG | ecosystem: Host-associated > Plants > Roots > Rhizosphere | place: USA: Nebraska...
ACACCGCATCGCGCATGGCCTTCACACAGTCAGCCACCAAATCCGGATGCCCCATCAGGCAGGCGCCGATCATGTTGTTTTGCACTCGGTCACTGGGGCAGCCGACGTTGAGGTTGACCTCGTCGTAACCGTGCTCCTGGGCCATGCGTGCGCAGGCGGCCAGATCGGCCGGGACGCTGCCGCCCAGTTGGAGGGCCAGGGGGTGTTCGGATTGGTGGTGACGCAGGAAGCGTTCGTGGTCACCGTTGAGTAGCGCGCCGGTGGTGACCATTTCGGTGTAGAGCAGGGCGTGTTTGGAGAGGATGCGGAGGAAGAAGCGACAGTGGGCGTCGGTCCAGTCCATCATGGGTGCAACACTAAAGCGCCGAGACAGCGTAGGCCGTGAATTTACTGGGCTAAGGCTCTGTTTATCTAGCATTTTACTCAACGTGTTCTAAGCGTGATTTCGGGCGTTTTCAGGCTTTTTTTAGGGCTCGGTGGTACGATGTACCACTTCAAAACTGACGCGTACCACTTTTGATATGGCGACTATCAGGGCAAGAAAACTGGCGGATGGGTCTGTTAGCTACACGGCTCAGATCCGCATCAAGCGCGACGGAGTGCAAGTCTATCAAGAGAGCCAAACCTTCGCCCGAAAACAGGCGGCGCAGGCCTGGGCACGCAAGCGCGAATCCGAATTGGATGAACCTGGTGCGATTGAGCGGGCGAGCCGCAAAGGCGTCACGCTCAAGGACATGATTGACCAGTACCTGATCGAGGTTGAGAAGGCCCGGCCGCTGGGCAAGACCAAGCGTGCAACCCTTTCGGCCATAGGCGAAACGTACATGGGCAAGCTGGCCGATACAGAGGTCAACACCCAATGCCTGGTCGATTACGCGTTATGGCGGATGAGCCCCGAGGGGGGAGGCGTCCAGGCGCAGACCGCCGGCAACGACCTGGCCCACCTCGGCGCCGTGCTTTCCATCGGCAAGGACGCGTGGGGTTATCAGCTAGACCCTCTGGCGATGGGGGGCGCACGGCGCGTACTGCGCAAGCTCGGCTACAACTTGAAAAGCCGCGAGCGTGACCGGCGCCCTACGTTGGACGAGCTGGGGGCGCTCATGAAGCATTACCAGGACATGCAGGCCAGGCGTCGAAGCATCATCAACATGATGAAAGTGGTGGGCTTCGCCCTGTTCTCGACGCGCCGTCTCGACGAAATCACCCGGATTCGCTGGGACGACCTCGACGAGCCCGGCCAGCGGGTACTGGTACGCGACATGAAGAACCCAGGCCAGAAGATCGGCAACGACGTGTGGTGCTACCTCCCTGACGAGGCCTGGAAAATCCTCCAGACCATGCCCAGAGCCGGTGAAGACATTTTTCCTTACAGCCCTGAATCAATTTCCTCGTCCTGGGCGAAGGCCTGCAAGCTCTTGAATATCCAGAACCTGCACTTCCATGACCTTCGGCACGAAGGCGTAAGCCGTCTGTTCGAAATGGACTGGGATATCCCCCGAGTGGCGAGCGTTTCAGGACACAGGGACTGGAATTCGCTGAGGCGCTACACCCACCTACGTGGCAAGGGGGATCGCTATGTGGGTTGGGAATGGTACGAAGAGATATTGAGGGCGCCCGTCCAACTGGGCGCCGCATCAATGAAGTGGCTTAAAAGGCGTGTTTTAACCCGTTGAGCTGGCTGTTCTCTTTAACCGCGGCTGCGCGCTGTAGATCGAGATACGCAGCCAGGTCGGTTAAGTGGATCCCCCTGGCCGACTTCTGGCTACGTTCCAGGCGGGTGATGGGTATCTTGATCTGACCGCTCATCACCTTGCGCTGGAACATGTCAGGTGTCAGGTGCGTGAAGTAGTCCCGGCAAACCTGCTCCAGCGAGATAATCGCTTGGCCGTCGTACTGGGCCATCAGGATAAAGGCTGTGTTCATGATGTCCCTCACATCCGAAACGAGTGATGAATGAGCGTCGGCCGGGCGGTACGTCCTGCAGGTTGCGCCTCGTTCGCCTGAATCTCGCAAATGAACCTGTGCCTATTCCGATTCGTTGCGCTCAGCGCGTTGGTGAGCCGTGGCAACGCGCCGATACATTGTTCATAGGCATCCGGCCCATGCCAGCTCTGGGCAGGCAAAACCTGGCAGTCAGTACGAGTTGCGTCGCTGCATAAGTACAAAAGCAAGAGGACCGTCATACGTTCCCCTTCCGCCCAAGGCGGGGGCGGACAGGTGTTGGTTTTATCGCTGAAGCCATAGCGACGACCCGCATATCTCTCTCGCTCAGCTCCATCTCCTTACTGCCTGATGGGGTTGCGGGAAATAATCGGTTGGCCTGTACAAATGCGGAGAAGGCCTCGTCGAAGTGCGCGGCCAGCGCGTTTCGCAATGCGTCGTAGTGAAGCTCGAACTCAATTGCCTCAGCCGGTGTAACTTCCACGCCGACCTTCTTTGGTCGGCCCCGGCTGGTGTACAGGCCAGGTGTACATGTGTCGCACACCTTGGACATGATCTGCACCGCGAGCCTACGGTCGTACACGTTCAAAATCGGAAACCAACGGATTTCTCGGCACTCGTCGTTTAAGTCGTCGATGGTTAAACCGTGACGCGCTAACAAGTTATTCAGCATGCGTTGCGCATTATCCTTCTCGCCGCCTTCGCCACGCTCTGCGAGGGCCATTAACTTGCGTAGCTTGGCCTGGACCTTCGCATCGCCTCCACGGGGCATGTTTGCTTGCATGGTGCTTCTCCTCGTAAGCGGTGGGGGAGTTGCCGCTCCCCCGTTCCGCCTTTTTTGATAGTCAGCGTGCGTATCGACGCGTTTTGTTTTGTCTGATCGCTTCCCGCTCGGCCATAAGAGCGGCCCACTCCAGCGATTTGCGCTGCTGCCGAATACGGCTACAGGCCTGGTGCTTGCGGGTGGAGCGCGCTTTGCCACAGATATCGCAGCGGCTGGGCAGGTCGAGGCGTTGACTTGCCATGGCTGGCCGTGTCCTTGCTGGGCTGACAGACATAATTACTGCCCTCCCATGAGCATGAGCGTCAGGCCGTTGGGCTGGCCGTCCGGTGTCAACTTGCTCAGCGGCTGGGTGGTGGTGTGTCCATTGGCGCTACGCAATGTGGCTACGTCGCCGTTGATTTCTTCAATCACAGCTTTGCGAGCACTGAAGCGATAGCTGCGACCGCCGCCACTGATTGCCACGTAGCTGACCGTGTCGCCGATAGCCAACGGGGTTGTGGTAGCCTCTGCGGCGCTACCTTGGGTTTGATTCACTTGCATGGTGCTTCTCCTTTGGTGGTAGGTGTCGGGGAGTTGCCGCTCCCCGGCACCGTCTTTTCAGGCCGTTCTGGCCTGGTCTTGCTTAATGATCGCTATGACTTCGTCCCGGTCCTTCGCATACGCGAAAGGCAGTTCGCCGCCTGGGCGAGTGATCGGGTAGCGCGCTTCAGGCAACCGGCACTCGGCCACCGTGTAGCCGCTGTCGGTAATCCAGCAGTTCTGCTGCACTTGTCCGTCTCGGTTGCGTTTCGCTGCCCACTTCATGCCCAGGCCCTGCGCAGGTCCTGCCAGATCGCATCGCCGTCGGGGAAGTAGGTGTGAACCTCTTGCTCGGGGCTGTTATCCAGCCGCAGGACGGCAATGCAGTCGTCGAATAGGCCAGCGTCGAGACTGCGCAGCTCGGTCAGGTCAAACGGATGTGCCGGGCCGTTGTACAAACCGAGCAGAAAGCGCCCGATGACCCCGCTTTGCCCGGTGTCGCGTTGCGCGACCGGCAGCAGGCGAACCAGCGCCTCGACGCCGGCTTTGCGGATGGCCGGACGCTCGGCCTGGTACTGGAACAACTCGTCATAGGCATCTTTGAGCGTTTCGTTGTGCATGGTGCTTCTCCTTGAGTGGCAGGCGTTGCCGCGCCTGGTGTGTGTTGCTGTCGATTGGTCAGGCCTGGAAGTGCCAGCACTTCACGATGGGCTGCTTGGTGATGACCGCGTTGCTGTGCTTGGCCTGGTAAGCCCGCACCGCACTATCCGTTGCCTTGTTGATGTCGATCAGCTTTCGAGAGCGGGAGTCCTTCAGCCGCTCGCGCAGCTCGCTGACATCGGCAATTTTCTGGCGATGCTCGGCGGCGCACTTCACAAAGTCGTTGAGGTTGATGGCGATGATGTTGTCTTTCTTGCTGTGGTTGACCACGGGTCCATCAGCGTCGAGGCCTTCCAGGTACTCATACACCTCCCAAAATTCGGCCACGACCGGATGATCGGAACTGATGGAGGCCTGGCGCTCTATCGCCATGCGAATAATCTGGGTGCGGGTGTTGCTGATCTGCGCATCGGTGAGCGAAACCACCATCCGCAGGCAGTCGAGCAACGCGAGCAATTGGGCGTGGTTCTTGTTGATCCGCTCGACACGGATATAGCCGCGCAGCTTGTTGCCGCAATGTACGCAGTCGCTTTGTTCGTCTTTGAAAGGAGTGTCGCAAGCGAAGCAGTGCGAGTGCAGGCAGCGCAGTTTCGCTTCGTAGCCGGGCAGGCACTGTGCAAACAGATCCATGACCTCGGCTTCTTTGCGCACGGCCTGCAACACGAAGTTACTCAGCGTTGCGCCTTCCAAGGCGTTGAGTGAGTCCGCAGCTGCGCGGCTCTCTGGGGTCACGTTCGGCCGCACAAAGTGCAGTTTGACGATGCGGGTCATGATCGCTTCAGAGGCCACCACCGGCGCGTTCTGGCTGATGGCAATGGTTCCCCGGAATGGCGGCTCGTACGTTTCGTTGCCGGCGGTTTTAACCCCTTTAGTCGCCAGCGTGCCGCCGCCGTAATAATCCTTCAGCTCATCCCATTCGAAAGTTTTGGCGTGTGCCTTGTCCTCACCACTACGGTCGGATTCCAGCAACACGATAGGCATGCCAGACACCTGGCCCATCAAGCGGCTGCGGCCGGCCTTGGTGGATTTGGACGGGTCGAAGCCCTCATACCCATCACGGCCGAGTAGCTTCCATAACAACGTCAGCAAGGTTGTCTTGCCGGCACCGGCTTCACCGGTGGCCTCAAGGAAGGGGAACGACTGGTAGCGATGACGAATTTGCTCGGCGAACAGCGAGCCGAACCAAAACGTCAGAGCGACGATGCCCTGGGTACCGAAGCATTGCCAGAGCAGATCCAGCCAGCGCGGGTCATAGTTCTTCGCGTCCTTGGTGAGTTGGATTTTGACTCCTTTCTGCAAGCTCTTGAGTTTCAGCTTGCCCATTTCGAAAAACTCTTCTTCGTTGATGGTGATCAGTTGCCCTTCGCGAACGGCCACGTCGTTAAATACATAGCACCCGTACTCCCGGCTGTAGCCGACGTAGTCGATGGTCTGGACGGTTTTAATACCAAACAGTTGGTCTTTCATGATCTTGTCCAACTGCTGTCCACTGCCGGTAAATACCGCCCCGGCGCCCATGCCAAGAAGCCTTTTCTTGAACTCACTGGCAGCAGCGACCTGGCCGCCCGTGAAGGTGTTTTTCACAGAGCCACCGTCGTGCGGGAAATCGACGCGGAAGAAATACCAGGACTCGTCGGTTATCTCGTTGCGCTGGAAATACAGTGCCTTGGGGTAGCAATTCGCGATCTCGACCACGCAGCCAGACATGCGCAGTGCCTTTTCGCGAATGGCCTTTTCGTTGAGTAGTTGGTCTTCTTTTTTGTCGCTGTCATCGAGCGCCTGTTTGGCGCTGTTGAACTTGGAAATATCCAACTTCCACCAGTACAAGCGGGAGTCGAAACAGAAGTGAAACTCCTCCCGTTCCCGCCACTGGTACATGAGCAATGCTTTATCGGTGGCACTCTCGGCGATCAGCAGCGCGCCCTGGTGCTTGGCTTCTTTGAGGTCTTTGTCGATCCGCTGGGCACGTGCCTCGTCACCGTCCAGAAACGCCCAGCGTTGATGCAGATCGTTCCAATCGACCTTGCGAGCATCTGGTTGCGGGATCTGCGCGGCCTCGCAAACGAAGCCCAGCTCGCGAGCCTGCTTGACCCACGACTTGGTGTACTTTTGCGCGCCAGGCTCGTTATCCAGGGCCCAGACCAACTTCGGCGGCTTCCCGCTACGGTCCGCTACCAAGGCCTTTAACGATTCTTCGGGAAAAGCGTTGGAGGACAACGCAGCGACTGCGGAAATGCCGTTATGGATGAGCGCTATGGCGTCGAAAATGCCCTCGACGATCCACAGTTCATCAACCTGGAGAACATCGACACAAGGTGGACACCACCAGTAGCCCTTGTAGCTTTGCTTAGGTTGGAAGCGAGCCTTCTTCTTACCGAAGCGTGAGGGCTGGTCGATCAAGCGCTCCCAGTACCCGCCGTGCTCCAGGGGGAATCGCACCGTGGCCGAGCCAATATTCAGGTCGCGGTCAAAGTAACTTTCCTGGGTGTACCAGCCCTCAATCAGCTCCAGCCGAAAGCCGCGAGCAAAGGTGAGGTATGCCTTTGCGGTAGCTGTTGGCTCATCGTTGGTGGCTGGCGCTCGCTTGCTCCAGTCGTCAAAAAGGTCGGGGTAAAGCTCCTTGACTGGGGCCTGGTATCGGCACTTGTCCTCACGGCCGCAGCGAATAAACCAGGGTTCATCATGGCGAGAAAACAAGCGCTTCTGGTTGCACTGAGGGCAAGTGCCCTTGCGCATGTAATTCGTACCGACCATGTGTTGCAGGCCGTAATCGGACTCAAGGCGCTGAAGCACATCAGCGCGCAGCTTGTGTTCCATGGGCTTACGTACATAAGTTTTTGAGCCATGGGAAATGTCGAGTCGCTTATTCATCGGGTCTTACTTCACTTCGCCGAGACTGTATTTAAGGGCGCCAATCAGGCGTTTTTGCGCGGCCATCACCGGGAAGGCCGCGAGCAACGAGCCATGCCGCAACCCCTCGGGGATCATGCGAAAGCGGTCGTCGTACCAATGCTCGTTGAACTGCTGTGCGTACTGGCTCCGTAGCGCCTGGAGCAGCGCTTCAGCCTCTTCGCGTGGCAGTTTTGCGGTGATGGCGACGTCGATTTGCATGGTCCACCTCGGATTTCGGGCAAAGCTCACCCAAACCCACGGTAAGCGGGGCAGGGCAGGTTGTTTAAACGGGGATTACTGAGGGGGTTGCTTCAGCGCGTCATCGCGCTGGGCGAGCAGGGTTTGCGGCAGCAGCCTTGCCGGAACCGGATACCGAAGGTCGGCCCGAGTATCGATCAGGTGGACGACAGTGCTGCCTGGGCTGTTGCCCCAGTCCACGCCGATCCACTTGCGCTGGTTGATGACTTGCAATTCAGTCCAGGCGTTGTGCACCAGCTTCTGCGCCATGAACACCGGCACTTCCAGCGCGGTGGTCATGTGCCGAACGCAGTTTTCGTACAACAGATCTGATTCCACCAGGTGCTGCGCTTCGTGCCGTTGCAGGTAGGCAAACGCCGCCCGTTGCATGCTGCTGCGATAGTCGTGGTCAAGCTCTTCATGGTTCATTGCGCACACTCCATTTCCATTTGGTCGAGCAGGTCGGGTTGATCGTTGGCGGACTTCATCGCGGCACGGCGCAGGGCAATGTCAGCGATGGGTAGCTTGACGGAGGGGTTCGCCATGCCGCTGGGGCTCATTTCATGAGTCATTTCGAACTCAGCCCGCACCGACCAGCCGCAGGCCTCGTTGGTGCATTGCAGGTAGGCCACCCGCAGGAAGATGTGCGTGCCTTCGCTGGTGCGGATACGCATGCGGCCGAGGCAGTGAGGGCAGACAAGTTTGTAGGTGCTCACCCAGCGAACCCCCGGCCGTGTAGTTGAATGGTCGCTAGCACTTCGGCGTAGCGGGCTGACATGTACTTCATCAGGGCGGAAACAATGACTTCGGCCTCACCCTGCTCAATGACACCGTCGTCCAGAGCCTGGGCAATGATCTGGTCAACCAACCCACGCTTGGCGGCAGCTCTTACGGAGCGGTTGTACAGCTCGACGTTATCCAGCGTTCCAGGCACCGCGACGGGCACAAACATGCCGCCATACATGCCGGTGATGTAATCCGCGAGATATGACGTACCCGCAACTTGCTCGAGGCGATGGATATGTTCGTCGCTCAGCGGCCGGCTGCCAGCGTTCTCATAGGCCTGGTTATCAAACTTCTTGATCGGCATCCCAAGGTCAGCCGCGGCGTAGTGCCGGCCCCCCGGGTAAGCGGCAATGACGGCGCTGACTACGTCTTTGCGGTTGGCTAGAACTGAGCGTTTCATCTTCTGGTTTCCTACCTGAGCCAACGGGCCTAATTTGTGACGACGCCGTCTTTGATACCGAGCAACACCGCAGCGCGGTGGGACTCGCCCCGCAGACATTTCTTCTGTCCGTTCAACACGGCGTACACCGTGGACGGGGTCAAGTTGTGCTGATCGGCCCAGTCTTTTGCAGAGAGGCCTTGATGCGCGAGTCGCTCACGTGCCTTTCGGCAAGCTTGCTCCGTGGGGTATGCGTTCGGCATAGTCTCGTTTCGTGTGATTTCGTGTGATGACAGGCGAAGTATTTCCCATGAATGTGGGAATGTCAACTCGTCGTGGAGACGTTTGTGGGAATTGGTGATCGCCTAAAAGAAGAGCGCGAGCGCTTGGGCTTCAATCAGACCGAGTTCGCGGCGAAGGCTGGCGCCTCGAAAAACAGTCAGTACAACTATGAGAAGGGCGAGCGCAGCCCGGATGCCAGTTACCTGGCAGCCGTTGCTGAACAAGGGGTGGATGTCCTCTATGTGGTGACCGGCCAGCGCTCATCTATGGGCGAAAGCCAGCTGTCCAACGATGACTTGGAAATCGTGATGCACGTGCGCGGTCTGGACGATGAGGATAAGGGCGCGGTGATGCGCCTTCTCAGGGCTTTTACATTGAAAAAATAAGGAGTTGGGTCATGAAAAGGATGACGTTATCGGTAGCAGTGCTGGCAATGCTCGCTTCGGGTGTGTGCGGTGCCAAGGAAAAGACCCAGAAGGTTTCGAGCAAAGACTATGGAAACGCTTGGCCGTTTACGGTCGATAGCGTTGACCTGTTGTGCTTCGGACCGTCGCCTAAGGCGTTGGCCAGGACGTCGGATGGGACCGTCTACGCATTGAGCGGGAGTGCACGGAGTCAGGCAAAAGATCGCGGTTGGTCGGACGGTCAGGACATCACCAAACCCAATCCTACGATGCCGTCCATCAAGATGGACTACAGCGATATCGTGCAACGTGCTCAGGCGCTCTGCGGCGGGGCGTAATTTGCAATAAAATTTTTTCCGATGGGCTGGTGACACACCGAAACATGCTGAGAATGACGCACTCCCCGGACGCTTTGGTTGGTGCCGATGTTGGCACCGGGCGCCCGACGTGTTGAATGGAGTGACACATGTCAGTGATGAAAGAGATAGAAACCAACCAATCGAAAGCAATCGAATTGGGTGAGCTGAATGAGCGGGAAAGGACAGTCGTGCAGCTTTTCAGATTACTTGATGAAGTGAGCCAGAAAGACATAATTCGATTTTTAAATGTACTGTTGTCAATGAAGTGAAAATTCCCGGCCTTGCGCCGGGATTTTGCATTCTAGTAGTGTTCGATTTTCTCTGTCGACCAGGAGTTGAAATGAAAAGAGGTATAGTTACTAGTCCCAATATCATAAAGCCCATTCCTGACGGTTTCGTAATGGAGCGCTCTCTTGGTTTAGAGGAATTAAATTTTTACGCGTTATATTGGGACAAGGTTGTAATCCCCACGAATAGTTTTATGCATAATATGATACATAATGAGGAGGCGTTGATTGATTGCGGTCTTGTTGAACGTCCTTGCGTAAAATTTTATGGCACGTTCAACTCTAGAGATATGCCTGAATTTTTATCAAGATCTCAAGTTGCAATCACTCAGGATCTCATGAGATCCGACAAAGAAATGGATTGGGTGTTACATCAAGTGGGTGATCAGTTAATTCTTCCAGGCGTGGACGTGGATAGAAAAAGATCATTGCGATTTGAATTGATGAATGCATTACCTGTACCTAGGGGGGACGTATTGGTTGCCGATCTGCTTGAATTCAAAGAGCGGCGAGCTGATGAGTTGCATGTTCTACACGATAATCTCGATAACTTGTACCTAGATATCTTAAAGTCTCCTGATCAAGAACTCACAACTAAGAAAACTCTGGCTGACTTGAAAAAGGCTATAGAAAATTTAGATGCGGTGTCGATGGAGAAGTGGAAGGTAACATCTAAGTTCGATTTATCGGTTGATTTTAACTTGGATGGCGCTACTATCGCGAAGCTAGCTGCGGGTGCCGTATTTGATTTTTATACGAATATGTTTGTAGCTCCTGTCGGTACGATTTCGGCTGCTGCTGTAAGCTTGCTTAAAATCAAGGCTGGGCGTGCTATCTCCATTCAGGCGTCTGAAAAAGAAAATAAGCTTTCGTATCTTTCGAAAGCTCGCTTGGAAAAAATTATTGTTTAAAGCGGCGCTATTTTTGAAGGCGATTACCTGAGTTTGTAAAAGGCTTGGGTAATCGCTGCCATTATCCTTTACCGTTTTTCATTTTTAGCCACTCTCGTTCCACTGCTCGCTTGGCGGTTCGCTCGCTTGCATACAACCATCGTAACCGCCTCGGCTTGCTCTGATCCCCCGCCGTCACTGTCTTTTCCTTCCCCGTTTTCTTGTCGCGGTAGTACGCGATGATCCCTGTGTAATTCCCCTTGTTCTCCTCCGCCAGCCCCTCAACCGTATCCTCGGGCAGCTTGCTTTCCAGCTCCAGGCTGACGGTGTATCCATTGTCCGGGCTGAGGGTGTGCTGCACATTGCCGCCATACCAGATGATCTCGTCGATCTCGTGCTTCACGCCTTGGAGCGTGTAGGTCAGTTCGGGAATCAGGTCAGGTCTGCCCCGGGCGAGGGTGTAGCTGAGCGTCGCGCTACCGCGTTGCAACCGGTTGAACTCTGCCCGGGCAGCGCGCAGGGCGGACTGGCGGTCGCTGAAGGTGTGGCGTAGGTCTTTGAGGTTTTCACCACCACCGGCGATGGCCTCCTGTTTCTTCGCACTGTTCACGTCGTAGAAATAGGCGCGCACACCGTCGTAGCTGTCGCGGTCGGCTTGCAGGTATCGGTGTTGGTCGCCGTCGGCGCGGGTGAGGGTGATATGCGGCAGCTCGGCGCCGGTGGCCGTCTTGCCGCCGCCCGCCGGCAGGCATATCAGGCAGCCGGCCTTGACGGTGACCACCGCGTCGAACTCTTCCCCCACGCGGCTGATCAGGTTGGCGTCGGATTCGTTGGCCTGGTCCAACTGAAGGATGGGCAATCCGTCCAGGGCGCCGGCGATGGTGGCGGTGAGGCCGTTGCCCAAGGCGATATCGCCCAGAACATCGCCGAGGGTGGTGTTGCTCCAGCTGCGCTCGCGCTTGGTCTTCAGGCCTTTGCGAAGGTCCGCCGAGCGAGCGCGGATACTCAATACATCCGGCGCGCCGCTGTGTTCGGTTTCATCGACCGTGTAGGTGCCTTTGTCCACCAGGCCTGTATCGCTCCAACCCAGCCACAGTCGGATGGTCGCGCCTTTGGGCGGGATCGCTAGCAGCCCGTCGTGGTCGCTGAGGGTGATGCTGAGCTGGTCGGCCTCGATACCGCGATTGTCGGTTAGCTCCAGGCTCATCAGCCGGGGGCTGATCAACTGGGCGATGTCATTGCCATCGACGGTGATACGAAACGCCGGCACCGGGTAGGCCGCATCGCGGCGGTAGCGCTCGACCAGGTCTTCGACGTAGCCGGTAACCTTGGACAGGGCTGCATCAATCACAGCAGCGCCCTCAAGATGTTGACGCCTGCGCTGGTACCGGCGCCGAGCAGATCGATCCGGTCGTCATCGATGCGCTTGAGGTTGACCGTGAATTCAATACGCCGAGGCGTGCCGTCACGGAAGAACAGGGTTTTGGTTTCGCTCAGTCCATCGATAATCCACAGGCCGTAGATCCGGCCGCTGCCTTCGACCATCGGCCAGGCCTTGCCGGTGTTCGCCATCAGGCGCAGGGCGTCGAGGCTAAGGGCACTGCCGGCCAGCTCCGGCAGGATGACGCCGGGCAGGGTGATGGTGTCGTCGCCGCGCCCGACAAACTGCCGAGCCGGAGCGGCACCGACACGGCTGTTGCTCGCATGTCGCCACTCGGTTTGGCGTTGCAGCTCCTGGTAAGCGGCGGTGGACAGGCTGAACACGAACATACCCAAGGCAAGCATCATGGTGGGTTACTCCAGATCTGACAGTTTGCTGCGTTGGCGGGCGGCTTTTTCGCTGGCGATGCGCGCCAGCTCGGCCCGCACGGCGCGGCTGATCGCCTGGGCGTCCATGCCTGGCGTGGTGTGGATGTTGATTTCGTAGGTGTCGTGGCTGTCATGGACCGGCGCCGGGGCAGGGCTGATGGGGGCGCGGTTATCGATCGACAGCGAGGAGGCAGCGACAGCCCCGACCGGGAATTGCGGCAACGGCATGGCGGCGAGAGGCATAGCGGTTGCGCCGAGGGCCAGTGTGCCGGCTGCCGTGAGCTGTTTGCTCAGACTGGTCATGGCGCTCAGCGGCCCGTTTTGGCTGCCCTCAAGCCCCTGGGCTAGGCCGGCCATGGTGAAGCCGCCCAGCTCCGCAAAAACTCGCGAGGGGCTGTGGATGTCGAGCTTTTCCTTGAACCAACCAATTACCGCATCGCCTGCGCCGGTGATGGCCTCCTTGGCTACGGCCAGGCTGTTGGTGATGCCATTTGCCAGGCCTTGAATCATCTGCGTACCCAGTTCAGCGAACTGTGCAGGTAGGCCTAACAGAAGGCTGAGCATATTGCCGATGACAGCGCCGAAACGTTCGCCCATTGACTGAGCGGCGCCGCCGACGTCCTCGACGGGTGCAAGTAGCTGGCCGAACCAGGTAATCAAGCTGCTGACGCCATCTGATATCAGACTGAACAGCGGGCGTGCGATGCTGCCCAGAAGCTCCATGGCCGCGCCGACACCTGGCAGCGTCATGACGGCCTGGCCCAGGTTCAGCAGTGATTGGCCGAGCCCGGCGAAACTATCGAGTACCGGTTGCAAGGCCCCGACCAGGCCTTGCCAGAAACCGAGGAAGAAGCCCTTGATCGGGTTCCAATACTTGTAGACCAGCACACCAGCTGCAACCAGGGCCGCGATGGCCGCCAGCAGCCAGCCGATGGGCGTCGCCATGATGGCGGTACCGACCGCACTGATCGCGCCGCCGAGCATCGGCAGCACGCTGGCGGCAGCCAGGCGGGCGCTGCTAACGAAAGCGGGTAACGCACTGAGCAAGCCACCCGCCGAGCGAGTCGCTACCAGGGACCGCCAGACTTTTCCAAGCCTGCCGATATTGGCGCTGGCGCCTGCTGCTGCGGTGCGCGTCCCTATCAGCTGGGTTTTAACAATGCCCAGGCGGATACCAAACATGCCCATGCCGTACCGCAACATCGCGAAAGGGCCGAGTAGGCTCGCCATCGTCAATGCCAGGCCACCAAACACGAAGGCCAGGCCGGCCACAGCCGCTACCACCTTGACCAGGCCGCCGGCCAATCGTGGGTTCTCCCGAGCCCAGGCGCCGATGCTGTTGGCAACCTCCCCGAGTGTGCCGATGATCTGTTTCAGTTCAGGCGCAACAGCGGCGCCAAACTCGGCAAGGGCGTTGGTGAAGCTGCCCTCTGCGGCTTCCATGACGTTGGTGAGGGTGGCGAGTTGTTCGTTGACGCGCTTGCGCAAATCGGCTTGGTTTTGAAGCTTCTGTTGCACCTCCCGATAGCCCGCGATCCCCTTGTTCATCATGGTATTCAAGGTGGTCATGGTTTCGGAGTCGTCGCCGAACAGATCCTTGATGGTGGTGGTGCGGTCTTCGTCGTTCAGCGTCTTGAGTTTTTCGACCTGGGCGAACAGGTTTTCCAGGCCGGCGAAGTTGCCTTTGTCGTCGGTGAACTTGAAGCGGATATTTTTGCCTTCCAGCTCCATGATTTTGTTGACGTCCTTGACCCCATCCTTATCCAGGCCAGCCTGGAATATTTTCCGGTAAGCGTTACCGGCCGCGCCGCCTTCCATGCCCGCCTGGTCCATCATGATCAGCAGCGGGGCCAGCTCGGCAGCAGCGTCGATGCCCGATTTCTTAATGGTGTCCATGACCGGTGCGATCTTGCTGAAACCCTGGAGCATGTTGGTCGGGTCTACACCGGAGTAGAACCCACGCTGAATGATGTCCATCAGCGCCATCATGTCTTTTTCGGATGTGCGGGTGGCGTCCTGCATCTTCGCGGCAAATTCAGCCGCGGCGGTTACCGGCATCTGCAACTGAACACCCAAATATGCAGCCGCTTCGCCGGTGCCGCCGAGGATGCTCTTTGCGCTGAGGCCTTGGCGCCGCAGCATGGTCATCATTTCTTGAAAGTCGGCCGTGGTACCAGGTAGGCGGTCGCCCAGCTTGGTCGCCAGGTCGGTGATTTTCTGGAAGTCTTCAGACACCTTGCCGGTGTCGTCCATCATCGAAACCTTGAGTTGCGTGGCCGAGTCTTCGTTCGGTGCAAAGGCACCGATGGCCTTGGCCACCGGCCGACTCGCGGCATATCCCACACCCAGGCCGGCGGCGCCGTTCATAGCCATGTTGCCGGCGAGGTTCTGGGTTTTCTCCAGCTTGGCCCGCTCGATGGCAAGGCGCTTTTGCTGCGCATTCAAGGCGACCAGGCGTTTGCCCTGTTCGCTGATGCTGGCGTTGGTGGCGCTGATTTGCTCGCGCAGTTGGCGTTCGTGGCTGCTCAGGTTCTTGGTGCTGATACCTGCGCCTTGCAGTTTGCTGCGAAGGGCCTGGAGCTGTTCGCCCTGTTGTTGATGTTGTTCCTTGAGCTTCTGCGCTTCGCGAACGGCAGCGCGGAAGTCCTTGGTCATCGCCTTGGTTGGCGCACCGGTGGCAGCGAACTGCTGAGACAGCGCCCGTACTTTATCGCGGGCAGCGATGAGGGCTTGCTCGGTTTGTTCGGCGGCAGCGCGCTGGGTGCGCCAGGCGCTGACGTCTTTCTGTTGGGTGTTGAGTTCCTTGAGGCGGTCGCGGGCTTCCTTGAGGGCGCGGGCGGCACCGATGCTGCCGTTATTGATGGCCTTCAGGGGGCCGCTCGCCTTGTCGATGGCGTTGAGCAACACCTGAAGTTTTAAGTCATTCGCCATCGGTGGAACTCCGCACCCGGGCGCGCTCGCGCCACTCCATCAGCTCTTGGAGGCCCAGCTGGTCCATGTCAGCCGGTGCCCAATGGAAAACCACGGCCAGATCGGCCATGGCGTCTTCTACGCAACGAGGGACGCGTCCGTCTTCACCGACTTCTGCAACAAAAAACCAGAGATCTTGCTGCCACAGGCGAGCAGGTCGGCCGGGTCCATGCTGGCGGCTTCGGGCGCGGTGATGCCTGGTGCGCTGATGCGCGGCAGAATCTTGATGAGGGTGGCCACGTCCATGTTCAGCAGATCAACCAGTTGCACACCGCGCAGCTCGCCGGATTGCGGTTTGCGCAGGGTGATGCTGTCGATGACGGTCTTGCCACGGGTGATCGGGGTGTCCAGGGTGACGGTGTTGTCGTCAACCGGCGGCAGGGCTTCGAGGGTGTCTTCAGGTTTCATGTGTGGCTCCAGATTGCAGGGTTAACCGCCCTGGTTCAGGGCGAGAGTGGTCAGATGCCGAGGGCTTTGCGCTGCTCTGCCAGCATGTCCACGCCATCGACGATTTCGATGAAATTGAGCAGGTCGATTTCGATGATTTCTTCGTTATCGACGATCAGTTTGTAGTAGGTGCAGGTGGTGGTGATGCTGTGCTCGGTGTCTTCACCCGGCTGCGCATCACCCATTTCGATGGTCTCGTGGCGGCCCCGCATCACGACTTCCACGGCGCTGATCTCGGCGGTGTCGTCTTGCTGGAACGAGCCGGTGAAGCGCAACGCGACGCCCGAGGCGTTGACGGCGCCGAACTGTTTGAGGGCGATCAGATCCAGGCCGCCGGTCTTCCATTCGAACTGAATGCCATCATCCGAGAAGCCGAGATCGGCCTTGACTGGGCCGTTCATGCCGCCGCCGCGATAGCCTTCCATCTTGCGGCCGAGCGGGGGCAGGGTGGCGCTCTTGACCACGCCGAGATAGCTGTTGGCGTCGTTGAACAGGTTGAGGTTCTTGAGTTTGCGGGGCATAGCCATGGCGGGGTTCTCCGTTGCTCGGGCACAGGGTCAGCTCCCCTTGCGGGGAGGCCCGGTTTAGCTGTTGATCTTGCTGGCGAAGTCGATCAGGTAGCGGTCGGTAATGCGCTGCCGTAGCGTGAGATCTTCCAGCGGTGGCACCGGCGTGTAGTCGTAATCCAGGAACAACTTGCCGGCCTTGAGCGTGTCCTTGTCGTTGGCGTCCTCCGGGTACCAGCACTGGCCGCCGATCAGGTAACCCGCCGCGACCATCTCGCGGAACTTCGCGTTTACCCCTTCGATGATGTCGCGCACCAGGGACGCATGCAGCGGCTTGTCCACAGCCCACATGTGCGCCTCGGCCATGGTGTCGGCCAGGATCTGCGCGGTACGGGTGTAGTTCTCGAAGGCGAACAGCGGGTCTTCGCTGGTGGTGCGGCTGCCCCAGAAGCGAAAGCCGCCTTCATTGATGAGTGTGGTGACCTCGTTGCTGTTGAGGTAGTTGGCGTCCGTGGCGGGGTTTTGCAGATCCCAGAACACGTCGGCGCTGATGCCGGTGACGCCGTTGACCGCGACGTTGGACAGCGTCTTGTGCCAGCCCACGTCCTGATCGATCTTGGCGCGCAGACCCAACGCCCGGGCCACGGCCGAGGCTGTGACCGTCGCGTTGGTGACGGTGCTCCAGTTCTGGAACTCCGGCCAGATGACCATTGCTTCGCGGGCGCCGAAGTTGTCACGGTAGGCGACCACCTCTTCCTTGGTTTTGCAGCCCCAGGCGCTCACGTAAGCGAAGCCGCGCAACTGCTGCGCGATGGTGACCAGGGCGGTGGCGACCGGCAGGCTGTCGAGGCCTGGCACACCGAGGATGCGCGGCACCATGCCGACGCGGGCCTTGGCGGCGAGCAGGGCCTTCAAACCGGTGTACTTACCCTCGGCCGTGGTGGTGCCGATCAGGGCGCTGGTGGTTTCCGCCTCGGTCTCGCCTTCCTTCACCCGCACGACGATGGTGTAGGGCTTAGTCTGGTCGGCGATGGCCTGAAGGCTCTTCGCCAGGGTGCCTGTGGTGCCGGCCTTGCCGATGGCGGTTTGAACGTTGGTCAGCAGGACCGGTGTGTCGAATGGGAAAACGGTGGCATCAGCGTCGTCGGCCGTGCAGACCATGCCGATAACAGCGGTGGGGATGGTGCGAATGGGGCGGGTGCCGTCGTTGAGTTCGATGACCCGCACGCCGTGGAGATAATCGGCCATGGGTTTGCCTGCGCAGTGATTGGGATGACAGTGCACAGGCTGCCGCGCGCGCGCCGGTTGGGCGAGCGCACGAGCTTGTAAGCGGTAGAGGTACAGGACGCAGAAAACCAATACTTCCTGATTGAGGGCTTTATTGGACCTGTATCTCCAGCCAGGCCGGAGCTACCGGTCGATGTTCCTTTAGCGGAAACTCCCCCGATTCAGGCCAACCGCGCAGTAAACGCCGATACGTTTGCAGCTCAGTGTATTGGGTTGCTGTCAGCGTGGTCTCTGAACCATCTTCCAGCTCGTCACGGTGACGCGTTACAACGCCGTCAGTAAGTGAAAGCTGATTATCTCGCCAGGCCCGCTCAATGGCGGCGAGTTCATCTGCCGTCGGCTGTGGCGGATCCTGCAACTCCGGTCGGCCATCAACCCCCCGGCCAATGATCTTGACCACCTGGCGCGGCTCAAAAAGTGCTGCGTGCTCATCATCAGATATTTCGATGCCCCCGTTATCAGTTAATTCGAAGGCAAATCGACCGTCTTCTTCAACCCATTTAGCGAACATAGAAAAACCTCAATAGCCGATGGCAAGCCAGTTGTAACCACCCACAGTGACAGCTGCGGTGTTGTTAGTGACGTTAGTTATGTATCCCGTAAAACCTGTACGGGTCGGTATTCCGGACTGACAAACGGCTGGATTCGGCGCCGTACTGGCCCCGGCATATATAGCGCCCACATACATACAGGCATTAGGGAATGCGACGGGGAACGTCACCGGCACTGTTCCCGTTGCGGTGTCCGTTGATGCGTGTCCAATTTTGAATATCAAGCCGCTGGGCAAAACTTGGTGGCCGTTATTTCCAAAAATGGCCGCAAACAATGGAGACGAGCGCAAACACTCAAGGCTGGCGTGGGCCCGCCACTTTTCACCGTCCGACACCAGCAAGATGTCCGACCCCATGGACATGGTGTAAGGCGATGAGACGGAAACGTTATTGATAGCCAGTGTGTCACCTGCCAACAGCGCCAACTTGGCCGCATCGACTGCGCTTGAAGTCGTAATCAGAATCGACGACCCCTTGGGCAGCGTACTTGACTTGGGCAATGTCAGGGTACCGTTTGCGGACATCTCGATTCGTGTGCCGATGTGCGCCGCCGTTAAGGTGACGTTGCCTCCCGCAATCCCCGCGCTGCTGGCATAACTGCCCTTTTCACGTTGCACAAACTCGGCGGTTGCCAATAGCTTGCTGTTGTCAAATTGCGTGGGGGTATCTCCAAAAACCTTGGAATACTGGAGTTGAGCCGATCCCGCAGCCCACCAAGCAGTCGCTCCATTGCTGGTCAGCACCAGGGTTGAACCGGGTTGAAGGGCGATGTTGTTGGGTTGGTTGAAGTTGCCGGCGTTGATCAAATCAGCGCCCACACAGGCAACGGTAACAATGCCGCCGCCGATGTTTCGGAAGTGAATCGAACCGCCAGCGGGCAAGCTGCTTGCGGCTGGCAATGTGAGGGTAAACGCCCCGATGGTTGAAACCAGCGTCCCAACCGCCGCCGCTGTCAAAGTGGTCGCCGACGTCAAACTGGTGAAGCCACGATAATTGCCCATGGAGCGCATGACGTATTCAGTCGTCGCGACTGACTTCGTATTGTCGAACAGCGGCGGCGTATTTGCCGTAGGGTTAATCAGTGCAGGCGAGTTGATGGGCGCAAAGCCCTGGGTGATGTTTTGAAACGCTAGCGCTGTGGTTCCCAGGACAATTGTCCCATCTGTGACCAACTGCCATCGGGTGTCGGCCAATGTTGCGCCTTGCTCGACTGACAAAATCATTGCTGACGTCACTTCGGCGTTACTGTCAGCATCCGGAGCACGCTGCCACGCCGCGCTGCCAGCGACGTAGATACCATTGTCCTTGGCGGCCGTCTGGTTCTTCACCAAAACCCGGTCCCCTGCAAGCAATGTTACGCCATCAACAATCTGCAACCCGGTCAATGCGATGTTCGCCGTGGTGGCTACTCGCACCGATTGCTTACTGTCGAGCTTGTACAGCTCCTCAAGAATCTTGGAGTCAACGTACTGACGTGTCGCCAAAACAACTGAGGGATCAATCTTCAATTCGACATTCGCCGTGTTGCTGACGATCAGGTTCATCCGCACGACTTGTGTGCGGCCTGAACCCTGGGTCAGTAAGGGCTTGTAGCTTGGTGCACAGTTTGCGACAGCAACCAGGTCGCCATCGGGGTCATACAGGCCGACTTCACGAATCCACCAGCCACCGATGTTCTCGGGGATGACCTGCTCGGCGATGATGATATTGGGGTTGGTAGGATCAACGCTGAGTTGGTTCAGCGGGGCGCGCCTGCGCTCATTGATCAACCGCGTTTGCTGCTCGTTGGGGATCGGATCGGTTTCATTGGCATCGCCGACAGCCATCTGCGCGAACGTCCATGGGATGCCTAGGGCATCCGCATTGGCCTGCTTGGCCTTGCCGATGGCGGTGAGAATGGCGAAAAACTGGCTGTTTTGGTTTGTCATGGGTAGATGTCCATGGTGTCGATCTGGTGTTCACGGCCGCCCTGGTGGATGTAGCCCGTGACCTCGATGTCTCGCTGTGTAGGTGGGTAGATATCAATCTCGTCGCCTTCGGTGATGCAGGCGCCGATATGAACTGATCCGGTTGTTTCTAGGCTGATGGCGAGCCCGGTGAGATGGCGTGTTAGGGGGCTGGCATCGTCGATCAGCCAGGTGAGTTCCTGGTACATCTCTTCGGTGATACCGGTGTCCAGTACGCCAACCTTGAGTCTGAAGGTGGCCCGAGGGCCGACCGGAACGGTCTGCCACCATTCGATGATTTCAATCAGGTAGCCGAGTGGTTCAACGACGCGGCGCAGTGAGCCGATGGTGCCCTTGCGTGAATGGATGTAGTACGCACTGCGGATGGCGGCGCGCTTGGCTGCTTCGGTCCATTTGCTGTCCCAGCGATCCACGGAGAAGGCCCAGGCCAGGTAGGGCAAAAGGGGCAGTGGGCAAAGGTCGGGGTTGTACAGCGTGCGCAATGGAATCGGCACACGCTGGATCTGGGCCAGCGCCTGCGCCGCTTGACGCTCCAATGGCGTCGAATTGCTTGGAAGAAGGGGCGCGTCTGCCATCATTCGGCCCCCAACGCCAAATCGACGGCCGTGCAATACGGGGCCTGGTACTTCGTGGCAACGATGTCTGCCCAGTTCTCCAGCACGACCTTGCGCACGCCCTCAACGTGCAGCGAGGCGTGGATAATCGATTCCGAAACCTCCAAGCCTAGGCGGCGTCGTTGGTGCACGAAAGCCAGCAACTGCGCATTGGCCGCCGCGAGAATCAACTCGCTCTCAGGGCCGGACGTCGAAAGAAACAGCTTGGCCTTGACCTGGTAGTTGATGACCTGGGCGCTTTGCACGGTGAGCCGATCCGCGACAGGGCGGCGGTCGTCGTCGCTGAGGTAGGCATTGACCTTTGCCAGCAGCGCGGGCGAGGCAGTGCCGTCACCCAGGATCGATTGCACCGTCACCACGGCCTCGGCCGGGGCGGGACTCTCGGCAGTGGCGTCGGCAACCTGGCCGTCAGCAGAGCGCGCATGAAAGATGTAGCTGTTACGCGGGCCGGCGGTGCTGAGGCCTTCCCATGCCATTTGAGCCCGCTCCCGCAGGCTGTCGTCGCTTTCCATAAGCAACGGAACCGGCGGCACGGCCGAGGGCTTGGCGGCCTGGATGACCAGGCGCTTGACGTTGAAGTTACCGGCCAGGTTCTCCAGATCGCTGCCCTTTGCCAGGGCAAGCATGTTGGCGACGGACGCCTCATTGACGCGTTGGCGCCACACCGTCTCGCGGTAGGCGTTCTCCTGGAGCAGTTTGGTCAAGGGCTCAGATTCCAGCTCAAGCCGTGCGGCGATCTCGGCTTGTTCCTCGACCGGCCAGAGGCCGATGGCGTAGGCCTTGCGCTCGGCGAGGATCTGCTCGTAATCGACCTGCTCAACGACCTCGGGCGCGGGGAGCTGGCCCAGGTCAATCGCGACAAATGAGTTCATGCGCTACCCCCCAAGTTCAGCGGTACGCTCAGACTCAACGGCTCGTTGCTATCGACGATGCTGCCCTCGATATCCAACGAGGATTGACCTTGCAGCGTGGCGCCCTGGAACTGCACGCGGCTCAGGCTGATACGCGGCTCCCAGCGCATCAGCGCCATGACGGTGGCCGCGTACACCTGCAACCGGGTGATGTCGTTGAAAGGTTGGTCTACCAGCTCGGGCAACAGGCTGCCGTATTCGCGCCGCATGACCCGGGTACCAATGCGCGTGCTGAGGACGTCGCTCATGGATTGGGCGATGCTCTCCACGGTGGTGATGGCGGCGCCGGTGTGTCGATTCATTCCGGTTTCCCCGTCTTGCCGCTGCCAGGCATGACGTCACCGTGCAGGTGCTTCACCAGGCTGATGCCGGCGGCCACCACATCTACCGAGACGGTGACGGTACCGGTGACGTTCTGGTTGCCGGTCTGGGTGTAATCGCCCTGGTGCGTGATGTTGCCAACGATGTTGATACCGCCAGTGCTGACTAGGTTGGTGGTGCCGCCATCGGTGAGCGTGGCGTTGAGGTGGTGAGCGACGCTGTCGTACTCGATCACCGTGCCGTCGCGGTAGGTGACTCGGTGTAGGCCCTCGCGGTCGCCGTTGGCGGGGATCTGGTCGCTGAACAGGCCGGTAAGAGCGACGCCGTTGCCGAGTTGGCCCGAGGGGCTGAACAGCAGAACCTGCTCATTGACGGTCGGTGGGTTCCACTCTCGGTCGGCGCCGGCCCGCAGGGCGATCCACGGCAGCCAGGCAGTGGTCAGGGTTCCGGTTTTGACCTGCACACGCGGGGGCTGCACCTGGACGGCAGCGATGGTGCCGAAGCGGATGAGGTTTTCTATGAGGCGGGCGAGGGTGGCTAAGTCGTTCATGGCGCCGATGGTGGCGCCACGCGTGCGCAAGCGCAGCTTTGTCAACTTGTAGCTAGCTTGGTTACAGTCCAGTAATGTATTGCTGTGGCAGACGGGTTAACCATTTTCAACGATTCAAAAAATCAAAGGAATGTAAATGAAATATATCTCACCATCTATAGACGAAACTGCATTCAACTGTCCACACTGCGGGGCTCTAGCAAAACAGTTTTGGTCAAATGTATTCATTGAAAGTTATTCAGAAGATAAGCCGCGCCCTAGACTTGTTGATAAGGCTTTGCTTGATGAGTTGGATCTTAGCGATATTAAGGACGTTGCGGAGCAAGAAAAATTTCATGATTGGTTTGTGCGGATGGCTGAAGGCAATCCTTTTATCGATATTAAGGATGATGGCACATATTTGAGGCGTCAAATTAGAAATTGCAATATCAGCAACTGCTTTAACTGTAACAAAGTCTCTATTTGGATCTACGATAAATTGATCTATCCTGTTGTTGGTAATGTTGTTCCTGCTAACCCTGATATGTCTGATGATATTAGGCGTGATTATGAAGAGGCTGGAGCGATTCTAAACCAATCACCTCGTGGTGCTGCGGCTCTTTTAAGACTTGCCATCCAGAAACTTTGCAAGGAGCTGGGGCAGCCTGGGGAAAATATTAACGAAGATATTAAATCGCTCGTTGCAGCTGGATTGGATGCAAGAGTTCAGCAGTCGCTTGACGCCGTGCGCGTGATTGGTAATTCAGCTGTCCATCCTGGGAAAATTGATATTCGGGATGATCGTGCAACTGCTGAAGCTCTATTCAAGCTTCTTAACTTGATTGTTGATAAAACGATTTCCGAACCTAAACACATTAAAGAAATATATGAATCCTTGCCTGAAAACCTCCGGGAGGCCATTGTTAAGCGCGATACTCCTAAGTCATGAATTGTTTGTGAAATGTGCCAGGAGGCCGTCGCGGATCAAATCTATATCCGCGTCGATGAAGCCAAGTATCTCTCTCTTTTCGTACCGCACATCCGGTGCACCGCGTTCGGCTCTGTCCTTCAAGCCGCACTGGTGCACCCTTGCGATTCGGGCAATCCGCCCCGTAAACCCGACGCTAATATTGTTTCCGTCGCCTTTGACTTTCAAAAAGCGCGCCGTGCGCAGCTTCTGAAACATTTGCACCTTCCGCTTCACCCGCCCCTGTTTCCCACGCAGGTTGCGCTGCTTACGCGGCGCGTATTTGCTGCCGTCCGGGTTGCGCTGGGCGATGATCCGCTGCTGCTGGCTTCGCCGCAGGGCTTGGCCGATGCTGCGGGCCAGTTTGTTGCGCGATGCCGGTTCCAGTTGTCCCAGCAGGCCGGCCGCCCAATCCTCCAGCGTCTCCAATCGGTTTGTCATTTCGGTACGACCCATTCACTGCCGGTGCCTTGGGCGCCAGGTACCCACGCCGGATCGAGGAACGCGGCCACCTGCTGAGGTTCGCCAGGATGGCGGACGGTGGTGTTGCCGTCGGCGTCTTTCCCCACAACCACACGCTCGGTCAGCGGCAGCGTCAGGCTCAGGTCCACCTTGCTGTTGTCCAGGATGTCGGCCTCGAACTGGATGCCCTCGGCGGATTTGTTCAGGTTCTCCAACAGCTCAGACTGGTTCACGCTCAGCCAGCCCAGCAGTGGCAACATGACGCTGTCGGGGTGACCGGCGTAGTCGGTGAGGATGACCTGTAAATCAAAGCTGTATTCGAACGACAACGAGGCAGCCGCGGTGCAGCGGATTTTGCCGTTGTCGATGAAGATCAGCAGCCGGTCGGGGTTGTGCTTGAGTTCGGCCACTGTGCCCAGCAGATGGGCGCGTAGGCTTTCGGGTTTGTTCATGGGGCCGCCTGTTGATGGTTGAACACCATGTCTACCTGGCCCGCGCATTCAGCCCATGCGGCTTCGACGCGGTCCTGGTCGGTGAGCTGATCGCCGTTATTGAGTGGGCTTGTCGCCGGCAGGGTGCAGGGCACCACGGCCGGACAACCACTGACGATAAGCGTCGGCGCCGGTGAGGGCGGGGCGCTCGCGCAGCCGGCGAGCAAGCTCAGGCAAAGGCTGGATAGCCCAGTTGCGAAGGTCTTCGTTTTCACGTTTCAGCGCCTCGATGGTTTGCTCGCGCTTTGCCAGGCCATGGCGCAGCTGATCTTGCTGGGCCCGCAGGGTGGCCTGGGCAATACGCTCAGCGTTCAGGGTGGTTTGCAGCGTGCTGAGGTTTGCGCGCAGCCTGTCAGCTTCGTCGCGTGCGATTTTGGTGTCCTTCCCCGCCAGTTCGGTGTTCTTCTCGGCCACGGTGATGCGTTGCTCCTGGCCCCAGATGAGCAGTGCCAGGGCGCCCAGCAGGGCGATGCCGTACAGCGCCTGGCGCAAGGTACTCATGCGCGGTACCAGCCCAGTTTGTTCATTTCTCCGACGTCCATAAGTTCCAGAGGCCCTCGCACGATCATCACTTGGCAACCCGACTTCATGCGGTTCAAGGCTTCGAGCAACAGCCTCATATCCTCCTGATCAGCATTTTCCGGCACCACCAACAGGTTGCCGTCCTGGACGTCCAGTTTGCGCACCGCTTCCAGATCGATCATGCCGCCACCTCCTGGCCGCAGCCGCACTCAGCGTGCCGCTCATAGGCGCGCTGGAGCTTGATGTCGTACAGGTTCCGCTGGTAATCCGGGCCGTTGTAGAGCTTGGCGAATTCGGCCCATTTACGGCCTTTCAAGGCCTTGTGCAGCACCGGGTCGGTCTGGATGAAACGCACGAAGGCCGCGAACTGTTGAGACTCGCCTGCACTCATGTCCTCGACCAGCGCTTGCACGCTGGCATAGCCCAGGCGGTGCCAGTGAAAGCCCATAATCTGGAACGCGCCCCAGGAAGCGGATTCCAGCGCGGCGGTGTCATCGATCAGGCGCGCATGGCTCAGGCGCTGATGCTCAGCAGTGCCGCCGGCATAGCCGCCGGACTTCGGATTGACGATGGCCGGATTGGCGGCGGCCAGTTGGTCGGCGTGGCGCTTGAGTTCGTCGGGGTTGTCGCCTTCGTGGCGCGGCGTGGCGAGCTGGCGGTACATGATGTGCCGTTCGAACAGAATCACCGGCTTGCCGTTCGCCAAAAAGCCTTTGCCCTTCGATTCAACCTCGTTGACGGCATAGACGCTTGCCAGCGGTACGTCGAGGATCTGCGCAGCCTGCACCAGGTCTTCGTTTCTCAACAGGAGCTGACAGTCACCGCCGGCCAGGCTGGCCTGGGTCTTTTCGCCGGCAACGCCATCGGCGACCAAACCGACTTTCAACTGATACGCCCGCACGGCGGCCTCGGTGGAATCGCCATAATCGCCATCCACCACCAGTGCGGCGCCGTGGTCGTTCAGGTTTTTTTGCAGGATGCGCACCGCCTGGGAGCGGTCGCCGTGGCGAAGCGTCGTCATAGCTGTTCTACCTTGCGAGTGAAAAATTTCTTGGCAGCGGCGCGAGTCCCCTCGACCCCAAGCAAACCGATTACCCCACCGAAGAACGGTGCGGTTGAGGCGGGGATACCGAGTAGTGCCAGGCCATGACTTGCGGCCAGTGCCAGGGCACCGCAAAGGGGGGCCTCAACGGCCATCCGTCGCAAGGTGCCGCCGCCGTACATGATCCGTAGGGCGGCGATGGTCAGAGCCAGGATCCCCGCATAAAGGGCAGGCCAGTTCTGTTCGAGCCAGGCGGCGAGCCAGGCCCAGGTGTCGGGACGTTCAGGCATGCGCTTCATTCCGTAATCCAGGGTTGGTGGGTTCGTGGGCTCGTTGCAGGTTGATCAGTCCCATAGGTTCACCATCTGCCGCTGTGGCGCGGCCGTCTGGGCTTCGGGCATCTGTACCGCCAGGCCTTGGGGCAGGATCGGCCCGTAGTCGGCCAGGCCGGGGTTGGCTTCGAGTACTGCTTCGGTCACGCCGGCGGTGCGGCCGTAGTGACGCCAGCACAGGGCGTCAACGGTGTCATTTTGAAAGGCGCGGACGGTGACAGGCATCAGATCAGCTCCACTGTGGTGCGGTTGATGCCGAGGAAGTCACGCACGGCCCAGCGCAAATCGCGGCGGTAGTCGTCGATGTTGGGCGTGAGGTCTTCGGCGTTCTGGTTGCCGCTGTTGGTGCTGTCGTAGGAGCGATAGCGCTCACACACCTCGGCGCCGGTGGCGGCTTCGATGGCGCGGCGGTAGAGGTGCACCAGGACGGGCACGTCGTTGATTTTTTCGCCGGGAACGTCTGCCAGTTCGGCATAGCCTGCGGCTTGCTGGGCGACGCGCCATCCGCTCAGCTCGCGGTTAACGCTGATGGCGGCTGCAACGGCGGCGGTTTCAAGGCGCGGGGCGGTGACGCTGGCGTCGATCCTCAGCGTGGCGCGCAACTGATCCAGATCGATCGAGGGCCAGAAGGCGTCGGTGTTGATATGGCCGCTGGCGACGGGGCCGCTGGCTATAAATCCGCTCATGGAACAGCACTCAAAAATAGGTCGCCGGTGGTCGGGGCTTCACGTTCAGGAGGAGCGGCCTGGCCGATCCGCCCCGAGCCGGCGGGGTGCGTGGGGACGCTCGGTTAGCCGGCAGGGCCGGCAAGTTTGTTGAGCAGGCGTTCGGCCCGCTCCAGATCTTTCTTGCCACCGCAGGCGTCGTGCAGAGCGATGGCTTTTTTCAGCAGATCTACACCGGCCTGGAGCTGGCCGGGTTGGCCCGGGGTTTCTTCGGTGATGCCTTCCAGCGTGGCGCGGCCCATGGCGAGAAACAGCTTGGCGCGGGCCTGGTCGGGCATGTCTTCGGCGTCGGTGAGTTCGGCGGTGCGGTGCAGGATTGCCAGGTCGAACGGTTCGCCAACCTTCTGAGCCTTGAAGGCTGCCGTCGCGACTTCCTCGGCGACCAGGCAGCCCAAGGTGCGGGCGAAGCGGTCGGGCATGACCATCTTGTGTTCCAGCACGTAGGTCGCGATGTCGAGGCCACCGGTGAAGTCGCCGGCATCGAAGCGCCAGACCATGACGGTGGTCAGTACCTCGTCCTGCGCGCCCTGGCCGCCTTCCAGCACACCTTGCACATAGGATTCATAACTCGGCAGCAACTGGCGCTTGAGTTCGGCCTTGCCTTGGTTGGACTGGACCTGTTTCAGGCGCAGGCGGTCTTGCAGCAGTTGGTTGAGCTGGTGTTCGTAGGCTGTAGCGCCGGCCATGGTTTGGGTGGGCTCGGTCGCTGCCGCCTCGATGGCGGCAGTGACACGTTCAAAGTGGCGGCGGCAGGGGTTGGTCATGATGGCCGCCTCAGTTCAGGGTGATGTTTTCGGCCATGGCCGCGCAGCCCAGGTCTTCGATGACGTAGCTTTCGTTCACCGATTCGTAGTTCTCGATGCGGTCGCGCTTGGCGTTGTCCACAACGGTGCGGCGGCGGGTACCTTCCTGCCAGTACAGCGACAGGTTATCCAGCCGGGTCACCAGCAGGCCGTTGGCCGGGAAGTGCGGCACGCGTACCGCTGGCAGGTTGCCGAGCCGTTTTTGACTGGTGACGATGTCGGCCGCCAGCATTTCGGTAGGCGCCTGGACCTTGTTGATGATCGGGAAGTACTTGTCGGCCAGCAGTTGGCGACCGCAGATGACTACCAGTTCGGTGTCCTCCTGATACCAAGGCTCGATGAACTCGTTGACCATGCTGACGACCAGGGCGTCGATGTTTTCGAAATCCTTGCCGGCGCCGATTTCGATTTTGCCGCTACCGTCCACCACCTCATCCAGAACCCGGGCAGGGTTCTCCACGCGCATTTTCTGAAGCCAGCCGATGTTGACGTCCTGCAACAACGGGTTGGTGACCGGGTTGGATGTCGCGGCACGGCTGATGCCGTTCCAGCCAATCATGATCCTGTTGAGGGCTTGGGCTTTGATGATGGCGTCGCGGATGCGTGCTTGGAAGTCCTTGAACTTGGCCCACTGGTCCAGCTTCTGATAGCGCAGGCCGGTGTCGAAGTTAGTTTGGGTGCAGGTGTACCCACGGTCGTCCAGGCCGCTCGGGTCACGGGGCTCGCGGTCTTTGACGGTGGTGTCGGTGGTGCTGGCAATAGTGCCGTCGATGCCGATGCCAATTTTTTCACCCGATTGTTCCTGTACGCCATAGACGTTGATGGCGCTGAGGAAGGTGCTGGATTCCTGAATACGGGTTTCCAAGGTCTGGGCGACACTTGGGTCGGCGGTGAATTTGGTGGTGACGTCAGTCACCCCATGCAATTGCGCCAGTTGTTGCAGGTAGGCGTTGAACAGTACTCGGGTGTCGTTACGCATGTTGATCGTCCTTCATGATTCGGGGGCTGTGGTTGGGCTGACTGTCAGCAGTCGGTCACGACCAGGTCATTGCCGCCGGTTACAGGCGGACGTGGTTTCTGACTATGGTCCTGGGTGGTGGAGAGCTTGGTTTTCAGCTCTGTGAGTTCCGTGCTGACCTGGTCGAGCCGGGTTTTCAGCCCCGCCGAAAATTGCTTTTCAGCAGCCAGTTGGTCGGGCAGATCTTTAACGTGTTCGGCGATGGCTTCGACCGCTTCGCCAATCTGGGCAAACTCGGTGTCGTCCTTGGCCTGTTTGCCGGTCAGCAGCGCTTGCACCTTGCTGAACAGCTGGGCGCCGATGCTTGGCTTCTCTTCGATTTCCTCGAACTTCAACTCGGTTTCCAGCGCCTCGGTAAACATCGAGGTCGCCGAGTAGTGGCGGTCCTTGAACGGACTGGCGTCGGGTTTTTGGGCCGAGAACGCCAGGACGTCGGTGCCCAAGCTGGCAGGCGAGTCGGTCACGGCCAGGCCGACGATGTAGGCCTCGCCGGTATCGGCAAAGCTGTCGTCGATTTCGATGGAGGTGTAAATCTTCTGTTTCGCCTTGTTCATGGCGATCAGCTCAGGGGTGGGCTCAACCTGGGCGAACAGGGCCAGTTTTTTCTGGCCGTTGATGTCTACCTCTTCGGTTTTCACTGCCAGCACGTCGCCATAGGCTTTAAACGGGCTGTCGGGCAGCAGGCTGCGGAAATGTTCCAGCCAGATACGGGCGCCGTAGGTGGACGGGTTGAAGTTCTTGGCGGCCTGTTCCAGCCAGCTGCGTTTGATGGTGCGCTTGTCCGAAGTGGCGCCCTCGACGGCGACGCGGAACCAGTTGCTGCGAAACTTCTTCATGCCGGGAATCCTCAGTGCGTGGGGCGCCTGCTGGGTTGAGCAGTGCGTTGCAATGAGGGGCATGGTCGTCACGGGTGCGAGCGGCGGCAACGAGACGGGACTGTAGACGGGGAGGGTACAAGGGGCGGCGCTATTGAGTCGTCGCCATGGGCGGCAGCATCTCGGCCATGACGACGACCACCCTGCTGCCTATCGATCCGCGACGCCAATCCAAGTTCCTGTATTGGATGGGTTGGCGCATCTGCGA
>Ga0182007_10000337_pt1 | contig 29777 bp, 63 predicted proteins | sample Sormic07211113_1_FD_123023 | JGI IMG/M metagenome (GOLD analysis project Ga0182007, IMG submission 123023) | Rhizosphere microbial communities from Sorghum bicolor, Mead, Nebraska, USA - 072115-113_1 MetaG | ecosystem: Host-associated > Plants > Roots > Rhizosphere | place: USA: Nebraska...
CACCCCACTGATTTGACCCGTCTGTGTCAGATTGTTATAATTACCCACACACCCGCACCCACACACGCATCCAGAAGGAGCGAACCCGTGGACCCTAAGACCCAGTGGCGTCACAAAAGCAAGCTAAAAGAACTCGCCAAGATAGAGCGCGGGATCCTGAAGTCTGTGCGTCGAGCGCAGAACCAGGCTGATCAGCTAGTACCCAAAGCGCTAGCCTGGATACCCACACCACAAGAAAGGCCGGAACCTATGACAGCCGTTATCCTGGCGCGTAGGGCCTGGTATGAAGCGGGGGAAGTGCGGACCATAACCGTTACTACCCTTTGCAGGGCGATTGCCCTTAATGAGGCGCAGAGGCTGTTAAAGCGCGAAGGCTTCACGCACTGCACCGTGCTAGATCTATACGAAGGACACCCCCGCGTGCAATCAATTGCACCAGGATCTGTGTCGATGGCGGGCGGTCAACCCCCGGCTTATAGTTGAATCACATTCAAGTCACCCACAAGGGGATAGCAAACATGAACACCGAAGCCCGTGACACCCTGTTAGACCTCTACGCTGATTGGTTCACCAACTACCTGACCGTCGAGCACTACGCCTCGGTGAACGGCCTGACCGTAGCGCAAGCAAAGGCCCTCATTGACCTGGCCCGTGAAGTCACTAACAGTCCGCACCCTGAAGCCTGATCACTGGCCCTGGCACTTTGCCGGGGCTGGTCTATTCTCACGTTACACAAACCAATCACCCAGAAGGGGATCCGTGATGTCGACCAAACACAAGCCGTACACGAAAGACCAGACCAAGGCGATAGAGGACGGATGGTTCGCCCTGATGCGGGCGGTGGAGTCCAACGGTATGCAGGAGTTACGTCTGCGGGAAGCGTACAAGGCAGACCACAAGGACTTCGGCCCGGTGGCAACTCGCGCTCACATAATCGGATACGTCCGCCAGGGTATGCGTATACCTGGACCGGCGACCATTCAGAACCTGGCAGCACAGCGGAACGAGATCGTCCTGTGCTACATGGTAGGCCAGTACCTGACTTATAACCTGGACTACCCGCACAAGCTGACAGAGATCCTGGACGAGGCCTGTGATGCAGAAACAGAAGCTCAGGATGCTTTCCTGAAAACTCTTTAACCGGTGGACCTGGCGAGTTCGTCAGGCCCTGCTACTCTTACATCGTCACCAACAAATCACCCTCAAGGGGATAAAGCAATGACCACTAAAAAACCGCTGACCATGCTGCAAGCCCTGGCGTCTGCCGACCAAGAGACTGGCCTGGACGTGACCTCGTTCGTGTTGGATGCCAACGACCTGGAACACGCCGACAGTACCAAACGGCTGGCCTACTACCATCACCTGGGCCTCTTTCGCATCCGTGCCGTGCCAGATACCGACTACTCGTTTTCCGACCTGTGCGGTGACTGCTTCAACCCTGAAGCATGCCCGGACATTCCTCCCGCTAAACTGGCCAGAGAGAAGGCCACGTTTCGGTCCCGTGTTAGTCGCCAGGGGGTATGGGGTTTCATCATGGAAGTGCGCAAGTCGTCGGCGGAAGCCTGGGGCGAGCCCGGTGATAACCTCGACTCACTATGGGGTAACGTCGGGGCGGACTTCATTGGGTCCGGCTATGATCACGACTTTCTGGTAACAGCCCTGGAGTGGCTCGAAGAAAACAAGGTTGTGGAGACTGACCCGCAAGCTAACCTCATTGCATCCGCGAAGAAGGCCCTGTGTGGAATGCGCGCACTCATGGCCTTACACCCCGAGCTGGTCGGTGACATCCAACCCTACTGCAAAAAACTCTTTGATGCTTTGGACCCGTACGACATGCCCGGCAGCATGGGCGTCAGTGTGCCCGGCACGCCACCCGCGCCCGTCGAACCTTTGCTAGGCTTTGATGGGTTCGGGTTCAACGTCATAGCGGACCCGTACCGCTCTCGCTTTGCCACCGTGCAAACGGAATACAAGCCAGGCGGCGCGAAGGACGCCGAAGGCGCGGAGATCCTAGCGGCCTTGCTTGCGTCCGGCGTAGTGACGCGCAACTACTAACCCACCACCCACCGGGCGACCTGCAAAGGCGCCCACAAGCATTGCAGGGGGTTCTATGTCGTGTCCTATGTATGTAGTCGAAGCACGAACGCCAGGCGGCGCGCTGGATCCTGGCGCGGAGCAACCGCCGTTTAACGTGGCGAGCGAGCGCCAGCTATTCGAGTACTACGGCGAACAAAGCGGGCGCATGGCCTACCAGGGCGACCAGGAGCACTACCAGTTGGTGGTCGATTGGTATAAGAGCAAGGGATGGGCAGTACGCCCGAAAACGTGGTAGGGGAGAGACGCCATGTCAGTGGAAATCGTTCACGTCGTCCGGGGGCAATGCAAGATAACCGGGAAGAAATACAAGCTAGTACGCGGACAGGTACGGCAACCCCACGAGGCCCGTGGAGAAGACGTGTTCCCTTCCATCTTTTTCGCTATCCACTCCGCTAGTCGGGCGGCTAAGACCTGGCGTAAGATGTCAGACACTATCATTTTCACAGTCGTGCCCGTGAAGAGCATTGACGGTGAGTTAGTCGAAGAGGAGGAGGGTGATGAGTGCTCTTGAAGCCTTCGCGGCGTTCTATCGCGGCCTGAAGGCCGTTGCTTTGATTGTCCTGTTCTATTGCGTATGGAACCTGGATAACCATTTGAAGGAAAAATACCATGTACCTGGACAAACCTCTGTTCAAGTTAAAGCCGGACGCACCGCGCCAGTATGCGAACGTAACCAATGCCCTTGAGGTCACTGAAAAGGGCTCCGCCTGGGTCCGACACATCCAGGTCAACACATCTCTGTTCCACCTGATGCGCCACCTCAAGGTTCCCGTGTCGTCAGCCGTGACCTTGTACCTGGACATTGAAGGACCCGTGGCGGTCTTCGGCCTGATGGTCGATGATCAGGACATGCACGACCTATGGGAGTACAGCAGCAAGCTGTTACCACCATTCTTGGACTGACCGGTGGGCCTGGCGCGGAAGCCTGGGCCTGCTATAGTTGAATCACACACCAAACGTCACCCACAAGGGGATAGCACCATGATCAAGAATCGCAACATACCCGTGGCCACCCAAGACCTCAAGACTTGTGTACACCACGCACACTCGTGGAACCGCCTTGCCGAACGCCCGGAAGCTTTCATTGCCCGCACCCTGGCCATGATGGACGAGCACACCGTCACCATCTTTGCCGGTGTCCAGGAAGTCCAAGCCGCCAGCCGGTGGGAGTACAACATGATCGGCTTTTTGCCTACGACCGCCCCGACGTATGAGGAGTTTGCAGCGTTGCGTGAAAAGATGCGAGGCTATTTCATCCTGTCGGTGAACTTCGAGGAAGTGTCACACGCCGTAAGGATCCTGACCCGTGACGCGGAGCTGATAGCAGCCTGGCGTGCGGCTATCGAATCGAACCCCGGCTACCCCGCAGCAGCCAAGTGGCACGCCGACACCGCCGCAAGCCTGGCGGCTAAGCGTACAGCCTTCGAGCGCAGGAACCCGGAGGTGGCCCGTGGCTAAGATCAACCCACAACCTGTGCGTGTGTTCACCCGCGAGGATCCGTGTACGAAGGTCCACCTGTTTAATTGCTTTACCGCGCCGTCAGGCTTTCGCCCCCGCGCCGTCGTCGAGGCCCGTGGCGAGATCGGTATCAACGCGATCAAGTACCTGCTCCGTGAAGGGTACGCCGAGGCCTTCGAAAGCGCCGGGGCGGATTGGTGGAAGCTGACTGAGGAGGGCGAGCAATGGCTCCTTGTGGGACTACAGCGGCACCTCGAATTACACCCCGAGGAGCGCTCTCTGGTAGCCGGTAACGCCCCGGCTAAGCGCAAGTCAGGACACCAGGGCGACAGGGTTATACGGCGCACACGTCGGTGATTGTCGATATTATGGTATGAAAGCCCTCATAATCTGCGAAAGCTTGCAAGAAATCGGCTTTTGCAAAGCGCGTGCAATCAATTGCACCAGGAGTCAGTGAGATGAAACGTAAAGAGAATGGCGTCACCACTTTGCAGGCCCGCAACGGTCAAAACGTCGTCGCTTTCGACGCTATCGCCAAGCTCTCTGGAGTGTCGGGTGGGGGCGTTGTCAAGGTCCTGGCAGCAATGCGCGCCATTGCAGATTATGAGGGTGACCAGTCACTAGCGGGCGGCCTGGGGGCATTTGAGAATGTTCCTACAGGGTTAGCGGATGAGTACCGCGCACGCGCTACAGCGGCCTACGCGCATGACCTGGCTGAAGCATTGGAAGGCCACGAACTGGCGCCGATCTTACGCCTGGACCGATTGGTGTAGCTTGCGGGCGGTCGTAGGCCTGCTATTCTCTTAATACACACCAAACGTCACCCATAAGGGGATTTATCATGGTCACCAAGAAATTCATCGCTGCTCCTGACATCGAACGCGACAGTGGTTTCATCGGCTGGGTCATGGCTACCATGCCGCACTTTGACCCGTCCCGTGGCCTGGGCGTTGCCCATGATTGCCTGGAACACCTCACCCGCCGCATCGGTGTAGAGAGCGAGATGGAAGCGTTCGGCGCGATCCTGTTCATCCGTGGCGACAGCGGCTACTGGGCTCGTAGCCTGGAGCGTGTACAGTACAGCCTGTGCAACTACGCCTACCAGACTTCCGGCGACTTCGCGCAGTTCCTGGCTCAGGCAGGGTTCAACATCCAAGCCCGTGGCAAGACCCGGTTGCTGGACGAGGAGCAGGAAGAACAGCTCAAAGACTTGCCCACGCACTACCTCCGTGATGTCCAGGAGGAGTGGGAGTGCTACAACGGCAGCGAAGAATACCCCGGTGATAAGGAGGCGCTCCGCGTTTTGAATATCGCCCTGGACTGGGTCCGCGCAGGCTATCGCCGGGCGGAACGCATGTACACCATGGGCTGTGATATGACGGCTGAGATGTTCATCGCCATTGAGCGCGAAGTGGACGCCCTCGGTGAACCTGAGGAGGGCGACACCCTCACTGTCACTTTCAGCCGTACTGAATTCGACTACAAGATCACCCGCAAAACCCCTCACTACAACGACTGGTAAGAAGGAGTAACACCATGCAAAAAGTTGGAATCTTGAGCCGTATGGGTCTCGGTGCTCTCTTGGGCTCCGCCCTGGCGCACAGCATGATGCAAGGCGTGCAATCAATTGCATCGACAGGCCCGCGCCAGCACCGCGTAGCGCCTAGTGTCACCCGCCAGCGTTGGTACAGCGGGCGCCACGACCACAAGTCAGGCAAGAAACCTGGCCAGACTGATGCACAGGCGGCGCAGGCCCTGGCAACCGCACAGGCAAAGCGGGCGCGCAAGGCTGTAGCCTTAACCCGTTGGGCGGAGCGTAGCGCCGAAGGTGCGCAAGCCTGGCGCCAGGCCTTAACGGGCGGCGCCACCTACTAACCACAAACCACCTACAGAGGCCCGAAAGGGCCTTTGTCAGTGTAACTAGCGCCGTTTAATGGGCGTGCTAATATTCAATTGTACCCCGGCAAACGTCATCCCCAAGGAGACAAACACCATGCGCGCTACCTGTGCAACCATCGCATCGCTTACGCAGATCAAAGACGTGACTGAAGACGACGCCCGTCTGATCCGCAAAATCTGGCCTATGTCTATTTCCCAAATGCGCGCCTACCTGGCCCGCCCGGCTGTTAACCTGGACGGCCGTTTTGATTACGTCCTGGAAACCTGCAAAGGATCCACCAACCTGGTGGAAGGGGCGGTCGACCGCATCATTGGCACGCACGGCGTGGAATACCTGGGCCAGCGCAAGCGCAACCGGAACCACGTCTACTACTGCAATGCCGGTGACACCTACGCCACCACCATCATCTTCGACGGCGACCGCCTCACCGTGGGCTGCATCGGTGACCTGGTAGAACGCAACCTCATTACCGAACGCGGGAGCTACTAACATGGCACTTACTAAAGCGCAGTACATCGACCAGGGGCGGTATGATGCGGGCGGCCATCAGCTTAATGGCAACCTGTACGGTAGTGAATCCTGGCAGGGTAAGGCGTACACCGAAGGCCACAAGCAAGGCGTGGCGGCCAGGAACGAACGTAAAGGCGTGCAATCAATTGCACCGGCAGCAACGCCAGCACAGCAACGCCGGGCGGAGCGCATTGAATGCATTGCACGCGGCTACATTGCAGCACTGCAATGGTCCGCTGGCGACGACGAAAACGAAAGCTTCGAGGACATTAATTTGTCCAGTGAGGCACAGGCGGAGGCCCTGGCAATCGCTACAGCGTTCTATGACGCAAACTCTACAGACCTGGGAGCTTATGCAGACCTTCGTGAAGGCCATGTAGGCACCGACATACGCAACCGTCACCAGGAAGCGTACAGCTTTGCAGGTCACGACCTCTGGCTGACCAGTCAAGGCCATGGTGTTGGGTTCTGGGACCGTGGTCTCGGGCGCCTCGGTGATCGTCTGACTAAGGCGGCAAAGGCCTTTGAAGGCGTATACGCATACGTCTCTGACGCCGGGTTTGTTGAATTGTCTATCCCTTATCACGCTGCATGGAAAAAGGTTTAAACATCATGGCTACCGACAGCACACAAAAAGCGATTGTAAACGCTCGCCAGGCCCTAGCAGACCTGTACGCCGATGCCTGCATAGCATTGGAAGCAACGCACCTTAAGGAGCGTGTACAGGCTGTTATAGCCAAACGAGCAGACGCGGCTGGCGCGGCTGAAGCCGGGGCGGAGCTGGCCTTTGCTTGCCTCATTGCCGCGCAAAAGCGTAGCAAGCCTACAGGGGTAGAGCTGACAACCGAACTGGAAAGCAACGCGGGCGCCTTCTATAGCCGAAAGGCCGTAGGTTCAATGGTCCGCAGGATCCGCGACAATATGCCCTAGCCTGGGTCGGTGTACATGGCGCTCCTTAGATGGGGCGTCTATGCTTTCAATACACACCCAAATCACCCACAAGGGGATAACACCATGGCAACCGCCAAACTGAATCACATGCAAGTGGAAACCCGTCTTTCGGACATCTTCAGCCATGCAGTTATCTGCAAACAAACCAGCAGCGAGTGGAATGGCATGGTGCGCGAATTCCTGGCAATGCTTAACGAGCGCACGCCGGGCGGAACACGCCGCTATAGCCAGGAGTTTGTGGGATACGCTCGCGGCTTCGCCCGTTGCCTGGACCGCCGTATCATGGAAGGCCCGGATGCACTCGTGGAGTTCGTGTACCGGGATGCAGAAGGCGTCTGCTATTCCACCCATAAGACCAGCACCCATCGCTCCACTGAAGAGTTCTATGAAACCGGGCGGGGTTGCGAACTTGGCGATATGGAATGCGCCCATGTGTGGAAGGGCACTAGCAAGCCATTCACACCCTGGACAATACCTAACGTCGAATCGGCCAAGCACAAGGCCCGTGAATCGGCAAAGTCTGATCCTCGTTACACCGTCTCACTCGAAGGCACGGGAAAGGCTACCCTGTGCTACGTCGTCCGCTTCTGCGGAGAGTGGGCGGGCCAACGCGATACAGAAATCAAAGCGTGGGACCTGGCAGCCGCGCACCATGCAGAGCGCCAGGCTTTGCTGAAGGGGGAGTAAATGGCGAAAGCTAAAAAGCGGGTAAACATTGATCGTGTGAAGCCGGGCGGCGAGATCGTCCGGTACATGACAGGAGTAGAAGAGGAGAATGCACACAAGATAATCCGTAACGTGAACCAGCGCGATGGGGAGTTGGTCATATCCTCTGTACCGTACAAGCGCTAGACTAGGATCCACACAAACCAGCAAAGGAGTTACCAGGATGAAAGCGATAGCACTCGTGGCACGGAAACTGATGCTAGCCATTTACGGGCGGCCGGTTGAACCTACAGCAGAGGAGAAGGAGAAACAGCAGAAGGAGTACGAGCGAGTGTTGTCGATCCTCTAACCTCGTGCAATCAATTGCACCAGTGTCGCTCGCTTCTCTCCAGGGCGGGCGGCACAATACAGACTCTTATCCATTCACCCATAAGGGGATATGCAAATGCCAGTCACTATGGAACACGCCACCTTCCTTTCCGCTGTTGTTCACCTGTCTCGCGTGGCTAACTTCGGTAGTTCCGCAGTAGGTGCCTTTACTATTTCCACCGACGCGCCAAGCTGGTTTGACGAGGACAACTGCCTGGCCGCTGTTGCGGCATTGAAACCTGAAGCTGTTTACTACTTCGACCAGGAGGAGATGTTGCTGGCGTACATTGCGGTCAGCTTCGGGGCGGATAAGCAAAGCGCTATGCAGGTACACACCGTATACGCTGCATCATTCCATCCTGAGACATGGGCCATTGCCTGCTAAACCGTGCAATCAATTGCAACGCCCTGGGCTAATCACCTGGGGCGTTTTCGTTTCCGCCAGATACATACACCAGGAATAAACGGGCGGACATCCTACACAACACCGTAGAGCCCATAGTAGGGAACACACCAGGACCATAGGGAATGATTACACGGGCGGATCCTGGAGAGTTTCGGGCGGACCAATATGCAATACCCTATAGACATAACCCATAGAGAGAATCATATAGAGATAATCCGTATAGAGAACCAACCATTAGTGTTCATCTCTATCCAGTGTTTTCCCAGTGAACTATTTCCCGCAAAAATTCTCTGGTGTTACAAGTTCAAATCATCGGTGTCTATCCGTGTCTAGTGCTGCTGGTGCTTGGGTTAGTGTCCAGGTCATGCTAACTGGTGCTGCTGGGTGCTGCTGTCATGCTAATGCCAGGCCCGTTTGTGTTATCTACTGCTAATAGAAGTAGTGGTGCAGTTATTCTTCTCTCTATAGGGGATAAATGACATCCCGCCCGTATTACCTGGGGTTTAACCTGGTACATGTGTTTCTCTCTCTATATGGAGCAAAGTACATCCGCCCGTGTTTTATTGGTTCTGTGTGGGCATGGCGCATTCATAACTGGTCACTGCTGGTGTTTCTCTCTATAGGGCATAACTGGTATCCGCCCGTGCAATTGATTGCACTGGTGTGGGCATGTGACATCTACTACTGTCGTCACTGCTGGTGTGGGCACCTGGTTTATACAACTGGTGAGTGGTGGTGGTCATGCGCGTTTCATGACTGGTGCTGGTGATGCAACTGGTGCTGGTGTCATGACTGGTGCAACTGGTGTCACTGCTGCTGGTGAAAACAACATGACTGCTGCTGCTGCTGGAATTCTCTCTATAGGACTGTGGTGGTATTCCGCCCGTGAATCCTGTGCCTGTGTGGGCATGTGCTATTAATTACTACACCTCTGCTGTAGTTGTCCTGGCGCCAGGTCACTGATAGAAACGCCGTGCAATTGATTGCACCGACCTGGGTCCGTGTCGGTCGACCACCCGCCCGGATTTTGCCTATATAGAAGGGATTCGAAAACGCACCGTTTGTCGGCTCCGCCCAAATCCGGTTTGCAGGATCACGAGCACCGTCTAGAGTTACCAATACCGAAACACAAACCACACACAAGGAATACCGACATGAACACCATTCAAATCCTGACCGGCCTTGCAGTAATGGGTATGATCGTTTTCGCAGTCGCCTACGCTGCATGGAACAACTAACAGCCACTCGCTAATCCATCGCCACTAGTTACCCATAAGGGGACATGCAAAATGAAAACCATCGCCACCTTCCCAGCTTTCGACGTTATCGACCAAGAAGCGGACTTGATTACCATCACCGCGCAAGATTGCGACCACTTCGAAGGCGTGCGGTTTTGCACCGCTTATGAATCGCGCCGACATGGCACCATGTACCGCGAAGTGTCCCCAAACTGCATTGACTACTATTGCGCTAATGATGAAGGCGGGGTGGAAGCGGCAGTTGCACGCGATAAGCAAAACGGCGGTACTCGGTTTTGGTTCAACAATTGCGCCAGTAGCATTACCTCCCACGCCAGAGACAAGTACACGCTGTTTCTCATTAAGGAGGGCCAATTAGTTAATATGGCCGGACACACTTTGAAGGTGCGCATTGTTGGCGAGCATGTCCGTTTAGAGGTTGTCGCACTTCCTGCATAACGTCGTGCAATTAATTGCACGGGGCGGATAACCCGCCCCACACTCTAACGAATTCGGAGTTACAACCATGTCTAATGCACCTTATGACAGAGTCGATGCGGCCTACATCTTTACGGGGCTGCATACGTCCTACACTAATGCAGCAAATGCAGAGGAGGGCAACAACGGGCCTATTGCGCAGTTGATTGAGCGGTATAGCGGAGAATGCTATTTAATGGCTCATATGTTCGAAACTTCCATTGCCGCAAGTAAGGCGCTTAGTTCAATAGTTGACTTTGACCGGGCGGACCTTGGAATGTTCGCCTATGACCATCTCGACAAAGTAGAGCCGGGAAGCCTGATCTATGCCCTATGGTCGGCGTGCGTACTTGAGCAGAAGGCCCCCGCCGACATAGTTGGGGTTTATGTAGATGCCATGGGCTGGCCTAGATTGGACGCCCCGGTTAAAGGTCGCGAAGTAGTTGAGTCGGATAACTCCCCGGTTGTAAGTATCCAGATTCAGACCGTCCAGATTCAACCGAGGGACGAAACCGGCGACGATGCGCAAGTAGTAGCGAGCGACAATCCAGCCGCTACCCATTGGTCTGTATACACGCGCAACGCCGAAGGGTTGGCGGATTGGGTAGAGGACTTTCCCATTCTCCCCGGCGATAGCGGACAGGCCCGCACAGCCGCGCAAATGCTTGCAGACAAGCTTGCAGCACAGTACGGGGTGTTTATCGAAACCATCAAGTAGATAACCCCACACGCACGACTAAGGCCCTTCGGGGCCTTTTTCGTTTATGACCGTTTGTCGGCTCCAATCAAAATAGTTAGATTTAAATTTGCAGGACCGGTGATCCCGACTATTCTCTAAATACCGGTAAGGCGAACCCGCCTACCAGATCACCCATAAGGGGATTCATCATGTCGAACGTCACCCACGCTACCAAACCAGCCAAGAAAGCAGCCGCCAAGAAAGCAGCCGCGCCTAAAACAGCAGCCGCTAAAACCGCGCCAGCCAAGAAGGCCGCTAGCAAGAAGGCAGCCGCACCAAAGGCGATTGTCCGCCCTACCATCGCCTACACAATCACCAATCGCCCTTCGAGCGGGGTTGTCCTCTTTGCCTATACAGAGGCAGCCCTTGAGCTGCTAGGCATGCAGGAAGGGATTGCAGTACCGGCCAGCACCATTAAGAAAGTAATGGGCGCTACAGCATTGCGCTACCACCTGGACAAACAAACCTTTGCCCAAGACGACAGCGGCAAAGTTACCCTCACCAACGCCGGTAAAGCCTTTTTCGCGGAGCGCAAAGTCAAAGCGCAAGCGGATCATGTCGAGCTGTTCAAAACCATGATGATTACCGGGACCATCGCCGGGGACCTGTACAAAAACGATGATCAGGTAGTAGCCATAAAGGCCTGATAGTAAGGACCGGGGCGGGGCGGATAACGCCCCCTCTCACACGCCAGTAAGGAGTTATATCTTATGTCATGCCTACATGTACCCGGTCTGCTACATACCGCGCAAGCGGTCCCATTCACCTATAACGAAGCATGCGCGGCAGAGCGTAGCATCATGGGGCGTTACACACGCAAGCACCTACGCGCTACCCTGCTAGCACGTAAGGCCATACGTCGCGCCCTGCAAGCGGCAATAGCGGGCGGGCACTACCTGCAAGCTGTAGAACAGGCACACCTGCATCACATCCTAGGCGTACAGTCGGTAATGCTGATTCGCCGCCACGCACGCACAGCCAAGTAAGGGGACTGCCATGCACACCACTACACGCGACACACTAGCGCTCGCCATGCAGGCCTTTGAACAATCGGGCGGAGCTATTACCCAATGCCCTACAGGCGAGCACAGTCCTGTATATGAGGCCGCATTCAAGCGCGCACTAGATAGAGCGCAGTACGGTTGCGCATGCGGTTGTAAAGGGGATTGGACAGAGCACAGCATGCGCCTAGGCGAGCAGGGTATACGCTAACCCACACATCCACACACGGGCGGCATAGGCCGCCCTACGCATAAGGGGACACACCATGGTCACATATCACAACACCTTTATAGGCGCGGTTAACGCCCTGTATAACAGCATCCTTGTACGTACAGGGGAGTACCATTGCTTTGACCTGACTTACTTCTATGGGGAGAAGGCGAGCGACCTCATATCAGACGATGCCGCTATGCACATACACGCGCACCCTATGTTTAAGGCTGAGGGTATGGCAGACATGCAGGTACAGTATGCTAGCTCTATGGGGTTGGGCGGAGAAGCAGATGGCGGTTGCATAGTTGCATACGACATAGATACAGACGGGATGTTCAACAACTACTTTGTTATCTATTCCATCTAATGCAATTGATTGCACCAACTAACGGGCGGACTAATCCGCCCTTCTTATATATAGAGGGTTATGTAATGAAAACAGCTACAGTAGAGCTGACGGTACTAGTACCCGATTCAGTAGAGAGTGAGGAGGAGTTAGACGAACTAATAAGCGCGGCTCTCTCCTCTAAGGGATGTGAGGTAGTAGAGCTATCAGCCACACTAGACGACGAATAACCGCGTGCAATCAGTTGCACCGACTCACACACGAACGGGCGGATAGAATACCCTATCCACCCATAGGCAATACCCATGCCACCCTATGAAAAAATCCACCATAGAAATCCCGGTGAAACGACAGTACCGTGCGCCGCACATTTTTTATGGGTACGAGTTTTGATTCCATGCTACCTAGATTCTTCGTCAATGCTCGCAGCAATCACTCAGGTCATGACTCAACACACTTTCAACATGAGAGAGTCATGAGAGAGACGAATACAAACTCGTGCAATTGATTGCACCGAAGTCAAATGTCAGTGGTTAAAAATCTGCGGGGTGACCAGGGTATAATGGGTCATGTCCGGGCTGCGTCATCTATGCCCGAAAAATCAAGAGGGTGACCACTATGAGCAGTTTGAAGTCTGGCGAGGCGAAGCTCACCCACGAGCAGAAACGTGCCATCGCGTCTATCGTACGCAAATCAGTAGCGGAGCATGTTCTCACTACCAGCCTGGCCGCAGTACACAAAGAATACGGCACCCTGGAGCTGCGCAACCTTGCACACGAGTATGCCGTCGAGGTGCGCGAGGACATTGCCAACGTCCTACACATCGAAGGCCAGTACCTGTAACCGTCACTCAAAAATCAACGGAGGTTGACATGCCCTACATCAGCACACACGCCACCATGGAAGGCATCAAAGACATTGTCATAACCAGGAAGGGTGGCCAGAACCTGCTCAAAATGCGGTTCCTTGTCGTGCGTCACGATGTCATCGACGACGAACCCGTACGTGTCGTGTACTCGGTCCACAACATGAATGAACTCCAGCGCGGTACAGGCCCTGGCTTGAACGTCAACTGCCGTGGCAAAGCGACAGTCGATGCAGCTATCCAGGACTGGGTAGATCGGGCGTGGAAGGGCTGCCCCTGGGACTACACAGGAGAAAGCGGCGAGTGGGTCACAGTACACAGCAGTAACTAAACAGTCACCCAAAAATCTGGAGGTTGACGATGAATCCGTTCACACCGCTACTCCTTATAGTCGGGATCGTCCTTGCGGTGAACGCGGGGATGATCTACAAGGACATCTGCTACGGGAACCTCACAGACCTGGCGAGGAGATTCGCGAAGACTACTCTCTGCGTTGTAGGGGTTGTCGCATCGGTGTGCCTATTCTGCGTCGGGCTCGACGTGTACAAGATGATGTCGTAACCAAAACCTGGAGGTTGACATGCACTACCCAGCTATTGGCCCGTTCTTCGGCTACCTCTTTATGTTGTCCGCGTTGGTGTACATCGCAAAGACATCCTGGGTGATGTACAAAGGCGACACGGGGCGGACTGGGCACCTGGCACTGACCTGCATCAGCTTCGGTCTTCTCCTGTTCATGACTGTCGTACCTACAGTCAGCGTCATGTCGATGCCAGACCGGGCGGTTCCCTATCGCGAGTTCAATCCAACTCCAGGAGTGTTTTAAGTGAGCCAGCAAAACCACTTCGTCGAGGTCTTCTACCACGGGGAACTCATCTACGACATCGGGGACGTTCAGCAGGTGCCTTCTGACGGCGAACAGCTCGACCTTAGCGACCTCGAAGACAAACCCGGCCTGTACACAGTCATCGGTGTCACTTGGGATCTCGCCGCTAGGAGCGTAGAACTCGAAGTAGAACTCACCTCGGACATGAAGGAGTAAATCATGCCTACACGCATCGTCACCCTGGCCCAGTTGGCACTCTTGCCCAAGGGCACTCTCGTATGCCACGTCAACGCAGACAGCGACGGAGTGGCAGAGTTCGACATCCAGGGGACACTCCAGGTAGGCCCGTTGCACAGGTTGTACCGCGTGGACGAACGCTGGGTCTTACTGTCTCCGGTCTTGCCTGACGTGCGCGTTGTAGACGGGCGAGCAGTGCCGTCATTCGGTTCTACGACCTACATGCTACCTACGACATTCCCCCATCGCTTCGTTGTCTACAGCGACGACCTCCTCAAGCAAGGAGAGTGACATGGTCGACTACCTGCTGTTCTGGCTGGCCCTGTTCAGTATCCTGGGTAGTTTGATCGCCTTCGGCTTCATCTGCCTGCTAGTGTTGGGCGCCTTCGTAACATTCAAGGAGTGGCTGGCAGATGCCCGTTGCAGGCGCGCAAGGAGAAAGGTATGAGCATGTTCCACCGGTTGACCAAACTGGCCCGTCTTGTACACTGCGCGGTCAGCGGGCACCCAGGCTACGTGAAACACCCAGGGTACGACCGGCGTGTCACTGACACCGTGACGTACGAGTGCACCATCTGCGGCGAGTGCACCACGATGTACGCAGTCAGCGGGGCTCATGACCGCTTCCTGGCAAAGCACAAGTCCGTCATCCAGCCCTAAATCCATTACCGAAAAATCACAAAGAGAATGACGATGTATTGCACACCTCATAGCGTCATCCACATGCGCGAGAAGGACAACACCGTCCACGACCTCGTGATCCTGCACCTTCACAGCTCCGAAGTGATCGAAGGGGCTCCTCTCTACGTGGCTACAGACCTCGACGGGCTGAACAGCGTGATGGTTTGCCTGGCTTCCCACCATCGCCCAGGTAAGAACACCTTGTTCAATCGTTGCAGGCCTACGCCGTCTGCGGCAGCCATTGAATGGTGCAAGTTCCAGAACGTCGAAGCCGACTTTATCTATCACACGGGCGGGTACGTCGATGGCGACAGACCAATCCCTGAGATCATCCCAAGGGAAGAACGTCGTTCCTGGGTTCCACAGTGGGAAGAGGGCCTTCCAAAGACGCGGAAGGAGACTCTCCTGGAGCTGTTGACCAAGGGCGAGGCGGTTATCATACCCAAGTGCACATGCGGCGAGCGTGACCACTTCGAGCCTCACGCACCAGGCTGCCCAGAGCTGAAGTTCCGCGCAGCAGAGAAGGTGTGCTCCTGCATACGCCAGCCCCAGGAACCGCGATGCACCGACTGCACAGAACGCAGGTAGGCGTCGGTGTCAGGTGCAAACACGGGACAACCTGTAGGACAATGCAAACACCACCTAAGCTAAACAACCAAAAGGATCAAGAAAATGAAACGCACCAAACTGAGCTACCTCGACGAACGTGACAATAGCCCAATCGCTGAGTTGTCTAGAGTTCGCAACGTCCCGAAGCCGGGCGACTACGTCACCATCCATTCGCTGGCCGGGATGGACGCTGACGCGGTGAAAGCTACCTACGAAGTGATGCAGCGCACCTGGAACGCTGACGGCAGCGAAGTCTCTGTGGTCGTCACCCGCATCAGCCCGTTCACCCCAACAGCCGCAGAAGCCGTAGACGAGGTGTGACATGACCAGTAAGACCTGTGACTGCAACCAAGGGCGCCTGCCCTGCACCTGCAAACCGTTGGTATGTTTCGGCCCAGTCGAAACTGCTCCGATCAACGTCTCCACGGCGCACCTGGCGGCAACCCTTCAGGCTGCGGGGTACAGAGTCTTGCTGGTCGACCCAGGGGCGCGCTTTGACGCTTTGTCGGCAGGCTTCGATATAGAGGACGGTCATAGCCGCCTACGCGGCCCGGAATGCCTCACCCGCGACTCCTACGGGCGGCTCCCGTCCCGCCGTCTGTCCATAGATGAACTGGTAGAGAGCTGTATCTTTGACTTCCCGATCCGGCCCGTGGAGCCTTGGCAGGGCAAACCCACCATCCACCAAGAAAAGCCACAACAGCCTGTCTCCGACAACCTGCTGAAGTTGTTGGCCAGGGCACACAAATAAGGAGAACGACATGCCACGTCTCACCCGGCAGAAGAAACACCAAATCCGCACGGCCATGAACCTGGCGATGGCTGCGAGGATCCGTACCGTCGATGTAAAGGCCGTCCTGGAGCATACGAGCATCGCGGAGGACCCGGAGGTCGTCGAGTACGCGCAGCACTGGATCAACACCACCGCAGCAATGGTTGGCCGCGAAACCACCGCTACTGAAACCGAAGGGACCTGAACATGGCTGATACCAAATACACCATCGGGCTGAAAGAGATCATCGACCTACGCATTTACGCCCGCGCAGAACGCACCATTCACCAGCTAATCAAGGGCCGCATCCTGCTGGTCGCTCGCACCTCCGACCAATTTGATCACGGGCGGCGTGAGACTCCGACATACCAAGCTTTGAGCGCTGAGGCGCTTGGGCAGCCAGGGTTCCTCAGCGATACCTGGTTCGACACCCGAGACCAGGCTATCGACAACTGGGTACACAGTATTCACGGCGCGGGGATGGCCTGGGTGCAGACCAAGACGGTCCAGGATGTACTCAGCCCGGACGCAATCATTCACAGCAAGGCCCTGTTCGTTTACGCCCTCCTGCTGGATACCAACCCGGACCTGGTGACCCAGCTCCTGGACAACAACGGCTACCGAACGGGTTCACTGTAGATAGTCAAAGGGACGCGACTTTAGATACATTCAACTATGAAACTCTAAAGGAACTCTCTCATGTCCACCAACACGTTCGCCCTGGCCCTAGAGGCCTTCGCCCTACTCTCGATGACACTGTGTTTCCTGCGGTACACGCAAGTACCAGGAAGCTCACATTGGACCGTCTGGGACTTCGTCGGAGCAGTCTCTCTTGGCATGGCGATTCTCTGCCTGGCTTTGATGGCGCTCACCGTCATGACGTTGGCGGGTGCCATCTAAGGAGTTACCGATGGAAGAGTTTTTCAATGCCCGTCCAGGGCTTGCCTTTGCCTCAGCGTCGTTCTGGGGCGTGGCTATTCTTGTGGTCTTGGGGATGCTCGACGGGCCTGTCCGCAGATGGCGAAAAAGCTTGATGTCACGGTTCTGGGCCTGGAACGACCGCAAGTACGGACCTCCGGGCGGCTTGTCTGTCGAGCCGCCACCTCCTGCTAATGCAGTCCCGCTGATCAGGATGCGCGGGCAGGGCGAAAGGCCCAGAGTCAACCAGATCTCCCTCCTGCATGCAGAAAGACGAGTTCAAAGGGTGAACAGGTTCCTGGGCATCGACATCCCGCGAGGGGTCGTGATGGAGACGAACCCAGGCATGCCTAACAGATACTCGCTCAGGTTCCCCCAAGGCTTCTACATACCGGAGGCCGACCGGCGCCGTCTACAGGCCCGAGCTGGCAACGCCTTCCACTTCGAGGTCTTCGTAGACTACCGCGTCATGCGCGTAGTCCTAAACGTCACCGAGCAACTGGCCCTGGAGTTCATGACCGACTCCCAGGAAGGGCGCGAACACCTATCTGAAATCGTTGCAGAGGTGTGCAGCATGTACGCTGATTGGGCCATCGGCAAGGCGAACGCCCAGAACACCGACAAGGCTGAGAAGCCCGTGGTAGAGCCTTCGCGGAGTGTTCGCATGCGTCAGCGGCGGGCGGCCAGTGTAGAGAGACAGAGTAGTAACAAAAGCGATACAGTTGACCCATCAAAACAGGAGAAACCCGATGGACAATAACAACAAACCCCTGTACCTCAGCGACGTGCAATCAATTGCACTGGACCACCTGCAAGGGCAGGTCGGTTCCTGGTTGATCCAGATGTGGGGCGAAGGCCCTGCCTTTAACACGGCCGAGCGCGTGCAACGCTTCCAGGAAGAGTCCAACGAGTTGTGCCAGGCCATGGGTCTCACCCGCGAAGAGGCACACATGCTGGTTGACTACACCTGGAACCGCCCGGCAGGCGAGCCGTTCCAGGAAGTGGGCGGAGCCATGACCACCCTTGCGGCCCTTTGCTACGCAGCAGGCCTGGATCTGCAAGCCGCCACGGTCGCAGAGTTCAACCGCTGCAACGGCCCTGCCGTGATGCAACGGATACGCGAGAAGCAAGCCCTCAAGCCGAAGAGCAGCCCTCTCCCAGGTCCTACAGAGATCGACTGGGCGGCCGAGCGTGAAGCCTTCCACAAGTGCTATCCGATGCCTGAAGGGGTGGTCTTGTACAAGAGCCCCAGCATGCGAAATGCCGCGTACGGCTACGAGCACACGCGCTACATCTCCGCAGCGATCAGCCAAGACAAGCTGTGGTTCGGGTGGCGGTCCTGCGTAGAAGCTCACCAGTAATGCGCTACGTGATCTATAACAAACTCAAGCCTTGGTATTCCTGCGCCGAGGTTTGGACTCGCGACGGTAAGGTCACCGCCGCAACCCGCGCTTACGAGTGGGCAGTAGGAAAGGACGTTGGTTACCTGGTTGGGTGGGCCAGCGATAACGGAAGAGTCTGGATTTGCGAAGGCGCGGAGACTGCGCCGGGGGTGAACCATGAAAGACACAGCACTGCAATCACTGATGGATCAACTAAAGGGGATTTGGGAAGGCAGCGAATTGCCTACAACGCTTCCTGGAAAGGAGTTGCGGTTAGGCACGCGGGCGGGGGACTTCATCCTGATGGTGAGTACGCCCGAGCCACGCGAGAAGAGCAAGACCCTCCCGCCAGCGATCATGATGCACGTAGTTAAGGGTCGCCTGGGCGGTAACGGTCAGTACCTCGTCCGGCCGGACAGACTGATCGACGCCCTGGACAGCATCGCCGGTAACCTGCCAAAAGGCTTTACGCGCATCTTCAAGGGCGACGAGCAGTAAGCTGCTCAGCCTGATTTGTTATGCCACGTAAGGAAGTCGTAGGCTAAGTCAAGTCCGCGTCGTAGGACAGGATCTAGCTAGGGTTATAAAATAGCCCTGTACAACGGAAAGTCAGAAGAGGTGCAACGATGCCGTATCTTCCTGCAATACTTGGATTGATTCTTTTATCCCTTCTTGCAACATGTTCGACCGCCAGGCTCAGCCTTCCATCTATCCAGATCACCACCCGCCAGTGGGACCATGTTTTCAACGTAGCGCTAGTCTTGGGGCTCCTTGCCCTGGCCGGACTTGCCACTATGTTCTACCTGGACTGCCTCGCGACCCCTCGCGTGTACCGATACCTCTAAGGAGACTCACGATGTACGTACTAGCCCTACTCCTGCTCAGCGCGGGCGCCGGACTCTTCCCGGCCCTGATCTATGTCATCGCTCAGATGAACCGGATCCGCGCACTGTACGGCGCCCCGCGCCAGGACAACGCCCCGTATTACAAGGCGTCGGAAAAGGCACTTCGCCGCTTCTACATCATCTGGGTAGTCGTGACGATCCTGTTACTCCTCTGGCTGCCCTACTCGGGCGCCTTCCCTGATACCAGCTACTAAGGAGAGCCATCATGGAAATTATTCAAATCTACGGAACCTGGTACATCGGCATCGTGCTGATCGCTCTATCCCTCAGCACCAAGTTCGCTTGCGCCCAAGGCGAGATAACCCGCAGGGGCAAGACGCAGATAGCCATCGGCTCTCTGATTTGGCCGATCATGGTCGTGCTCATGGCGGGCACGTTCTTGGTACATCTCTTGTCGATGATATTCGCGGGGCGGGCTGCACCGAAGCCCCAGAAGGTGGCACCGGCAGCAACGGGTGACCTGGACCCCACGAATCTCCTGATCATGCTTGGGGTGACGAACACCAGGGACGGGGAGGCCGAACTCCTGAGCCTGTACAGCGAACTTGAGAAGTCCCTCAGCACATTGCGAACTTACGCACAGGGGGTGACCGAGATCCGCCACGGACAGCTTGCCCTGATGACGATTGAGGCAATCAACCGTGCGCGTCTTCAGAAGATGGAGCAGAAGAAGGAGGCAGCGCGTTGAAGATACTGGTTGAGCTGGTAGACCTTTTGTTGCGGGTGGCTGGGATGCTGGCGCTGTGCGCCCTGGCCATACCCGAGAAGAACCAGACGGCACAGGCAGTTCACGCGCTGGCCGTCACCCTCCTGACCTGATGCAATCAATTGCACGGAGCGAAACATGGCTAAGTTAGGGACCAAATACTTCACGCGGGGCAAGGTGATGATCGGTATCGCCGCCGAAGGCATTAACCGCCCGCTGATTCCATTCGATCCACGGGTGGACAAGATTGACTACTGCGAACTGACCAAGAAATGCGAAGGCATCACAGCCGTACAAGCCGAAGGCCTGTTCGCCGACCTGGAGAAACACTTCCTGGGCCAGGTGGCTACCGAGTGGCTCAAGCTGCCGGGGTTCGTAGACCTGGCCGACACCCGCAAGATCCGTGTACTGAACGAGGAAGTGGCATGAGACAGTTCCAGCTCCACTACGACGTGGCGATCCTGATCTACTCGCTGATCGCCGGGTACTTCATCTTCGCGGACCCTATGATCGACCGTGCCATTGCCAAGGGGTTCTTTTTCCTGGCATTCCCGCTCGTCATGTCGATCTACTGCCGCCCCAAAAAGGAAACGACGTAATGCAACTCCCAATCCCCAAAGAGATCAACGTGAGCCTGGACAGTGACGGCTTCGGCATCCGCTTCGACAGCTTCGATGAAATGGCGGTCGTCGCCCTGGCCAGCAACTACTCCCGCCGTCGTGGCCTGCGTAACGTGGGCTCCTGCCGAACCACCACCTGCAACATCACGCCGGAGCCTAGCAACCAGGAGCACAACCTCGGTGTTCCTTCCGCCCACTTCATGTTTTTGGTATCACATGTAAACCTGGAGTTCGCAGGCGACCGGGAGCCGCAGACCACTACCGTCTACCGCACCCTCACATTCAAGGTGGGGTCCGAGGAGCCTCAGTGGCTCTACCACTTCACCGCAGAGTTCAAGTAAGGAGAGAAATCATGGTTTGGTACAGATGGATATGGTGGCGCTTCGCATGGGGCCTGAACTGGGGCGGTGAGTGCACGGACGGGTTAGGCCGTTGGAAGGCGTTCGGCTACCTGTACGTCTTGGTAGAAAGGCGTGTGTCGTATCCAGTGGGCGAGCCGAGTCTCTACAAACAGGTCTACCATGAACTCCGCAATCGTGGTTTCAGCCACGATGAATGCGTGGACATCGCCGCCGACGCCCTTGAGGCATATGGCAGTCACCGGGCGCTGTCTCACAATCAACTCAACGACATAATCGAAGAGGTTTCCTGACCATGAAGATCGAGAACGGCTTGTACATGCTCCTGGGCGCGGCCTCGGTGCGCCTTCATACGGGGGTGATAGAGAACGGGGACGGCCCGCTCCTGACCTCCTGGCTGGGCACCTGCCGTAAGGATGCGTTTGACGTGGTAGGCAACGAAGAGTGGCCCAACCAGACGCAACCCGCGATCCAGCTAGGCCTTCACGGGGAGCATGGCATCGTGACCCTCCTGCACTCCCTGGGACTGCTCGACTCTGCCAAGTCTACCGGCCACATCTACTACGACAAGGGCCAGTGGGTCGGCTACGACGAAGCAGGGCTGGAGTACTGCCGCGACACCAACTACCTGAAGGTGCGGGCGGAAATACACGCCTACTGCGAAGTCCTGGATGTGCCGCTCGATGGTCGTATCCCCGCCTCGGGCGAGACCTGGAAGCACTCCAACGGCAACGAGTACGTGATCGACAAGCTATCCAACCAGTACAGCGACCGCGCCGAGTACCCGCCCACCGTGGTCTACCAGGGTGCCAACGGCAAAGTCTGGAGCAAGACGCTTCTGAATTTCCTGCGGAAGATGACCTTCGTCAGTAGCCCCGAACCCGTGGCGTGCGGCCAGTTGTCGATCCCCGGCCTGGACATCGTCGGCGTGCGCAAAGGCAACACTTGGCCAGCCAACGAGGCGGAAGACACCACCCCGCAGGCGGACATCGACCTGGAGTACTCGAAAGGCAGCAAGTTCTGCGCTTCCAGCGACCGCATGTGGTACGGGGCGGTCTTGGTCAATGGCCAGACCATGGAGCACGCGGAAGAGCTGCGGGACATGGTAGTGGAAGGCCTGAAGGTGGTTACCGGGAATACTTGCGAGGAAGTCGAATGCCCACACTATGGCACCCCTCACTCGCACCCGAAGCCGTCGCAACCGGTAGACCAGGACGGCGAACCTTTTGCCCAGGATCAATGGTGGGTCACGGAGCTGGAGAACGTCCTCTACAGCCAACCGGTCACCAAGGACCAGGCGCGGGCGTGCCGCGTAGCCCTGAACCTGGTGAAGTCGGTACTGCCTACCACCGTGGTCATGCCACCGATGGACGACGAGGCTAAGCAGAAGTTCATCGAAGCGTGGAGCGCGGTTGAACAAAGCAGAACCAAACTGGTTGGCCTGGATCCGCAGGACCACATGTTCGAACGCTTCATCAAAAAACCAGACTGAAAAGGAATCGGCCATGTCAGCGAAAATTAGTCAATGTGGAAGATATCGTTGGGTGCTGACTCGCCGTGTAACCGGGCGCATCACTTCTCACAAGATCAAGCCAGGGAAACTGCTCTGGGTGATGCTCAACCCGTCGACCGCAGATGCGGAAGTGGATGATGCAACCATTCGCAAGATCACCGGGTTCGCCCGCTCCTGGGGCTACCGTGAGTTCGTCGTGGTCAACCTGTATGCGTACCGCGCTACCGACCCTTCGGAGCTGCGCGATGTGCGGGACCCGGTGGGCGTAGAGAACGACGCTTGGATCTACGCAGCCAGCGTCCGCGCCTCCATGGTCATACTCGGGTGGGGAAACGAAGCAGACCCCGTCCGTGCGAAGGCAGTGGTCGATATTCTCACCACCGACAACCCTGTCTTGTACTGCCTGGGTGTCAACAAGAACGGATCTCCTAAGCACCCGCTGTACTTGAAGGGAACCAGCGTTCCAGAGATCTGGGAGGCAGCGTGACAACCAACTCGGAGGGGTACGTAGCCAAGCAGGTCTTGGAAGAGATCAAGAGGGTCAGGCCTGAGCTGTTCGACAGAATCAAGACCTGCAAGGGAACACGAGTAGGTATGACCATGCAGCAACGGGTGCTTCAGGTGACCCTAGACGACGGCCAGTATCTACAGACACCTTTCCTCCCCAAAGGGACCGGCTACGGCGCGGTGGTCGGAAACCTGGTAGACGCCCTGAGGGGCTGGAGGATCCGCCCATGAACGCCACGCTGCTCGACACACTGTTCGCGCTGGTCAAGATGTTGTACTTCCTCAGCGCCTGGGAGGTGGTGGCCGCCTCCTTGGTCCTGATCCGCCAGCGCCAACAACTGCTCCCCATCTTCGCCCTCTCCGTACTGCTCTTCCTCTGCCGGTACGTCCCCTAGCCGTGCAATCAATTGCACGAGCATCGGTGGTTCTGACTTCCTAAAAGCACAGCGGTATACTCCAGGCACCAACCCAGGAGTAACCGCCATGAACCCAGGAAACGGCTTTGTCCAGATTCGCTACGGCCTCGTAGAGCCGGGCGATAAGATCTACATCCCCACCATTGGCTCCCACGTAGAAGTGGAACAGGACTCGATTTTCCAGGGTTCATCGGTTGCCGCCCACAAGGCTGTTTGGCGTGCGTCCCACAAGGTCAACGTCTCCCCCTCCTTTGCCAACTCCACGGAGCGCTGCGACCACGTCAGTGAGCTGGACCATTGCGTTCTGCGTCAGGAAGGCTACTACGACCTGCACCGCGTCGTGGTCGGTAAGGACAACGAGTTCGTCTACCTCCGCCCGGTAGCGCAAGCCGGGGCGTCGGGCCGCACCAGCACCACCACCAACAAGGTCTGCCGCCGCACTGGCAAGGCCTGGAAGTGGGAAGAGACGGGTTGGACCGGCATGCCTGGCACCGAGCTGCGGGCGGAAGGTGAGATCGGTTTCCGCGTGAGCACACAGACAGCTGACCCAGTACGCAGTTCAGCGTTTTACGGTGATTGAAATGAATAGACGGGAATACTTCCTGGTATACAAGGCGCGGCTGGCCCTTGAGGTGAAGCTGGGCAACCTCCGCCCGCGCCGCACCATTGCCAGGCTGGGACCGGGCGGGCCATTGGAGGAGCCCAGGGTGCACCAGGCACGTATGGACTTCTGCCAGGAAGTGTTCGCCCCGTATGACTACCGGCCGACCGTCCTCCAGGCGGAGCAGCTCCTGTCCCTGGACGACCAAAGCCTGCTTGACTGGCTACTGCGCCGTCTGGCACACAACCACTCGCAAGCGCCGCTCGACGATGACGACTTCCCTAACCTGGACGAGGACGGCGATGAGGAGGACGAGCTGGAGGAGATCCCAGCCACCGAAGAGGAGGCACCGTTGGCCGCGCCCCGCAGGGTGGACCAGGAGCGTCGGGAGGAAAACAGGCTGCTACGTGCGGAGATCGCTGCGACCCGCAGGGCCAACGACCCGCCGCAGATCCGCAGAGGTAACGAGCTGCCTACACGCGGTCAACCCGTGCCACCTGTACCAGTCGAGGCCGTTGATGCCGACTACGTCAGTCCGCGCACCAGGGCCGGGCGGATAGCTCGTATCAACAGGCAGATAGCTGCACTGGAGGCGGAGCACGCAGAGGACTACTTGCTACCTCCCGGAGAGCGGCAGCTCTTGGCGGGCCAGATGGTGGATCGCCTGACGGAGTTTGCCCAGCAGCTCGAAGACCTGGGACACGACAGCAGCAAGATGAGGAAGAAGCAGTCCAAGACCAAGAAGGTGGTCGAGAGGGCTACGCCTGAGCCTAAAAAGAAAGTGATCAAACGTCGACTCACTGTCGGCAAGAAACGACCATCAGTGCCGCCGCACCAAGAGTGACCGTGCGGTAAGCTGACCCCATAACCACGAGGAGCAACACCATGCCAGTAATGAACAACATCTCCGACGTGCTGACCTTCGTAGGCAGCCAGGACGCCCGCGCCGTGCCGATCAAGTTGCCTATCGGTTTCAACGAATGGAGCGAGGCCAAGAAGCAGCTCGAAGAGGACAACGCAGAGTTCTTCGTTACAGCCGACCCGGTCCCGGTTGACGCCCAGATCTGCGCGCTGTGGACCGAGAATGGCAAGCGCGGCTTCATGCTGGTTCAGGAAAACCCGAAGCGCTACATCTGCACCAACTGGCTGAAGAACCTGGTACAGCGCCCGGTAGAAGCTCCGATCCCCAACCTGATGCGCCACCAGATGCGTCAGGCCTTCAAAGGGGACAAGAAGTGATCAAACGAATGCTGCAACGCCTCAAGCTGGCGTTGGCGCCGGTCAAGCCTGCGAACAAGGTGGGCAAGCTGGGCCTGTGGGAGCGGGGCGAGGTGATGGACTACGGGGACTGCTTCGTGGCCCACATCACGGTCAACGGGGCTCCAGGGGCGGTTATGGTGCGAGCCCCCACCAAGGTCTCCGCCGTGGCCCGCCGCGACCTGATCGTCCAGACGATGATGCAGGAATCCCGCGAAGAGGCGGCGGTGCAATTGATTGCACGAACCTCTAACGGCGAGACCGTTAACCTGGTGAAGTCAAGTCAGTGAACATGGGCGGACGGGCCTCTATTAGGTAAACTTCTTGGTATGCTCATCACAATAATTTCGAGGAAATACCATGGACCCCAAGGCCCGTCTTGAGAAAAACTTCGCATCTGCCATCGTGGGGATGATGGACCGCAGCTACTTTCCATCCACCCTGCTTTGGGTAGAGACCAACAACCCTCGCGTGCGCGGCGTAGACCGAGACTGGCAAGTCTTCCTGCATGGCGTGGAGAACGGCGCCAAGGCCTCGCTTGAGCGTGTACAGCCTACGATTGAGCGTGGCGAAGACGCCGTTGTAAAGTGCTTCACGCACCTGGAAAACGCCCTGGCCAAGAGCGATGACCTGAGCGTCGGCGCCCTGGAAGACTTGCTGGCCGCCCGCAACGTGATGACCGAGTACACCCAGTTCGTCTGGAAGGGTTTCTACAACGCCCTGAAGGACTGGGCCTCGGGTGTCCTGGGCCTACAGGTCGACCGCCTGGGAGCGAGCGCGGAGACAGAGACCGCCGCCCTAGCCGCGATCCTCATGGGCATCCTCCAGCAGGACGCCTACCACCCGTTCTTCGGTTGGGCGCTGGCCACGTACAAGGACCGCCGCGACATCCACATCTCGGACCTGCGGGAGGTAACGGTCCAGTACCTGCGCACCCCGCCTACCGACAAGGAGATGCTGGACCTGCTCAACGCCATGAACGTACAGTCGGCGGTAGGTCAGTACCTGAAGTGGGCTCGCCTGGAGTACAAGGAGGTGAAACAGAAAGTTATGGAGAAAAGCCAGGGCATGACTCTGCCGAGGGCGGAGCTGTCCGAGTGGATCGCGACCGAGCTGTTCAACGAGGGCGAGGATGATGACGACGAGTAAACGCGACAACCCTTGCAAGGACCTTGACGACACAGTCAAGGAGATCCCCGAGTTCATTGACTTGGCGCGGGAGGTCCTGAAGGGCTGGGAGGCAGGTAAGACGTTCTTGCTGCCCACCGTTGCAAAAGGTCTGCGAGATGCCTACGAGATGGGCCGCAAGGGCAAGCGACCAAAAGTCAAACCTCGGGAGGAAGAACCCGAGGAAGAAGAACAACCGACCCCGGCAGTGCGTCGAGTACGGCGAACCCGGTAACCCATCGACAGGAGACACCCATGAGCAATGAGCAAGAGTATTCCCAGGTCCTGGCAGCGTTCGCGCCAGCAGACCGCCATGTACACGGATCGGGCGCCCTCCTGGATGCAGTCTGCCGCTACATGGATACCGGCCTCCCCGACGTGGCCTACGCCCTGGCCAAGTCCGGCTCGTCCATCATGCAGCACGATGATGCCTTCGACTTCGAGAACAAGGACTGGACGGACATCTACCTGGAAGCCTTCCGCCGTGCCTTCTTCGACAAGGAGACCGCCCCGGACTTCGGCTGCGAGCACATCGCCAACAACCCTTCGATGCTCAAGATGGTCTCGGTCGAGCTGATCACCGAAGCGCTGTCGATCAAGGCTGTCGACGTGATGGACCCGAACGATCTACCGGCGAACGTAACCATGTTCCCGGCCGTCCGCACCAGACAGTGAGGTCACCATGGGCGTCCTGAATCCAACCCGCACTAGACTCAGTCCACATTTTTTGTTGTCGGACATGATGGGCTGCAACTCGGTCTACGCCGAAGGCTACCCCAACGTGTTCAACAAGCAGCCGGGGTTCGACGAGCGCCTGGCAAATGGCAAAGCACTGTGCGAGAACGCCCTGGAGCCTATCCTGGCCCTGATCGGACCCATCTCGATTTCCTACGGGTTCATCTCCCCCTCGCTGTCTGACAAGATCGTCAAGTACCAGGACCCGCGCAAACCAAGCCATCATCGGTGGGATCTGGGTGCGGCCGTAGACATCTGCCCGCATGCCTGGGTGCAACTCTTGACCCCAGACGCCAACGTGGGCGGAGATTCGCCAATCAGCTTCGCGCTGAACCACCTCCAGGACCTGCAACTAAGCCGCCTGATCACATACAGCGAATCGCCATACATCTGCATCGCCGTGAGCGACGAGGAAGTGCGCACCGGCAAGCCGCGCATGGCCTGGTACGAAAACCGGTACACCGGCAAGTCCGGGGTGAAGCCTGACTACCGCAAGTACCCGAACCAGGGAGCCCGCGACCGGGCGCTTGCCCGTCTCATGGAAGACGGTATGGACTTCGACTGGGTAGGCAAGGGCTTCCCCACGTACCACGGCGGCGGGCGGAAGCAGATGCACCATATTCGCACCTCGAAGTACACCATGATGACCGACTGGCTGTACGACGAAGAGTGGGTCACCGAGGGAGTGAAGAACGTCCCCAGCGTGCTTGACCCTGCGGTATTGGAGGCCTTCAGCCTGGCCGGTGAGGTGTACGACACGCTGATAGAACTCACAGGCCTGCCACGCTTCAGCATCGTCTCCGGTTATACTTCCCCGCGCAGTGCCGGGTGGATCCCTAACCACGATTGGCGCGGTGACACCATTGAATTCGAGCTGGTCCCGCCCGAGTACAAGAAGCCGGAGGAGATCATCCTGACGGTATTGTTCGGGGGCTGGCCTAAAGACACCTACATCAAGGCGGTAGACGACCGCCTACTGATCACCATCGAGCGATAGCCATGGTCAATTTACGCGAAGCACGTAGGCTCCTGGCAGGCACCAAGAAGCCAGAGAAGCCGGTGAAAGAAACCAAGATCGAGTTGAAGACCACCCTCGCGGCAGCAGGCGCGGGGCGCTCCGTACTGAACTCCATGGTACAGGCGCAGGCGAGTGAGAGGCTCATGGCCAACCTGGACGACTGGGTGATCAACGGAGAGGCGTGGCCGACGCCTCCGCTCACGGTCAGGGGTTTCGACCTGGCGGACGGCCCAGATACGTCGGTGGTAACTCTGCGCAACTCTTCCAACGGTGCGATAGAAGGCCTCCGTGAGCTAGTGAGGAGCATCGATAGTAGGCGATGCAGTTGGCGGACCAGTGGCCGTACACCCAACGACGCGAACCTCCCGTTCCCCTCGCTGAATAGGGATGGTCTACATAGTCGTATCGCGATGACCATACCAACCGCAGAAGAGACTGCCACCCAGGTACAGTTACGCCAGGCGGAGCGGTTGGCCCGGCTGTACAACCAGTTCGCTACCAAGTCAGACGGGGCGTTGCGCCGGGAGGGTGTCGCGGCCGGTGGGCCAGGAGTACGCCCAAGGGACTTGGTGCCCAGCGCTACCGACATCGACCGCTTCCTCCGCAGGGATGGTGGCCCGGACCACGTCGAGGAGATCATCGCTGTGGTCTATTGGGGTTACGGAGATCGCCGCATCTGCATGATGGAGTGCAGGATGGACGTGTATAACAGCCACCGAGGGACTGACACGAACCTGGCGCTCCTGGCCTTCAAGGTACGCGACACTCAGAACTTCGGCATACAGCCCTTCTGCGGGTCCCAGAATTACAACGAGACGGTAGGATTCTTCATCTACCAGGCCCAGCAGGGAGGGCGCCTATGATCAACCAGGAGCGGAAGAAGTTCGCACTCACCCAGGCACGGAAGCCAAGCGATACAGGTGCAGCAAGGACTTTGGCCAGAACGGCGCTGGTTCATGCACCGAACGAGACTGGGTACTGCTATATTGCATTCAGCGAGGAGTTCCTCGCGTTCGTGGCGAAGGAACTGCCTCGGGGCCTGGCCCCGTTTGATCCGGCGTTTATCCGGGTGAGTCACCTCGGCGACCTCTGGCAAGTCGAGGCGGTGTATGTACAAGACGGCACCAGCGAGATCCTTTGGCGCACGCCAGAGATCCCGAAGTGGGTGGGAAAACTGAGGAAGGAGAAGGTCGATGGCAGTGATACGGCGGCAACGAACGACTGACTGGGACAAGACCCCAGCGGAACCGGTCAGGATCGTAGAGCCCGAGCGCCGGGCGGCGGTAGAGGATGAAGATGACGAGGAGGGA
>Ga0182007_10000338_pt1 | contig 29759 bp, 28 predicted proteins | sample Sormic07211113_1_FD_123023 | JGI IMG/M metagenome (GOLD analysis project Ga0182007, IMG submission 123023) | Rhizosphere microbial communities from Sorghum bicolor, Mead, Nebraska, USA - 072115-113_1 MetaG | ecosystem: Host-associated > Plants > Roots > Rhizosphere | place: USA: Nebraska...
GAACGCGGGCGCATGGGCCGACGCGCCCGTGAGCTGGCGCGCCGGCTCGTCGGTCGTGCAAGCGCTTGGCGAGGTGCTGTCGGTCGATCCTGCGCTGCAGGCGCGCATCGATACGGATATGCGCCTGCTCACGGTGACTGCGCATGCGCGGCGCGCAAACGTTGACGTGCCGCAGCCTTCCGCGCCAGCGGCCGGCGCGGCGTCGCGCATGAACAGTGCCGCCACGAATGCGTCTTCCACCTTGCCCACGGGCGCGGCGGCGACGGCTCCCGCGGCGGGACCCGCCATTGCACGGGCGCAAACCGTGGCGCAGGCGCGCGTTTCGACGTCGATGCCCGCCACACCGGCATCGGCTCGCACACCGGCGGCAGCACTGGCGGTCCCGCCCGTGCCGGCACCCGCACCCGCACCCGCACCCGCACCCGCACCCGCACCCGCTCTGGTGATGTCGTCCGCACCGGCAGCCGGGCCGGCCACGCCGGCATCGGTGCCGGCACGTGTTTCAGCACCGCCGCGAGCGCAGGTATCCGCGCCCGCAAAGCGGGACGCGATAGAGCCCCCGCTGCTCGCCGCCACGCAACTGGCGTTCCGCCCGGACTCGCCGGCGCCATCGGCGGCGCCCGCCGCGCCGCCGGCGTTCGTACCCGCGGCGGCGCCCGAGCGCACGGAGTGGCAGATGCGCCTGTCGGACGGCTCCGTGCGCAATGCGCTCGCGCGCTGGGCGAGCGAAGCCGGCTGGCAATTCATTTGGGACGTACCGACCGATTTTCAGGTCGACGCGACGGCCACGATACACGGCACGCTCGCCGAAGCGCTGCGTCAGGTGACCAATGCGCTCGCCGGCTCGCAGGTGCCGATTCAGGTGGTCTTGTACCAGCGCAATCGCGTCATGCGCGTCGTTCCCAAAGGAGCAAGTTGATGAGCGTCCTCTGCCGTCCTTTCGTCATCCTCGCCGCGAGCCTCTCGCTGCTTGCGGGGTGCACGGGTCTCCTGGACAAGATCGAGCGCAGCTCGCAGGCCGATACCGCGCGTGCGGGGCAATTGCTCGGCAAGCTGTCGAACGGCGACAACCGCGCGGCGCCGGGCAGTGACGACGTCATCGTCAAGGACGAACTCTGGCTTTCGGGCAAGACGATCAAGATCGCGACGAAATCGACGCTGCCGAAGCTCTTCGACGAGCCGGCGAGCTTCGACGGCACGGTCGATTCGCTGCGCATGTTCGCCGATCGCATTTCGCGTCTCGCGCACCTGCCGGCCAAGGTCGCGCCGGGCACGAGCGAAGCGGCCGCGCGCGCGACGCAGGCCGCGGTCGATATGGGCGGCGCCGGAGCCTATCCCGGCGTGCCGCCGCTGCCCCCCGGCCTGCTGCAGGGGCCCGCGCCCAGCACGAGCGCCGCGACGGTGGCCGCGCGCGTGCCGGGCGTATCCTCGCCCGTGCGCATCGCGTATTCGGGCGGCACGCTGCGCGGGCTGCTCGACACGGCGTCGGCTCGCTTCGGCGTCTATTGGAAGTACGAGGACGGCGCGATCGTCTTCTTCTACACGGCCACGCGCGTCTATCAGGTCGTCGCCATTCCGGGCGACTCGAAGCTGGATACGAACGTCGTGAGCGGGGCGAGCAACAGCGGCGGCGCGTCGAGCAACAACGCGGGGGCCGCGGGCGGATCGGGCGCCGGTGGCGCGGGCATCGGCGGTGGAGGCGGCGGGACGTCCGGTTCGCCGTCGGTGTCGTCGGACAACACCGCGAATATCACGATGAACGCGCAGCTCTCCGTGTACAACGGCTTGCAGACGGCGATCAAGGCGATGCTCTCTCCGGTAGGCTCGGTCATCACCTCGCCAGCCACGGGCTCGATCTCGGTCACCGACACGCCCGATGTGCTCGAGCGCGTGGGCGAGTTCATGGAGCAGCAAAACCGCGTGCTCGCGCGGCAGGTGCTCGTCAACGTGACGGTGCTCTCGGTCACGCTTTCCGCGCAGGACAGCTACGGCATCAACTGGCACGCGGTCTATCAGGCGCTCGGCACGCAGTTCGGCATCACCACCGCGTTCACGAGCATGATCCAGAACCCGAGCGAGCTCTCAGCCACGGTGATCACGCCGTCGAGCCGCGCCTCGAGCACGACGGCCATCATCGATGCGCTTTCGACGCAGGGCACGGTGCACCGCAAGACCTCGGCCTCGATCACGACGCTCAACGATCAGCCGGTTCCCGTGCAGGTGGCCGAGCAGCAAGGCTATCTCGCGCAGATCTCGACGACCAACACCGTCAACATCGGCAGCCAGACGTCGCTCACGCCGGGCACGATCACGACCGGCTTCAACCTCACGGTGCTGCCGCACATCCTCGACGACGGCACGATCATGATGCAGTTCTACAGCAACATTTCGTCGCTCGTGAACCTTGCGCCGTTCGGCCCGGCGAACCAGCAGATCCAGCTGCCGACCGTCGATACGCGCAACTTCCTGCAGCGCATCGCCGTGAAGTCGGGGCAGACGCTCGTCATCAGCGGCTACGAGGGCATCACCGATCTGGATAACCGGCAAGGCGTCGGCCATCCGTCGAACTACGCGATGGGCGGGTTCAACGCCTCCGGCACGCGCGAGGTGATCGTCATCCTGCTCTCGCCGATCGCGATCAACGGCGCTTGACGCGCGCTCGGGCACAGGATCCGTCATGGCGACGCAAGTCATCCAGATCGGCCGCCAGCGTTTCATATGCGGCCTTTTCTGGCAATCGCTCTCGCGCCGGCACGCGCTGCGCGCGGAGGCCGTGGAACTCGCCGCGCGCCTGAATTTCGATGCGATGGTGCTGCGTATCGACCGCACCTTCGCGGGCGCCGGTTTCGCGAGCACGCGCGAGGGTGCGCAACTGGGCTTGCCGTCGCTCGGCGCGCTCGTGTCGAAGACGATCGCGGCCGAAGGCGCGTTTTACGACGGGCGCCAGCAGCCGGCGCCCAACTGGCTCGGTGCGTTCCATCTGCCCGACGGGCGCTGGGCCTACTTCGCGGTGCGCGACGGCGCGTTCCTGCCGAACGGCGACTGGATCGGCTCCAGCGAAGAAGTGTTCGAGCGGCTGCACAGCGATTACAGCCTCGGCGGCTGGAACGTCGTCATCGGCGATCCGCAGCTGGAAGTGCAGGGGTTCCACAACTTCTACGCACGTCGCATCGAGGACATGATCCCGCGCCGGGGCGGCAAGCCGCATTTGCCGCGCTGGCTCAACCTGTCGCGTGTCTCGCGGCGCGCGCCGCGGCGCGAGGTGCTGCTGGCCGCCGTTGCGATCGTGGTGGCGGCCGCGGTTGCGGCCGGCATCGTCGCGTACCGGCGCCACCGCATGGAACTCGAGCGGCAGCAGGCGTTCGAGCGGATGCGCGCGGAGCTCGCGCTGCATCCGCCCAAGCCCGCGGCACCGCCCGAAGCCGCGCACCCGTGGGCCGGCGAGCCGCGGCCCGATGCATTCGTTCGCGCGTGCCTCGATCACTTCACGCACATCGCGCCGGGCGGCTGGGAACTCGACGACTACGTTTGCCGGGCCTCGAACGTCAGCTACAGCTGGTCGCGGGGCGGATCGAACGTGGCGATGCTGATGGCGGCGGAGCCGCGCGCGACGATCGACGGCAACGGCGAGCATGCGAGCTACGTGGAGCCGCTGGCATTGCCCGTGGGGGGAGACGAAGTGCTCGATGGCGTGCGCGGCGTGCGCTTGCGCATGCTTTCCGCCTTCCAGTTGCTGGGCATCGGCCTGACGTTCACGCTGCAGCCGGCGAGCGCGCCGCAGCGCAGCCTCGCTTCGCAAACGCTGGACCGGCTGCATCCGGGCGGCGGCCCGCCCCCGGCGCCGAGCTGGCAGACCTGGCGCATGTCGGCGCAACTGGGCGACGTGCGGCCCGACAGCCTCATCAGGTACCTCGACGAGCCGGGCGTGCGCGTCGAGACGCTTTCATACAAATCCGGGCAGTGGACGCTCGACGGAGTGCTCTATGAGAAATGACGATGCATTGACTGTGCTGGTGCTCGCCTGCTGCTGGGCGTGGCCGTTGGCCGCGTTCGGCGAGGCCAGCGTCGCGGCTGCCACGGCCGCCGCGCCCGCTGAAGCGGCGCCGCGCATGAACGTCGTTCCGACGCCGGCCGCCGTGCAGGCAGCCAACGAACTGATGCGGCTGCAGGAGGAAACGATGATCCTCAAGGCACAGCTGAAGAAGCTCGATGCGCAGGCGCAGGTGGCGGAGCGGCAAGAAGCGCTGCACCGGATGGGCAGTACCGTCTCCTCGTATTCGGACGTGTCGCTCGTGGCGACACAAGGGCTCGGCAAGAAGCTCGGCGCAACGGTGGCGACGAGCGACGGCGCGGAGTTCGACGTCGGGCCGGGCGATACGCTGCCCAACGGCATGCGCGTGGCGGCCATTCGCCCGGGCGCGATCGTCCTCGCATCGCAAGACGGACGGCGCACGACGCTGACCGTCTCCGCGAGCGCGCGGCAGCAGCCCGCGCGCAACGTGGCGTCGACAGGCTCGCCCGGCGTGCCGCCGGTGCCGACGCTGCCTGCCTTGCCGATGTCTGCGAGGTGACGCCATGAGTTCGTCTCCGACACCTCCGGGCAAGACGCCCAACAGCGTGACGCCGCTGATTCTCTCGCGCGCCGTGAAACCGATCGAAACCGATCCGTCTGTTACGCAGGTTCAGCCCGCGGCCCCAGCCGCGCCGGCTCTCGCGCCCGTTGCGCGGCCACGCGAGCCGGTGCTGAGCGCCGTGGCCGCTGCCGCCGCCGCTTCGGTGCAGCCCGCGCAAACGGCGTCGCAAGGCCAGCCGCCGGGGCAGGCGCTGCCGCTCGCCGCGGTGGCGCGCCCGCTTTCCGACAGCGGCGAGTTCGCCGCGAGCGACGAGGAGCGCAAGTTTCTCTGTCTGCTCGACGACGGCACGCTGCTCGTTGCCGAAGGGCACGAAATGAATCCGTTCGTGCTGTCGTACTGCGCGAGGCTCGAACGGCTCAATTGCCGCTATACGACGCGGCTCGTGGCGCTCGATGCGATCAGGCGCAGCTATCAGGGCCCGCGCCGCGACGGCAGTGCCGAGCGCATCGATCACACGCAGATGCAGGTCGTCGCGAAGAACCTGATCACACGAGCGTGCGACGCGCGGGCCTCGGATATCCATATCCGTGTGAACCGCTTCAGCACGGAGATTCTTTTTCGCGTCCACAACGAACTCGTGCGCATGTCGGAGCAGACGCGCGAGTACGGCGAGCGGCTGCTCGCCACGCTTTATGCGGCGATGTCGAGCGTATCGGACAACACGTACAAGCCGAACGAGCGCCAGGACGCGGCCATCGGCGACCGCGACAAGCTGCCGGACCGGCTTTTCGGCGTGCGGATCGCGACGGCGCCCACGAGCGTCGGCAGCGTCATGGTGCTGCGGCTGCTCTACAACGATGCGGGCGAGGCGACGGCCCTGACCGAGCTCGGCTTCACGGTGGCGCAGGCGAACGCGTTCGAGCTGCTCGCGCAGCAGCCGCACGGCATGAACATCATCAGCGGCCCGACCGGCTCGGGCAAATCGACGACGTTGCAGCGCGTGCTGACGAAGCAATTGCGCGAGATGGCCGGCTCGATCCACGTCATCACCGTGGAAGACCCGGTGGAGTACCCGATCGAGGGCGCCGTGCAGACGCCCGTCGTCAACGCGCCGACGGAAGAGGCGCGCTCGCTCGCGTTCGCCGCCGCGATCGCGAATGCGATGCGGCTCGATCCCGATACGATCATGATCGGCGAGGTGCGCGATCGTGCATCGGCGCAAAGCGCGTTGCGCGCCGCGATGACGGGCCATCAGGTGTGGACGACGGTGCACGCGAACGGCGCGCTCGCGATCGTGGACCGGCTCGTCGATCTCGGCTTGCCGATCGCGATGGTGACGGACGAATCGCTCGTCACGGGGCTCATCAGCCAGCGGCTCGTCAAGCTGCTGTGTCCGCACTGCTCGCGCCCGCTGGCCGAGTCGATGGCGCAGCTCGACATGGGGCTCGTCGCGCGCGTGAAGCGGGCCGTCGGCGCGCGGTTCGACGCGGTGCGCGTGGCCGGGCCCGGTTGCCCGCATTGCAAGAACGGCACGGTCGGCCGGACCGTGGTGGCCGAGGTCGTGCGCACCGACGCGACGTTTTGCGAATTGCTGCGCGCCGGGCGCAAGCCCGATGCGCAGGCGTACTGGCTCAGCGAGCTCGCGGGGCAGACGGTCGCGCAGCATGCGCTCGAAAAAGTGGCGGCGGGCCTCGTCGATCCGCGCATGGCGGAGCGCGTGGTCGGCCCGTTCATGCCGGGCAGCGGGGGGCGGCCCCAGCCGATCGGAAGCGGCTATGGCACTTGAGCTCAACCGGCGCTGGGCGCGCCTGCAACTCACGACGCAGGCACGCCTGCGGCTCTATCGCAAGATCGCGAAAATGCTCGCGAACGGTTTGCCGTTGCTCAAGATTCTCGAGGAGCTCGAGTTGCGCGCGTCGCACGAGGGCCGCAAGCCGAACGAGCCGCTGGCATTGACGCTCGCGGACTGGCGCAGCGTCGTGCAAAACGGCGGCATGCTGGCCGAGGCAATGGCGTGGTGGGTGCCGCATACCGAGCAGATGATCGTCATGGCCGGCGAGCAGTCGGGGCGCCTCGAGGCCGCGCTGCTGAACGTGTGCAACGTCGTGCAGTACAGCCGCCGGATCCGCACGGCCATCGTCGGCGGATTGACCTACCCGTGCGTGATCGTGGCGATGACGATCGGGTACGTGTACCTCTTCGGCCAGCTCGTGATTCCGCGCTTCGCGTCGATCGTGAGCCCGGAGCGCTGGCACGGCGTGGCGAAGTCGCTCTACGAGCTGTCCCGGTTCGTGCAGGGCGGCATGATCTATTGCCTCGTGGTGCTCGCGATCCTCGTCGCGGCGCTCTTCTACTCGATGCCGCGCTGGTCCGGCAACGTGCGGGTCTGGCTCGACCGCTACCCGCCTTACTCGATCTATCGGCTCATTACGGGCTGCGGTTTTCTCGTCGCGTTTTCGTCGCTGCAGTCGGCGGGCTTCACGGTCGAACGCTCGCTCGCGCGGCTGGCCACCGATGCGAAGCCGTGGCTCAGGCGGCGAATCGACGACATGCTCTTCGGCGTGAAGTCGGGGCTCAACGTCGGCGAGGCGATGAAGAACGCCGGCTACCGGTTTCCTTCGGAGGAGATCGTCGACGATCTGTGTGTGTATGCCGAATACAAGGGCTTCGCCGAGGCGCTGCACGCGATCGCCAACGAATGGATGACCGACGGCGTGGAGACGATCGAGGCGCAGATGCGCGTGGTCAACGGCGCGGCGATCGTCGTGCTCGCGCTCGTGCTGTCGTGGCTCATCAGCGGCTTCTTCGGAATTCAGCAGGAAATTGCGGCTTTGGCTCGGAGTCTGCATTGAGCCTGCCGTGTAATGGCGTGCAGGCGCAGTGCAAACGAACGGGTGTTGAAAGGAGAGGGCACGTGTTTGTCGAGTGCCGATTGAGGAAACCAAGGAGAGCAACATGAAGGTCAAGACCGTCGCATCGATTCGCGCCAGGGTGGGCAGCCGCGGGTCGCGGCGCATGCAGCGTGGCGCCACCCTGCTCGAAGCGATCGCCTATCTCGGGATCGCCGCCATCGTCGTCATCGGCGCCATTGCGCTGCTGCGCGGCGCATTCGGCAGTGCTTCGTCGAATCAGACGGCCGAGCAGGTGACGGCCATCCAGACCGGCGTCAAGAAGCTGTATATGGGGCAGACCAACGGCTACAACGGGCTGACGACGACCGTCGCCATTGCCGCCGGCATCATCCCGACGACGCTCGTCATCGACACCGCGGCAAATACCGTCACCGATGCGTGGGGGGGCGCAGTAACCGTTGCGAGCGCTGGCACCGGAACATTCACGATCGAATTCGCTTCCGTGCCGACGGACGTATGCATCAACGCGGCGTCTGCCGGCGGAACGTGGACGGCCGTCTCCATCGGCGGTGCGGCGCAAACCGTGCCGGTAACGCCCGCCGCCGCTCAGGCGGCTTGTGCCGGCGGTGCGAAGGACATCATCTGGACCTCGGCCTGATCGAGGCCCGAGTATCGGCCTTCGCCCCGATTGACGCCACGAGCCGCCCGCCATGTTCCTGATCTGGATCGTCGCCGCCTTCGCGATGCTGACCGGTGCCTACGCGCTGCTCGGCGCCGAGGCGGCGCCGGCACCGCTCGCGCCGTCGGCGATGGCGCTCGCGGCGAACATGAGCGCCTACCGGCAGGCCGTGGTGGCCTTCGCGCGCGCCAACCCGTCGTTCGCCGGCAGCGTGTCGGCGGCGAGCCTCGCGCCTTACCTCGGGGCGACCGTTCCCGATCCGATGTGGCGGAACTATGTCCAGCCCAATGCCCGCTATGCGGGCAGCCTGGTCGTGGTCTATGCGGCGTCGGCGGCAGCCGCGGCCGCGGTCGACGGCATCGAGCAGATTGCGCAGGGCTCGGCGCTGGCCGGCGTGGCGCTCGGCGCCAACCTCGTGTCCCCCGGCAACCCGGCGGTGCCGCTGCCGGCCGCCCTGGCGAACGCGATCCCGAACGGCATGCCGGTATGGATGGCGCAAGCGTATGACTGAGCGCACCCGTACCCTTGGTCGTACCGGCAAGCGGCGCGCCGGCCCGCGCGCGCGGCCGGCTCGCCGCATGTCCGGCTTCACGATGGTGGAGATGCTGGCCGTGCTTGCACTTGCCGCATTGATGATGGCGGGCCTCGTCGCGCTCACGAACTCGTCGCTCGACGATACGCGCGCGCAGCAGGCCGCGCTTTATCAGTCGCAGCTGACGGCGGCTGCCACGCGGCTCATTCGGCAAAACTACACGGCGCTCGCGGCCCAGGCCACGACCACCTCGCCGGTGATCGCGAAAATGACCGGCTCGACGTATCAGCTGTCGACCTACCTTCCGAATGCGTTGAGCGGCACGAATCCCTACGGTCAGGCGCCGTGCCTGCTCGTCTACGCGGCCCCGGGCGGCGCCAGCCCGGTGGCGTTGCAGGCGCTGCTCGTCACGGAGGGCGGCCGGACCATTCCCGATCCCGAACTCGGCTACATCGCGGCGAACGCCGGCCCGGGCGGCGGATCGATCCAGGCGACGAACAATGCGATCGGCGCGGCCATCGGCGCCTTCGGCACCTGGAAGATCGATGCGCCCAACCCGGCGAATACATCCTGCACAAGCGCGAAAACGGGCACGGGACATCTGGCGAGCCTGATTTTCTACGACGGCACGCAGGCGCAGAACGTCGACTATCTGTACCGCGTGGCCGTGCCGGGCAATCCGCAGGCGAACACGATGCAAGTGCCGATCGTGCTCGCGCGGCAGATCGACTATGCCGCCTGCACGCAGCCCGGCGCCATTGCGGCCGACGCTTCGGGCAACGTCCTGAATTGCGATCAAACGCAGAACTTCTGGGTGCCGCAGGCGGCCTATCACTGGCGCGAACCGGTGGACGACGAAGCGGCGCTCGCGGGCGTTGCCGCGCATCGGGGCGACGTGCGGCTCACCGCCGCGACGAATCGCGCCTATGCGTACAGCGGCGCCACATGGCAGGCGCTGGCGGTGGACGAAGCGGGCAATCTCGCGCTCGGCAACGCGCACGACGTCGGCGACCCATGCCCGCCCGCGCCGCAGAATTCGGCCATCGCCCCCGCGTCGGCGAGCACGACGCTCGTCTCCACCGATGCGAACGGGCGCGTGCTGTCGTGCCGCGGCGGCAGGTGGCAAACGCAAAGCGAAATCGAGCCGGCGTCATCGCTCACGGGCTGTCAGCTCGTGATGGCCAACCCGAACGGCGCGGGCGATTACTCGGCCTGCACGGGCCAGCCGGCGACGAACTTCCAGTCGGGCGCCTATTCGTACAACGGCAGCAACGGGACGTACTCGTATACGTTCAGGACGACCGTCAACCTCACCAAGCCGGGGATCATCGTCGCGTCCACGTGGGCGCACCTGAACGACGGCATGTGCAACGGCCCCACCGGCAACCGGGGGCAGCTCTCGCAGAGCATCGACATCATCGACGGCGGCAACCGCAACCTCGGGCATACGGAGAGCCAGACGCCGACGCTTCAGGACGATTCGGGCGGGATCAACAACGCACTGTCCCAGGCGGGTACGCCCGGCACCTACACGATCGTCGTGACGACGAACTGGGCGACGTACGCCGGTATCACGACGCCGTGGATCAGCAGCTTTTGCGGGGAGTCCGGCCAGACGGTCTGGAACACGCCCGTCGCGGCGGGCTGGACGATCAACTCCTACTACTGAGCGCCCGACCGTGAGCCTATCCATACCGCACACCTTCGCAGCATCGTCACGCACGGCGCGACCGGCGAAAGCGGCGCCATTGCGCCGGCGCCGCCGTCGCGCGGGCTCAGTGCGGCGCGAGCGTCTGCAGCATTTCGTGCAGCTCGAGCCGGTTGTAGGTCGCGCGCAGCACGTCGCGCGGCAGGCATTGCTGCTTCGATACGAGGCTGAAGAGGTGATCGTTGAGCATGCGCGACATGTTGTCTTCCTTGCGCTTCATGAACTCGGCAAGGTACGGCAGCTTGCCCGGATCGGTCAGCAGGCCGCTGATCTGCTGATTGTTGTTGAAGAGCAGTTCGCTCGCGAGCACGAAGTTCTCGCCGTCCTCCGTCGGCACGAGGCATTGGCAGATCACGCCGATGAGGCAGTTCGCGAGCGCGGCCGCATAGCGCTCGCGCTGCTCGGCCGGAAAGAAAGACAGCAGTCGCGTGAGCGTGCCGATCGCGCTGCCCGTGTGCATCGTCGCGAGCACGAGGTGGCCCGATTCGCCGGCCTGCAGCGCCGTCTCCGCCGTCTCGGGGTCGCGCACCTCGCCCACCATGATGACGTCGGGTTTTTGCCGCAGCGCCTCGCGCAGGCCGGCCGAGAAGCTCGGCGTGTCGGTGGGCACTTGCCGCTGCGAGACGATCGACGTGCGGCCCTCGAGTTCGTATTCGATCGGCTCCTCGATCGTGACGATGTGGCTGTTGCGCGTGCGGTTGATGTGCTCGAGCAGCGACGCGATCGTCGTCGTCTTTCCCGAGCCGGTCGGGCCCGTCACGAGGATCAGCCCCTTGGCGCTGTCGATCATCGAGCGCACGTAGGCGGGCAGGCCGAGCTTGTCGAGCGCGAGCGGCTGCAGCGGCAGGCGCCGGATCGAGATGACGAGCTTGCGGCCGCCATTGGTGCGGTAGATGTTGCAGCGAAGGCGGCAGCGCGTGAGCACGAACGGGCGATCGATCGCGCCGTGCTGAAGCTGCGCCTCCCAGTCGGGTTCGATCGAGGCCAGCGTGGGCAGCATTTCGTCGTGCAGCACGGGCTCCTCGCCGACGGCGAGCCAGCCGCGCGGCGCCTTGATCATGATCGGCCGGTCCTGCTCGATATGGATGTCGGTGAAAGTCTGCCGCAGGTCGATCAATTCGAGAATCTCGCGCGTCAGGTCGCGACGTTCGTGACTCGGAGCGTTCATCGTCAGTGCCCTTCCTATGAAAGATAGTCGGAACTTACATGAAAATTTTGTCGATGTGTCGGAGAAGCACCCGGCGGCGGTGCGTACGTTTCATCGCGGGCGGCGCGTCATGAACTGGGCTCGCCGACTGGGCACCGTGGCCCTCGCCGCCGCGCTCGCATTCGGGGCGACCGCCCCCGTTGCCGAGGCGGCGGCCGTGCGCTGGAAGTCGTCGATCGTCGATTACGAAGCGCAGGGCAAGGACATCAAGGATGTGCTGCGCGACTTCGGCGCGAGCCAGGGCGTCCCGACGCGCATCGCCGCCGATGTGAGCGGCACCGTGAGCGGCAAGTTCCATCTGCCGCCGCGGCGCTTTCTCGATACGCTCGCGGCGTCGTTCGGCTTCGTGTGGTACTACGACGGCGAAGTGCTCGACATCACGACGGCCGCCGAACTGCAGAGCACGCTCGTGAAGCTCGATTCCGCCGATACGGGCGCGCTGCGCGATGCGCTCGACCGCCTGCGCATCGCCGACGAGCGCTTTCCGATCGTCTACGACAGCGCGCAGGGCACGGCGCTCGTGAGCGGGCCGCCTCGCTACGTGCAGATGGTGACGAACGTGGCCTCGCGGCTCGACAACAACGCGGCGCATCGAAGCGGCACGCAGGTACGCGTCTTTCCGCTCTATCACGCATGGGCGCACGACCGCACGGTGCCCATCGACGGCCAGCAGGTCACGCTGCAGGGCGTGGTGGCCGTGCTCAACGGCATCTACCACCCGGGCACGGCCAAGGCCGCCGACAAGCGCGGCGAGGGCGGCCGCGCGGCGAGCGGCGTGAAGCGCACCACGCCGATCAACGACGTGAACGGCAATGCGTACAACGGCCCGTACATTCCGCCGCCGGTGCCGTCGGGCGCGGCCGGCAAGGGCATGTTCGCCGGGCTCACCGGGCAGCCTTCGCCGGCCGTGGCGGCGGCGGTGGGCGAGCCGCCGCCGCAGAACACGAGCACGGCGCCGGAGAGCGACGATCAACTGCCGGTCATCGTCGCGGACCAGCGCACGAACTCCGTCGTGATTCGCGATACGGCCGACCGGATGGATCAGTACGGCAAACTGATCGATCGCCTCGACGTCAAACCGCAACTGATCGAGATCGAGGCGCACATCATCGAGATCGACGACGACGCGCTGCATCAGCTCGGCGTCGACAGGACCGCGCACAACAGCCACGTCGACGTACAGACCGGTACCGGCACGCTCGCGCAGAGCACCTACAACGGCACGCTCTCGCAGAACTTCGGCCAGACGGCGCTGGCGGGCAACATGCTCGCGGCGGCGACGCCCGTGGGCGCATCGGTGGCCGCCGTGCTCGGCGACGCCGGCCGCTATCTGATGGCGCGCATCTCGGCGCTGCAGCAGACGAAGGCCGCCAAGATCGACGCGAGCCCGAAGGTCGTCACGCTCAACAACATCGAGGCCGTGATGGACAACCAGACGCAGTTTTTCGTGCCGGTGTCGGGATACACGTCGGGCGATCTCTACAGCGTGTCGACGGGCATCTCGCTGCGTGTGCTGCCGATGGTCGTGGAGGAGGACGGGCGCACGCGCATCAAGCTCGACGTGGCGATTCAGGACGGCCAGCTCACCGATCAGACGGTCAGCAACCTGCCGGTGATCCAGAACAGCACGATCAACACGCAGGCGTTCATCGAGGAGGGGCAGGCGCTGCTCATCGCCGGTTATCGCGCGGACAGTGCGACGATGGGCGTGACCGGGGTGCCCGGGCTCTCGAAGATTCCGTTGATCGGCGCGCTCTTCAGGACCGACAACCGCCAGAAGAGTCACATGGAGCGGCTCTTCCTGCTGTCGCCGCGCGTCATCTCGCCGTGATTCACCGCAACCGCCCGCACCGGGGAATGCAGGAGGCCATGTGAACGAATCCCATACTCAGCCGCATTCGCTGCCCGGCGTGCCGCCCGGGGAGCAGCCCGAGCCGCGGCCCACCCCATCGGGCTTGCCCGCCGACGCATGCGGCGAGGGCGCCGCCGATCGCCGCCTGTCCGACGACGACGCGCGCCGCCTGCGCGGCACGCTGCGCGGGCTGCCGTGCGGGGTGATCGTGCTCGATCGCGCGGGCGCGGTCGTTCACGCGAACGCGCGCGCGCTCGAGATGCTGGCGATGACGCTGCCCGCGGGCGTCGATTTCAGCGTGGCGCTGAGCGAGCGCTTCGAGATGACGGACGTGCCGCGGCTGCGCGATCTCGAAGCGGGCCGCGAGGTACGCGTGGACGATTCGACCTTCTGGATTCAGGCGGGCCCGGCCGGTGCGTGCGCCGGTGCGGGGGCGGGCGAATCCGTCATCGCCGTGACGGACGTGACGCCGTTCGCGCGCTCGCTCGACGAGCGAGCCATGTCGCTGCGCTTCTTGCTGCACGATCTGCGCTCGCCGCTCAATTCGATCAGCGCGCTCACGCAGCTCGATGCGAGCGACCCGGAGGCGTTCGAGCGCTGCGGCGGCATGCAGCAGATCACCTCGCTCGCGCAGTACGTGCTCTCGCTCGGCGAGCAGTTCATCTTCTCGTCGGTGACCGAGCATTTGCAGGCGCGCGACTTCAAACGGTTCGATCTGCGCGCGACGCTGCGCCAGATCATCTCGCAGCTGGAGGTCACCGCCGTCTATTGCGGCGTCGCGCTACACTTGTGGCTGCCCGACAGCGCGCCGCTCTGGGTGAGCGGCATGCGCAACTTCGTGGCGCGCGCCGTCCAGAACGTCATCGACAATGCCGTTCGCGCGTCGCCGCGCGGCGAGGCGGTGACGGTGTCGATCCGGCAGGCCGACGGTTTCGCCGAGGTGGTCGTCGACGATCGCGCGGGCGGGCTGCCGGGTCTCGTCGAGGGCGATCGGCTGACCGACTTCGAGAAGCTCGGCAAGCGGACGGCAACGGGCTTCGGTCTCGGGCTCAAGCTCGCCGTGCAGATCGTCGGCATGCACGGCGGCGCACTTTACGCCGAGCTCAACGGACAAGGCGGTACCATGTTCGTGCTGCGTCTGCCGTGCCTGAATCCTGTCGCCGCGAAGCCGCACGCGACATCGCTTGTCGATGCCGACCGCGCGTTGCGCGCGGCGCGCCGCGAGTGAGGCGCCAGCGCGCGGCCCGTATTCGTTTGACACGCGTTGCGCGGACCGGGCGCCGACTCCCGCGCGGCCGTCAGAACCAAGAGTTCACATGAAATCGCTTGCAGGCAAACCCGTACGCATTCTGTTCGTCGAGGACGACGTCGCGCACCACGCGCTCATCCATTCCTGGCTCAAGAGCGAGGGCTACCACGTCGACGCTTTTCACAGCGGGCTCGACGCGCAGCAATTTCTGTCGGAGCAGTGGGCCGATCTCGCGATTCTCGACTGGGATCTGCCGGGCGTGTCCGGCGACAAGCTGCTGCAAAAGATCCGCAGCCGCTCGCAATCGATCATGCCCGTGATTTTTCAGACCGTGCACTCGGCGGAGTCCGACATCGTGCGCATACTCGATGCGGGTGCCGACGACTATCTCGTGAAGCCCTACGACAGGCAGGTGCTGCTCGCGCGCATGCGCGCCCTGCTGCGGCGCTTCGCGCCGATGAACGTGCAGGGCCGCAAGATGTTCGTCGACGACGAATGCGCGCTCGATCAGCAGGCGCGCTCGCTCGTGGTGGCGGGCGTGGCGCACAAGCTCGGCACCAAGGAGTTCGACATTCTCTGGCATCTCGCTCGGCACACGGGCGCCGTCGTGCTGAGGCAGGATCTGATGAGCGTGGTCTGGGGCTGGGATGCGGCCGTGCAAAGCCGCTCCGTCGACATGTACGTGAGCCGCCTGCGTGCGAGCCTGAAGGCGGCCGGCGTCGGCTGGACCGTGCAATCGGTCTATGCGACGGGTTATCGCCTGACCCTCAAGCCGGATAGGGATCAGTCGGGCGCCGATGCGTCGGGCGCCGCTGCGTCGGGCGCCGGTGCGTCGCCGGAAGGCACCGAATGAACGCGGCACGAATGCGAGCGCTCGCGCGCGGCGCCGTCGCTGCCTTCGTCTGCGCGGCCACCGTGCATGCGCAGGCGGCGAGCATGGCGTGGGCCGGCGCCCGTTTCGTCTACGCGACGAACGGCGCGGGCCTCGCGGAGGTCCTGAATGCCTTCGCGGCGGGGCAGCACGTTGCGCTGCGCATCGACGGTCAAGTGGACGGCGTCGTGAGCGGCCGTTTCGCGATGCCGCCGCAGCGCTTTCTCGATGTCATGAGCCGTTCGTACGGATTCGTCTGGTACTACGACGGTGCGGTCCTGCATGTGTCGCCCGCGAACGAGCAGGCGCATATCGCCATCCGGCCTCACTTCCTTTCGGCGAATGCGCTGCGTGTGTCGCTCGAGCAGGCAGGTCTTGCCGATACGCACTTCCCGCTGGCGGTGGACGCCGCCGCGCAAACTGTGAACGTGCGCGGGCCGGCGACCTACGTGGAGCGTATTCGTGCCGCGGCCGAGCGCTTCGAGCGCGACGCGCGAGCGCGCGTGCGTTTGTCCGTGCGGGTGTTTCGCCTGAGTGCCGCGAATGCCGCCGACGAAACGCGCGTGGTCGATGGCCGCTCGCTCGTCGTGCCCGGTGTGGCCACGCTCTTGCGGCGCCGTTTCGAGCGCCCGGCCGTTGCGAGCGGGACCGCCGTCTCCGATGCACCGCGGATCGTCGAGTTCGATGCGGCGTTGCCGGTGATCGAAGCGGATGCGACCACGAATTCCATCCTGATACGCGATCGGGCCGAGCGCATCGACGCCGACGGCGCGCTCGTCGCCAGCCTGGACGTGCGTGCGCAACTCGTATCGGTCCAAACGTGGGTGGTGGATGTCGATGGCGACGCGCTCGACGCGTTGCGGCCCGCGCTGCCGCCGGCCATGGCCGACGGGGCAGGCGCGGAGCAGGCGACGGCGGACGTGCGCGAGCACCGCGATGCAGGTGTCGCGCCCGACGGCGGCCGCGCGCTGATCGCGCAGCTCAAGGCATTGGCCAGGAGCGGCCGCGCCGAAATCGAGGTGTCGCAAACGGCGCTCACGCACGACCGCTCGCCGGCCGTCATCGACCGCCACGAGGCACGCCTCGCACGCCGTGACGAGGATGACCTGCCCGATGACGATGCCCGCGACCTCTGGCTCTCGATTGCACCGACGGTCGAAGGCGCCGCGTCGATGCCGCGTATCGGCTTGCGCGTGGAACTGGGGCGCCGCCGCGATGCGCGCGGCTATCGGGCGGTCGACGAAAGCCTGGCGCCGGGCGAGTGCCTCGTCATCGAGGGGCCGGCGGGGCACGGAGGCGATGTCGCGCGTCGCGCGGACGATACCGGTTCCGGCAGTGCGGGAGACGGAGGCACGCGCCGCCGCCTCGTCTTGCTGATCCCGCGCGTGGCGGCATAGCGCCGAGCGGGCGGGCGCCCGCGATCGCGTGAGCGTGAAGCGACGTGCCGTGTACGAACGGATGCGATGGCTGGCCAGGCATCGATGCGCGCGCGGATGCGCCCGTTGCCTGAAGCGCGCTTGCGCTCGCCGGGCTTACGCCCGCAGCCACATGAAATTGCCCGAGGCGATGCCCTCGAACATTTCGTCCGGCGATTCGAGGATGTTGTTTTGCCAGTAGCGGCCGTGTTCGGCGTAGTGCGAGAAGAGATCGGCGAGATAATCGCCGGTGATCGTCGGGCCCATCGGCAGATGGACGAGCAGCACGACGTTGCCCGTATCGGATTCGAGGCACAGTTGCGCCTGGTCCTGCGCGTAGACGAGCAGGTTGGCCTCGAGCATGAGCCGAAAAACGACGAGCGACCGGCCGGGCGTGACGGCGCCGTAATGAAAGCTGACATAGACCGAATCGGGGTCGGTCTCGTGGTGGTCGAGATGGACGTCGAACCCCTCGATCTCGAGCGTTTGCGTCTCGACGACATACTCGGCGTCGGGCAGCCCGACCACCGCGCAAACTTCGTGAATCAACTCGACGAAACGTTCCCTGCTCATGGGCGGCAATCTCCGGCGAAAATAGGGCGGCCCGCTTGCAAAAAAGCGAGGGCACGTAGCCGGAAAGCCGGGCTTTCCGCCTTCGTGCCCCTCGCGCGAACGGACTGCGGCAACGCGAGCGGCTTACTGGCCCTTCGCGGCGTCGGCGATGTTCTTCGCGCCGTTGTTGCCGACGGAAGCGAGCGCCGACGTTTCCTGCTGCTGCATGTTGATCTGCATGGCGGCCATCGTCATGGCGTTGTTCTGGTTGGCCATGGCCTGCATCTGGCCGACCATGTCGGCGTTTTGCGAACCGGCTTGCGAGACGCCCGAGCTTCCGATCGATGAAGACATGATGTATTCCCCTTATCAAGAAAGTGATGGAAAAAGCACTGCTATGGGTTGACGCCTGATGCTTCGGTAAAAGGCCCGTGGCCGTGGTGGCCGCCGGTCCGGACCGGCTGACGCGCAGCCGGATGCTGCAACTGCAAACTGTTCAACCGTCTTCCGTATCGCCGCGGATGCCGTCAAAGCGCCGCGCCACGGGCGCTGTGGCGCTCCTGCAGCGTGAGCACGATGCGGCGCGCCGCGATCATCCCGCGATAAAGCTTTTGCAGATCGAGCCGCTCGCGCTCGTCGGCCGCGGACTGCGTGGCCGTACTGATCCGGCGCGCGGTTTCGTCGAAGGCCGCCGCGATGCGCGCGACCCGTTGCGCGCCGTCGGGCGCCGAGAGCGTGGCATCGAGCGCGTTCAGATCCTGCGCGATGGGAAGCAATGCGTCGTACATGTCGGTTCCTTTGGTGGTCGAGGTCAATTGTTTGCTTCGTTCCCGCTGCTCGCGAACAGATGCTTCGTGCCGTCGGGCGTCTCGATGTAGCGCAGCCCGCCCGTGGCGATCACCGACGTGTACTCGACATCGGGCGTGAGCGCCTGCGCCTCCTTGACATCGACGTCGACGCGCTTGACGTTGTCGCCGAGGTCGGCCCTGATACCCGCTATCAGCGTGCGGAAGGTCGTCATCGACTGCACGCTGCCGCTCACGCGGAAGACGCCGTGGCCTTGGTAACTCACTGCCGCGCCCGTGCCGGCGAGCGACTGCTGGATGTTGTCCACGTCTTGCTGCGCGACGTCGTATTCGCGCCGCACCTTGCCGCGCGCGAGACTGTCCATGATCCGCTGCGCCTTCGCGCTTTCGTCGGTGCTCGTCACGATGCCGCGCACCGCCACACTGTCCTTGCGTGCCATTGCCTGCAGGTCGCCGAGGCCTTCGCGGTGCAGGGCCTCCTGCAACTGCCGTGCGAGCGCGTCGGCGTCGAACCTCACGCTCGCCGCTTCGCTCGACTGCGTACCCGCGAACATCACACCGGCCACGGCGATGCCGCCGATCGCAGCGGTGCAGGCGAGCGCCAGCACGGCCGTGCGCCAGGGCACCTTGGGCGAATCGGCCGGCGCATGGCCGGCGCCGGGTTCGTCCGCATGGGCCGGGGCCCGATCCGGCGCGCCGCTATCCGCGTCAGCCCCCGTCGCGGTGTCGGCGGCAGGCGGCTCGGCCGTCTTCCAGAGGCCCGCCAGCAAATCGAGATCGCGCGGCCAGGCTTCGCCGTCGGGGCCCACGCAAAACACGACGTCGCCGAACGGCACGGCCACGAAGTCCGCCACGAGCACCTCGTCGCCGTTCGCCGAGCGGATCCGCGCCACACCGTCCTCGCCCACGCAAAGCTCGATGTCCTCGACCGTCCAGTCGCTGATGCAGACATCCGAGTGCTCGGTGGCGCCGATCCGGTAGGTGCCGCTCGTGAGCCGGACCTGGGCTCCGGCGTGGGTGCCGGTCAGTACTCGAAGCGCTTTCATGATCGTGGTATCCGTGTATCCGACGTGGGTCATGCGGTTGCCGTTGCTGGTCGCCGCTCCGGCGTTTCGCTGCTTCGCGCATCGGGCCGCCGGGCCTTGACCGTCGAAATCAGTTTAGGGTTTTGCCGGTGGCGCAGCCGGCGCCATGCGAACTTCGAACGTCTTATCCGAAGCGCCGGCCGTGGGCTTGGCCGTCCCTTGCCGCGCGGCGCCGGTTGGACCACCCGTCGCGCCGCCCGTGACGGCGGCGCCGGCGGGCACCCCGCCGGCCGGCAGCGCGGCTTGCGTGTCGAGAATGCGTTGCTTCACGGCCGCGATCGATTGATCGTCGTACGAGTATTCGATGCCCGCGCTCTGGCGGGCGAGCGTGTTGTCGAGCGATACGCCGAGAAGCCCCGCCACCGCGGCGGCCTTGCCCGGGGTCGCGACACTTTGCATCAGTGCCGCATGGCGGTGCGCGTGAAGCCGGGCAGCATTGCGCCGAAGCGCCATCGGCGAGCGCATCGCGAGCAGCATCGGCACCGCCAGCAAGGGCCCCAGCTCGATCTGCGCGGCAAGCCGCAGCACCTCCTTCGCGCACGCCGCCGCGAGTTCGGCCGGCAAGTCCGGCGCACCGAGCTTGTGCGTCGCGAGCAGTTGCATCGTGGCCGCGAGCGGCTGGCTGCGCGCGGCGGCCTTGGCCCGGCCCGCCTTGCCGATCGCGAACTTGCGCGGTTTGTCGCGGCCTTCGCCGGACTGACGGCCGTCGCGCCGAGGCTGCCCGTCGCGCGGCGCACCCTGCTGCGGCTGCCCCTGCTCTTCGCCGTGCTGATTCGAGCCGCGATCGTGCCCATGGCCGTTGCGATGCTGTTGCTGCCCGTCGCCGTGTTGCTGATCGCGCTCGCGCTTTTGCTGCTGTCCGTGCTTTTGCTGCTGACCCTGCTCGTGCTTGCGTTCGCGCTCGTGCGGGTGCTCGTGTTCATGCTCGTGCCTGGGCTCGAGCGCGTGCGGGTCGTCCGGCCGCTCGTGAGCCGATGCCTCTTTGCCCTGCGTCTTCGCCGAGCCCGCCGGCCGCGGCCGTTGGCCGAGCTGGCGCATCAGCTTTTGCGCGGAAGGGGGCGGCGGCTTGTGCATGCCTTCGGCAAAACGCTTGCCGCGGTAGAAAGCGGCGGCGAGCATCTTGTTGTGCTGCATGCGCGCGCGCTGCATCTTCGTGTGCTGCACCTTCACGCCCGTGAAGCCGCGCGCCTGGGTCATCTGCCCCACGTGCTCGGCGCCGGCCTGCGCCTGCTGCGCGAGATCGGCGGCGTGGTGGCCGTGGTTGTTGCGGATCGGCGAATTCACGACGGCACCGCGAGCGTGATGATCTGATTGGCGAAGCGCAGGATCGCGGCGGCGCCCCAGGCGCCGATCATGAGCACGGTGGCCACGACGGCCACGAGCTTCACCGCGTACGAGATGCTTTGGTCCTGCATCGACGTGATGGCCTGCACGAACGAAATCGCGAGGCCGGAGAGCGCGGCGACGGCCACTACCGGCATCGAGACGGACAGGCAGAGCAGCAGGCCCTGCGAGGTGATGCGAACGAGCGTATCGGTTTCCATGGTGCGCGCCTCAGCGATAGGTCATGACAAGACCGTGAATCAATGTGGACCAGCCGCTCATGACGACGAACAGGAGCAGCTTGAACGGAATCGCGACGTTCGTCGGCTGGACCTGATTCAGGCCCATCGCCATCAGCACGTTGGCGATGACGAGATCGACGACGATGAATGCGATGTACAGCAGAAAGCCGATCTTGAAGGCGTCGGTCATCTCGGTCAGCGTGAAGGCCGGGGCAAGGACGATGAGATCGTCCTCACGGATCTTCGCCGCCATGTCCTTCGGCCAGACCACGGTTGCCGAGCGCACGAAGAACCGCTTTTCGCGCTCGTGCGCGTGCTTCTTCAGAAAGGCGCGAAACGGCTCCTTTGCCGCATCGAAGGCATCGAGCACGACGAGCGACGTGTCGCTGCCGGGGGTACGGTGCATCGTCTGCATGGTTTGCATGGCCTGCATGCCGATCGGCGCCATCACGTAAGCGGAGACGAGGACCGCGATGCCGTTGAGCACCATGTTCGGCGGCACCTGCTGCACGCCGAGCGCGTTGCGCAACAGTCCGAGCACGACCACGATCTTCGCGTACGAGGTCGCGACCATGGCGACGAACGGGATCAGGCTGATCGCGACGACGGTGATCAGCAGCCCGGTGAGATCGCTAAACTGAACCATGGCCGCGCGACAACTGAACGAGACGCACGCCGAGATGATCGCCGACGCTCACGAGTTCGCCGAAGCCGATCGTCTGCCCGTAGGTGACGAGCCGCACGCGCGCATCGGGCAGCGCGGTGGGCAGCTCGAGCACGTAGCCCGCGCGCAGCGCCGAGAGCTGGGCGACCGGCATCGAAACCGTGTCGATCTCGAGCTTCAGCGGCAGGTCCAGCTGGCTGATTTCGACGGGCGTGTCGATCGAATCGGTAAGCGGCGCGTTGAACTGCGTCTCATGGCTCATGGTGGGGTCCTCGCTCAAGGTCATCAGATGGTGGGTGACGTCTGCCACGGCGCGCAGCTGCCGCGTCCCGTAGCGGCCCCAGACGACTTGCATCGGGGCGGACGAGCGCTCGCTCGCGAAGAGCGCGCGGGTGGCTTCGGGAACGGCACGCAAGATGACGTCCCCCGCGCGCAGCGAATCGAGCGTCGTCACGTTCATGGTTTTCTCGCCGATCCGCAGCCGGCCCGGTACGGCGATCTCGCTGACGTGGGTGGCGAACGGCGTGCATTGCCGGGCCACGAGCGTTTCGAGCGCGTCGAGCCAGCCGCTGTCGATGTGCTCGATCACCGCATCGAAGCGGGTATCGCCCAGGCGCAGCGAGAGCGCGCAGCAAGGCCCGCTCGGCGGCTGACGCGCGGCGCGTTCGAGCGAGACGATTTCCGCGCCGTCGAAGCCGAGCGCTTGCAGGGCGCGCCGCAGCGGATCGAGCAGGATCGCGCACACGGCATCGCGCAAGCGCTCGTTGACGGGCTCGTCCGACGCGACGACGCTCGCGAGCCCCGTGTGCTGTCCGACGTCGATGCGCACCGCGGCCGTCTCCATGCCCCAGCGCACGCGCACGACGGCGGCGCGCTCCGGCGCCACGAAGTCGTGCGCGCCGACGCTGAAGGCCGAGACGCCGAGCGCGTGAGCGAGCAGTGCGCTCAGGCGCTCGTCGACGGCGAGCCGATGCTGGCGCGCGGTGGCGGCCGCAAGCGCGGGCAGCCGCGCGGGATCGAGCAAAACGGCTACCGCCGGCGCTTGGGCGCCCGCCGCAACGTGGTCTGTCAGTAGCGTTCGTGTGGTATCCATATGGGTTTTACGTGACGATGATCTCGACGCTGCGCGCGCCGTCGAAGCGGCTTTGCATCACTTCTTCGAGGCTTGTGCGCAACGTCGCCGCATGCTGTGAGATTAGTTCGCGCGAGCGTGCGTCGGTGGTGTCGAAGCGAAGCGTCAACTGGAAATGCGAAAGCGCGAGGCTCAACGTGCAGCCTGGCAGCAGCGCCGGATCGATGGGAATCGTGATCTGCCAGTTGCCGCTTGCGAACACGATCGGATTGGCGCAGAAGTCTGACACCTCGGCGACGATCGAATCGACGAAACGGTTCATGTCCTGGCCCGTGCGCGCCGGTGCCTGCACGGCGACCACGGCGTGCGGGCCGCCTGCTTCGGGGCGCCGCGGCTCGCGCGCGGCTTGTACGCGCGGCGTGGCCGGCGCAGCCACCGATGGCCGGGCGTTGGGCGGCCTCTGCGGTGAAAGCGGCGCCGCGCCGCGCGCCGGCATCGGCGTCGGTGCGGGCATCGTCGAATATGCCGGCACATGCACGAGCCCATGCATGGCCGAATGCACCGGCACGCGCATCGTCGAATGCATGGGCGGATGAATCGTCGCAGGTACCGGAGCGGGCACCGGGGCTGCCGATCGGGCGTGCGCCGCAGCGTCGTCGCGGTCGTCGCCGGAGCCGGCCTGTGCGTCGTCGTCGCGCTCGCCGCTGCCGGCATCGTCGCGATGTTCGTCCGCGGCGAACCCGGCGACCGGGTAGAGCGGATCGGCTGGCTCGGCGAATGGCGGCTCGGCCGGTGCGGCGCACGGCTGCCCGTCGCCGGGCGCTTCCGATGCGCCGGCGCGCGTGCCTTCGCGCAGGCGCTGAAAAAGGGCGGCCTGGCGGCTCAACTGCGCGGCCGGCATCTCGGGTGCGGGGTCGGTGTGCGCGGCCGGCGCCGCGATGACGCGGGCGCGATGAGGGGCGGAGGAGTGCATGGCGCGGCTCCCTCGATCACATCGCCAGGCGGCCGACGGGCTGGAGATCGACATGCGCGCCGAGCTCCTGGTACGAATACACGGGCAGCCAGGGCAGCCGTGCCTCGATCATGCGCTTGATGTAGCGCCGGATATCCATCGACGCGACGAGCGCCAGTGGCTGCCGCGGCGTATCGCCGACGATGTCGGCGATCTTGCCGACGAGCTGGCCGATTTCGTCGGGCGGCAGCGCGAGGAAGTTGCCCGTGGGGGTCTGTTTGATCGACTGCCGGATGTGCTGCTCGACCTGAACGTCGACGAGTACGACGGGCAAATCCCGCACGCCACCCGTCGCGCGATAGGCGATGAGCCGGCCGAGCTCCATGCGGATGTACTCGGTCAGCATCAGCATGTCCTTCTCCTTCGGTCCCCAGACGATCAGGCTTTCGGTGATGCTGCGGATATTGCGCACGGGCACGTCTTCCTCCAGCAGCCGGCGTAGCACGTCCGCCATCTTCTGCAGCGGCAGTGCCTTTTGTACCTCCGCGACGAGGCCCGGGTAGTCCTCGTTGAGCTGATCGAGCATCCACTGTGCTTCCTGGATGCCGAGAAAGAGATGGGCATTGCGCCGCAGCAGGTCGATCGTGTGGCGTGCGATCAATGCTTCCGGTGTCGCCGCGGCGGCAGGCGCGTCCGCTGCGCCGCCGTCGGCCGCCGCGTGTACCGCGCGCGTTTCGGCGAGCGTGGTGCGTCCTTGCGGCACGTCGAAGATGAGCACTTCGTAACTGTCCTCGGGCAGCGCGCCGTCGTACCACATCATGATGCCGGGGAACGGCAGGCCGACTTCCGATTGCAGCGCGTGGCGCTGTGCGTCGAACGCGCGATCAAGGGCATCGGCCGCGAGACGCGCGCTGACGTCGGTTGCGAGGCGCACGCCGAGCGGGCAGGTGAACTGCGGCGGGCGTGGCAGGATCGACGGCGCGTCGCCCTTGGCGCCGGCGCGCTGCAGTGCCCCTACGGGCTTGCCGGCGCCTTTGGCGGGACCATCCTGCTTTTTCTGCAGACGGTAGCCGACGAAGCCGAGCAGCCCCGCGAGCAGCGCGAAGAGCGCGGCCGGAAAACCGGGCACGACGGCGAAGCCGAGCAGCAGCAGCGCGGCGAAGTACAGCGCGCGCGAGCTGCTCGTGAACTGGCGCCTGATGTCTTCGCCGAGGGAGGAATTTCCATGGTCGCCGCCTTCGTCCACGCGCGTGATCATGACGCCCGCGGCCACCGAGATCAGCAGCGAGGGAATCTGCGAGACCATGGCGTCGCCGATCGAGAGGACCGAGAAGCGGTTGGCCGCCTCGCCGGCCGACATGCCGTGATAGGCGACGCCCACGGCGATACCCGCGACGATGTTGATCATCGTGATCATGAGGCCGGCGATCGCATCGCCTTTCACGAACTTCATCGCGCCGTCCATGCCGCCATGCAATTGGCTTTCGATGGCGAGCCTTGCGCGTTTCCTGCGGGCTTCGTCCGGCGTCAGGATGTTCGCGCGGAGGTCGGCATCGATGCTCATCTGTTTGCCGGGCAGCGCATCGAGCGTGAACCGTGCCCCCACTTCGGCGACGCGCTCCGAGCCCTTGGCGATCACGATGAACTGCACGACGGAGATGATGACGAACACGACAAGGCCGACGACGAGATTGCCGCCCACGACGAGCTGGCCGAAGCTTTCGATGATTTCGCCGGCATCGGCATGCAGCAGGATCGACTTCGTCGACGCGATATTCAGCGAGAGCCGGAAAAGCGTCGTGAAGAGCAGCACGGACGGGAACGCCGACAGCGTGGCGATGTGGCCCACATACATCGTCACCATGAGCAGCGTGATGCTGATCGTGATGTTGATCGCGAGCAGCCCGTCGATGATGGCGGGGGGCAGCGGCAGGATCATCAGCGAGACGATCGCGATCAGCAGGACGGCGATGCCGGCCTCGCCGATGCCGGGCAGTTTCATGGTCTTGAACATGTCCACTACTCCGTGGTGGCGGTTTGAGGCGCGAGGCCGTCCACCCAGCGAAGAATCGCGGCGACGACTTCGAACAGTTCTTCGGGAATCGGCTGATTGAGCGGCACCTTGTGCAGCATGCGCGCGACGGGCGGGTTCGCGACGATGGGCACGCGCGCGTGCATCGCCTGCTGGCGCAGCCGCAGCGCCTGCTCGTCCACGCCCTTGGCGAGGACGACGGGCAGCGGAAACTCCGCCGGGTCGTAGCGCAGCGCGACCGCGTAGTGAACCGGGTTGACCACGACGACGTTCGCGCGCGCGACGCCGCCTTTCGGGCCTTCCTGCGACATCTCCCTGGCCATGCGCTTGCGCTCGCCCTTGAGTTCGGGGTTGCCTTCGCTTTCCTTGTGCTCGCGCTTCACCTCGTCTTTCGACATCCGGTTCTTGCGGATGAAGAGCCACTTCTGCAGCTTGTAGTCGAACGCGCCGATGACGACGAACACGCCGAGCGCGACCACGACCACATGCATGAGCACGGACCACAGCACGCCGATCAACTGCGGTACGGACTGATCGAGCGCGCTCGCCACCACGGGCATCGCGCTTTTGATCGTCTGCCACATGACGGCGACGAGAATCGCGGCCTTGCCGACCATCTTCGCGAGGTCGATGGCCGAGTTCATCGAGAAGATGCGCTGAAAGCCCGACCCGGGGCTGACCGACGCAAGCTTCGGCATCACGGCTTTCAGCGAAATCTTGAGTCCCGTCTGGGGGGCGAGCGCGATGATGGCGGCGACGAGCGTGACGGCCGCGATCCCGCACAGCAGACCGAGCGCCTGCAGGCCGATATGAACGAGGATGGGCCAGAGGTCCTGCAACTCGCGCTCGCCGTGGGTGAAATCGACCGCTTCCTTGACGACCGCGCGCAGCGTGTCGGCCAGATAGTGCTGGCCCGCCGTCAGCACCAGCACGATCGAGCCGAGCGACGCGACTTCGACGAGGTCGGTGCTCTTCGCGACCTGGCCTTCCTCGCGGACCTTGTCCAGCTTCTTGTCTGTGGGCTCTTCGGTTTTCTCGTCGCTCATGACCGCTGTCCTTCGCTTGTCGCCGGCACGCACCCGGGATGGGGCGCCCCGATGCAACGTTAGCGGCGCCGCGGTATCCGGCGCGACGGCGATGCGAAGCAAGGACAAGGGCTGCGAAGCGGGCGGCGCGACGGCGCGTCGCTCGGGCGCAGGCCACGTGAGCAAGGCAAACCGCGCGGCGGCGGGCGCGCGCGAAGGCGTCCGCGAAAGCGGCTCGGACCGCCGCCGCATCGCATGCGGCGCTTCGCAATTCGTTGTGCGACTTCGTGCCCGGCACGTGGCGCGCCCGTCGTGTTGCGTAACTTAGCGTCAACGGAAGGCCACGCCTCATCGGGTGCGGCCCATCGGATCGAATCTGATTTCCTTGGGGGAAAGGATGGACGTTCTGAAGGATCGGCCGCAGTGCCCATCGGGAGTCGTCGGCGCGATCGTCGACCTGGTCAGGGTGGCATTGGCCCGCGCAGGCACGCCGCAGCAAGTCGACATCGACGATCTCGAGCACCTCGTCGACGTGCTGCATCTGCTGCGCCCGGATTCCGCCGAATTCGCGTTTTTCGACGGCTGGCTGCATATGGTGCGCGCGGAATGGAGCGAGGCCGAACGGCTCTTTCGCAATCTGGTCGAGCGCGCGGTGTGCCTGCCGGCCAGCAAGGGAATGTTGCTGCAGTGCCTGAAGGCCCGCCAGGAGTTCGGTTGGCAGGACGAGGCCCGACACCTGCTGGAGGAGGGCGGCAACGAAGAGGTTGAACGGCTCGCGAAGGTTCTGCTTGCGAGCGAGGAGCTGAAGCAGGCGGTCGCGACCGCGAAGCGCACGGGCCGCTTCGTTGCGCCGGATTCCGCGCTCGCGTTCGAGAACGGCGCGCACGCCGAAGACGGCGAAGCGGTCGCGACGCCGTCGTCCTCATCCAGCGACATGCTGCTGACGATGCAGTACATGCGCGTCTGAGCCTGTTGCCCCTACCAGGAGAAACGAAATGAGCATCACGACTGCATCGCAACTCCAGTACGAACTGGCCCGCGTCACCGGCACGACGCCCGCGGCGCCGAATGCGGACGCGATATCGCAGCCGCTCGTCGACAAATTCCAGGCGATGATGGCTTCGGCGCCCCACCATGCGGCAGCCGTCCACCCGACCGAGCGCGCGGACCTCGTGACGAAAGCAGTCGAGGAGCAGGCGGACTATTACCGGCAAGTGCCGAACGACGTGCTCTATATGACTCAGCACATGAGCGCGCTGTCGATGGAGCGCCTTGCCGCCGCCGACATGACGATCCAGCTCGAGATCGCAAGCCTGAACGCCGATCTGCAGGTGAAGATGGCGACCGTGCAGTCGTCCAAGGACGCCGTGCAGACGCTCATGAAGAACCAATGACTTGACGTTCTCCCCTCCCTAAAGGGAGAGGATTCCCACACTGGCCGGAGCAACTGATGAAACCGAACCTCGTGCCTTCGAGGCTGCCCTCCACATGGCGGCTCGTCGCGGTGGCGGCGCTCGTGCTGTCGCTTGCGGCCTGCAAGCAGGAGCTCTACGGGCAACTGACCGAAAGCGACTGCAACGAAATGGCGGCCGCGCTGCTGATGTCCGGCGTCGACGCGCAAAAGAGCACGCCCGATGGCGGCAAGACCTGGTCGGTCAGCGTCGACGAAAAGCAGATCGTGCATGCCGTGGAAGTGCTGCGCGCACGCGGCCTGCCGCGCAAGAAATTCGACGACCTCGGCTCGCTGTTCAAGAAGGACGGGCTCGTTTCCACGCCGACCGAGGAGCGCGTGCGCTTCATTTACGGTTTGTCGCAGGAACTCGACGATACGTTGTCGAAGATCGACGGCGTGGTCGTGGCGCGCGTGCAGATCGTGCTGCCGAACAACGACCCGCTCGCGCAGTCGGTCAAGCCGTCGTCCGCATCGGTCTTCATCAAGTACCGGCCCGACGCGAATCTCGATCGGATGACGCCGGCGATCAAGAACCTGGTCGTGCACAGCATAGAGGGGCTGACCTACGATCAGGTCAGCGTGACGAGCGTGCCGGCCGATGCGCTCGATCCACCTGCCCACCCGCACCGCCAGGACGGCTGGGTCGTCTATGCGGGCGGCGCGCTCGGCGTGCTGCTGTTGACGATCGCCGGCGGCTTCGCGCTCTGGCGCGGCAATCTGCTCAAGGGCGGCGGCGGACTTGCGGGCCGGTTCGCGCGCGGGGCGGGGCGTGCGGCGAAAGCGCCGGCATGACCTTCGATCCGAACGACCATATGGCCGGCACGGCAAGCAGGGTTGAGCACTTGACGAGCGCATACGACGCCGCCGCCGCCAGCGTTGCCGCCCCGAACGGCGAGACGCCTGCGGCCGTGGCGGCGAGACTGGCCGCCTACCATCGGCGCCGACGTACGCTGCTCGACTGGATGCATCCGGCGTACCTTGCACGCGTGCCCGGTGCGGACCGGCTCGGCGCATGCAGCCCCGCGCAGGCCGAGGCGCTTGCCGATGCGCTGCTTGACGAATGGGGCATGCCGGTGCCGCCGCTTGCCGCGTTCTACGCGCCGGAAACGGCGCTTGCGTTGCTGCCGGCGCACGATTGTCTGACCGTATTCCGCTTGCGCGCGCTCGTCGAGCAGGCGGAGCCATTGCGCGCCTGGATCGACCGGCCGCGTCGCGAGAGGTTGACCGGCTGGATCGGGGCGCGCGGCGTCAATCTGCTCTTCGCCCGCGGGCGCGAGCTTGCGGGCGATGCGTGTTCGCTCGCCGCACGCGCGCGCCACGCGGCATCGGTCATGCAAGTGCCGCTCTACGCAGCCGATGGCGATGCCCTGGCCTGGCTCGGCTTTCGGCTTTTCGAGCGCGACTGCCGATGGGCGCCGGGCGACCCGCTCGCGATCATGCGGTTGGCCATGCCGGCGCGCGACGACGAGGGGGCGTTGCCATCCCCTTCGTTGCCGCTGTCACTACCGTCTTCGGAAGGCCCGAGCCCGAGCCTTTCGATCGTCTCGCAACTGCCCGACTTGTTTCCGGAGTGGTCATGGTGATCTGGTTACGCAATCCGCTGGCCGAAGGCAC
>Ga0182007_10000340_pt1 | contig 29721 bp, 31 predicted proteins | sample Sormic07211113_1_FD_123023 | JGI IMG/M metagenome (GOLD analysis project Ga0182007, IMG submission 123023) | Rhizosphere microbial communities from Sorghum bicolor, Mead, Nebraska, USA - 072115-113_1 MetaG | ecosystem: Host-associated > Plants > Roots > Rhizosphere | place: USA: Nebraska...
CTGCTCAGCAGAAGTCCGAGGCAACGAGTCCGTCGGCCAACGCCTCTCGACACCCCACGCACGCGCCGCAGTTCACCTGAGCTTCCCACGCTCAAACTCATGCAACAACGCCAACATGATCCGCCGCTGTTCCGCCGTCAGCGCATGAAACCGCTCAGCAAACGCCTTCCCACTGATCTCCCCATCCAACGTCTTGAGACTCTTTCGTTCGACCTGCGGATCTGGCCCATGCTGGAGCCAATGCGGCGACACATCGAGGAGCTTCGCGATCAATGCGATGCGATCCGCTCGCGGGACTGACTTCCCCGATGCCCAGTTGTGCGTGGTCTGTACGCTGAGCCCTGACGGGAAAGCCGGGGTCAGCGCCTCCGCGAGCGCCGTCGCGCCAAATTCCTTGAAGCCGCGCCTGGCCATTGCGACACGCAAGCGCTCGGAAAAGGATTCTGCTTCTTTGACTCGGGATCGCACCGAATGATTGTCACGAGCAGTTGATTTTTATCATTCCCACGTGAATAGTAACTTTCTCATGTATATGGTAAGGTGAGTTTGAATCCGTTGACGCTCAAGCAAACATCCGTGTGTTGGCGGACCGTCGAAGAGACTTGCCGATAGTGCTAATGGGAGGACATCAAATGCCTTGCAACCACAAGGCTCGGACAAGAACGCCCGAGCCATGAAAACCCCACAAGTCCCCTCCCCCTTCCCGACCGCGCGCCCCCGCAGGCTGTCGCCGTCGCTCTACCTGACGACGCCCAAGGCCAAGCCCACGCGCAGCGCACCTGCCGCCCTTGTCGGAACCCAGGTGAACCGCCTGCGCCGGGCTGCCGGCGTTTCGGCCCTGGAGCTCACAATGCGCTCCGGCGTCTCCCGCTCCATGCTCTCGCGCATCGAGAACGGCCAGGTATCGCCCTCCGTCGAGATGTTGGACCGGCTGGCAAACGGACTGGGCATTCCGCTTTCTCGCCTCTTCGCGGACCACCGCTGGCACGCCGACTTCAGCCATGTGCCCTCAGGCAAGGGCCTTCGGGTCGAACGCCTGGGCACCGTCGCGGACTACCGCTACGAGTTGCTCGGCCATGTGCTCTCGGGCAACCTGTTCGTCGAGCCCTACCTGGTCATGCTCGAAGCCGACGCCCAACCCCATGTGACCTTTCAGCATCCGGGCTTGAAGTTTCTCTATCTTCTGTCGGGCGACGTCACCTATCGCTATGGGCCGAGGCGCGTGAAGATGCGCGTCGGTGATTCGCTGCTCTTCGACGCCACCGCCATGCACGGTATCGAAGACCTCGGCACGCAGCCGGTGTCGTACCTCTCCGTCGTCTTCACCTTGCGCGGCTAGGAGGCGATCCGGCGAAGTGCCTCGTAGATGGCATCAAGCAGCTTGTTCGCCGGATAGGGCTTCTGCAAGAAGTCTACGGCGCCATCTCTGATGGCTTGGCCCGCCGTCGGAATGTCGACGCTACCGCTGATGAACACGATCGGCATATGGATGCCCATCTCGTGCAGCCGTTCCTGCAAAGCGCGACCATTCATTTGGCGCATGTACAGATCGAGCACCAGGCAACCACGCCAGGTAGAGTCGAAGGCGGTCAGGAATTCGACCGCAGAACTGAAGACCACGGCCACGAGCCCGGCCGCGCTGACGAGTTCATGAACAGAGTCGCGACAAGCAGCGTCGTCGTCGATGACAAACACGATGGGCTGATTCACTTCTTCCCCCTCAAAGGCCATGCTTCGACGACGCAGGCCTGGGCGCGCCGGTACCAGCCTCCCGGAGCATCATCCGCGCTGTGTGAGGCGCGACAATCCGGCCCTGGTGCAGGTGGCGACCTGTACCACGGTACAGGTCGCCACCCTCGTTCTGGCACTGCAGCGCGCGGCTTGGACGCCAAGGCGTTCCATTTAATGGCCGCGCGCACTAACATCGTCGGATGCGTGAGATGGCTGGCTCCGGGGTGCGGCTGTTGGCGTTGGCAGCAGAATTGACGTGGGCGGGTCTCACGTCGCCGATGCTGCGCGCGCAGGCCATTCCTGAGCCCGTGCCTGTGGCGGAGAGCCCGTCCCAACCGCCTTGGAACGTCGTCACGCTGATCGGCGCCAATTTTCTGACCCCCTCAAACGTGACGATAGACGGCGCCATGCGAAAGGCATTGATGGCGCCCGGACGTCATCCCGTGAATCTGTTCAGCGAGGCGCTCGACGCCCAGCGCTTTCCGCTGTCAAGCATCGAGCAAGAGTTCGCAGCCCTGCTGGCCAAGAAATACGCGACCACCCACGTCGATGCGGTTGTCACCCTGGGATCTGCCGCTCTCGACTTCGCCGAGAAGCATCGCGACGAACTCTGGCCCGACGCTCGCATCCTTTTTCAGGTCGTGCCGCTCGAGAGCCTGGCCAACAGATCGCTCTCCCCGACGACAACGGGCATCCCGGTTCAATGGGATATCGCTGGCACGGTTGAGCTTGCCCTGTCGTTGCGCCCTGACACACGTCGTTTGGTCGTCATCCATGGATCCGGCGATTTCGACCGCTCTTCGGTGCACGTCACGAGAAGGCAACTGGAGGCATTTCAGAAGCGCCTGCATATCGAATACTGGACAGACGCTTCCATGGACCAGTTCTCGCGCCGAATCGAACAACTCAGCCCCGACGATGCGGTGCTCTACCTGTCCATCGCGCGGGATGCCGCTGGCCGCACATTCTTGCCGCGGGAAGCACTTGCGCAGCTCGCTTCGGTCTCGCGAGCGCCGATCTACGCGCCCTTCGACAGTTACATCGGCCATGGCATCGTCGCCGGCAGCCTCTACAGCTACGAGGCCCTGGGAACCCGTATGGCCGATCTGGTCCAGGAGGCACTGGCGGCGCCGACGACGCCGATTCCGTGGGCCACGATCACCAAGGCTTCGTGCGTGGCCGATGCACGTCAGCTGGAGCATTTCGGCATGAGCCAGGCCCGTCTGCCTTCCTACTGCGATGTTCGATTTGCGCCACCGAGCCTCTGGCGAGACTATCGTTGGTATGTTGTTGGCGCTGTCCTTGCAATCCTCGCGCAATCGGCGCTCATATTCGGGCTGGTGTTTCAGAGGCGTGCGCGCCGCACGGCTGAAGAGGAAGCGCGAAACCGCCGTTCGGAACTCATGCAAGCCTCTCGCCTGGCACTGGCCGGTGAGCTGACCGCCTCGATCGCGCACGAGATCAATCAACCTCTGGGCGCAATCCTCGCGAATGCCGGTGCCGCCGAAGCGCTGCTGCGCCGCGGCAAAGCGAGCAGCGATGAGCTGAGCTCGATCATCGCCGACATCAAGAAGGCGGATCTTCGTGCGAGCGAAGTCATACGGCGCGTGCGCGCGCTCGTGACAAGCCGGCAGAGCGATCTCAAGGCGGAGGCCATGGACAGCATCGTCGGCGACGTGCTCGCATTCCTCAGGGGTGAGGCCGAGCGCCGCGGAATCACGATCGAAGCGGCTCTCGATGCAGGACTTCCTCAGATGGAGGTGGACCGCGTTCAAGTGCAGCAGGCGATTGCCAATCTGTGTGTCAACGCCATGGATGCAATGGCTCAGACGCCGCAGGGAAGTCGACGTCTGGGGATACGCCTGGCAGCTTGCGGCGATGGGGGCATCGAGATCGTGGTGACCGACACGGGGCCGGGCGTTCCGCAGGATCAATTGCCCCGGCTGTTCGAATCGTTCTTCACGACGAAGGTTGAAGGCATGGGACTCGGACTGTCGATCTCACGGTCGATCGTCGAAGCGCATGACGGCACCTTGTCGGCCAGGAATCTCGATGCGGGTGGGGCGGAGTTCCGCATTCTGTTTCCCGCTTCGCGCAGGGTGACGAAGCCGCTGAAAGCGGCGGATGAGAGCCTGGCGGCATCTCCGTCAAGACCCCCGTCGGTCAAGACGCAAGGCACCGTGCGGCTATGAGCGGTGCTGTCGTGCATGTTGTGGACGATGACGAGCAGATGCGCGTCGCCCTCGCTCGCCTGCTTCGCGCGGAAGGCTACGAAGTGCGCTCCTACGAATCGGCAGGACATTTCTTGTTGACGCCGCCAGACGGCCGCCCTGGATGTGTGCTGCTGGATCTGCATCTGCCAGGGCCCAGCGGTCTCGACTTGCAGCAGGCCTTGCAGCAGCACGCGATCGCGCTACCGATCGTGTTCCTCACCGGACGCGGCGACATTGCCTCGAGCGTGCGAGCCATGAAGGCGGGGGCGGTGGACTTTCTGACCAAGCCGGTCGATCCGCACACGCTCTTGGTGGCCGTCGACACGGCGCTCGCCCGTGATCGCTCGCGGCGCGCATCACTCGAGCACGTGCAGGACTTCGCATCCCGTCTCGCGCGCCTGAGCGGTCGCGAGCGGTCGGTGTTCGACCAGGTGGTCATAGGCAAGCTCAACAAGCAGATCGGTGACACGCTCGGCATCAGCGAGCGCACCGTCAAGATGCACCGAGCACAGGTGATGGCAAAAATGGAGGTCGCTTCGATCGCCGAACTCGTGCACGCGGCCGAAATCTTGCGCAGTGTCGGCGCACCCCGTTCCAACGACGCGTGACCGGCATTGTCTGGTCGGACCTTCCCAGAGAGTTGCAGGTGATAGCGCCCGGCTCCCGAGGCCAGCCGCTTCAAAGCGGAATGCTGAGCGTCGCGAAGACGGCATAGCCCTCGATGCGATTTCTGGCCCAGAACTCCTTGTAGGCGCGGAGATTGAAATAGGCGGCTTGCTGGTTGAGCTTGAATGCGTAGCCCAGTTCAGGGCCGATCGCCGCGATTCGGGACTTGAAGGCGCCGACCCGGTCGCCGCTGCCGCTGTCGCCGGTCAGCTGGTAATAGACATAACCGGCAACGCCGACTTGCCAATTTGCCGACAGGAACTGCGACGCCGCCCAGTCCAGGTGCGAATCGATTCCGTTCTTGTAGTTCGTGTGCGTATTTTCCCAGTTGTAGGTGATGCCCAGCACGGCCGAAAACTCACGACCCGTGCTGTTGTTGAGGTAGGTGTACCCGGCGCCTCCATCGATTGCTGCATGGCCGATACCGATGTTCGACAGCCGTTTCGAGTCATACGCGCCCACTGGAATGTCGCCGGTGACGTAGGTCATCCAGTTGTCGTTGCCATGGGCCCAAGCCAGGCTCGCAAAGGGATAGAGATCGCTGCCGCCAGTCACGGAGTCGTTGTTGAAACGTGCGTGCGAGGGCTGGGTGAGCGACACGTCGGTCGACGTGCGGTTGTTGCCGGGGCCCCAGCCAAGCGCCACGTAGGGCCGGCCGCCGAGCACCTTGTCCTCGAACGCGTAGCCGGGCTGAAGAAATACCAGGGGCGCGATCGACTTCAAGCCCGCAGAGACCGTCTCGCCGGTCTGGAAGGTCCGGCTCTTGTCGGCACTGCCGTTGTAGTAGTAGGGCGAGACGACCAGCGACCACCCGGGAGTGGCCGGAACCGCTGCAAGACTCGCGAACTGACCGGAAAGCCAGAACGGAACGCCGCTCTGGTCCGCACGAGCAACGAGTGACAAGGACGCCAGGGACAGAGCGACCAGCAATGTCCCGACATCTCGGGTCTGACCGGCGGTGGATTTGTTCATCATCGAGCGCGGTCCTCCAAGAAGTCGTGGATCGGTCTGGGTACGACGGCCACTCAGCCGGCGAAGCGTTCAGGGGCCTGCTGCATCGCTGACCAGGCGAAAGCCGATGTGCGACATCGGATTCGCCGGATCCGCGCCGCGCCGCGCGCTCGGGCGATAGCTGAGGCAATAGCTTTCATTGCAGAGAAACGAACCGCCGCGCGTCACGCGCTTGGGCGCCTGTGGCGGCGCGCCGCTGTCCTCGGGATCCCAACTCGACGCCGGTCCGCGCGGGCTGTCCACCACCTCGGTCGAACGCTGAAGGCGAAACGCGTCCGAGCGATACCAGTCCGCCGTCCACTGCCATGCGTTCCCCGTCATGTCGTACAAGCCGTAGCCGTTGGCAGGGAAACTTTGCACCGGGCTCGTCCCGACAAGGCCCGCGGCCTTGACGCTCATGATCGATCGCGTTCGAGGGACGACGGGAAAAGTACCACCGCGCCCTTGCCAGACGTTGACCAACGGACGCCCCTCGGGCTCGAAGTCGTCGCCCCAGGCGTAAGTGGCCTGCTCGAGGCCGCCGCGCGCAGCGAACTCCCACTCGGCCTCCGTCGGGAGCCGTTTGCCGGTCCACTTGGCATACGCCAGAGCATCTTCGTAGCTCACCTGAACCACCGGATGATCGCCCTTGCCGTCGATCGTGCTGCCGGGACCTTGCGGATGGCGCCAACTTGCACCTGGGACGTACTGCCACCATTGGCTCCAGTCGCGCAGATCCACCGGCTTGTCGGTCCCGACGAAGACCATCGCGCCCGGCACCATGGCCGATGGCGGCGGTCGCGGTGTCCCGGGGGGAAGTTGTGCTGCAAGGTCTTCCCAGCGTGGCGTCTGCTCGGCCGTCGTCACGTAGCCGGTAGCCGCGACGAAGGCGGCGAACTGCGCATTCGTCACGTGTGTCTCGTCCATCCAGAAGCCGCGCACGCGGACGTGGTGAGCGGGGCGCTCGTTCGGCTGCGACAGGCGACTGTCGCTGCCCATCAGGAATTCGCCACCGGGAACCCATGCCATGCCGCGCAATCCACGCACGTCATCGCCGCGAACGACCTTGGGGTGCGGCACCTGGAGCGCGGACTTTTGTTGAGTTCGCGGCCAAAGGCTCGACGCAGCACCGTAGCCGGCGAGGGTAGTCACCACCGCGATGCCGAGCGCGGAAGCCACGAACATGCGCCGGCGGGTATTGGATCGACTCGGGTCGGGATTGCGGTGCTTCGGCATGCGACTTGGCTCCTGGCTCGGCCCCAAGGCGAAGTGGTGAGGTCACCCGCCGTGCTGTGTAAATTGGGTGATGTTGGGCGCGGGCGGATTCGGGTACTTCTTCACCGATTCCAGATAGCGCTGCACCTCCTGCAGCGCGGGTCCGGCGGTCCATCCGAACAGCCCACCGATGTTGAGATCCTCGTGCGGGTCCATCTCGATGTTGTAGACCTTGGGATAACCGGCCAAGGTGGCGCTTGCCGACGCCGTGGCTCCCACGCGCTGCGAACCGGTGCCCGTCGGATACATGTCCGTGAAATACACGCGCCATTGCTTCCAGCGCGCGGCCAGCAGATCCCCGCCGGCGAAGCTCAGCAGACCTTCGCGTTTGCCGGTCTCGCTTTTCCCCAGCAGCACCTCGATCTGGTCGACCCCGTCGATCGGGCGATCGCTCGGCACCTTGGCGCCTGCAACGCCGGCGAAAGTCGGGAAGAAGTCCATGATCGAGAACATCGCGCTGGAAGTGCTGCCCGGCTTGATCTTGCCCGGCCAGCGGATGAAGCAGAAGGTGCGGATCGACCCCTCGGTCACTTCGCCGAGCTCGCCTCGGAACGGTCCCGGGCTCCCGACATCGGGCGTTCCTTGATCGCCAAATGCGCTCGCGAGGTGTGCCCATGGTCCATTGTCCGAGGCGAACACGAGCAGCGTGTTGTCGTCGACGCCGAGCTGTTTCAGCGCATCAAGAATCTGGCCGACGTGGAAGTCGCCTTCCATGATCTTGTCACCGTACTGGCCGATGCGCGACTTGCCCTTGAACTCGCTGGATGGAAGGTTCGGCGCATGGCCCATCGAGAAGGGCAGATAAAGGAAGAACGGCTTGCCCGCTGCTGTCTGCCGCTTCATGAAGTCGATCGATTTCGCGACAAGCTCGTTGTCGATCTCCGCCCTGACTTCTCGCGTGAACGGCTTGACGTTGCGCAGCGAACCGCCTGCCACGCCCTCGACGATCTGAGGCCCGCGGGCCAGCAAAGCCTCGTGCGGCAAGGGGATCGAATGGGTCAGCTCGATGGTGTCGACGTAGGTGGCCGAATCCCAGGATGTGTCAGGCGGAATGCCATAGAACTCGTCAAAGCCGTGCGCCGTCGGCAGGCTCTGCGGCTCCTTGCCGAGGTGCCATTTACCGAAGATTGCGGTCGCATAGCCCGCGCTCTTGAAGAGGTCACCCATCGTGACGGCCCGCGCCGAGAGGGTGTTCTGACTGCCGGGAACGATGATCAGGGACAGGCCGTTCCGGATCGAATACTGGCCCGTCATCAGCGCGGCACGCGAGGGCGTGCAGGCCGGCTCGACCAGATATTGCGTCAGGCGCAGGCCCTCTCGGGCAAGCTGGTCGATGCGCGGAGTCGGAGCTCCGCGCAACTCGCCGCCGCCATAGGGGCCCAAGTCGCCGTAGCCGACGTTGTCGGCCAGGATGAAGACGACGTTGGGTTTCCTGTCCGCTGCCACAGCAGCGTCCATCCATACGAATGTTGTGCTGATCGCCGTCAGGCCGGCCACCAGAATGGTGAACGCGCGGTTCACCCGCTTTGCGACAATTCCGTCATGCAGACTCATTGCAAGCTCCCACGTTGTAACTTCATCATTGTTCGATGGCTCGAGTGACCTTTTCGATCAGCGCCTCTCCGAGAAAAGGCTTCACGATGCAATGCATGCCGAGCCCCCACAGGCGCCGCACGTGCACGTCCTCGTGCGCTGTGGTGAAGATCGTCGGAACCGCGCAGTTGTCAGACAGCAGCCGCTTGTGGAGCTCTATGCCCGACATGCCCGGAAGTCGGATATCAAGCACCAGACACTGAGCACGCGACACCGCGCCACTGTCGAGGAAGGCTTCCGCGCTGGCGAACAGCTCGGTCAGGAATCCTTCCGTCTCCAAGACTCGACGGATCGCGTGTCGCATGTCTTCGTCGTCCTCGATGATCGCCACGATGGGCGAGGGCTTGCGCAACATGACGCCTTACCCTTTGGTGGTCCCGCTTGACTGAGATCGATCGCCACATTGCACGACGTCAATGATCCGCGTCACGCGCAATGCAGCAATAGGAACGTGGTACAGGTACCGACCTGTACCTGAGTACAGGTCGCCTCACAGCGGTCACGCCGGCCAGGATCCGTGGCGACCTCGCCTGCCAGGCCTTCGCTCGCGGCCTGCCGCAATGCTTGTCGCAGGTCAATGAGCCCCGCGCGCGGGAGGGCTAGCCTTGTGTCTTTCAATGCGGAGAAGACACATGGCATCGCTTTCGCTCGATTTGCCCTTCATGGACCGGGCGCACGAGCAGTTCACGGCCCTGTTGACCCTCGTCGACGAAGCCGGCGACGCCGAGCTGCCGGCCGCTTGGCAGCGGGTGGTCGATCTGGCTGCCCAGACCTTCGCGCGCGAGGACGAGTGGATGCAGGCCACCCGCTTCTCCTGCCGCAAGGACCACACGCTGCAGCACCGGGTGGTGCTGGAGGTCATGCGCGAAGGCATCGTGCAGGCCCGCGAGGGCCAGCTGCTGCAGGTCCGGCAGATGTCCTGGCAGTTTCGCGACTGGTATCTCAAGCACGTGCAGTCGATGGATGCGGCGCTGGCGCTGCATCTGCGGGGGGCGCGGTTCGAGCCGGCGAATTGGGGGGATGAGGGTGGGCGTGGAGAGGCGCGGGTGCGGGTGTCCAGTTGAGGACGGGTGGCTCGCAGCGGATGTCGCAGATGGGCCCACTGGATTCACACGATTTTCTCCAAAGCCGTCACAAAGCAGCGCTCGTCGGGTCGGTGAGCTGAATAACTTTCCGTGGCCGATTTGTCTCCGTCCGCTTGACATCCCCCTTTGGCAAACTGAAGATGGCCGCCCCTCAACGAGCGGAGCACACCATGCATCGCTTTCCATCGATTCTTGGTTGCAGCGCCATCGTCCTGGCCGTTACTGCACCTTGGACGGCACAGGCCCAATCCGCCATCCCGCCAATGCAGGCACAAGGCGACGTGAAGTATGTCTGTGGCGGAATCGGCTCGAGGCAGTCAACCGCATTTCGCGGCGCGATGAGAGATCACACACTTTCGCTGATGTTTGTGAACACGCGCGGCGAGTTCCTGGCCGCGGTCGCGGTCACGGTCAAGAACGATGCAGGCACGGGCGTGCTTTCAATTCCCTCCTCGGGCGGACCAATTTGCCTTATCGACCTGGCGCCTGGTCGATACACGGTTACAGCGGAGCCCCAGGGGAAAGCGGCACAGACCCGCATGGTCGGGGTCGGAAGAGGTAGTAGCTCGCTTGAGTTCAGGTTTTAGATCCGCCCCAGTGGCGTTGCAAGAGAGGTCCTTTCTCGCGCTCGAACGCGGGCGCAGTCGCGCTGCATGGGGGCTTGATCAGGAAGAACGGAATCACGGCGCAGTGACCGTCGTGAAAGGAACACCATGATGTCTGGCAAGCGTCTCGGCCTGATGCTGGCCGTCCTCGCGGCGGTTCTTTCACTGTTGCAGGCATGTTCGCAGCCCATCGTTTCGCAAGCGCCGGAGTCCGGCGTGCAGCGTCTCTACATCCTGAACTGTGGCGAAGGCGTCGCGGGGGACATCTCCCGGTGGTCACCGGGCGTCAACGTGGGCAAGTCGATGCCATTCGCCGGAAGCTGCTATCTCATCAAGCACGCGCAGGGCTGGATGCTTTGGGACACGGGCCTCGCCGACTCGGTCGCGGCCATGCCCGAGGGCTTGCGACCCTCGGACCCGCGCGCGATCACCTGGCGCCTGCCGAAGACGCTCGCAGCGCAGATCGATGAACTCGGATTGAAGCCGTCGAACATCAAATACGTCGCGGTGTCTCATAGCCACCCCGATCACATCGGCAATGTCGACATGTTCCGGAATTCGATGCTGATGGTGCAAAAAGCCGAATACGACTCCCCGGGCGGAAGCTCCCTTCGGTCCCGACCCAATGCGACAGTGACCACGATCGAAGGCGACCGCGACGTGTTCGGCGACGGCAGCGTCATCATCATCTCGACACCCGGGCACACCGTGGGGCACCAATCGCTGCTCGTCAAGCTGCCCCGCACCGGCGCCGTCCTGCTGTCCGGTGATGCTGTCCACTTCAAGGAGAACTGGGACAACAGACGCGTCCCATCGATCAATTTCAACGCGGAGCAGACCGCCGCCTCTATGCAGCGGCTCGCGAACATCATGGCCAGTGACAAGGCCCAGCTCTGGATCAACCACGACAAGGCGCAGCGCGACGGACAGAAGCTGTCGCCCGCGTTCTACGAGTAGGCGGAGCGGACGGGGTCACTGCTGGCATATTTCCAAAAACGTTCCAGTCTTTGGCTGGTCGACCGTTCCCGGTCGCTCCTCTTCGCCGTCTCACGCCTCGCCGGGTTTCCAATCCGGGCTGTAACCGCCAAGCGCCGGGTGGTACATCTCGTCCCCGTCGTGCTGAGTGAACTCGACGTTGAGCCGGTTCTCCTGCAGGCCGAGAATGTCGATGCAGTGCTGGCAGAGAGCCTTTGCTACTTGCATTCGCAGCTCGGCGGGCCGCCCTCGGCGGATGTCCAGCATGAGCATCGAGACGGGAGTCGGCTCGTCTCCCACTTCTGGAATGCGCCACACCCCGCCCTCGCCCAGTTCACGGATGGCGACGCTGATTCGCCGAATGTCCACGGACATCATGCGCGCGTAGGTCTCACTCATCGCCGCAGCCAACCGCTTCTTGTCGCCTGTGGAATAGCTGCAGGTCACGTCCAACTGAAGGTACGGCATATGAACTCCATCGAAGCACGATTCTCGGCGGCGTTGAATAGGATCCTGTCGCGAAGCGCGCCGCCGCGATCATCGGTTCCGCGATCTTCCTGGTCATCTCGGCCGCATCAGGATGTTCGGCTTCGTTGCGGTGGCAATCGGTGCTCCTTCGAGGGTTGGCGGGCGCGCAATCTCCGACATCATCCGCCGCGATGGCCCGCGGCGGAATTGCACCTTGGTGCAGCGCAGCGCCTGGCTGCGCGTGTTGGCGCGGGGCCCCATGAAGAATATGCTACGCCCGCGGGGTCCCGCGTCGCGTTCGCTGAATCCTGTGGTCCATCAACCGAAAGGAGCCTGAATGACAACCAAGCAACCCAACATCCTGATCCTCTGGGGCGACGACATCGGCATTTCGAACATCAGCCACAACAGCCGGGGCCTGATGGGCTATCGGACCCCCAACATCGATCGCATTGCAGAGGAAGGGGTGACATTCACCGACTACTACTCGCAGCAGAGTTGTACGGCCGGCCGTGCCTGCTTCATATGCGGCCAGAACCCGATCCGCACCGGCCTGACCAAGGTCGGGATGCCGGGCGCCACCGTCGGCCTGCAGAAAGAGGACCCGACCATCGCCGAATTGCTGAAGCCGCTCGGCTATGCCACGGGCCAGTTCGGCAAGAACCATCTCGGCGACCGCGACGAGTTCCTGCCGACCATGCATGGTTTTGACGAATTCTTCGGCAATCTCTATCACCTGAACGCCGAGGAAGAACCCGAGCTCCCCGACTACCCGAAGGATCCCGAGTTCAAGAAGCAGTTCGGTCCACGCGGCGTGCTGCACTGCATCGCCGACGGCAAGGGCGGGCAGACGATCAAGGACACCGGCCCGCTGACCAAGAAGCGCATGGAAACCATCGACGAGGAGATCACCGACAGTGCGATCGCCTGGATGGAAAAACAGGCGAAGGCGGATCAGCCCTTCTTCCTTTGGTACAACTCGACAGCGATGCACTTCCGCACGCATGTCGCCGAGAAGAACCTCGGCAAGAGCGGACAGGACCCCTACAGCGATCGCATGGTCGTCCACGACGAGCAGATCGGGCAGATGCTCGCCAAGCTCGACGAACTGGGCATTGCCGACAACACGATCGTCATGTACTCCACCGACAACGGCCCGGAGAACGACACCTGGCCCGACGGCGCCACCACCCCGTTTCGGGGCCAGAAGGACTCCAACTGGGAGGGCGGCTGGCGCGTGCCGTGCTTCATGCGCTGGCCGGGCAAGATCAAGGCCGGCTCGGTGCTGAACGGCATCGTCTCGCACATCGACATGTTCCCGACCTTGCTCGCGGCCGCCGGCAATCCGGATGTGAAGCAGCAACTGCTCGACGGCTGCACGGTCGACGGCAAGAAGTTCAACGTCCATCTCGACGGCTACAACCAGATCCCCTACCTGACCGGCGCGGTGAAAGAGAGCCCGCGAAATGCCATCGTGTACTTCAGCGATGACGGCGAGGTGATCGCGGTGCGGGTTGGCGACTACAAGTTCCACCTGGCCGTGCAACGCGCGAATACGATGCGGCAGTGGGCCGAGCCGTTCGTGAAGCTTCGGCTGCCGTACATCATGAACCTGCGCCGCGACCCTTACGAGCGGGCCGAATTCAATTCGAACACCTACCTGGACTGGATGGTCGACCACGTGCCGCAGATGTACCTCATGCAGGCGGTCATTGCGGAGCAGGTCGCCGACTTCGCCAAATTCCCGCCTCGGCAGAAGCCGGCCTCGTTCAACCTGGATGCGGTGTTGGCGCAGGTGGCGGGACACGGCCATTCCTGAGCTCCGCGAGGCGCACGGAGTGGACGTCGAACGGGTGGCGCGGGAGGTGAGCGCGTTCTACGAACGCCATCCCTACCCGCCTCCGGTCGACGACCTGGAGCCCTACCGAAAACTGTGGACCGATGACCGGCGGCGCGCCGATGCCCATCTCTACTGGCCGCAGGCCGCTTATCGGGACGATCGGACCCTGCTGGTGGTCGGATGCGGCACTTCGCAGGCGGCGAGGCACGCGCTGCGCTGGCCGCGGGCGAAAGTCGTCGGGATCGATGTCAGCTTGACGAGCATCGAGAGCACCGAACGCCTCAAGCACAAGTACGGCCTGGACAATCTCGAGTTGCTCCAGCTTCCGGTGGAGCGCGCAGCCGAACTCCGGCGCAGCTTCGACCACATCGTCTGCACCGGCGTGCTGCACCACCTGCCTGACCCCGACGCGGGCCTGAGGGCCCTGCACGGCGTGCTGGCGCCCGACGGCGCCATGCAGCTCATGGTCTACGCGCCCTATGGCCGTGCCGGTGTGTACCTGTTGCAGGACTACTGCCGACGGCTCGGGATCGGGGCGACGGCACAAGAGATCAAGGCGCTCGCGCAGAGCCTTCAGGCCATCCCGCCGGATCATCCGCTGATGCCGGTGCTGCGCAATTCGCCGGACTTCGGCAACGAAGCGGCGCTGGCCGATGCGCTTCTTCATCCCTGCGACCGGGCCTATTCGGTCCCGCAGCTGATGCACTTCATCGAGGCTGGCGGCTTCCGGTTCGGGCGCTGGATCGAGCAGGCCGCCTACCTGCCGCAATGCGGCGTGCTGGCGTCGACGCCCCATCACGCCCTGCTCGCCCGACTCCCGCCGCCGGAGCAGTATGCCGCCGTGGAACTCTTCCGGGGATCGATGATTCGCCACAGTGCCGTGGTCTACCGGAACGATCGACCCGATCATGAGCCGATCAGCTTCCAGGGCGAAGCGTGGCTCGACTACGTGCCGGTCCGTGTCCCGGACACGATCATGGTGGAGGAGCGATTGCCGCCCGGCGCCGCAGCGGTGCTGATCAACCGGCATCACACCTACACCGATTTGTATCTGCCGATCAACCTGCATCAGAAGCAGCTGGTCGATGCGATCGATGGCAAGAGGTCCATCGGCGAGATGGTGTCAGGAAGCGCGCTTCGCAAGGTCGCGCGCGTCCTGTTCGAGGGGCTCTGGTGGTACGACCAGGTGGTGTTCGACGCATCGCGCGCCCGAAATCAAGCTTTCAGTTTCCCGCGGGCATGAGTCCGCCCAGCAGCCAGCGCATCAGGTCCTGCACCGGCCGGATCTGGTTGCCGAAGGGCAGCCGCCCCGCGCCGCGGAAGAACAGCCCCTGCCCGGTGCGGCCCGCCAGCGCGTGGCCCAGCATCTTGTCGATGCAGAACTTGCCCCAGCCCGGCGTGCCGTCGCGCAGCCCGCAGTGCGCCAGGCAATCGAAGCGCATGGTGCAGGCTGTTTCACGGTGGACCTTGGCCATCAGCCGCGGCTCCAGCCGCAGATACTTGTCGAGCCAGGGCGTGCGCACCGCGCGCGCCGGCAGGCCCGCGACACTGGTGAACTCGACCAGATCCTCGGGCGCGGCATCGGCCAGCACGCGCTTGAAGGCCGGGTCGGCATCGCATTCGGTGGTCACCGCGAAGGCGGTGCCGAGCTGCACCGCCGAGGCGCCGAGCGACTGCAGCCGGCGGATGTCATCCAGGTTCTCGATGCCGCCGGCCGCGATCAGCGGAATGCGGCCCTCGATGCCCGCGGTCCTGAAGAAGGCCTGCACCTGCGGCAGCACGACGTCGAACTCGAAGCGCGGGTCGTTCAGGTCGCCGACCCTGGCAGCGCCGAGGTGGCCGCCCGCCAGCCGCGGATGCTCGATCACGATGGCATCGGGCAGGCGGCCCTTCTTCTCCCACTTGCGCACCACCAGCTGAACGCCGCGCGCATCCGACAGGATCGGGATCAGCGCCACGCCGGGGTGCTCACGCGCCAGGTCGGGCAGGTCGAGCGGCAGCCCGGCACCGACCACCAGCGCATCGGCGCCGCAGGCCATCGCATGCCGCACCTGCGCCTCGTAGGCGGTGAGCGCCTTCATGACATTGACCGCGACCAGGCCGCGGCCGCCGGCGAGCTGCCGGGCCTTCTTGATCTCGCGGCCCAGCGCCTCGAGGTTGGCGGCGTCGATGCGCGCACCGGCATCGGGCTCGGCCTCGATGTTGGCGGTCCGGGCCCACAGGTCCGGGTGCAGGCGGCGCAGGTCGACCGACGACACGGTGCCGATGCCGCCCAGGCCGGCCACGGTGCCGGCCAGCCGCCCGGCCGACACCCCGACGCCCATGCCGCCCTGCACCACCGGCAGCAGCTCGCGGCCCGCCAGCGTCCAGCGCCGCAGGCCGGAAGCGCTGGCCAGCGCCCCGAGTCGCCCGGCGGCGACCTGTACTTGATCGGAAACCTCGCTCATCCGGCGCTATCGGAGCACCAGCACCGGCAGGGTGGAATGGGTCAGCACGTGCTGGGTCTCGCTGCCGATCAGCATCCGGCCGAGGCCCTTGCGGCCGTGCGAGGCCATCACGATCAGGTCGCAGGCCTGGTTGCCGGCTGCGGCAATGATCGATTCGGCGACCTGGGTCGAATGGGCCACCAGCGGATGGCAGGAGACGCCGCGCCCGCGGGCCCGCTCGCCGATGGCAGCCACCAGGGCCTGTGCGTTCTCCTGGCGCTGCTTGTCGATGGTCGCGCTTTCCACCGACTCACGCACCGTCGAGCCATCCATGTAGCTCTTGGGCGGCCGGCGCGCCACCGTGAAGACGACCAGTTCGGCGCCGTGATGCCGCGCCAGTTCGATGGCACTCTCGACCGCCTTTTCGGACAGCGGGGAACCATCGGTGGCGACCAGGATTTTCTTGAACATGATGGAGGTCTCCGGTTGAAGGCCTCCAGTCTCGGCCAGCCGCGGCCCGCCCGGATTGACAGGGATCAAGCTTGCATCGCGTGCCGCTGCGGCGTGCCGGGAGTCAGCGCGGGGCCGAGGCCGATCGGTGCCGGCACGGCATTGACGATGCGGGTGTAGAGCGCGCGGTAGGTGTCGTCGGGTTCGTGGCCGGTGAAGGGATCGCGATGGGCGCCGAAGGCGGCGTCGAGATCGCGCCAGTCGTCTTCGGTGAGCACGCGCTCGGCCAGCGGCAGGATTTCCTTCTCCTCCTGCGCCATGTGGGCCAGGTAGAAGTCGGTGTAGCGCGCGATCGCTCGCTCGAAAGGCTCGCGGTGCGCCTCGCCGAGCATCTCGTAGACCAGCAGGGCATGTTCGACTTCACGGATGTTGCGCTCGCCGAGCGCATGGTCCCGGTCCAGGTGGTCGAGCAGTTCGCGCGACAGCGGCGTGCGGGCGCGCAGCTTGGGAAACAGCAGCTCGGTCTCGTGGCGGTGATGGCGCTGCTCGGGAAACTGGTCGACATAGAACAGCATCGCCCGCAAGGCCGTGAAGTCGGGCGTGCTCTGCTGTCTTCGATGGACATCGAGCAGCAGGAGGATCGAGCGCAGCATCGCCGAAAGGGCCGCGTGCTCGTCGCGGATGATGCGGGTGGTGGCGTGTGTCATTTTCGAGTCTCCGGAGTGGGGTCCCCAGCTTTCCACGGCCGCCGCCACGCCGCCTTGCCCCAGATCAACAAGACGCCGTGTCGCCCCGTGTTGCCAACGGTCAACACGGCGGCCTGCGCTGGCCGGATACTGGCGGCATCTCAAGCTTCGGCAGGAGCGCGCCATGTACCAACGGATCCTCGTCCCCCTCGACGGCAGCGCGACATCGAAGCAGGGCCTCGACGAAGCGATACGGCTCGCTGCCCAGACCCACGGGCGGCTGCGGCTGGTGCACGTGGTCAACTCGCAGTCGATGGCCATGGCGATGGGCCTTGCCGCCGGCCCGGTCGGCGACTGTTTCGAGGTGCTCGCGCGCAACGGCCGGCAGATCCTGGACGACGGCCAGGCCGCGGCCGCCGCGGCGGGCGTCGAGGCCGAGACGCTGCTGCACGACGGCGCGTCGAACCCGGTCCCTGAACTGATCGCCGCCGACGCCGGCCGATGGCCCGCCGACCTGATCGTGATCGGCACCCATGGCCGCCGCGGCGTCGAGCGCTTCGTGGGGGGCAGCTGCGCCGAGTACCTGCTGCGCTGCACGCCGGTGCCGGTGCTGCTGGTGCGGGCGCCGGCCGACGGCGACGCGCACGCGCACCGTCACGCCCATTGACAGGGGCCCCGAGGGTGCGCGCATGATGCGGGCCCCCGGTTCATCCGCAGAGGCGCCATGAGCATCCGCCACCTCGACCGACTGCTTTTGCCGCGATCCGTCGCCGTGCTCGGTGCCTCGCACCGGCCCGGCGCGATCGGCACCCGCGTCTGGCAGCACCTGCGCGCGGGCGGTTTTGCCGGCCCGGTCTACCCGGTCAACCTCAAGCATGCGCGGCTCGACGGCCTGCCCGTCTTCGCGCGGGTGGCCGACCTGCCCGCGGCGCCGGACCTGGCCCTGATCTGCACGCCGGCGCGCACGGTGGCGCGGCTGGTGGCCGAACTCGGGGCGGCCGGTTGCCGGGCCGCGGTGATCGTCGGCACCGGGTTGAGCGCCGCCGAGCAGCAGGCCGCGCTCGACGCCGCCCGGCCGCACCTGCTGCGCCTGCTGGGCCCGGACTCGCTCGGCGTCCTGAGCCCGCACATCGGCCTCCGTGCCGGCCTGGCCCACGTCGCCGCACGGCCGGGCGAGCTGGCGTTCATCTCACAGTCAGGCGCGGTGGCCAGCGCGATGCTGGACTGGGCCGCCAGCCGGGGCATCGGCCTGTCGCACCTGGTGGCGCTGGGCGAGCACTGCGACGTCGATGCCGGCGACCTGCTCGACCGGTTCGCGAGCGACGGCCGCACCCGCGCCATCCTGCTCTATGTCGAATCGATCGCCTCGCCGCGCAAGTTCATGTCGGCCGCGCGCGCCGCGGCGCGCAACAAGCCGGTGATCGTCGTCAAGGCCGGCCGCGCGGGCCAGGGCCTGCGTGCCGCCGCCTCGCACTCCGGCGCCCTGGCCGGCTCCGACATCGTCCATGACGCGGCCATCCGCCGCGCCGGCATGCTGCGGGTGGACACGCTGCAGGAGCTGTTCATGGCGGCGGCGACGCTGGCGCGGTTCCGCCTCAACCGCAGCGAGGCTCTGACCATCCTCGGCAACGGCGGCGGCGCCGGCGTGATGGCGGCCGACGCCGCCGCCCGCGCCGGGATCCGGCTGGCCGAGCCCGGTGCCGAGCTGCTCGAGCAGCTCGGCCGTGCCTTGCCGCCGGAGGCTTCCTGCGCCAACCCGATCGACATCCTCGGCGACGCGCCGGCGGCGCGCTATGCCGCGGCGCTGTCGGCGCTGCTGGCGGACCCCGCGAGCGGCGCCGTGCTGTTCATCCACGCCCCGACGGTGGCCGAGCGCAGCGACGAGATCGCCCGCGCCTGCGCGCCGCTGGTCCGCGCCAACGACCCGCGCGTGATGGGCTGCTGGCTCGGCGATGCCGACATGGCGCCGGCACGCCAGCTGTTCGAGGCGGCCGGCATTCCCGACTACCCGACGCCCGAAGACGCCGTGCGCGCCTTCGGCATGCTGCAGACCTACCGCAGCAACCAGGCGCTGTTGATGGAGGCGCCCAGCGCCAGCGAGAACCCGGCGCCCGATGTGCCGGCGGCGCAGCGGCTGCTGGAAGCAGCCGCCGCCGACGGCCGCGAATGGCTGGCCGAACACGAGGCCAAGGCGGTGCTGCAGGCCTACGGCGTGCCGGTGGTGCGCACGCGGATGGTCCCGGCGTCGGCCGCAGGCCTGCTGGACGCGGCCCGCGAGCTCGGCTATCCGGTAGTGCTCAAGATCGTGTCGCGCGATGTCGCCCACAAGACCGATGTCGGCGGCGTCAGGCTGGACCTGCGCGACCCGGCCGCGCTTGAACAGGCCGTGGGCGAGATGCGGCAGGCGCTGGCCACCCTGCAGCCCGGCGCGCGCATCGACGGCTTCACCGTGCAGCCGATGGCGCACCGCCCGCACGCGCAGGAGGTGATCGTCGGGGCCAGCATCGACGCGGTCTTCGGCCCGGTCATCCTCTGCGGCGGCGGCGGCATCGCGGTCGAGGTGACGGCCGATGTCGCGGTCGCGCTGCCGCCGCTCAACCGCAGCCTGGCGCGCGAGCTGGTCTCGCGCACCCGCGTGTCGCGGCTGCTGGCCGGCTACCGCGACCACCCGCCGGCCGATCTCGATGCCCTGCACGACGTGCTGATCGCGGTGTCGCAGATGCTGGCCGACCTGCCGCAGCTGGCCGAGCTCGACATCAATCCGCTGTGGGTCGACGAGCACGGCGCGCTGGCGCTCGACGCCCGGCTGCGGGTCGCGGCCGGCCGGGTGGCCGGCGCCGCCAACTTCGCGATCCGGCCCTATCCCACGCAGTGGGTCCGCCAGGCCGAGTGGAACGGCCGTCCGATCACGATCCGGCCGATCCGCCCGGAGGACGAAGGCCAGCACCGGCGCTTCCTGCGAAGGCTCACCCCCGAGGACGTGCGCATGCGGCTCTTCCAGGCGCGCAGCGAACTGCCGCGCAGCGAACTGGCCCGGCTGGCCCAGATCGACTACGACCGCGAAATGGCCTTCATCGCCGAGGCCACGGCGGCGGACGGCCAGCCCGAGACGCTCGGCGTCGCCCGCACCGTCTGCGACCCCGACAACGTCGAAGCAGAGTTCGCGCTGCTTGTGCGCTCCGACCTCAAGGGCGGCGGCCTCGGCCGGATGCTGTTCGAGCAGCTGATCGCGCACGCCCGCAGCCGCGGCACCCGGCGCCTGGTCGGCATGATCCTGCGCGAGAACACCCGCATGCTGAAGCTGTCGCGGGCGCTGGGCTTCGAGCGCGTGCCCAGCCTGGAGGATTCCGCCGACGTGTTGCACGTGGCCCTGAACCTGGAACCGCCGCCGCCCGCCGCCTGAGCGGCACGGGCCCCTCGCTCAGCGGCACCAGGCCTCGACCTGGTGCGCGAGGTCGAGCCAGAGCGCCTGCAGCGCCACCGCCGCGAGCATCGCGCCCGCCAGCCGCGTGCCCCACTGCTGCGACAGGATGCCGGCGCCCGACCGCAGGCGCTGCCACAGCCAGGGCGCCAGCAGCAGCGACAGCGCGCTGCCGGCCGCGAACAGCGCCATGACGGCCGCGCCTTCGAGCACGCCGTTGCCCAGGGCCGCCAGCATCAGCGCCGAGTACAGCAGGCCGCAGGGCAGCGCGACCCAGAGCGCGCCGGCCGCCAGCACGCCGAAGGGGCTGCGGGTCATGGGCTGCAGCCGCGCCGACGCCCAGCGCCCGAAGCGGTGCGCCCAGGCGGGCTGCCGGCCCGAGGCGGCCAGCAGCAGGCCCCACGCCAGCACGAACACATGCAGCAGCAGCCAGGCCGGGCGCAGCGCGCTGACCTGCTGGCCCGCCAGCGCCAGGCCCTGGGCAGCGGCGGCCGCCACCGCCCCGGCGGCCGCATAGCCGGCCACCCGCCCCACGTGGAACAAGGCGCCCGCCGGCAGCGAGCGGCCCGGGGACTGCAGCGCGGCGACGCCGCCCGCCGGTGCCCGCACGATGCGGATCACGCCGGCGCAGGCCGCGCCGCACATCGCGACGCAGTGCGGCCCGCCGGCCAGCCCCATCACGAATGCGGTGGCGAGCAGGGCGGACTGCATGGGGGAGCGTGCGGGCTCATCACACGATGCGCGAGAAGCGCGTGCGGTTGCGGTCAGCCTGCAGGTAGCGGTCGAACACCATGGCGATGGCGCGGACGAAGAACCAGCCCAGCGGCGTGACCTCGAGGTGGCGATCGCCGACCACCACCAGGCCCTGCGCCTCGAGCGGCGCCAGCGCTTCGAGCTCGGCCGCGAAGCAGCGCTCGAAATCGACCAGGTGGGCCGAGCCGATGGTCTCGAAATCGACCCGGCCCTGGCACATGATCGCCATGATCACGGTGCGCCGCAGCACGTCGTCGCGGGTCAGCGCCAGGCCGCGCACCACCGGCAGCCGGCCCTGGTCGAGCAGGTCGTAGTACTCCTCGAGCGTCTTGGCGTTCTGGCTGTAGGTGGCGCCGACCCGGCCGATCGCCGACACGCCCAGCGCCACCAGGTCGCAGTCCGGCTGGGTGCTGTAGCCCTGGAAGTTGCGGTGCAGCCGGCCCTGCCGCTTGGCCACCGCCAGCGCGTCGCCGGGCAGCGCGAAATGGTCCATGCCGATGTAGACGTAGCCGGCCTCGGTGAACGCGGCGATAGAGCGCGACAGCATCTCGACCTTGGCCGCCGCATCGGGCAACGCCTCGGTCGCGATGCGGCGCTGGGCCTTGAAGCGCTCGGGCAGGTGGGCATAGGCATAGAGCGCGATGCGGTCGGGCCGCAGCGCGCAGACCTGGGCCAGCGTGCGGTCGAAGGAGGCCGCGCTCTGGCGCGGCAGCCCGTAGATCAGGTCGACGTTGACCGAATCGAAGCCCAGCCCGCGGGCCGTCGCCATCAGGTCGAACACCTGCCCGGCCGGCTGGATCCGGTGCACCGCCTTCTGCACGTCGGGGTCGAAATCCTGGACGCCGAAGCTCAGCCGGTTGAAGCCCAGCGCGGCCAGGGTCACCAGGCGTTCGCGGTCGACGGTGCGCGGGTCGATCTCGATCGAATGCTCGCCGTCCGGCGACAAGGTGAAGGCCTCGCGCAGCATGCCCATCAGCGTCCGCAGGCCGGCATCGTCGAGAAAGGTCGGCGTGCCGCCGCCGAGATGCAGCTGGCGGACCACGGCGCCGCGGCCGAGCCGCTCGACCTGCAGAGCGATCTCGCGCGCCAGGTAGTCCAGGTACTCGCGCCCCTTGCTCTTGTGGCGGGTCACGATCTTGTTGCAGGCGCAGTAGTAGCAGAGCGATTCGCAGAACGGGATATGCACGTAGAGCGACAGCGCCCGCGCGCTGGCGCCGGTGCTGCCGCGCTGTTCGAGCGTCTGGGCATAGTCCTCGGCCGTGAAGGCGTCGACGAAGCGGTCCGCGGTCGGGTAGGAGGTGTAGCGCGGCCCGGCGCAGTCGAACCGCTGCAGCACGGACGGCGCGGGCACCACGATGGGCGGCGTGAGGGCTGGAGCGGAGACGGGAGGCATCGCGGACGCAGGCATGGGCTTCGGTGTGTCACTATGCCGCCGTCGCGATCCGCAAACCTTGACCTGCATCAAGCATCCGGCCCACCCCCCCACGGACAATCCCCGCATGACCCCGACTGCATCAATGAAGCCCGAAAATATCAAGGTCGCCTGTTCCAACTGCAACCTGCGCGAGCTGTGCATGCCGGTCGGACTGGCGCCCGGGGAGCTGCAGCGCCTCGACGACCTGGTCGCCACGCGGCGCAAGATCAAGCGGCGCGAGACGCTGTTTCGCAATGGCGAGCCCTTCACCTCGCTCTATGCGATCCGCACCGGGGTCTTCAAGACCCGGGTCACCAGCGAGGACGGGCGCGACCAGGTCACGGGCTTCCAGATGGCCGGCGAGATCATCGGCCTCGACGGCATCGTCAACGACCAGCACACCTGCGACGCCGTCGCCCTCGAAGACTCCGAGGTCTGCGTGATGCCCTTCGAGCGCATCGAGGAACTGTCGCGCGAGGTGACGGCGCTGCAGCGCCACGTGCACCAGATCATGAGCCGCGAGATCGTCCGCGAGCATGGCGTGATGCTGCTGCTCGGCAGCATGCGGGCCGAGGAGCGGCTGGCGGCCTTCCTGCTGAACCTGGTGCAGCGGCTGCATGCGCGCGGCTTCTCGCGCTCCGAGCTGGTGCTGCGCATGACGCGCGAGGAAATCGGCAGCTACCTCGGCCTCAAGCTCGAGACCGTGAGCCGGACGATGTCGAAGTTCGCGGCCGACGGCATGGTCGAGGTCGAGCAGCGCAACGTGCGCATCCTCGATCCCGAGGCGCTGCGCCGCATCGTCAATCCGCCGGGCTGTTGAGCTCGGCCGCCGGCCGGGCCAGCAGCAGCGTCAAGGCGCCCGCCGCCGTGGCCAGCAGCCAGAAGGCAAAGAAACCGGCCGTGTAGACCGCCTGGCGAGAAGCGCCCAACGCCTCGCCGCGCCAGTTGAGGTCGCCCGGATCGACCAGTGCGAACACCAGCACCTCGAGCGCGCAGGCCAGCAGGAACGCCGGCCAGAGTATCCACATCCAGCGTTGCGCCTGCATGTTCAGCGCCTCGGCGACGGCACGTCGGCGCTCGGGGTGGCCGCGTGGTTGCGCCCGGCCACCGCCGGCATGAGCTTCTTGTCGGCCAGCGTGCGGTTGATCTCCACGCCCTTGCGGTAGTAGTCCTCGTCGACCACCGGGTCGGGCGTGCGCAGGGCCAGCCACAAGGTGGCGAAACTCGCGATCACCACCAGGCCCGGCCCGCCGATCACCATCCACACCAGCCCGAAGCGCCACCAGGGTGGACAGGGACGCGTCGCTTCGTCATGGCTGCTCTTGTCGGTCATCTTCTGCCTCCTTGGGGCCTGGATTTCATCGCGGGACCAGGAACACGGCCTTCTCGGACACGCTGCCCTGGCCGCCCTCCGCTCGAACGTCGAAATACACCTTGTGGGAACCGGCCGTCGCCGCACCGTAGGGCAGCTGCAGCCGCACCGCCACCCAGCGCGACTGCGCCGGCGCGACCTCGACCACCGGCTCCGAGGACACGTGCAGACCCTCGAGGCCGCTGGCTTCGATCCGGTAGCGCTGCACCTGCTCGGTGGCGTTCATGATCTGAAGGCGGTAGACGTTCTCGAGCTGGCCGCCCTCGACGATGCGGGCCAGCGAGGCGCGGTCGCGCACCACGTCGACCTTCAGCGGCGTGCGCGTCACCAGGCTCGCCAGCAGGCCGATGCACAGCGCGCCGAGCACCGCGGTGTAGACCAGCACCCGCGGCCGCAGAACGCGGCGCAGCACCTGGCGCGGCGTCCAGCGCCCGGCCATGCTGTTCTGCGTGGCGTAGCGGATCAGGCCGCGCGGGGTCGACATCTTGTCCATCACGATGTTGCAGGCATCGACGCACAGGCCGCAGCCGATGCATTCGTACTGCAGCCCCTGGCGGATGTCGATGCCGGTCGGGCAGACCTGGACGCACAGCTTGCAGTCGATGCAATGGCCGAACTCCGATGCGGCAGCGGCCGCCCGACCCTTGGCCGGCACGCCACGCGGTTCGCCGCGTGCCGTGTCGTAGCTCACGATGAGCGTGTCGCGGTCGAACATCGCGCTCTGGAAGCGCGCATAGGGGCACATGTACTTGCACACCTGCTCGCGCATGAAGCCAGCGTTGCCGTAGGTGGCGAAGCCGTAGAACAGCACCCAGAAGACTTCCCAGGAGCCCATCCGGGTCTGCAGGAATTCCATGGCCAGTTCGCGGATCGGCGTGAAGTAGCCGACGAAGGTGAAGCCGGTCCACAGGCCGATCGATATCCAGACCACGTGCTTGAACCACTTCTTGACCAGCTTCTCGGCCGAGAAATCGCCGCTGTCGAGCCGCATGCGCGCGATGCGGCTGCCCTCGATCTTCTCCTCGACCCACATGAAGATCTCGGTGTAGACCGTCTGCGGGCAGGCGTAGCCGCACCACAGGCGCCCCGCCACGGCAGTGAACAGGAACAGCGACAGCGCCGAGACCACCAGCAGCCCGGTCAGGTAGATCAGGTCCTGCGGATAGAGCACCAGCCCGAACAGGAAGAAGCGCCGCGCGCCGAGGTCGAACAGCACCGCCTGGCGCTGGCCCCACTCGAGCCAGGGCAGGCCGTAGAAGACCCCCTGCGTCGCGAACACCAGGGCCCAGCGCCAGCGGGCGAAATAGCCGCTGACGCTGCGCGGATAGATCTTCTTGTGGGCCGCGTAGAGCCCGACGTCCTCCTCGGCCGCCGCGATCGGGATCACGGTGCGCGGCTTCTGTGGCGTCGTCTGCTCGGTCATGGAAACGCTCATGGACAAGACTCGGGCGGCAGCCTCATTGCCCCGCGACGGTGGCCGCCTTGTTGTTCGACAGGCCCCAGACATAGGCGGTCAGCACGTGGATCTGCGCCTCGGTCAGGCGGCCCTGCTGCGCCGGCATCTGGTTGGTCTTGCCGCCGTTGATCATCGCGATGATCGCTTCCTGACCATAGCCGTGCAGCCAGATCTTGTCGGCCAGGTTCGGCGCGCCCACCGCCGGGTTGCCGACGCCGCCGATGCCGTGGCAGGCCGCGCACGCCGTGAACTTGCTCTTGCCGAGTCCGGCGCGCACCGAATCGTGCGGGCTGTCCGACAGGCTCAGCACGTAGTTGGCGAGGTTCTTGACGTCCTCGGCCGATCCGACCGCCTCGGCCATCGGCGGCATCGTGCCGATGCGGCCGAGCGCGATGGTCTCGTGGATCTTCTCGGGCGTGCCGCCATGCAGCCAGTCGCCATCGGTGAGGTTCGGGAAGCCCTTGCTGCCGCGCGCATCCGAGCCGTGACACTGGGCGCAGTTGTTCAGGAACAAGCGCTCGCCGACGGCCATGGCGCCGGCGTCGGAGGCGAGCTTCTCGACCGGCTGCGCGGTGTAGGCGGCGTACACCGGGGCCAGCTCGGCGTTGGCCTTCTCCACCGCCTTCTCGTACTCGCCCTGGGTGCTCCAGGCCAGGGTGCCGCGGTAGCTGCCCAGCCCTGGGAACACCACCAGGTAGCCGATGCCGAACACGATGGTCAGCACGAACAGGCCCATCCACCAGCGCGGCATCGGGTTGTTCATCTCGCGCAGGTCCTCGTCCCAGACATGGCCGGTGGTGTTGTCGGCGTTCGAAGGGCCGCGGAAGCGGGCCGTCAGCCACAGCAGCAGCGCGCAGGCCAGGATGCCGCCGAGCGCGATCGCGGTGACGAAGTGCGACCAGAAGGCGTTGACGAAGTCGCTCACGACGGGTCCTCCTCGAACGGCAGGCGTGCCGCCTCTTCGAAGGCCTGCGCGTTGCGGCGCGAATACGCCCAGACCAGGATGCCGATGAAGGTCGCGAACGAGACCAGCGTGGCGGCGATTCGCAGGGTGGTGATGTTGTCCATCGCGGTTGTCCTCACTTGAGTGCCAGGCCGAGCGACTGCAGATAGGCGACCACGGCGTCCATCTCGGTCTTGCCCTTGACCGCGGCCGGCCCGGCCGAGATCTGCTCGTCGGTGTAGGGCACGCCGACCCGGCGCAGCGCCGTCATGTGGGCGGCCGACTCGGCGCCGTCGAGCGGCGCCTTCTCGAGCCAGGTGTAGGCCGGCATGTTCGACTCCGGCACCACGTCGCGCGGGTTGTTGAGGTGGATGCGGTGCCACTCGTCGCTGTACTTGCCGCCCACCCGGTGCAGGTCGGGGCCGGTGCGCTTGCTGCCCCACTGGAACGGGTGGTCGTAGACGAACTCGCCGGCCACCGAATAGTGGCCATAGCGCAGCGTCTCGGCGCGGAACGGCCGGATCATCTGCGAGTGGCAGTTGTAGCAACCCTCGCGCACGTAGATGTCGCGGCCCGCGAGTTGCAGCGGCGTCAGCGGCTCGACGCCGGCGACCGCCTCGGTGGTCGACTTCTGGAAGAACAGCGGCACGATCTCGACCAGGCCGCCGACCGCGATCACGAGCAGGATCAGCACGATCATCAGGAAGTTGTTGGTCTCGATCTTCTGGTGCGAGAAGCCCGGGGGAATGTTCGAACTCATGGGAGTGTCCTCAGGCGTGGGCCATGGCGGGCTGCGGGATCGGTGCGGGCTTGCTGAAGCCCGAGATCACCGTCATCCAGACGTTCCAGGCCATCACCAGCATGCCGCTCAGGTACAGCACGCCGCCGAGCACGCGCACCACGTAGTAGGGATAGGTGGCCTTCACGCTTTCGACGAAGGTGTAGGTCAGCGTGCCGTCGGGGTTGACCGCGCGCCACATCAGGCCCTGCATCACGCCGGCGATCCACATCGCGGCGATGTAGAGCACGATGCCGATGGTCGCCATCCAGAAGTGCAGCTCGATCGCCTTCACGCTGAACATCTCGGTGCGGCCGTACACGCGCGGGATGAGGTAGTACAGCGAGCCCATCGAGATCAGGCCGACCCAGCCGAGCGCGCCCGAGTGCACGTGGCCGACGGTCCAGTCCGTGTAATGCGAGAGCGCGTTGACGGTCTTGATCGACATCATCGGACCCTCGAAGGTCGACATGCCGTAGAACGACAGCGAGACGATCAGGAAGCGCAGGATCGGGTCGGTGCGCAGCTTGTGCCAGGCGCCCGACAGCGTCATCACGCCGTTGATCATGCCGCCCCAGCTCGGCGCCAGCAGGATCAGCGAGAACACCATGCCGATCGACTGGGTCCAGTCGGGCAGCGCCGTGTAGTGCAGGTGGTGCGGGCCGGCCCACATGTAGGTGAAGATCAGGGCCCAGAAGTGCACGATCGACAGCCGGTACGAATACACCGGGCGGCCGGCCTGCTTCGGCACGTAGTAGTACATCATCCCGAGGAAGCCCGCGGTCAGGAAGAAGCCGACGGCGTTGTGGCCGTACCACCACTGGACCATCGCATCCTGCACGCCGGCGTAGGCCGAGTAGCTCTTCATCGCACCGGCCGGGATGGCCGCGCTGTTGACGATGTGCAGCAGCGCCACCGCGATGATGAAGGCGCCGTAGAACCAGTTGGCGACGTAGATGTGGCGCACCTTGCGAACGCCGATGGTGCCGAAGAAGACGATCGCGTAGGCCACCCAGACGACCGCGATCAGGATGTCGATCGGCCATTCGAGCTCGGCGTATTCCTTGCCGCTGGTGTAGCCCAGCGGCAGGCTGATGGCCGCCGCCACGATCACCGCCTGCCAGCCCCAGAACACGAACGAGGCCAGCGCCGGCGCGAACAGCCGGACCTGGCAGGTGCGCTGCACGACATGGAAGCTGGTGGCCATGAGCGCACAGCCGCCGAAGGCGAAGATCACCGCGTTGGTGTGCAGCGGGCGCAGTCGCCCGTAGCTGAGCCACGGGATGCCGAAGTTGAGGTCGGGCCAGGCCAGCTGCGAGGCGATGACCACCCCCACCAACATGCCCACCACTCCCCAGACGACGGACATGAGAGCGAATTGCCGCACGACCGTATCGCTGTAGACAGGCGCGGAAGAACTCGGAGCTTGCATCGCAGAGCCTTGTTGTATGGAACGGGCCCAGTGTCCGGTTGGGGGCCGCCAGCCGGCTTGATGCAAATCAATCGTTGCGCAGAATGCGCTCGCCTTCGCCCTCGACGTCGTCGAATTGGCCACGGTCCACCGCCCACCAGAGACCGGCGAGGATGATCAGCACCAGCACCACCGAGAACGGGATGAGCAGGAACAGGATGTCCATCAGGCCGCCCCCGCGCGCAGCGGCCGGCCGGCCAGCCGCGCCGCGTTCAGCACCACGGCCAGCGAGCTCGCGGCCATGCCCAGCCCCGCGAGCCACGGCGGCAGCCAGCCGACGATCGCCAACGGCACGCAGACCGCGTTGTAGCCGGCCGCCCACCAGAGGTTCTGCCGCACCACGCGCAGGGTGCGACGCGCCTGCGCGATGGCGCCGGGGATGACATCGAGCGTGGCGCCGAGGACCACGAAGTCGGCGTTGGCGCGCGCCAGCGGCACCGCGCGTCCGAACGCGAACGAGGCATGCGCATGCGCGAGCACCGGCCCGTCGTTGAGTCCGTCGCCCACCATCGCGACCGCGCGGCCCTGCGCCTGCAGGTCCTTCATGCGGGCCAGCTTGTCCTCGGGCGTGCAGTCGCCGAGCACCAGCGCGATGCCGGCGCGCTGCGCCACCTCGCGCGCCGCGGCGCCGCTGTCGCCCGACAGCAGCCACACCGCCTGGCCCTGCGCCTCCAGCGCCGACACGGTGGCCGCGGCGTCCTCGCGCAGGTCTTCTGCCAGCACGAAGCTCGCGACCCAGCCCTGGTCGTCGCTGAGATGGACCTGTGCCGCCTGCACCGCCAGCGGCGTGACGCCGCAGAATGCGGCCGAGCCCAGGCGCAGGCGCCGCCCGGCACCGCCGCCGCGGCGGTTCAGCGTGCCCTCCAGGCCCTCGCCGGCATGCTCGACGAGCTGCACCGGGGCCCAGTCCGGCGCCAGACGGTGCTGGTCGTTCCAGGCCTGCACCAGCGCGCGCGACGCCGGGTGCAGGGACTGCGCCGCCAGCGCGGCCGCGAGTTCCACCGCATCGCCCGGCCGCACGCCCTGGCGGCTGTAGACCCGGTCCAGCCGCGGCGTGTCGCGGGTCAGGGTGCCGGTCTTGTCGAACACCACCGTGTCGACCGCGGCCAG
>Ga0182007_10000341_pt1 | contig 29669 bp, 23 predicted proteins | sample Sormic07211113_1_FD_123023 | JGI IMG/M metagenome (GOLD analysis project Ga0182007, IMG submission 123023) | Rhizosphere microbial communities from Sorghum bicolor, Mead, Nebraska, USA - 072115-113_1 MetaG | ecosystem: Host-associated > Plants > Roots > Rhizosphere | place: USA: Nebraska...
GACGACCGCGGCATCGCCGAGCGGTTGAGCGACCAACACGAGAAGCCGTGTCGCCAACGCGTGTGCGGCGCCGGCCGGGGTGGTACCGGCTTTCGCGAGCGCCTGCTTGATCGCGGCCAGTTCGAGGTCCAGGGGCCCTTCCGCCCGAGCGGGGTCATGCTGCGCGGCCAGCCGGTCGCGAATCGACAGCAACGCCGCATCGTCGCCGATCAACTCGGTCATCTCGCCGCCGGACAGCAGATCCGTGACCAGCATTTGCGGCAGCCGCGAGAGATTCGCACCCACCGGCACGGCGTCAAGCCACTGCGCGACGAACTCCGCGCCGTTCAGATGGGTGCGGCGATAGCTCGTCAGCGATTCCACCACGGCCAGCACGTTGGCCGGAATACCCAGCGTTCTTGCGCAATCGTCCACGTCCGCGGTGTTGCAGACGAACTGAATGGCGCTGCCGATTTCGCCGTCCCACATCGCTTCGGAAGGCGCGGCCCGCTTGCGGTCCAGCCACGCGCGCAATGCGGCAAGGCGCTCCGCCTTGAGCTGCGCGTCGCCGGCGAACGCGTTCGGTGCAACGGCGATCGCCGCAGGCAACGGCGTCACGGAGCCGAGGTGATTGTCGATGAAGCCGGCCAGTTGCGTGGCGGAGCGATTGCCGACCACGCGGCCGAGCTCCTTGCCGCCGCGCAGCAGGATCAGCGTCGGAATACCGCGGACACCGAATCGTTCGCGCACGCCTGCATTCTCGTCCACGTCGATCTTCACGAACGCCACGTTGCCCTGAAACTGCTCGCTCACCTTCGACAGCGTCGGCGCGAGCGCCTTGCACGGACCGCACCAGGGCGCCCAGAAGTCGACCAGTACGGGCAGCGGGTTGTTGATCACGTCGGCTTCGATGGTTTCCAGCGTCACTGCTTTCAGATTGCTCATGGATCGACCTTGTCCTGTTTCACTTGTTGGCGCGCCGTACATTTTTCAAATGCATGTCGCCGGTTGGGATCGTGGTGCTCAGCACAGCTGCGTTCCCACGTATGCGCGGCCGCCGGGGTGTGCACCCTGCGCTTCGTCGGCGGCGTGCTGTCGTGCTTCCGGTGCCGACGGTGCGGGGAAATCGAGCGTCGTGTCGTGAAACGCCAGCAGTTCCTTGCGATGCGCGACGCTGACGACCGTGGCCTGAGGCAAACGCTCGATCAACAGACCGTAGAGTTCCTTCTCGCTCTGGCTATCGAGCGCAGACGTGCATTCGTCGAGGAACACCGTGGACGGTTTGGCGAGCAGCACGCGCGCAAACGCCACGCGCTGCTGCTCGCCACCGGAAAGCCGTGTGCTCCAGCGGTCCTCGACATGGAGCAAGCGCGCATAGGCCGACAATCCGCATGCGTGCAGCAGTGCCTCGCATTCGCTGTCCGGGTACGCCGACGCGTCGCGCGGATAGGTCACGGCCGCCTTCAGCGAGCCCGGCGGGACATAGCTGCGTTGCGGCAAGAAGAACGTGCCGGCTGCCGGACGCACGATCGTGCCTTCGCCGTAGGGCCATAGGCCGGCCAACGCGCGCAGCAACGTGCTTTTCCCGCACCCCGAGCGACCGCGCACAAGGCACCGCCGGCCGGCTGGGAGCACGAAATCGGGCACGCGCGACAGTATGTCGCCGGACGCGTCGCGCAAGACGAGCCCGCTCGCGGCGACCGCTCCAGTGTGGCTTTCGTCCAGCGCGATTTCCTGCCGCGGCTCATGCTCGCTCACGTGCAGGAATTCGCGCAGACGGTTGGCCTCCGCACGCCACGACGTAAATCCCGGATAGGCTTGCCAAAAAAATGCCAGCGACCCCGTGACGGAATTGAATGCGCTGTTCGATTTCATCAGCCCGCCGAGCGTTAGCCCACCCGACATCAGCTGCGGCAGCATCAGCAAGGTCGGGATGATTGGAACGACCGAACTGAACTGACCGACGACATTGGTGAAGAACGAGAGGCGCGTATTCACCCACAGCGTCGCGTAGAGATTCGATACCACGAAGCGAAACGATGCCTGCAGACGCCCATGCTCGGACGTTTGCCCCTGAAAGAACGCGATCTGTTCCGCGAATTCACGCACGCCCACCATGAGCACGCGAAAATCGCCCTCGACACGATGCTGTCTGGCCGTCAGCGTGATGAGCCTGCGGCCCAGATAATGCGTCGCCGCGAAAATGACGCCGGTGTAGGCAAATGCGGCGAACACCAGATAACCGTGCAATACGTACGACGATCCGCCGACATGCATCTGCAACGGGCCGCCCATGCGCCACAGCACGACGCTGAACGATACGATGCTGACCGGCACTGAGAGAAACCCGAGACCCAGCAGCAGCGTGTCGTTGACGAACAGCTTCACGTCCTCCGCGATACGCTGATCGACGTTCTCGAGTTCCCGGTCGCGTTCGATCCGATAATAGTTGTTGCGTGCGAGCCATTTGTCGGCGAGCCACGTCGTGAGCCACCGGCGCCAGCGAATCTGCACGATTTGCTGCAGCACTGCCCCGGTAATATGCACGACCGCGCCGGCCATCGCCACGAGCAGGAAACGCACGAGCAGCTCCGGCAGCACGTTGAATCGGGAAGCGCCGATCGCATCGTAGAACGTGCCGGTCCAGTTGTTGTTCCACAGCATCACGTACGTCGTGGCCCAACTCGACCCGATCACGAGCATCAGCAATATCAGCGAGAACACGCCTTCGCGCGTACGCCAGTAAGGGAACAGCAGTCGCCATACCGACGGAAAATGGCGGCGCGCTTCAGCGTCTTCCGCGCGGTCCATTGGAGAAGCACCGTTCACCGTCATGGGCGCGCCTCGGGCGGTTGCATCACGAAGTTGATCTTGTTGAGGCCGCCGCCCTGAAGCGCCGCGAGAATGGTCGCGACCTTGCCGTACTCGACGTGCTGATCCGCGTTGATGTTGACCGCTGGCGGCTCGCCCTTCGCCGCGGCCTCGGCCACGCGCGCCTTCAACGCCGCGTCGTCGACCGGCTGCTTGTTCCACAGCACCGTCTTGTCGGCGGTGATCGACAGGTCGATGTCCTGCGTTCTCGACACGGCCGGCTGCGCGGCCGCCTGCGGAAGATCGACCTTCACCGCCTTGTTGATGACGGGCAGCGTCACGATGAAGATGATCAGCAACACCAGCATCACGTCGATCAGCGGCGTCATGTTGATGTCGTTCATGACGCCTTCGTCGCCGCCGCCATCGGTAATCATTGACATGACGGGCTCCTTCAGGCGGCCAGATTGGGCGTCGCGCGCTTGGTCGCGGCCGGTGCGCCGACCGGCCGGCTGGCGTCGGCGCGGGCCTTCGCGCCGGTGACGAAATACACGTGCAGTTCGTGCGCGAAGCGGTTCAGCCGATGGCTCACGCGCTTGTTGCCGCGGTTCACGTAGTTGAAGCCGAGCACCGCCGGAATGGCGACGAACAACCCGATCGCCGTCATCACGAGCGACTCGCCCACCGGGCCGGCAACGTGATCGAGGCTGGCCTGCCCCGACATGCCGATCGCCATGAGCGCGTGATAGATGCCCCAGACGGTGCCGAACAGCCCCACGAACGGCGCGGTGCTGCCGATCGAGCCCAGCACGGCCAGGCCGTTCTGCAGGCGCGCGACTTCGTCGTCGAATGCGTTGCGCAGCCCGCGCGCCACCCATTCGCTCGCGCTCAAGCTGCCCTGCATCGACGGTTCGTTGCCCGCATGCTGTTCATTCGCTTCGCGCCCGGCAAGCACCAGTGCACGATAAGGATTGTCACCGCGCTCGCCCAGCGCCGCGATGCCGTCGCTGATCGATGCACTGGACCAGAAACCCGTTTGCGCGCGCTTGCCGAGCGATTCGAGACGCCGATTGGAAAATCCTTTCGTCAGTATCACGAACCACGAGACGACCGACATGCCGATCAGGAAAACGAAGATGAAGCGGGTAACGAAGTCACCCTGTTGCCAGACGTTGGCGATGCCATACTGTTCCATGTGTTGCTCCGATTGGTGCGGGTTCAGTCGTTCAGGTTGAATGCGATGGGTTGGGAAGCTTCGACCGAGCGCGCGATGCCCGCGGTCTCGTACGGATGACAGCGGCCGGCACGGATCGCCGCGACGGCGGCCGCGTCGAGCAGCGGCGAGCCGCTGCTCTGTGCCACGCGCGCGGACGTCACCGCGCCGTCGGTGCCGATGCTCAGATGCACGACCACGGTGCCCTCCTGTTGCAGCCGCCGCGCTTTCGCCGGGTAGTCGGGTCGCGGCATCTGGCATCCCAACTGCTTCAACTCGCCCGCACTGATTTGCTTCGGCGCGTCCAGCAGGTTCGGCCCCGGCGCGGGTTGCGCGACAGGTTGGGCCGGCGCCGCTTCAGGTGCGGGATGCGGCTCGGGCGCCGGCGCGACCGGCCGCGTTTCGGCCGGTTTCGGCGCCTCCAGGGGCGCCGCCTCCACCGTGCGCGGGCTCGGCGCGTGCGACGCCAGCACATGCGCCTTTTCCGGCTTCGCCGGCGCCACGGGTTTCGGTGGCTCGGTGCGCGGCTTGGGCGGCGCAGGCGGTGTCGGCGCGGGCCGCGGCGCCGGCACGGCGACCAGTTGCACCTGCACCGTGCCGCGCGCGGGACGCCCCGCCTCAAGCCTGAGCGTCACCGCGCTTTGGTGGACCGCGACGTACAGCCCCAGCGCATGGGCGAGCAGCACCCCTGTGGCACACGCGATGCGGCGTGTGCGCGCATAAGGCGCCTGGGACGTGTTCTCGCGCACGGCGATGTCGTCCCAGGGGCGGCCGGGCAAGGAATCAGAAGTCATAGGTTCCGGTCAGCATGACCGTCCGCTCCGGACCCATCGGAATCATGGCGGCCGACGTGCTGCTGTAGTAGAGCTTGCGGTTGAACACGTTCTTGATCGAAAGATTCAAGCCGTACCCCTTCTTCCGATAGAACACGCCGAGATCCGTCTCCACCTGACTGGGGATGCGGTACGCCGAGCCCGAGCCGATGTACTGCCCGCTCGCGAAGAAGAGCCCCGCGCCGACTCCGAAACCCTGGAGCTTTTCGGTCTGGAAGTTGTAGGTCGCCCACAGGCTGGCACTGTTCTTGGGCAGGTTCACCGCCAGCTTGGTGTTCGGGGGCTGCACGAAGTCGTTGTACGTATAGCTGCCCACCACATTGACGCCGGGCAGCGGCTGCCCGGTAATCTCCGCTTCGAATCCGCGGCTCACGGCGCCGCCGGCAGGAAGATAGAAGCCGCGATGGGCCGGGTCGGCAACGTTGTAATTGCTGAACGAGGTCCGGTAAGCCGAGGTCGTGATGGCCAGCTTGTCGTCCAGCAGGTTGAACTTCATGCCCACTTCGACTTGCTGGCTGATTTGCGGGGGGAGCACACCGCCACCGAATTGAAGCGCCGTGCCCGGCTGGAAGCCGCGGTTGTAGCTCGCGTAGGCCGCAACCTCGGAGGTCAGTTCGTAGAGCAGGCCGAGGCTCGGGCTATAGGCGTTCTGATGGCTTCCCGGTGGCGGGGTACCGGCGTAGGTCGCATGTGTCAGATAGGTATCCCGGCGCACGGACGCGAGCGCATGGAAATTCTTATAGGAAAACTGATCTTGTAGATATAAGCCGGTTTGAGTGAAGTAGGTAGTGCCATTCGGCATCACGTTTCCCGTGTCGGAAGACGGAAGGGTAAATGAGCCGAAGACATTCGGAATGGAAATGAATTTCGATGTCGTGGTGTCAAACTGATGCTGGCTGTAGCGAAGAACGTCCCAGCCCGCAATCACCGTATTTTTCGCAGCGCCGATATCGAACTTGGCTCGCAGGTAATTCTGGAAGCTCCAACTGTAGAAATCCGAGACCGAATCGAAGTTGTGGAACAACGTGCCGTTGGTCGCCGAGAGCGGCGTCGCCGTTGTCCAGGCTTGCTGCGTTTGTTGGGTCCGCGTATAGGAACCCTTGCTCACGAAGGTCAGCGCCGTGCCGAGCTTTTGTTCGAGGTGAACGAAAATATTGTCCGTTTGCGCGCCGAAATGGTCGGACGGCGTGCCCAGCGGCCTGTCGATATAGTTTCGATAGATGTCGCCCTTGGCATAGCCGACGGTGAATGGGGGAACCGGCTCGCGATTGACGGTGCGCTCATAGCCCACCGTCAGATCCGTGGTCGAATCCTTCCATTCCAGGGTCGGGGCAAAGTAGAAATTTCTCTCGCCGTCATATCCCATCGAATTCTGGCCGACCCGTTCACCCGAGATGATGAAGCGATACCGAAGCTTCTTGTCGGCGGTGATGGCGCCCGTGCTGTCCAGCGCGATCTGCTCGCTGCCGTAGGAACCGTAGCCCACCTGGATTTCGTGGAATGGATCGGCCTGAGGCGTCTTCTTGACGATATTGATGACACCCCCCGGCGGGCTGTTGCCGTTCACGATCGCCGACGGGCCCTTGACCACTTCGACGCTCGAGATGGCGATCGTCGGCGTGACGTTGGGGGCCGCCCCGACAGTCGCCAATCCGTCCGATGTGAGGTTTTGCGCTACAAACCCGCGAATCGTGTAACTCGGCACACCAAGCGGCCCCGGCCGCGTGACGACACCGGAAGCGTTCCTCAGCACATCGGAGAGCGACTGAGCGGCCTGGCTCTGGATCACCGCCGCGTTGATGACGCTGACCGATTTCGGCGTCTGGCTCAGCGGCACGTCCGAGCGCGCATAGGTAGACGACGATTCCGCGACGAAGCCGGTACCGCCGGAGTCCCGGCTGGCCGCCACGCTGATGAGCGGAAGCGTGGTATCGACAGGCCCCACGGAGGCTGCCGCCGCTGCCGCCGACGCCGCAACGGGCGCAGCCGGCTTCGCAACCGCCTTCTGGATGGTCAGGCCGCCGCTACCCGTCGCGACGAGGTCGAGGCCGGTGCCTCGGAGCGCTTGTCGAATCGCGGCCTCGGCGGTGTAGTCCCCCTCCACGGGCGATGATTTCAGCGATTGCACGAGGCCCGCGTCGTAGCTCAACCTCACGTTGGCCGCCTGCGCGATTTCGACCAGCGTACGGTCCAACGGACCGCTCGCGAGATGCCATGACTGCCGGGCAGTCTGTTGTGCATGCACCGACGCCGCCATGAAAACCTGTGCAACGGCGACCGCGATGGCAACCCCTGATGCCTGGCTCGAGATAGCCCGGCGTGTTCTGATGTTGAGCTTCACGTTTGAACCACTCCCTTGTCGAATGTATTGGCTCTTCGTCCGTTCTGTCAGTATTCCTACGCATGATCGCGTCATCATCGTGTCGCAAAGTACCGTCATGCTTTCAATCGGGCTTCGGTCGGCCTCTTGCCCGAACGCGTCATCGATGAAACAAGTCTATCGTCCGGGCCTGGAATGTTTTTTTGAAACAATTCGCTTGCGCCGCCCGTTTTGGAATTCCATTCCGCGGTTTCCGCCGCGCCGGTGAAATTCCGTCCTTCTCCGTCCTTGTCGATAAATTGCTCAGCCCGCGCGGTCACAGCATGTAATCGAGCGGTAATACGGTGGTCTGCTTAATGGTCTCCATCGCGAAGCTCGAACTGACGTCGAAGATATCGACCGCCCCAATCAAACGCCTGTATACGCTGTCGTACGCGTCGATATGCGGCACCACCACCTTGAGCATGTAGTCGATGTGCCCGCTCATGCGATGAACCTCCACCACCTCGGGAATCGTCGCCACCACGTCGCAGAAACGCCGCAACCACGCGGCGGTATGTTCCGCGGTCTTGATTTCCACCAGCACGGTCACGCCCACGTTGAGCTTCTTCGCATCCAGAAGCGCCACGCGACGCGCGATCACGCCGTCCTGCTCGAGCTTCTGAATGCGTCGCCAGCATGGCGTCGTCGAAAGGTTCACGCGGTCGGCGATCTCCGCCACCGAGAGCGTGCTGTCCTGCTGCAGCACGGACAATATGGACTTGTCGATAGCGTCGAACACACTTCCTCCACTCGAGTGCACGGGTTGATGTCGAGCGATTCGATGCGCTCTTATTTACCTTGTGCAACGAGCGGCGAAAAGTGACACCGCAAATCGAAAAAAATTCGGAGGGGGGCTGGAGCGGCAGCTGCGGTTTCAGGCAGGTGTGGCGACGGCGAGCATCTTGCCGTACAGATTCAGGGAAAACCCGAGGCTTTCGGCCAGTTGCCGGAGTGCGGCCGGCGCGTCGTCGAGCGGAAAGACGCCGCTCACGCGGCGCGACAGCGCGGCCTCCGGGAAACGGATATAGCCGCCGAAGTAACGGCCCAGGGTTTCGATCACGTCCGGCACCGCGCGGTCGAGCACGACCAGCGTGCCGCGTGTCCACGAGAAGATGTCGGCCGACGTTTCGGGCATGCGGGCGATCTGTCCGCCCGACAGCGACCATGCCGATCCATCGGGTACCCGCAAGCGGCGCCCGCGACGCACGGCGAGGACCGCGTCGCCGCCTTGCACGGCCACGACGGTATGCAGGCGCAGAACGTCCACGCTCACGCGCGCCCGCTCGGTGCGAACCATGCCGTCGCGGGTGGTCACGACGACAGGCTGATAGCCTGCGCGATTCGGATCGGTTGCAACCTGGCCGGCGGCCAGATAGAGGTCGGCTTGCTCACGTGCATGGGTATACACCCGCGTGGCCGCGCCGGCCGTGACCGAAACATTGCCGTCGAACTGGACTCTTTGTGGGACCACATCGCCATTGTGGTAGTCCGCGTCGAGCGAAAACGTCGAAATGAGCTGGCGCGTGCCGATCCCGGCGAGCACGATGCCGCCCAGGCCCGCGCCGGCTTTCAGCCAGCGTCTGCGATGATGCGACGGCTCATCGAGCGCCCGCCGCACCGCCGCACTCGACGTGCCCTGCAACGGGCCGAGCCTGCCGAGCCGCTGCTGCAGCCGCGCCCACGCTTCTTCGTGAGCCGGATCCGCGCGCCGCCATGCCAGGAATGCATCGCGCTCGTCCGGCGAAAGCTCGCCGGAGCGCAGCCTCACTTCCCAGTCAATCGCCTCTTGCGCCACTGGATCGAGCGTGGAGTTACCGTTCATGAGCGTCAATCAATCGAGGGCGAACGGCCGTGCCGCACACGCGGCCCGTTGCCGAGCCGCTAATTCCGGAACACGGGTTTCGCGCGGAGCATAACATGCCGCATTCAGCGCGTCGCAACGAACGATGCGGCGAAATACGCGTGGATCAGGCGTAATCTCTGGCCTCGCGGCGCGGCGACCTCAACGCGCGGTGGCCGCGACCGCCGCTTCCCGTTTCGCGTGCAGGCGCAACGCGGCCCACGCGATCCCGGCCGCGAAGATCGCGACCACGCCGCCGAACGTGCCGATCCACGGCAACCCGAAGTCGCCCGCGATATGGTTGCCGAGCAGCGCGCCGGCGCCGATCCCGACGTTGTACAGCCCGGAGTAGATCGACACGGCCAGGTCGGTCGCCTCCGGCGCCAGCTTCAGCACCCACGCCTGCATCGCCAGCCCGAAACAGACGATCGCGCCGCCCCACACCAGCGTATGCACGGACAGCGTGACGATGTTCAGTGCGCTCGGAAACAGGATCAGCAGGCAGCCCGACAGCGCGACGATCGACGCGAGCAGGAAATCGTCGGGCCGGTGCGGATAGACGCGATTGAAGCAGACCGCGGCCGGCAAGCCGGCGACGCCGAACAGGATCAGCACGTACGTGATCCGGCTGTTGCTCGCATGGTTGACGCTCTGCACGAACGGTTCGATATACGTGTACGACGTGAAGTGCGCGGACACGACGAGCACGGTGATCGTGTACAGCGCGACCAGCGCCGGCTTGCGCAGGAACACCCCGATGCTGCTCAGCGACCCGGCGCCCTGGCTCGGCAGCAACGGCAACGTGGCGCGCAGCAACAGCAGCGTGACGCCCGCCGCGCCCGCGATGATCAGGAACGTGACGCGCCAGCCGAACGCCTCGCCGATCACGCGGCCGAGCGGAATCCCGGCCACCATCGCGATCGCGGAGCCCATCGCGATCAGGCTGAGCGCGCGGCTCTTGCGGTCGCTCGGCGCGAGCCGCACCGCGAGCGGGATCGAAATCGACCAGAACACCGCATGCGCGCACGCGATGCCGAGCCGGCCGATCATCAGCAGCGTGAAATTCCACGCGACGCCGGTCACGACATGGCTGCCGATGAACACCAGCAGCGCGACGCTCAATAGCTTGCGGCGCTCGACGTGCCGCGTGACGAAGGTCAGCGGCAGCGACACGACCGCGACGGCCCACGCGTAGATCATCAGCATCAGGCCGACGTCGGTCGGCTGCATGTGAAGGCTGTCGCCGATCGCGCTCAGCAGCGCGACGGGCACGAATTCGGTGGTATTGAAGATGAAGGCGGAAAGCGCGAGGGCCAGAACGCCCGACCACGATTGTTCGGAACTGACGGCGTCGGAGGTTGCCATACGGGGATTCGACGAAGGTTGGGCGCGCGGGCGGCCCGCCCGGCGCATCGGCGCGATTGTACCAGCGCCGTTCGACACGCTGCCGCCAGGCGCGGCGCGTGCGGTGCGGGACATGGCGGTGACACGGCCGCGCGCCGATAATGTGACGAACCGGGTTTTGCCGACGATTTGCCCGAAAACTATCGGGCCAGGAGATTTACATGCGCATTGAAACGTCATTTCTGTTCGATCTCGACGGCACGCTCGTCGACAGCGTCTATCAGCACGTACTCGCGTGGAAGGAAGCGCTCGATGCCGAAGGCATCGAACTGTCGGTGTGGCGCATCCATCGCAAGATCGGGATGAGCGGCGGCCTGTTCCTGAATCAGTTGTTGCGCGAGACGGACGGCGACATCGACGCCGACCGTGTCGAGCGGCTCGCGCGGCTGCACGCGGCCGCGTACCAGCGGCTGCGCGCGCAGGTCCGGCCGCTGCCGGGCGCGCGCGAGTTGCTGGCCGCGCTGTCGAACGCCGGCATTCGCTGGGCGATCGCGATCAGCGGGCGGATGGAAACCGCGGCGATCAATCTCGAGGCGCTCGGCGTCGATCCGGCGAAGAACGTCGTCGTCACGCGCGATCAGGTGAAGTATGCAAAGCCGGACCCCGACCTGTTCCTGACCGCCGCCGCGAAACTGAACGTGCCGATCGAGCATACGGTGGTCGTCGGCGACAGCATCTGGGACATGCTCGCCGCGAGCCGCTGCCGCGCGCTGGGAGTCGGGCTGCTGGCCGGCGGGTACGGCAGCGACGAACTGGAACGCGCGGGCGCGCTGCGCGTGTACGACGATCCGGCGGATCTGCTGTGGCATCTCGACGAGATTGCCGCGCGACCGTAGGCGCCGGGGGGCACGCCCGGCTTCGTCCGGCCGGGCAGCCGCGCGTGATCGTTCGCGGCGCGGCTGCCTGTTTCGATTCATCGAATCGAAACAATCCGGATGGCCATTGACGATCGCGATTTAAAATATTTTTTACCGATGCTTGTTTTCCCGTGTTTTTAAAACAGCCGGGAAGATTCTTGAAAAAACGAATCACCTCTCATATAACAAATACACCTCGCCTCCGGTTCACGATCGCAGTATCCGGATCGTGAAAGTGCGAGTGCCATACGGAGCCGAACCGCCCAGCCGGCGCAACCCCGCGTAGCCAGAAATTCTGTGCATGATATGGGGTCTGCATCGCGATACTGCGTCGCGGCGCCCTTTTCGCCATTTATTCGGGGCCCTATAAATGCGCACGGATCTTTCGCCTTCATAACGCTTCGACAGAAGCATTACATCGATTCATTCAATCGCACGATCGCACGTATCGGCCGCGGAGCATTTTCGCGCCGGCGTTTCGTGACGGCGTGCGCTGCCGCTCGATCGGCGGGCATTGTTTTGTCCGGCTTGACGGAAATGGACGACGCGAGGATTTCGATGAATCAGATCAGCGAACAGGCAATCGCCGACATGCGCGCGCCGCATCCGGAGCCCACCCTGCCTATCCGCGTGCTGCATGGCGACACGGTGAGCGACTACGAGCAGAAAGTGCAGGCGACCTACGCCGGCAGTCCGGACGACTGGCGCAAGGCGATCGGCGAGTACCTGTTGTTCCAGTTCGGCGTCTACGACGATCCGCGCTCCACGCCGCCGATCTCGCTCGATGAATCGGGCATTCGCTACTTCGAACGTCAGCTTCGCCTCGCGGGCTTCGACGACCCCGTTCCCGCACGCGTCGAGCGCATTCTCGACATCGGCTGCGGCTGGGGCTACATCCTCAAGTATCTGGCGGGCCGCTTCCCCGGTTGCATGCGCCTAGACGGTATCAACGTCAGTCGCGAGCAACTCGAGTACTGCGCACGCTTTCATGCGCGGCACGGGCTCGCTGGACGCATCAACCTCTATCAGTGCAACGCGCAGGACGTCGACCGACTGCCCGATCCCGCGGCGCCGTACGATCTCGTGATCATTCGCGGCGTGATCTCGCATTTCCCGAACGCGCTGTACGAAAAGGCCATGCGCGCACTGCATGCGCGCGTGCGCGGCGGCGGCTCGGTGATCATCTCCGATAACCTGTACAACGTCGCACTGAGCGAATACGAGTCCGACACGCCGGACGAGATCGACCGGATCGCGTGCAAGCACCGGAAGACGCCCGACTATTTCAGACAGGTGCTGATCGACGCCGGGTTCGCGATCCGCGACATGCGCGTGCTGCCGTCGAACATCGACGTTGCGCGCTGGCTGATGGACGCCAAGGCCAACATCGACCGCCATTTTCCGCACCGCGCGCCGGACACGCTGGAGGAATTGCGCGTGCTCGCCGAAAACTGGTCCGTCGCGCTGATCAAGAACAAGGTGTCGACCTACAGCATCGTCGCGGTCAAACCGGACGCGTAACCCGGAGATCCGCATGCAAGCATCCGGAACGCCACACGCCGCCAGCGCTGCGCCGAGCGCGACGCAAACGCTGGTGCTGCCGCTGCCGCGTCTGTCGCTGCCCGTCGCGCGGCACCCGCAGTACGAAGCGATCGAGCAGCAACTCGCGATCGACGACTATCCATACATCCTGCGGCACTATCGCAGCGACGCGGCTGCGCGCCGTTTTCTCGCGCAGCGCATTCCCGCGTATGGCAGCCTCTGCTATCCGAATGCGCGGCCCGATCGCGCGTACACGATCCATCGCATGATGAACGTCACGACGCTGATGGACGACGCCTTCACGCATCTGGCGCGCACCGGCGACCAGGCGGGGCTCGACGCGTTGCGCGATCATTTCCTTGCGGCCGTCGACGGCACGCCGCCGCCGGCCGATGTGCCCGCCGCTCGACTGCTGCACGACACGCTGCGCGCGATGCACGCCCGGTGCGACGCGCGCCCGGCCTTTTGGCAGCGGTTCGTCGAATGCGTCCGCGCGCAGATCCGCACGCAGGCCGATCCGACGGCGACCGACGCATCGCGCCTGTCGCTCGCCGACTATCTGGCGTTTCGCCGGGTCGAGGGCTTCGGCCACTGGATCACGCTGCTCACCGAATACGCGCTCGACGTCGACATGGGGCAGCGCCTCGCGCAACACGCGGCCCTGGCCGACGCGCGGGACAGGACGATCGATTCGGTGATCCTCGTCAACGACCTGTTTTCGTTTCGCAAGGAACGCTCCGCGCACGAGCGATTCAATGCCGTCTGGATCCTGATGCGCGTCGAGCAGTTGAACGTCCAGGCGGCGCTCGACCGGCTGGCAGCGCTCTGCACGTCGAACGAGCGCCGCCTGATCGACGCGCGCGAAGCGGTCGCGACCGGCGTGCTGGCGGACGACCCCGACACGCAGGCCTACGTGACGGAACTGGGCTACATGAGTGCGGGCAACGCGGAATTTCACGCGTTCAGCACCCGCTACCACGGCGACGATCTCGGCGGCGGCCGCTTCGCCGGCGGCGAAATCGCGATGACGGCGCTGCCGACACTCGAGGAAATCGCGGCGGCCGACCGGCAGGCTTCGCATCGGTGACTGGAGACGCGCATGCACGCATCGATCCCTGTTGTGCCCGAACCCGCCGCCGCTTCGCGACATCGCTATCCGGACGGCTGGTTCGCGCTGGCCTACAGCCGCGACGTCAAACGCGGCGCACTGGTCGTCACGCGCTTCATGGGCGAGGACGTCGTGCTCTATCGGACGGCATCCGGCCTGATTCGCGCGGTCGCGCCACATTGTCCGCACCTCGGCGCGCATCTCGGGCATGGCGGCGTCGTGCGCGGCGAGGCGATCGTGTGCCCGTTCCATCACCTCGCATTCGCGCCGGACGGCACCTGCGTGCGCGCCGGGCGGGACGGCAAGCCGCCCGCCGCCAGGCTGCGGCAGCGCCACGTGCGCGAATGGAACGGGCTCGTGCTCGCGTGGCACGACCGTGCGGGCGCGCCGCCATCGTGGTCGCTGCCCGAACTCGACCTCGACGGCTATTCGCGGCCGCGCGGCGCATGCCACACGTTGAACGGCAGCCTGCAGAATCCGGCCGAGAACGGCGTCGACGTCAACCATTTCAGCCCGGTGCACGGGTGGTCGAATCCGGTGCTCGAGCCGCCGCAAGCCGATGGCCACCGGATGACGATGCGCTCGACGCTCGTGCTGCTCGGCCAACGGCTGCTGCTGGACATCACGATGCACGGCCTGGGCTGCATGGCCGCGCGCATGGAACTGCCGGACCTCGGGCTGCACGCGCGGGTCGTGCTGTTCCCGACGCAGATCGAACCCGATCGCTGGACCTGTCGCGAATTCGTCGCGCTGCGCGTCGAACGCGTGTCGGCGTGGCCGTCGCCGCTGCGCCGGGCCGTGCACGAGATACTCGTGAGCGCCGCGTACCGATTGTGGTTCGTGCCGCAATTCAAACGCGACCTGCTCATCTGGGATCACCGCGACTACGACGCGCGCCCGACGCTGATGGCGGGCGAGATGTCGATCATGACGTTCCGGCGCTGGGCCGCGCAGTTCTATCCGGCGGCCGGCGGCAACGGGATCGACGGACAAGGCGACGTCGTGCCCGCAGCCCCGGCGCACGCCGATCGGGAGTTCGCGCGATGAGTGCCATGCCGATGCAGGTGCGCGCGATGCATGCAACCGGCCCGGTCGACGAAACCGCGCCGCTGCCCTATCCGGACGGATGGTTCGCGCTGTGTTTCAGCCGCGAGCTGAAGCCCGGCGCCGTGCTCACGACGCCATTCATGGGACGCGATGTCGTGCTGTACCGGACGGCATCCGGCGTCGCGTGCGCGGCCGACGCGTATTGCCCGCACCAGGGCGCGCATCTGGGCCACGGCGGCACGGTCGACGGCGAGCAGATCGTCTGTCCGTTCCATCACTACGCGTATGGCCCCGACGGCCGGTGCACCGGCACCGGTTGCACGAAAGGCGGCCAGGCGCTGACGCTTCGCACCCGGCATGTGCGCGAGTGGAACGGCTTCGTGTTCGTGTGGCAGAACGCCGATGGCCTCGCGCCGACGTGGGAACTGCCGGAAGTCGACATGACAGGCTTCTCGGCGCCCGTCGGTCAGGCTTTCACGCTGCGCGGCGTGATGCAGAACCTGCCGGAAAACGGCTACGATCTCGAGCATTTCGGCGCGCTGCACCGCTGGAAGGACATGAAGCCGCATGCGCCCGTGATCGACGGCCCGCGCATTTCGATGCAGGTGGACATGGCATGGAAGAACATCAAATGGAGCACGCTGATCGGCGTTCATGGCCTCGGCTGCGTGTCGTCCGACCATGAAATGAAGGCGATCGGCCTCGAAGCGAAGATCTTCGCGTGCGGCGTACAGATCGCGCCGCTGCGCTGGACCTTCCGGGACGGCATCTCGTTCCGCTTTTCGTGGCTGTCGCGATGGCCGGCCCCGTTGCAGCGGATCGTCTACGCCGCGCTCGGCCGCTTGCTGCACCGACTGTGGCTGGTGCCGGTGTTCAAGGAAGACATCATGGTGTGGAGCAATCGCGACTACACGGGCTACGGTACGCCGGTCGCAGGCGACGGGCCGTATCCGCTGTTTCAGCGATGGGCGCGGCAGTTCTATCCGGGCGAGGGTCGGCCGGCGGCGCAGCGGTGCGACACGCGTGTGGACGTATTCGCCGAGAAATAGTGGAAGCCGGCGGTTGCGCGTCGGGACGCTTTGCGCTAAACCGTCCGCCTGACCAGCATCGTCCGGATCTCCGAAATCGCCTTCGTCGGATTCAGCCCCTTCGGGCACACGTCCGTGCAGTTCATGATCGTCCGGCAGCGGAACAGCCGGTACGGATCCTCCAGATCGTCAAGCCGTTCGGCCGTCGCCAGATCGCGCGAATCGGCGATGAAGCGGTACGCCTGCAGCAGCCCGGCCGGCCCGACGAACTTGTCCGGATTCCACCAGTAGCTCGGGCACGACGTCGAACAGCACGCGCACAGAATGCATTCGTACAGCCCATCGAGCTGGTCTCGCTCTTCCGGCGATTGCAGCCGCTCGCGCGCGGGCGGCGTCGTGTCGTTGATCAGGTAGGGCCGGATCGAGTGGTACTGGTTGAAGAAGTCGGTCATGTCGACGATCAGGTCGCGCACCACCGGCAGCCCGGGCAACGGCCGCAGCACGATCTCGCGCGGCAGCGTCTGCATGTTGGTCAGGCACGCGAGGCCGTTCTTGCCGTTGATGTTCATCGCGTCCGACCCGCAGATCCCCTCGCGGCAGGAACGCCGATACGACAGCGTCTCGTCGTCGCGCTTCACGCGGCCGAGCACGTCGAGCAGCATGCGGTCGTCCGGGTTCACGTCGATCTCGTAGCGCTGCATGTAAGGTGCCGTGTCGCGGTCGGGGTCGTAGCGGTAGATATGCAGGGTGCGCGGATCGCTCATCGGTTCCTCCCGGCGCGAGCCGGCATGGGTGGGTCCAAGGGATGCTGCGGGACGACTGTCGCGGCCAACGGCGCCGCAAGCGCCATGCCGGTCAGTCGTCGTCCACGCGCTTGTCGATCAGATAGCGGCCGCGCTCGAGCCCCGCACGCAGCGCCTCGACCTCGGTCAGCCATTCGGGGCCGGCGGCCTCCGGTACCATCAACTCGATGCGCGCGCCGTTGACGTACACCTGTACCTCGTCGCGCCATGCGCCGCGCTCGTTGGGTCGCGCCCATACCAGGATTTCGTGGCCGCGATACGGGTCCCGAACCTGTGCGTCCTGTTGATGTGCCACGGTGGCCTCCTGTCTTATCTGCGATGGCGATGAAAAAAATGCGCACCGCATGATCGCCATGCGCACCGCCGGCCTCGCGCGCACGCGCCGTGCCCGGCCGGCACGCTGCTTGCGTCCCTTTTCCGCATCGAACCGTTACCGGCCCGCATCGCGAAGCGCCGGAAGGGATGCACATCATGATCGGCCACCTCGAATTGCTTGGACGCCTGCTGCTGGCCGCGCTGCTCGGCAGCGTGATCGGGCTCGAACGCGAACGCCTGAACTGGGCCGCGGGGCTACGCACGCACATGCTGGTGTGCGCGGGCTCCGCGCTCGTGATGCTGGTGTCGACGTTCGGCTTCGAGGACGTGCGCGGGGTCGTGCTCGATCCGTCGCGAGTCGCCGCGCAGGTCGTGTCCGGCATCGGCTTTCTCGGCGCGGGCTCGATCCTGCTGCGCGGCGAAGTGGTGCGCGGGCTGACGACGGCCGCGAGCCTGTGGGCGGTGGCCGGCGTCGGGCTCGCCGCGGGCGGCGGCATGGTGGTTGCATCGGTCGGCGCGACGGCGATCGTGCTCGCGATCCTCGCGGGCGTGAAGCCGCTCGAGCGCCGCTTCATCGCGCAGCGCCAGCAGCGCACGCTGCTGCTCGTGGCCGAACGCGGCGGCCTGACGCTCGGCACGCTGCACGAGGCGCTCGGCCCCGGCCGCGTTCGCGTGAAACGGTTCATCGTCCAGCAGTCGGACGACGATCCGGACACCGACGACATCTCCGTCTCGTTCTCGCGCACGAGCGGGCCGGAATTTGCGGCGATCTGCGAAACGCTGCAAAACATCGCGTGCGTCCGGACCTGTCAACCCGACACCTCGTCAAGGAGTTTCGTGTGACTCAGACCGACCTGCTCTCCTATCTCGTGACGAGCCAGCTCGCCGCCCGCATGCGCAGCGGCGCGTGGCTCACGACCAGCCAGCTGGTCGGCGCGTTGCGCGCGTGGCTCGCGTGCCGACACGCCGAATGCGAGTGGCTCGACCGGATCAGGATCGCGCACGCGTCGGCGACGATCGCGCAGGAGATCTACGACATCGCGATCACGCACGGCGATCCGCACAGCGGCGAACGCGTGCGGCTCGACGCGGATTCGCCGGAATTGCAGGCGCTGCGCGCACGCTGCGACGCGCTGTTGCAGCGGATCGACGGCGGCCGGGACGTCGGCGCACGATGATCGTGCCGGACCGCGTGCCGCGCGCCGACGATCGGCGCGTCGATACCGCGCCGGCGGACGGCCCTTCGCGGCACGGCCTGCTCGAACAGGGGCGCAACTGCGACACGATCCGCCATGCCGACCGCTTCGCGATGCTGGTCGACGGCGACGCGTATTTCTCGACGCTGCGCGCCGCGCTGCTGCGTGCGCGCCATACGGTGTTCATCGTCGGCTGGGACGTGGACAGCCGGATGCGGCTCGCGCCGGGCGGCGCCGACGACACGCTGCCCGACACGCTCGCGGCCTTCCTGCACGCGCTCGCGTCCGCCCGCCACAACCTGCGCATCTACGTGCTCGCGTGGGATTTCGCGATGATCTATGCGCTGGAGCGCGACTGGCCGCCCGTGTATCGGGCCGGCTGGCAGGCACATCGGGGCATCCGGTTCCGGCTCGACGACGCGCACCCGCGCGGCGCGTCGCATCACCAGAAGCTCGTCGTGATCGACGACCGGCTCGCGTTCGTCGGCGGCCTCGACCTGACGCGCGCCCGCTGGGACACGCCCGCGCATGCGGCCGACGACCCGCGCCGCCGCGACGAGCACGGCATGCCGTACGGCCCGTTCCACGACGTGCACGCGATGTTCGACGGCGACGCGGCCGCCGCGATCGGCGAACAGGCGCGAGCCCGCTGGCTGCAGGCGTGCGGGCGCCCGATCGCGATCCGCGCGCAACGGCATCTCGACCGGCCGGACGACCCCAATCCGTGGCCGCCCGACGCGCGCGTCGACGTGCGCGACGTGCGGCTCGGCATCGCGTACACCGCACCGCGCCACGGCGGCCGCGAACCGGTCACGCAGGTGCGTGCGCTCGTCGAGGACACGATCCGCGCCGCGGAGCGGCACCTGTATGTCGAAAACCAGTACTTCACCGCGGCGGTGGTGCGCGAAGCGTTGTCGGAACGCCTCGCCGACGCGCACGGGCCGGACGTGACGGTCGTCGCGCCGCGCGTGCAGAGCGGCTGGCTGCAGGAAGCGACGATGGGTGTGCTGCGCGCGCGGCTGCATGCGACGCTCGCGTCGGCCGACCGCTTCGATCGCTACCGGCTGTTGTATCCGCACGTCGACGGGCTCGGCGACGGGTGCGTGAACGTGCACAGCAAGGTCGCGATCGTCGACGACGAATGCATCGTGATCGGCAGCGCGAACCTGAACAACCGCTCGATGCTGCTCGACACCGAATGTTGCATCGCGCTGGTCGCGGCCGGCGATGCCCGCGTCCGCGCGACGATCGCCGGCATGCGCGAGCGGCTGCTGGCCGAGCACCTCGCCACGACGCCCGCGGCGGTGGCCGACGCATTCGCGTGCGGAGAACGGCCGAACGTCGTACTCGACCGGCTACGCGCGAAGCCGGGCCGCACGCTGCGCACGCTCGACCCGGCCGTGTCGCCGCAATTCGAGGCGCTCGTGCCGGTCAGCGCGCGGCTCGACCCCGAGCAGCCGATCGAGCCCGACCGGTTCGTCCGCGAATTCGTGCCGCACGAGCAGCATCGCTCGCTCACCGCGCGCTTCTTCGTGCTGGGCGCGGTGGTGCTCGCAATCGCCGCGCTGGCGCTTGCGTGGCGCTTCACGCCGCTGGGCGCGCACCTGAACGTTGCGTCGCTGTCGCGCGCGGTGGCCGGCATCGCGCGGCTGCCGGCCGCGCCGGTGCTGCTGCTCGCGGCCTACGTGATCGCCGCGACCTTCGCGGTGCCGATCACGCTGCTGATTGCCGCGACGGGGCTCGTGTTCGGCGCGTGGCCGGGCTTCGCGTATGCGGGCATCGGCTCGATGGCCGCAGCCGCCGCGACCTACGCGCTCGGCCGCTGGCTCGGGCGCGACGCGGTGCGCCGGCTGGCCGGCCCGCGCGCGAACCGGCTGAGCGAGCACATCGGCCGGCGCGGCGTGGTCGCGATGGCCGTGCTGCGGCTGCTGCCGATCGCGCCGTTCACCGTCGTGAACCTCGTCGCCGGCGCGTCGCACATCGGGCTGCGCGACTACCTGATCGGCACCGCGCTCGGGATGCTGCCCGGCATCGTGCTGACGGTCACGTTCGCGCACCAGTTGACCGCCGCGCTCAGCCACCCGGGGCCCGGCGCGTTCGCGTGGCTCGCGGCGATCGGCCTCGCGCTGGTCGGCGTGTCGATCCTGCTCGTGAGGGTGCTGCGACGATGGCGCTGAGCAAAGGTCCGGCCCCGCCGCCGCACGTCGTCACCGCCGACGCGGCGCCCGCCGCCGCGCCGGGCAGGCGCGACCTGCGGATCGCGACCTACAACATTCACGGCGGCTACGGCGCCTGGCCGGCGCGCGCGGTCGACCGGATCGCGGCGGTGATCGACGAACTCGATGCGGACGTGATCGCGCTGCAGGAAGTGCCGCTCGGCGGCACGCGTGCGCCCGACGTGCTCGCGCACCTGCGCGACGCGACCGGCATGCACGCGGTGGCCGGCCCGACGATCGATACGCCGGAGCGCCGCTACGGCAACGCGGTGCTGTCGCGCTGCCCGATCCGCGCGGCGCGCACGCTCGACCTGTCGTTCCATCCGCGCGAGCCGCGCGGCGCGCTCGACGCCGACATCGATTGCAGCGCGGGCCCGATCCGCGTGGTCGCGACGCATCTCGGGCTGTCGGCCAGCGAACGGAGCGCGCAGGTGCAGCGGCTGCTCGCGGCGTTCGATACGGGCGCGATGCCGGTGATCCTGCTCGGCGACATCAACGAATGGTTCGTGCGCGGCCGCGCGCTGCAGGCGCTCGTCACGCGGTTCCGGCGCGCGCCGGCGCCGCGCACGTTCCCGACCGTGTGCCCGGTGTTCTCGCTGGACCGGATCTGGATTCATCCGGGCGAGCTACTGGTCGACGTGGTGGTGCATCGCAGCGCGCGGGCGCGGCACGCGTCCGACCACTATCCGCTGGTGGCCCGGATGCGCGTGACGCCGGCGACGGGCACGGCGCTTGCGCGGTAAGCCGTTTTTCGATCCGACGGAGGCAGCTCATGCGAACCGACGCACTCGACGGAAAGGATCTCGACTACTGGTGCGCACGCGCGTTGTGCGCCGACGACGAAGACACGCTGCGCTTCACGGCCGTCGCGCCGACCGTCGTCGTGACGGCCGCGTGCGACGCGTTCCGGCACCTCGACGCGCCGTTTGCGCCTTCGGCATCGTGGGCCGATGCGGGCACGGTGCTTGAACGCGTGGAGGACCTGCGAATCGCCCGCCACGGCGACGACGTCGAATGCGACGCAACCTTCGTCGACGGCCCGTCGACGTGCGGCGCCCACGGCCGCGATGCGCGTGTGGCACTGCTGCGCGCGTTCGTGCGCGCGCGCTTCGGCGACGAGGTGGACGAGCCGCCGCCGTTCCCGCACCGGATCGAACATGGGGCGGTGGTGCGGTATGACCCGGGTGTGCCGATTCCCGATACGGACGACGATTCGGCGACGGGGAACAGTTCGGATATACGGTCGATACCGCGCATGTAGTGCAGGCGCAGCCGCGCGGCAGCGCTCGAATTGACACTACTGCACTGCATCCATGTAATAACCGCCGCGTGCGGCGCAGGGATCAGCCGTACGCGCGCAAAACGTAATCGGTGTAGATCCGTGGGCCCCAAAAAATGCGCCATGCACAACTCAGCACGACGACCACGCCAATCACCACCGTCATCACCACGTCGAAGGTGTGCCACATCTCATAGGGCGACATCAGGATCAAAAATACCCACAGAGCCATGCAACAGCTCAGATCGGCCCACGGAAGCAGTGCGTACTCGTATTCGGACTTCCACGGGACGTCTACCGCCGGCTTATCCTTGACGACGACATTCAGCACGACCCCGTCCGGCCTGGGTAGCGCGACGAGTTGCGCCCCTTGACCAAAATGCGCCATCTTCGCCGCCAGCGCCTGAAGGAGCCATCGTGCTACCGGCGCCTGCGGCCCCGTTGCTGAATCGACTGCATGTTGCGCCACCTTCAGCTCGGTATCCTTCACGGCGCCAAGCGTCGCGTGCAGCGCCAGCCCCTTGAGGCGGCTATACCAGAAATGACGGATCCGCTCGCGTGGCACCTGTTCGGCAGCGAGCAGCCGTGCAAGCGCCTTTTCCACTTCGTCGGCATCCGCGACCATCTGGCGCAACAGCCACGCCTGACATTTTAGTTGGGGCCTTTCCTGCATGAGCGCAGGTGAACCGAGTAGCAATGCCACTGCGGTTTCGGACGCGTCGGGCCGAACGTCGGCTCCGGTGACGTTGAGGTGCCAGGCCAGCACCAGCCGATATTTCGGGTTTCTGCCCGATTCGGATGAAGCCGCATAAGCCGTGTCGGTATCGCCCTCGAACCAGACGTTCGCAAATCCCGGATTGCGATCATTGCTCAACCATCTGATGCGCGGTTTCCCGGGCAATTTCAGTTTCGTCCACACTGCCTGCACGTCGACATAGGATTCGGCACGCTCGCACTGCATCACAATGTCGAACGAATCACTGCGCGCCGCGCGGGCAAGCTTCGCGGCCAGTGGCGCCAGCAGCACTTCGATCATCGCTCGCTCTCGGGACACGCCGTCTGTATTTCCGATGCCATCGAGCCGCATCACTCTGCCGGGATTTTCCGGCGGGCTCCCCTCGAGTTTCAACATGCGCTCCGCAAGATCCGGCTCCGGCGCAAAAATCACGGTGTCGAGCACGGCCACGCCCGAACGGACCCCGCGCTGCCATCTCGTGAGCAAATGCCAGCGCGCCGCATTCTTCACCGCCGCTTCAAATGCGCGATTGTCGTACAGCGACGCATAAAGCACGGAGCTTACCGCTATCCAGAGGGCGAACGGAGCCGCGAGCGCGGTTCGCGTGAAGTCCTCCGAGACCATAGACTTGTCGTGCGGCCATGTCACTACCGTGCCTGCCAGAAACGCACATTCGATCAGAACAAACAGCGCGATATATAACCAGACGGGCGGGGGTTCGCCCGCCGACCATTCGCCGTGAGCAGGCGGGGTCCAGCGAAATTTCATCGTGCCCTCCGTGAAGCGCGCGTTATCGTTATTCGACAGTCCAGTCGCGCTGCGACGCGACGAGTCGTGGCGAGGGATTGCACGCGCATCGGCAAAGGTCTCCCTCCAGCGCATGCTGCTTACCGCTGAGATCGTCAGCACGCGGTGTCGAGCCATCGGGTTCGATATGGCCGACGGTGTTGCACGCAGGACATCGAATCCGCGCACCCAGGTAGCTCAACCTTCGGTCGCCGAGACCGATGTCGTCGAGACCGTCGAGCACGACGCCATTCGCAGTGGTCCGGTCGTGCTGGAAGATGCAGGCTCGGTCGGTCATGTCAGGCGCCAATCCATTCCCAATCGACTTCATTGCCGGTGCCTTTCAGCACCGGCATCGTTTGCCCGTAGCGAAGGGTAACGATCCCGGTCGGGTCGTAGCGAGTGGAATTCCATCCCTCACGCACACGCGGAAGCCATCGGCCGCTACGCGGACATGGCACGCCCGACGGGCTGAACTGTTGCGTCTCTTCGATGGTGTCGAATGAATACTCCTTGACCGGCGTCGGCGCACTGCCTTCCCACAGCCACTCCACCGGGCCGTCGAGACTGATGCCGTCGCCTCCCTCCATCAGCATCTTTACTCGTTCGGTCGTCGCAACGTCCCCGGCCTTGAAGGGGACGAGTTGCAGGCTGCGATGAGCGGCGGAGTCGGAGCGTACGGCCCGGTAAAGACCGTCTTCCTTGAACGTCTGGCCCGGTTTTACCGGGAAATAGGACAGGCGGGCCCGATGGTATGTCTCCCACTGCTCACGCTCCTGCGGAGTGGAGGGGTAGTCGTGGTCGAAGGTAATTCGGGTCGGCTTCGTGTAGTCCGAGTGGAAATCGACGCGCAACAGACTGGACTCGATTCCTACGACCTTAATGTTCATGAATGCGCCTGCATGTAAATCGTAGGTGCCTGCAGTGAACCTTAGAACCTTCGAAGTTTTCATTTTTACAACTACGGCGCTATGTGGATTAATAATTACCTTACCGCCAGCAAATTGAGTCGGGTCAGCAAGAGGCTCACCCGCCAATGCAAAACCGATTTTTGGCGAAGCCCTTCCTTGCGAATCCGTAACAGCCAATATATCCATATACTTCCCCATCTTTCCCTCCCACCTGTCCGGCGTCTCGAACTGAATCGGATAGCTTCCACTGTTGTCGAATTTAAGCGACACCAGAAAACCGTCGACCGCACGGTCAATCGAAACAAGGGAGACGTCCAATTTAACGATTTTACGTCCAGCTAGCACCCCCACATCCGTAAGCAATGCCGCGATACTGGACACCTTTAATCGAACATCGCGATCAAAATTACTTAAATAACCATGATGAATCTCATCACCACACCGCGCACTATAAAGAATAGGAACCATCACACCGCCTTCCGCTGCTTTCCCGGAACACAACAGTTCCGCCATCTGCTTGGCAACTTCGAGGTTCTCACCGTTCAACTTCATTTCGTAGATGCCGACTCCGTTGATATTCCGTTTTCCATCTGAATCACCGATCTGAACCTGCAGCATGTCTCCGGATACTGAGACTGAGTTATTTCCGTAGGCATTGCCAGCACCATCAGCCGCACCATTTGTCGTATAGCTGAATTGCATCACTTGATTCTCCGAGTTCACATTCTCAGCGCGTACACCACCTCCAATTAAAAACAGGCAGAGTGCCACGTTACGCAGATAAGGATTCCACGAACTACTCCTCATAACCCACCCTCCATAGTTTATTTGTCGAAATTGAAAATTGACGCCGCACATATTCAAGGTAATAAGGTTTGATAGCTGCGGTAACGCGCCCTGATTGAACTGGTGAATTAGCACCGCCACCCATCACATTGACACTGGAACATCCCTGCCAAAACATGGATCCTGTTCTGGCATCGACAAGTGAAAAATCTATCTGCTCATCCTTGATGTACGAATGATGGATCCAGCCACCTTGATCGTAATATTCGTCAGGGAAATTGAAATAGTGCCCGCACTCATGCGCCTCTACATTTGCATCCGGATATTCATGTATTATTTGTAACCCATCCTTCCATTTATACCTCTCCCCCCATGATCCCGTATCCGCCCGAAGAACCTGTGGAAACAGGTTGAGCGAGACGTGCGGGCTGAATCCTTTAACAGGTACACCCTTGATCGACACACGAAGATCGACCTTGAAATGGACCTTCACCCGGCAGCCACACGCCGCACCCTTGGAGCATCCGTCCAGAATCAGCTTATAGCTCCCTTGATTTAGAACAGTCTCGATGCGACTAGTCAACTCCCTAATATCGAATTTAGGCCCAACCGATTCGCGATAGTCCATTTTCACACCCTCCATCGACATTCCAGGCATTAATTCCGAATGAGAGGAATAATCATAAGGAATCGTCTGCTCCTCAGTCGACACCGACGTATCACGCTCGCCTTTCATATTGACCGGAAAAAGATCCATCGGAATAAGCATCACGCGAACCGTGCAGGTAATTGCCTTTTCCTTTTCGCTGTACGCAAATTCGAAATATGAGTCTCTCGAACCACCGCACCTATACTGTTCTCCCGTCTTCGGATCTTTCCACGGCGTCCGGTCGTTCAGCACGCCCCAATACGAAAGAGATTCAATACGTGCCCTTACGTCGACTTTCAGGTCCGATATTTTCCAGTCGCACGGCACCGCATTCGCCAGTTTGATCGGATCGGGGGTCACCAGGGTTTGTTGCTGATCGTCAGGATTGTTCAGCGTGACCCTGGCTTTGGGGATGCCGTCATCCACGTTCGACGGTTTACCATCGAACGGGGAAAAGGCCGACGCGCCCGACTGCACATCGCCGTTGGAAAGACGCGAAAGGATATCGCCAAGCGGCGATGGCGCGACGTCACTTACATCAGGAACCGGCGCGACCACATCAGCCGCTGACACCTGTTGCGAAACAAACCTCGGATTGGTACGCCACACCTCGCATTGCGTCACATACGGCACGAATGCCGGCGCAAATGCCGCGCCACCCAAGTCCATCTGCGCGGGCCCGGCCTTTTTCAGCGTGCTCGTCTTGAAGAGCACGCCGCCGCGCGTACCCATTTCGATCTCGCTCGGCGTCATGCGGAAATACGAACCGCCGACGTTCATCACGATTTCCTTGGCCGACTTGACGTGGAGCACGCCGTTCACCGTCTCGACGGTCAGGTCTTCCTGCGACGCAAGCTGCATGCGGCCGCGCTGTGCCTGCACGACGACCGCACCTGCAGCCGCAATCAGGCTCATGCCTTTCTGCGTGAACAGCGACACCACGTCGTGCGCGGCCACCGTAAAGCGCTTCCATACGCTCCAGCTCGCATCGCCCCTGGCGACGCCGACGATGTTTTCGCCGGCGACGACCTGTACGTTCTTGTCGGCCACCACACCAGCCGATGCCGGCGCGGTCATCAGCACACCGGACTGCCGAAGCTGGTCGAACGCCTCGTTCGCGGCTCGCTGACTATCGATATCCGCCGCTTCCGCCTTCGACGCCTGTGCGGATGACGCCAGCGCCTTCGCCAGTGCCAACGCGTCCTCGAGCTGCGCAACGGTCTCCTGCATGTCGAGTTGCTTGCCCGACGCACCGTTTCGCGCATAGGCCGACACCAGGACACCCGCGCCGCCACGCAGCACGGCAGCCCCATCCGATCGCAACTCGGCGCCGCTCCCTCGCTCACTCTGGCCGCGGTCCACCATGTGCCCGAGATTGAGTTGCGACTTGCCCTGTTCGGTCGCCACCTTGATATGCTCGTGCCCTCGCCGGTCATCCATCTCCAGCGTGTTGTTCGAGCGCGTCCGGATCGTATTGCGCGTGCCCCAGGGCGCACCTGCGACGATCGGATCCGTGTGTTGGGCGGTATGCAGCACGTGGCTGATGAACGGCAAATCCACGCAGCCCCACAGGAAGCTCACGCCGACCACGGTGCCCTCGACGAGCCCGAAGTGAAAGCCGGTCTGGTCCGGCCCCGCGAACGGTTTCGCGAGCCGCATCGGGCAGCTTTGCAGACCAGGCGTGCGCGTGTCGCGATCCAGATGAAGATCGACGATGTATTCGCCCTGACTATCGAGATAAGGATCTTTCCAGCCGCCGGACGACGCGATCGTCCCGGTAATGACCGCATCGATCCTGGGCCAGGTTTCTTCCTTCAATGGCATTCGATACTGGCGATCCGATGGCATCGCATCGAATATCACGCGATATGCCTTCCGCCGGCTCGCGCCGCACGTCACGCGCACGACGACGAGCCCGTGCTTCGCGTCGGGCAATTCCCGGTTCGACAGTTTCAGCACCGAGCCGGGGGCGAGGTCCAGCATGTCGCACTCGCCGCGATACTCGATCTGGCCGGCCAACGCGACCTCACGCCGCAGTTGCGCCTCGTCCTTCGCGTCGTCGTCGCTCTGACTCGGCGCTCCCCACGTATAAGCTTCACCGTACGTCGTGCGGTCGTCGCGGATCGGGCTGACCGCCTCGATCGGGTCCGATATTGCCGCTTCCGTGTCGAACGTACGTACCGCATAGGCCGTCGGCACGGTCGTCGCACGCATTTCGAGCGCGCTGACCGACTCGACGCCATTGGGATTCAGCCCGCTGTGCGGCCGGTATGCCACCGTCAGGCGCTCGGGATCACGATGGTAGTGCGCATAGTCGTCGCGGAAGCACACGCGCTCGCACCGCTGCCCTTCGTCGCACACGAACCAGATGCCCGAGCGGCGGCACAGTCGCGTGATGAACGCCAGATCGTCCTCGCCCCATTGCATGACGAAGCGGCGCTTGCGGTAGTCCCGATTCAACTTGAATTCGAAGTCGGCGAAGATCTTGTTGAAATCGTGCTCCCGCAGAATCCGCTCGATGATCTCCGGAATGCTCGCGTCGAGGAAGAACCGGCACTTCGGCGCATTGCGCAGTAGCGCCAGCCGCGACTCCAGCACGATTTCGTACAGCGACTGATCGCGGTTCGTAGCCTTCAACGCAAAGCCTGTCACTACACCCTGCACGCGCCGCGCTGCTTCCGGCTGGCTCCATCGGTCTTGCGCCGGCGGCTGAATGACGAACGCGCCCATCCGTGTCAGGAACTCGCTTCGCGACAGATCATGGCGAGGATGCGTGAACTGGATCGTGTACCGGGTCGGCTCGCCGATTCCGCGTGTGCCTTCGAACTCGTACACGTCCGCGAGTGCGGCTGAAGGCGCGCCCTTGATATCGAGGCTATAGAACGGATGGATGTTGATGCCCGCACGCGCGGGTGTATCGGAAATGGCCGTGCTCGTGCTCAATGCGCCCCCGTCGAACGTTTTTTTAATATCGCGAGCGATCCTAACCGTGTGGGACCCCATGCCACCATAGGACGCGTATGATTTTGCCGCGAATATCGACACGAACTTTCGCCGCGCGCGGTCCTTGCGTATCGGGCGTCCTACAACAAATACCTCGTCCGGCCCGGACGCCGAGTTTTCATCCGCGGCTCGAGGTCATTGGCAAAAATTTCACAAGCCCGGGCCACGCTGCCGCCACGCACACACGCGTAAAAATGCCGCGACCGTCCATTCGGCATGCAAAAACGACAGTCCGGCGCCATCGATAACCCCAACAGGGGCTTGTCGCAACGGACGGGCCGCAGCAGGCACGCAGGTTGCGACGCACCGACGGTTACCGCTCGCCGCCGCCCGCCCCACGCCATGGACTCCACACCGCCGTTCGCTCCACACCTCTACTTCTGCGACGCCCGCCTCGTCGGGCCGCTCGACGCATGGCCGCAGACCTTCGCGCATATCGCCGGGATGGGCTTCGATCACGTGCTGGTCGGTGCGTTCTGGGCCGCGAGCGTCGCCGGCTTTCCGCGCCACGTGGCCGATTTCCGGCGGCCGGCCCAGTCGTTCTCGACACGCGCGAGCGCGCTCGAAACCTTCTCGCGCCTCGCGCAACTGGCGAAGGGCCACGGGCTGCGCCTGCTGCTCGAAGTCGTACCCGATCGCATCGCGCGCGAGAACCCGCTGCGCGCCGAGCATCCTGACTGGTACGTCGAGCGCACGCACGACGACGCGTTGATCGACCCGCGCGGCACCGCGCACGTGCTGGACATCGCGCATGCGAACGCGGGCGACGAAGCGGTGCGCGACGCGCTGTCGGCATGGTGGTGCGCGCATCTCGCGACGTTCGCCGACGCGGGCGCGGCCGGCTTCCTGATCGACGCGCCGCATCACCTGCCGGCCGACTGGTGGCCGGGCTGGCGCGCGGCGCTGCGCCGTGCGCGCCCGGACGTCGCGGTGCTCGCGGGTGTACCCGGCCATGCGCGCGACGC